>Ga0214473_10006113_pt1 | contig 14410 bp, 23 predicted proteins | sample RVTome_7_FD_203509 | JGI IMG/M metagenome (GOLD analysis project Ga0214473, IMG submission 203509) | Soil microbial communities from uranium-contaminated site in the Upper Colorado River Basin, Wyoming, United States - RVT98D197 | ecosystem: Environmental > Terrestrial > Soil > Contaminated >... | reverse complement strand
CAAGAATCTTGGAAAAGCCATCTGGATACCGTTCATCGCATCCCTGGTGCTTGCCGGTATCTGGGGATACATACATCGCATGCACCCCGCCTCCATTCTGGGACTCTGGCTGGTGGCATTTGTGCTAGCCGCGATCGTCGCGGAATTCTGGAAGGGTGTGCAGGCGCGCCGTTCGACGCGCGGCGAAAATGCGATTCAAGCTCTATTCCACCTGATTGGGCGCAATCATCGACGCTATGGCGGATACGTCATACATTTGGGCGTGATTCTGATCGCGCTCGGAGTCATAGGCGACACCTTTTACAAGCAAGAGACACAGGGAACCGTGTCTGTTGGCCAGACGCTGTCGGTCGGCAGCTACGAGTTGCACTTTGATGGCCTACAGGCTTATCCGGGATCCGATGGGCGCGACGTGGTCGAAGCGAAACTGCCGATCCTTCAGAATGGCCGGCAAGTGAGCCTGGTAAAGCCACGCCAGGATTACTTCGTCGTGCAAGAGCAGCCGGTTACGGTACCCGGGGTCTACGCGACCGCCGGAAAAGATGTCTACGTCTTGCTCGTTGGCTGGGAATTGGATGGTGATGCCATCAAAAGCGCCACGTTCAAAATCTACGTCAACTCGCTGATCAATTGGGTGTGGATCGGGGGATTGTTGATGATCCTCGGGACCATCATCGGCACCTGGAGTGGGCAAGAAGGAGGCGAAGTGTCGTACGCTTTCAAGCCTCTCCCCATGCCGGCGATTCCGGGCCGGCAGGAGGCTTGAAATGACCCTTCGCGCGAAGCGCAAGCTTGTCCTGACCTTTTTGGTCGTGCTCGCGAGTCTCTTCCTGGTCGCCGTGGCGTATGCGCAGGCAGGTGGACCGAGCTATCCGACCGACGATGATGTCAATCGTGTGGCAAAGAAGCTCTACTGTCCGGTCTGCCCCAACACACCTCTCGATGTCTGCGAAACGCAAGCCTGCAACGACTGGCGAGCGCAGATTCGCGACGAATTGGGGCAGGGTTGGACAGAACAGCAGGTGATCGACTACTTCGTCGCCCAATATGGGGAACGAGTGCTCGCCGAGCCGCAGCGAAAGGGGTTCACTTCACTGGTTTGGCTGCTCCCCGTCATCAGCAGTCTGCTCGGGCTCTGGATCGTGTACGAGATCCTGAAGGGCTGGCGGAAGCAGCAATCGGCCTCTCAGAGTGCCGCTATCCCTAAAGTCGACGTAGCCCCGGACGTACTGGAGCGCATCGAGCGCGAACTCAGAGAAATGGATTGAGGAGCAAGTATGGATCCTGTTGCCATCATCATCGGGCTGATACTACTGGGCGGGGCGACACTGATTGTCACAAAACCGTTTCGTGCCACGACTCGGCTGGCACCGCAGGAGGTCGAATCTGGCATCAGCTCGGAGGAGTCCCGTAAGGAGGTCCTCTCTGCACTACGCGATCTGGATTTCGACTTTCGGACGGGCAAAGCGAGCGAAGAGGACTACCCTGGCCTGCGCGCCCGGCTGGTGGCCGAAGCGGCGACATACATGGATGCTCAGGCACATGAAGACGACCAGATCGAGGCGCTAATCCGCGCCCGCAAGACGGTCATGGCCGGCGAGCAGCGCTGTCCAACGTGCGGAAAGCCCCTGGATGCCGGTGCCCATTTCTGCTCTCACTGCGGGGCCGTTTTAGGAGCAGACTGCCCTTCATGCCACCAAGTGGTGAAGCCCGGAGACTTCTTTTGCTCCTCGTGCGGAAAGAGGCTGGAGCTCACGGTGGATGCGGCAGCATGAAGGTGCGCTCGAGATTCCTGGTGATGGCGCTGCTGGCTGGGTTGTCATTTGCTCCGATTCGGGCTTTGGCGCAGACGGCGACCCCACCCCCCAAGGGTTCGGTAAAGGGCACAATCACCGATCAAAATCAGGAGCGGTTGTTAGGGACAGCCTGCAAGTCATGTTGCATGTCTGGGACACCCACGACGTCGACATCAACATGCTTCACTCTCAGTCTGCCGCGGACGGAACATTCCGGTTTGCCGATGTCGCGCTTCAGCCACAATACCCATATGGCGTGATGGCTGTTTTCGACGACGTCGCCTACCTTTCACGGGTTGGCCCGCCCGTGGACGGATTGGACCGCCTGGAATTGGATGTGCCGGTGTATGAGACCACGCGGGACATTTCCAGCGTGCAAGTTGACCAAATGCACGCGCTGTTCAACTTCGCGGAAGACGGCCTGGAGATGACCGAAATCTACGCGGTCTCCAACACGGGCGAACGGACCGTCAAAGACGCCATAAAACTGGATGACCGAACGCTGGCAACGCTTCGATTTCCATTGCCGGCTAACGCCGACTTTATCTACTTCGAGCCAGACGACGGAAAGCGCTTCGTCAAGTATGCGGGCGGATTCGCCGACACGTCACCTTTGCCCCGGGTGCGCAACGTAGTCAATTCGCCGTCAAGTACGTCGTGCCCTATTCACAGGTGCAAACTTTCGATTACACGGCTCCCCTCCACGTTAAGGCGATCAACTTCCTCCTGCCGCAGAATTCCGGTGTCCTTCTGAAAGGCGGTGGATTGGCCGGGCCTGAGACAGCCACGCTCTGAGCGGGCAAGCCGTATGTGGTCTTGAGCTCCGGTGACATCCCCGCTGGGAACAGGATCCAAGCGAGCTTGTCCGGCAAACCTGCCGCAGGGACAAAGGGCCAGTCTGCCGATCCGACATTGCCGCTGGCATTGGGCGGTGGCCTGCTGGGCGTGGCAATGCTCGGCGTGGGAGTCAGGTGGTGGCGAAGGCCAACCGACGGACCAGATGAGGAGAATGCGCGGGACGGCCCTGCTGACGATCGCGCCTTCCAGGGCTTGATCGCTGAGATTGCTGGATTGGATGAGTTGCGTGAGCGGGGCGAGGTTGAAGAAGATCGCTATCGCGACCAGAGAAAGAGGCTGCAACAGCAGGCGAAGGATCTCCTGAACCGTCAGGAGCGGCAGTCGACTGATTGAGGCAGTCGCTCTACACAGAAGCGGCTGGCGAGTTGCAAGCCGCTTCTGTGAAACACATATTCTTCTTGGGGATCAGCCGAGGTCCTTGAGCATTTCCTGGTACTGCTCGCGGGTGATCTCGCCGCGGGCATAGCGCGCTTGAATGATGTCGCGCGGGGATTGGCCGCCGGATGGTTGGCTCCCCTGCGACGAGAAACGCTTGACCGCCCAAACTATCAGCAGAACGATGCCCACAATGACTACCGCATTGAGGAGCAGCCCGATCAAGCCAAAGCCGCCCATCATTCCATAACCCATCATGATCCTTGTTCCTTTCTTGTCCTACTAGGAAACTCTCTGACTTGATGTTCAGATGTTTCCAGGCGATGAAGAAGCCACCTTGAATCCTCCATGAAGATGCTTGACTGGGGGGATGCAGATTTCGTTTAGAAGACGTCACCCCGCCAGCGATACCACAGCCATCCAAGAGGGATCCCAGCCAGGCCGCCGATCAGCGCTGCTAGCCAGTGATAGGGGTGGGGCTTTCCATCCAGAACGACTCTGGCGAGGGCGTAACTCACAATGGTCAATCCAAACGCCCACAAATAGACGACCGCAGGCCACTCCTTGTGGGCTTCGGGCTGCTTGCCGGACGATCGTCGTGCAACTTTCACTCTGCTCATCTTTCACCTCCTGAAGCACCGAAATACTCGCGTGTCATCATCCTGCCGCCGTAATGACCTCCACGCGTGTGCCCTCGCCTGGCCGATACAGATAGGGTATCTCGGGCGGAACCACGGGGCGGGTCCAGCGATAAAGGAATTTTGCATCCGTCGGAGTGAAATTCACACAGCCGGCACTGCGAAAGCGCCCTCTTAGCCGTCAGACCACGACGTAGCAATAGCAACCGCGCTGCTCGTGCGATATAGAGAGGTACTTCTCTGGATGGTACCGAAAGATTCTTTGCAGCCCGGCGAGTAGAAATAGTAAGTTGCCCCTTTGTATTCTGACTCGTCAGCAGAAGTCTTGGGGTCTACGTGCACACCACAAACAGGATCTTTGTACGCCATATCAACTGCTTTCATGTGAGTCTTATCGCTCCAGATAATGGCTGAGCATTTGAGGCCAGCAGCATCCAGGTGTCGGTCAACTCCCAATAGCGCTGGAAGAGCCATTGTTGTATGCGTTCACGAACAACGATGTGGGCGAGCCGGTCAATCCATGCCGGAGGCAATCGAGTCAGTACCTCTTGGGCAACGGAAAACACGTCAAAAAAGGCTTTGTGCTTCCGGACAATGGCAGCATATTGCGCCAATCCTTCCTTCAGCGTCCAATCGCCTTCCAACACCTCCGAGATGATTTTTCCGCAGACCTCGCCAAAGTACAATGCCGGGCGGATGCCTTCCCCCGTTAACCCAATGCACATCCCTGCGGCATCACCTACAAGGAAAACTGGCCCAGCGACCGGCGAGCGCATTCGGTAGGGAAGATACGTGCCATGATAACTGGCCGGATGCAAATCGAATTGTCGGACGAAGGTTTCAAGCGGCCTTCGCATTGGCTGTGCGCCGCGATACGAGCCTAGCCCTATGCTGATCGCTTGCCCTCGGGGGAAAGCCCAACCCACGCCATATGGCATGAAAGGCAGGTCGTACCAGAAGTGCAGACCCTCCGCAAGCGATGACTCGGCTACCTTTCCATTTGGTGCGCAGATCGTCTCGAGGCCGAAATCCATGGGTGGCCCGTGTCCATGCGTTGTGGAGAATGAGGAGGCCAGTACTGAATGCCAACCGGAGGCATCCACAACGCAGCGGGCTGGAAATTGCCGCGATCGGTGCAGACCTGACCATCTTCAAAGCCTTCGACTGAGACCTTCAGGAATTCGGCCCCGGACCGCTCAAATAGCGTCTCGCACAAGCGGCGATAATCAAAGGTGCACCACGGATAAGGCGAGCGAAATTCGATCTCGTTCCATTTCGTGTGCAGAACCAGCCGATTGTGCACCTGCAGGAGCGCGTGGCTCAGATCCCAATGCTGCAAAACGCTCAGGATTGTCCCGCAGGCTGAGGTCTGGCGGGCCCCGACCGGTTTACGGTCCAAGAGTAAGACCCTGTGGCCGCGCAGTTGATTGGCAACGGCAAGTCCGGCGAAGCTCGCACCAACGATTATCGCGTCGTAAGTTTTCATCCTACCGAGGTGGTCGGGATGTCGGAGAGACGACCAGGCTGCAAAATACGGCCCTCATGCATTGAATTCACCGCCTGATCTGTTGAGCAATGATAAGCCAATAGTTCATGACGTAAGTAACTGATCATCAATGGGAATAAAAAGCCGCATAGGTGAGAAAACCTGCCAGTGCCAGGATAATCAGCAAGACTATCCAACCTAACGGCGTAGACATCCCTGCCATCATTGCCATACCGCCCATGGCTAGGCCACCACCAAACAGAAGTAAGATCGCCACCAGCAAAATGACGCCAATTACTACAAACAAGATTGTCTGTGCGCTCACAGGAACCCCTTTTCTTGATATTCTGGAGGCGATGCCTTCATCGCCTCCAGAATATCCATCTTTCCGACTACGCAGAGCCTCCTCGCCCGACGACATAGTTGTACGGGAAGGCGATCAAGGCTGCCACATACAAGCTATAGCCAATCAGCCATAGCAGCCCGATCAGGAAACCTCCGGCAGTCAAGGGCCAAGTGAAACCGGGCAGGAACGACTGCCAAGCTTGATACATGGTCCAGCCGAACAACAGGTCACCCGCGATGCAGAGCACATAGGTGACGACCAGGGTGATCAACAATGCGCTCGCTAAAGCTCGAACATTGATTGTGTTTTTCATTTCGACCTCCTTCCAAGGCTATTGTTTGTCTTGCCATTGTTTCTTCATGTGTGGGATGACGATCGGCAGCGAGACGATCAGACTGAGCAATCCTACCCAAGCCATGGCGCTCTTATCCATCGTTTACTCGTTACGCGGGGCGGGGTTTGGGATTCGAAACACCTTGACGTATGGCGTTATAGAACTGCCCCCCGAAGACTAGCACATAGAGTACGTAACCAAAGACCATTAGAAGGGTCGGCACAGCTTCATATCCAAAGAAAGCATGCAGCAATCGTCCTGCCAAGCCCTCATTTGGCATAAATCCTTGTAAGTTCCAGGCGATACTTGTTCCAAGTGGTAGCCAACCGATTTCCTGTAGGGCCATTACGCTATGTCCCACGAGTCCCGCCGCAATCAGGATTAGGAAAATCCCGGTGACGGCGAAGAAAGTCCGCAGGTTGAGACGAATGGTCGAACGGAAGAGCAGGTATGTAGCCCCTGCGGCCACCACGAGTCCGAGCACAGCCCCAGGCAACAATTGAGTGTCCCGCGAGGTGACCAGCAGGGCGCTCAAAAATAGCGCAGTCTCCACGCCCTCACGCAATACGGAAACAAACGCCAGGCTACCCAACGCAAATGCCTGGCCGCTGGAAATCGCAGCGTCGGCTTCTTGTTCAAGTTCGCCCCTGATCCCACGGCTTTGTCTCTGCATCCATAACACCATCCACGTCAGCACGCTGACTGCCAGCAGGGCGATGGTCGCCTGGAACAGCTCGGCGGCCACTCCTTCGAATTGAAATGCCATATATTGAAAGAGGATTGCCAGCAGGGCACTTACGATGAGCGCCGCAGCCGTGCCAATCCACACGTGGACTTTGAACTGTGGACGCTTGACTTTGGTCAGGTAGCCAACCAAAATACCGACGATCAGGAAGGCCTCCAGGCCTTCCCGAATGGTGATCAATGTGCCAGCGATCATTGTGGCACTCTCTGAAGCTGCTTTCTTACTCTCGAGATTACGACTGGCATCGAGACGATGAGACTGAGCAGGGCAACCCAGACCATGCCGCCAATTCGTGCCACCAAGGCGTAGCTGCCGGTCAGCGTCGCGGCGAGAAGAAATAGCAGCGCCGCGCCCAGAGAGACGGGGATGTATATGAGCACACTCCTACGCGCCACTTCTCTTTCAATCTGATCGTGTTCCATTTGTGACTCCTTGACATCAATCATTTCCGGCCGCTGCCGCCGCGGTGCGCAGCTGCCTGGCGCCCTTCCCCGGCTTGGACCTGTGTTCACGTCCGATGGACGGCTTATACCGCTTCAGCAGCAGTGTATTGAGCGTCACAGAGACAGAGCTCACGGCCATCATCAAGCCGGCCAGCTCGGGACTCAGAATGAGCGAAGCAAAGGGATACAACAGGCCGGCTCCGAGAGGGATTCCCAGTGTGTTGTAGACGAACGCCCAGAACAAGTTTTGCTTGACCTTGCGCATGGTAGCCTTGGCCACTTCCAGGGCCACGACGACGTCCCGGATATCATCCTTGATCAGAATCACGTGGCCGGTCTCCTTGGCCATATCCGTACCGGAACCGATCGCCATGCCCACATCGGCCTGCGCCAGCGCCGGCGCATCGTTCACGCCGTCACCTACCATGGCAACCTTCTGACCCCTGGCTTGCAGCTGCCTGATCTCCTTGGCCTTGTCCTGCGGAAGTACCTCCGCCAGCACGCGGTCAATGCCGACTTGCCGGGCAATTGCCTCCGCTGTGCGTCGGTTATCGCCCGTTATCATGGCGATCTCAATGCCCAGTTTGTGCAGACGCTGCATCGCCTCGACCGTGTTTTCCTTCAGCGTATCGGCCACAGCGATCAGTCCGGCTGGCTCGCCGTCGATGGCGACGAACATCACAGTCTTGCCTTCGGCCTCCAGGTATTCTGCGCCTTGCAGCCCGCCCAAGAAGTCAATGCCGCGCCCAAGCATCAGTTTGCGATTTCCCAGCAGCACCGCGTGCCCATCGATCTCAGCTTGGACACCTTGGCCGGGGATGGACATGAAGGACTGGGGCTCCGTGAACCGGAGTCCTCGCGCCCGAGCGCCTCGGACGATGGCCTCTCCCAGAGGATGTTCGCTGTTGACCTCAGCAATTGCGGCAAAGCGCAAAGCATCCTCGGGGCTGCGACCTTGCCCGAAGACATCCGTAACCGACGGTTCACCTTTGGTCAGCGTGCCGGTCTTGTCGAACACAATGGTCTGCAGCTTGCTGGTATTCTCAATGGCTTCACCCCCCTTGAACAAAACACCAAACTCGGCGCCTTTGCCGGTTCCAGCCATCATGGCTGAAGGCGTAGCCAAGCCAACGGCGCACGGGCAGGAGATCACCAGCACCGTCACGCTCAAGAGCAGCGAGAATCCGAAAACACCGATCGCTCCGAGCTTGTAGGGTGACAGGATGAAACTGGAGTTCGGGTCAAAGAACTGCTGGTAGCCGAAGAAGAACCAGAAAAGGAAAACTAGGACGGCAAGCAAGTGCACGCCGAGGATGAAATGTCCAGCAACCCAGTCAGCCAGTTTCTGGATCGGCGCCTTGCTCGCCTGCGCGTCTTCCACCAGCTTTATGATCTGCGCCAACGCGGTCTCCTTGCCTACACGCGTGGCCTTGAATTTGAAGGCGCCGGTCTTATTGAGCGTTCCGCCGATGACCGGATCGCCGCTCTGCTTTTCCACGGGCAGGCTTTCGCCGGTGAGCATGGACTCATCCACGGCGGAATAGCCGTCCATCACCTGGCCATCCACTGCGATCGATTCGCCTGGCCTCACGACGATGATGTCATCGATCTCAACCTCTTCAGCCGGAACCTCCTGCTCCTCGCCGCCGCGTAGCACACGCGCGACTTTGGGCTGGAGCTTCATCAGCTTGCGGATGGCTTCGGAGGTGCGGCCGCGCGTCAGGGCCTCCAGCCAGCGACCAAGGATGATGAAGGCTGTCAGCAAGGCTGCGCTTTCAAAGAACGTGGCGCCCTCGCCGCCGAAACCAGCCTTGGGGAAGAGTGTGTTGATCACCGCAATGCCATACGCGGCGCCGATGCCGGTGGCATAGAGAAGGTTCATGTCGGTAACGCCATGCTTGAGTCCGCGCCACGAGTTGGTGAAAAACTGCCGTCCAGGCCCAAGCACGATCGGTGTGGTCAGCACGCCAATGACCCACTTGTAGGAAAGCCATACCGGAACAATGCTTTTGAATGGGCCTAACATGTCATAGAAGGTGCCGATCATTACGATCAGCCCGATCGTCGCGGCGATGATCAGGTTGCGGCCTTGGCGCTTCAGCTCGTCCTCGCGAGCCTGTCGTTCGCGGTCCAGCGCATCCGCACCTTCGCTGCGCTCCTTTGCTTCATAGCCGACGTCGCGCACCGCGCGCTTCAGAGCGCTGATCGTGATGGTGCCCGGCACATATGTCACCCGCGCAGTGCCCAGGCCAAGATTAACGACTGCATTCTGCACCCCGCGAAGCTCCTTGAGAGCGCCTACCACATGATCCACGCACGAGGCGCATGTCATGCCCCGTACATCCAGGGTCAATTCCGACTCCATGACGGTGTATCCGACGTCTTGGACCGCACGCACCATATCACCGACCTTGACCTTCTCAGGTTCATAGGCTAGGTTGGCTTTGTTGGTCGAAAGGCTGACGACAACATCGGATACGCCTGGCAGTTCCTTGAGTGCGCCTTCCACATGAGAGACGCAGGAGGCACAGGTCATACCGGCGATGGGTAGAGATGCATGTAAACGACTATCGCTCATTCAGAAACCTCGCGCAGTTGGTGGTGTTTGTGTGTCAGGATCGCATACAGCGACGGCAACCTTTTAAGTTCAGCGGCGGCCTGCAACGACGAGGGACTGGCTAGGATCGTGGCTTCGCTTTGACGAATATGCCACCTAATGTGTCTAACGGAGGCGGCGTGCAACGCCCTCTCGACCGCATTCAATTGGTGCAGCACCTTCTCGCAAGGCTGCCCGTCCTCCGCCATTTTGATGACCGCGTTCAAGTGTCCGGCTGCGCAGTGTAGCCTCCTGACAACTTCGGTCTGGCCACTAGTCTTCACTGGACACCTCAACGTGGGCGGGGACAATGGCAAGGTGGGGCGCGACAGCCCGTCGAAGAGCCGCCTCCAAGTGCCGATTGCCACGTTCTCCTGCCGTGTCTGCCAGGGACAGCCACGTCCGGCCATCCTGGCCGTGGAGGACCAGCGTGTCGGGCTCGTAGTCACGCCCATAGACTAGGAGGACAACCATCTGGCAGTCACACTTGTCGGTCCCATGGTGGGGGCAAGAACAGTCGTCGTGGGCACCGCGCGCCACTTGTAGATCAAAGGTCTGCACCGCCCGAAATCCTTGGGCGCTTAGCTCCTGGTTCAGCCAGGCCAGAACTTCCTCGCCTGGTTGATCAATGGCAGCAATAGGTAATAGGGCATTCATGGCTGATCCTGCAGCTCTCAGTATAGGCAGTGGACAATCCTAGGCACAGCGCCAAATCCATCAGCAGAGGGTAGGCATTTTCGCTTACGGTTGGCGAGCTGCGACCACACAAGACGGGATCTGAGCCGCGAACGGGCTGCCCTGCGTGACAGCCCTTGGCGCCCGCCAATCGGACGCGGCTCTACGGTTGCGACGCTCTGAGCCCTCTGCGATTCGATGATTGAGATTCAGACCGTCGCCAGGATCAGGAGTCCCATCGCCACCACGCCTCCTCCAAGTACCAGCCGCACCCATTCCTTATGGTGCAGGTTCCAGTGCGCAAGGCGGTTGAGCGTCGGACGCGCGGACGCTGCAACGAGAATCACAACCAGTGGCAGCACAAAGATCAGGTTATAGAGAACAAGATAGCCGTAACCAAGCATAGCTGAGGGCTGGAGAGCAAGCAGGCTCAACACAGCCAAGTACACGGCGCCGCTGCACGGAACGGTGCACAGGCCAATCAGGAAGCCTCCCCCGACTAGGGCGGGAATGGTGGCCTTCCGGGCCATTTCGTGGGCTGTGCTTCCAATCCGAGACGGCGCCTGGAGTCGCCAGCCAAAATCTGGAAGGAAGAAGTCCTTGAGCATCCATAGCCCGAAGAGAATGGCCGCCAATGCGCCGATCCTGGCTGGCAGATGCTGACGAGTGAAGAAATCGAGCGTCTTGAGCAGGCCGATCCCCAAGGCCAGGTATGTCAGGAAGACAGCTGCAATATAGATGCCGCCCAGGCTGAACATGCGGGTTCGGATTGCCCCGAGGCTTTGCTGCCCAGCCTGCATCGTCGCCAACATAGCCGTGATGAAGAGAAGCAGGACAGTGAACGCGCAGGGATTGATGCCATCCACGGCCGCCGCGACGATGACCGTGGGCAGCGTGATTCTGGGAAGGTACATCTGCATCGCTTCTGCCGGCGCGTTTGGGTGCCACAGGCCGGTGAGCGCGATCGCGCCCAGGGCCACTACCGCCAGGACCGAGAGGACTGCGATGCGGCGAAGTTGCGAGGTGCTTGCCATGCAGCATTAACTCTCGACGACCAGGGTGCCATTCATGGTCGGATTGGCGCGCCCACCGCAGCAAATATCGCAGTAGAACGTATAGGTGCCTGCTTTATCGGGCGTGAACGTAGCATAGTTGGAACTCTCCGGCTGAGCAATTACGTTCAATGCCAGTTCATCCACCGCCCATTGGTGCTTTCCGCCGCCATCGGTATGATGCGAATTGTCCATACTGGTCAGCCGGATCGTCACAGGCTGTCCGACTTTGACATGGATTTCCGTCTTGTCAAATCCGCTCATGGAGCCCGCGACGTCGATCACGTTTCCCGCCATCGGTGCCGGCGGGGGACGGAGGAACGCTTGCTTGAGATAGAAGCCAGCGAGCGCCAGCACGCCGATGGCCACGATCCCAAAGATCGCCGCACGGATGTACTTCCGGCGCAGGCGCGCCTCTTTCCGAAGTGTGCGAGCAGATTTTGTCACCTGATTTACTCCTTTGGCGCGTTGATTACTCGGCGGCAATCAGCCTTGCGTGATATTCGTGGTGGCCGTCGTCGCCGGCGCTCCGAACGGCTTCCTCTAGCGCGTGGGTAGAGAGTCTCGCGCGGTCGTAGAACACCTCGGCCAGAGCCAGATTCAAATGTACATTCGCAGCGTACACGCCGTCCAAGGACAGAAGGCCGTTGCGGACCCGCCTTGCGCAGTTCTCACAACCCATTCCCCCTATGGACAGCACAGCGCGATCGGCGTCTTGGAGTTGTCGCGCCGAATAGGTTTTCTGAAGGGGTTCGACATGGCAATTCTTATCCATCTCAAGGCTCCCTATGTTGTTTGTTCGGCTAGCTTGCGCGGCAGGAATGCCAGCAAAGGCAGGCTGACAACCAGCGCAATCAAAGCTACGATCTGCGATTGCGTCAGGCCGAAAGCCAGGATGTTATACGAACTCGTGAAGGCCAGGATGAAACGCTCCACGCTGTACAGGCTCAGATAAACCAGAAACAGCCTCCCGTCAGGCCATTTCCGGCCTCGCAATTGCCAGAGCAAGGCAAAAATCCCCAGATTCACAACGAGTTCGTATATTGGCATGGGCGTGTAGTAGACGCCGAGTTTCGGTACCATGGCGTTCGCGCTGGTGTAAGCAATTCCAAAGGGCCCGCTGGTTGGCTTGCCCATCGCGTCGCCCGTAATGACACAAGCAATTCGGCCAATGGCTTGAGCCAGCACCAGGCCCGGTGCGCCTGCATCCAAGAGTTTTGGAAAGCGCCAGCCTCGATTCCAACATTCGACAGCAGCTACGACCAAACCGCCAGCGACCGCGCCCCAGATCGCCAGCCCGCCCTCCCAGATATAGAGGGCGCGGACGGGATTTGCCGCGTATTCGTGCGACCAGTGATCGAGCACATGGAATAGGCGGGCCCCAATCAACCCACCAATAACGATCCAGACGGCGACATCGTAGATGTCGTCCTTCTTGAAGCCTTTGCGCCCAGCCTCGCGGGCTGTCAGCCAGATTCCGACTCCGATCGCGGCGGTCAGAATCAGGCTGTACCAGCGGAGAGCGAAATGGCCGATGTGAAAAATGATGGGGTCAATAGACATTGTGATCATGACTGTATCTCAGACTCCTTTCGGTGCTCGGAGGGCTGTGCCCTCACATTGCTTTCTGAGAAATGCACTCGAGCGAGGCAGCCGCTCATCGAGGATTGAGTCCAGTTCTCGTTGCAGGATCTCTGAAGAGCGAATCTCCTTGAGATTGCGTGGCAGAACCAACTGTGCCAATGCCAGGTCGGATGCGATGGCCAGATTGCGCGATGTGCACAGATCGAATAAGCCGATTCCCTTTTGGGACCAGACGTTGGCCAGAAACAGAATCACCTGATTCAGAAGCGTGGGAGGAAGTTCGACCCTATGCTCCAGCAAAATTGCCCGAACGCTCATGATGGTCTTCAGGGGCTGTCTAAAACCGGATACAACAGAAACCAGCTTCTCATAGGCGCGTGGCGCATTGCGAAGGCTGGAATGCAGGAACGCACCACCCAGCTCGTGGAGATCCCCGCAGCGAGCGTGCTTTGGGGCAACTACGTCGGCTCGCCACTCAATTACAGTTGCCCCGCACAAAAGGTCTTCATCCCACCAGTTGAAATCCGATGTGTCCATAGTGCCGATCAAGAGCAGGTTTGGGGGAAAGGAAATAGGTGCCGACAAGTGAGCATCCCCGATGCGCATGATCGCATTGTGTTGCAGCTGGTAAGCGACCTCTGTAAAGCAATTGAGCAGCTCCGCCGGGCTGATGTGGGTCAGACCCGCAACGAAGACTTGGCGAGAATTCCGCGGCTGCGCCGCCTCCTCAATTATGTCGAGCAACTTCTCGGTGATCAGGCGCGCATGCATGCCAATCAGAACCGTGTTGGCCGGGTGCCCGTCGGCATACCAGGCGTGCCCCGGCGCAATCTGTTTTTGCAGACCGCGATCGCCTGCCAGGATGTCAGCGAGGCATCTCACAAGAGCAGCCTTGCCGCCCGCGGCAGGGCCGACCAGGATTGCCATCGGTCTATGCTTGAGAGCCGCGTAGAAATTCGCCACATCGATTCGATCGGCGCGGAAACCGGCTTCCGTGAGGGCTTCCGATAGACGATCAATTATCTCTAGCTCAGGATCCGCCAAGATGGTTGTGCCTGAAATTGACAGTGGGTCGAGGCCTATTTCCATGGTCACTCGCGATAGAGCTTCCAGCTGCAGATGCCCCAGCAAATCGCCATTGGGGCAACGAGGAGCGCAATTGCAGCTAGTGCAGCGATTTTCAGACCAAAGAATGGCACAATCAACAATCCCGCCAGCGGCAGAGTACACAGCCAGAGGACCAGAGCCAACGCCATATGGTCTAGGCTGAAGGAGGATATTCCAAGCATGTTGGCCGCTACCGCTCGAGAATACCGAATCGGTTCTCGATTCGGCTTGGGCGGCGTACGGGCGCCCAGGTTTGGCATCGCGATCGACATGACCATGATGACCTACTCGACCGGCTTGGCATGGATCGTTTCATGTCTTTGTCGGTGGTTCTCAGGCGTGTTCCGGCTGCCTGGCCCCAGCTACGGCGCGGAC
>Ga0214473_10006112_pt1 | contig 14410 bp, 12 predicted proteins | sample RVTome_7_FD_203509 | JGI IMG/M metagenome (GOLD analysis project Ga0214473, IMG submission 203509) | Soil microbial communities from uranium-contaminated site in the Upper Colorado River Basin, Wyoming, United States - RVT98D197 | ecosystem: Environmental > Terrestrial > Soil > Contaminated >... | reverse complement strand
CTTTACGGAACCGATTACCATTCCCATATGGGGACGGAATATGGAGGGATGGCCGTCTTCGGGAAGCAATTTCACCGATCCATTCATGACATCAGCAAATCACAGTTCAAATCGAAATTTTACGATGATTATAAAGAAATGAAGGGCCATCTGGGCATCGGGGCAATTAGCGACCGGGATCCCCAGCCCCTAATCATCGGAACCAAGTTCGGAAATTTCGCTATTGTCGTCGCTGGTTTGATAGAGAATGTGAACGAATTGGCTTCAGAACTTCTCAAAGAAGGGGAAACCTTCGGTGAGATGTCGAGTGGCGGAATCAACTCAGTGGAATTGATCGCCAAACTGATCACGAAAGGGCGAACCATTCCAGAGGGGATTGAAGGAGTGTATGACCGGATCAAAGGGTCGGCCTCTATTCTCCTCCTGAAAAAAGATGGAATTTTTGCGGCGCGTGATCGTTTAGGGCGAACCCCTCTGGTCATCGGACAAAAGAATGGAGAATTTGCCATCGCCACAGAGACCTGTTCCTTCCTAAATTTGGGGTTCCGAATTAAAAAATACCTCACCCCGGGTGAAATCGTCTTTGTTGGAAAATCGGGGTTGGAGGAGAAAATTTCTGGCAGAAAGGCAAACCAGATCTGTGCTTTCCTATGGATCTATACCGGCTATCCTGCCTCGAGTTATGAAGGCATCAGTGTAGAATTGGTTAGAGAGCGATGTGGAAGGGCTCTGGCAAAAAACGATGAAGTGAAGGCAGACCTCGTATCGGGCGTCCCTGATTCCGGGGTGGGTCATGCCATTGGATATGCGATGCAATCCGGCTTTCCCTATCGAAGACCCCTGGTCAAATATACACCCGGATATGGACGAAGTTACACCCCCCCCTCTCAAGAAATGCGGGACCTTGTGGCAACGATGAAACTCATTCCTGTCAAGGAAGTCATCTGTGGAAATAGGATCGTCCTCTGTGAGGACTCCATCGTCAGGGGAACTCAATTGAAAAACTACACGATCAAAAAACTCTGGGAGTGCGGAGCCAAGGAAGTTCATATCCGACCTGCCTGTCCTCCCTTGATGTTGCCATGCCGATTTGCCCTCTCCACCCGGTCCATTGAGGAGCTGGCAGCCCGGAAGGCCATCCGAGCCATCGAGGGAAAAGATATCGAAGATGTCAGGGAATATATTGATCAGCAATCAAAAAAGTACAAGCAGATGGTGGAATGGATTGGGAAGGAACTGGGAGTGACCACTCTGAAATACCAAAAAATTGAAGACATGGTGGAAGCGATCGGTCTCCCCAGAGAAAAACTTTGTCTCTATTGCTGGATTGGAGACTACCCCATTGAATAGTTCGGAGTAATGAGTTCGTAGTTCGGAGATTTAACTTTAAGTTTTTTACTCCGAACTCTGAACTCCGAACTCAAAACTTAACTTTCCCCATTATTTGGAAAACCTGACGAAGTCCCCTATTTTGATGCCACAAGAGGAGAACCAACCTTTGTTCATCTCTAAAGCATAGAGGATGGGTCTGGGGGGAACATGGGAATCTAAGGTCTGAGGTTTCATATCCGTCATCCAAACGATCCGACCCTCCTTATCGATGAAGGCAATGCTCAGGGGGATGAGGGTATCTTTCATCCAAAACCCGTGGTAATCCTCTCTTTCAAAGATAAAGAGCATCCCCTCGTCCTTCCACAAATGTTTTCTGCCCTTCAATCCATGGTTCCTCTCTTCCGGAGTCCTGGCGACCTCCACCCAGATTTCCTTGTGATGGAAGTAAAGAGGAATTTTCAGGAGGCTCTGTGAATGCGCAATGGGAATCCAGAGTAAGAATAGGACGAAAAGGAGCTCTTTAATCTTTCGGCCCAGCCATCTCCTTTCCTTTTCCATCCCATTCCCTTTTTTCAAGCTGATCGGCGAGGTTCCGAATCTCATCCTTGATCTTTCCCGTATTCCACTGGATGAATAAAACCCAGAGGGGAAGAAGAAGCCAAATAATCAAGAGGATGCCCAAGAAGACAACCATTGCAATGGCGATCCCAAAAGGAAGTTCTTTAAAAATCTGCTCAATATACCATTCCATTCCCATCCCTACCTCCTTTAATTAAACTCCACACCAGAACGAAAGGGTTTATCATTCCTGAATTTAGTCGAACCAAGCTTTAAATCCCAAATTACAAATCCGAAATAAATTCCAATCACCAATTCCAAATGATCAAAACGATTTCGTTTGAAATTTCAAATTTCGGTCATTGGGATTTGTTTGGAACTTGGTGCTTGGGATTTGGTGCTTTTTTAAAAACTTATCGGGGTTGCTCTCCTCCCAATTGTTTCCTCAGTTTTTCATTGACCTTTAAAATTTGATCCACATCGGAACCGGTCAATTCCCACGAATAACTATCTTTGCCATCTTTCTTCAGTTTGATCTTTACCTCTGAAGGAAGAGGTTGTTCCTTTTCAACCTTTTCTTTTTCCACCATGACCTTCGGGACCGATGGACTCTCTAACTTTCCCTGTAGAGGGAGAGATTTCTTCTCGCAGGCGATGAGGAAAAATATCAATGCCGCCAGGACAGTCAATATTTTTTTCATACTCTCTCAGTTCCTTTGGCGACAGGGGGGCTGGCCCTGAATGTTGTCGAATGGGTTTACCCTGAGCTTAGTCGAATGGGTCACTCTTCTTTCAGGAACAGCCGGCATCCCTTTAGAAATTCCTCTTTGGTACGGGCCTCTTTCGGGTAAGAATAAGTTCTGGACTGAACATCTATTCCTTTAGAAATATAGTTTCCCTGTGTCAATTTCACCTGAACCCTTTCGCCAATTTCCTTAGCCAACTTTTTATCGTTGAAAGAGAAAATATAGACCACGCTGTTTTGGAAAGGAACGACCGTGTCCACAGAACGGACCATCTTTTGTAGGGCATACATCACCCCTTCCCAGGACTCATGGCTGAGCACAGTTTCCCGTTTGGTCCGCTGGTCCCAAAAGTCCACTCGAATCATGGAAAACGGGGCCTTGTCCTTCTCGGCTTCTTCAAGCATCGGATTGAGGAGGAGGTTGTAAATCGTCTCTATCCCGAATACGGGAAGGGTGAAGACAAAAGAGGCACCACTTCCAAATTTGCTCTCGGCATGGATATACCCCTGATGACCTTCAATGATCTCCTTGGAAATGGCCAGGCCCAACCCCGTCCCGGTGATGACCCCTGACTGGGTTCTTTCTCCTTGATAGAAGCGGTCAAATACTTTGGGCAGGTCTTCTGGCGAAATGCCCACTCCTGTATCCGTCACCACGATCTTCAAATAATCCCGCTTCTCGGTGAGTCCCCTTGAATCAATGGCGATCTTCCCTCCCGGGGAGGTGAACTTAATTCCATTGCTGATGAGGTTGATGAAGACCTCCACCAATCGATTCCGATCGATCAAAACAAGGGAGAGATCCGGATCAAGACGATTTTCAAGAGTGATCCTCTTTTCCTCCAGTTGCTGAGAAAAAGTCATGACCGCATCCTCGACAACTTCCATCAGACGAATCGGCTCAAACCTCAGCTTCAACCCTTTTCCGGATTCGATTCTGGAGAAATCGAGGAGAGTTTCGATCAGGTTCGTCAGGCGGATGATATTCTTATTGGCAATACCTAAATATTCTCTTTGATCCTCGGTGAGAGATCCCACATGCCCTTCGAGCATGAGGGAGATGAACTCCTTGATAACGGTCAGAGGGGTTCGAAGTTCATGGGAGACGCTGGAGATGAAGGTGGACTTCAATTGGTCGAGCCGTTTCAGTTCTAAATTCGCCTTCTCCAATTCCGTCGACTTCTGAGTGAGGTCTGTGATGAGATCCTTCTCGCGGATCACTCGATTCAACTTTGCCCTCATCTCGTCGATGGTGAAAGGTTTGGTGATGTAGTCCGTGGCTCCCACACCGACCACATCGGTATGGGTATAGGAACCTCCATGAGCGGTCATGCAGATGACGTAGGTTTCTGGAAATTGATCCCGCACCGTCCTCATCAATTCAAACCCATCCATCTCCGGCATCTTGATATCCGTGATCATGATGCTGAAGGGTTCATTTTTTAAAATCTCTAAAGCCTCTTTCCCGCTTCCGGTAACGACCGCCTCATGGCCAATAAGGTTGATGATTTTAGAGACCATCTCCCGAACATTTGCCTCATCATCCACCACTAAAATTCTTTCCTTTTCCAAAGTTATGATTCCTTTCTTAGAACTACCGTTAAACAGCCTGTCTTCTCCCTAAAAGGATATTCCTTTTCCCTAATAATTTCAACAAAATTGTAACCCTCTTGCCCTTGCCTACCCTTGCCTACCCTTGCCTACCCTTCCCATCACAGGCATGCGCAAGCAGGCTCATGCCAGAAAAATGAGGGGAAAGGAGGTCACTTGCCTTCCCTCTCCTTTTTCCAAGTGGAGAAGAAGGCCCAGAACTTTTCAGCGGTCCCTGGAGGGAGATTGAGATAATGAATTCCAGGGGGAATATTCTCTTCAAAGAGGTGCAGGTTCATCTCTTTGATCTCTTTGTAGTAAAATCCTGTCGCCTTGGCTATCTCCATAATGGGAAGAGGTTGAGCAAGCTCAATCTGAACTCTCTCTACCCGGAGGGAGTTATAAAGATCTTTTTCCTCTAAATGATATCCATATCTCCCTGAATCGGAAAGGATGATCTTGGCCACAGCGATCTTATAGACATACCGCTCTGTCTCCAGCGGAAGATCGAGATAAAAATAATTCCTTGTCTTTTGGAGATCGATCTCCTTTCGAACTCGATTCTCCCCTGCATTATAGGCGGCCATCGAAAGGGTCCAACTCTTAAATTCCTCATGGAGACTTTTCAGATAAGCGAGAGCTCCTTCCGTGGCCTTAAAAAAATCGAACCGTTCATCAATGTTTCGGTTTTTCCTCATCCCATATTTTTCGCCTGTGGAGGGGATGAACTGCCATATCCCGCCAGCCCCGGACGAAGAAACCGCTTCAGGGCGAAGGCCGCTTTCCGTAATGGTCACATACTTCAAATCTTCGGGAAGTCCCATCTCTTCCAGCCTCTTTTCAATCCACGGGAAATATCGCCGTGCCCGTTTCATCCAAAAGAGGGCCTGGGCTTCGTTGGACAATGCCAGTAGAAATTCCCGATCCAAATTTTCCCAAACATTCCTATTTTCCAATGGAAAACGCTCTCCGCAGAGAGAAACTTCTTTGGGAAGTTTATAGGTGGTAAGAGAAGGACGGGTTTGAATATGATTCAAGCGGTTTCCCAGATCGGCCACCTCTGACCGGAGGACCGAGAGGGATTGTTCCAATGATTTCAATCTCTCCAGCAGGGCATCATCCTTCGCTTCGTATTTCTCTGGAGATTCATTCTGAGCGGTCACTTTCTCGGCCCCCTTTTGAACGGATGGGCCTGCGGCACAACTGATAAGAAAAAACCCGACCAGGCAAATGGAGGTAATGATCTTAAACACTTTTGCTTCTCTCCTTTGATGGAAAATAAGTAAGTTTCTATTTTCATTATCATAATTTCCCTTTGAGATGCAAGCACTCCGTTTCTCTTCAATTCTTGAAGGTGGAATGTTATACTTTGTTTAATGAAAAAATACTTTCCAGGGATATCCCTCATGCTTGTTTGTGGGATTCTCTTCTCCGGTTGTGTGAAGAAAACACCTCTCCCCTCCTGGGTCTTAAAAATATCTATGATAAAATCCCCAATTGGATCAGAAGAGATTCTTAGACTTCCTGAAGGAGATCAAATCACTTTCACACACCTTTTGGATGATCTCCATAAGACAAGGGTCATTTTTGCAGGGGAATCCCATGACCAAATCGCCCATCATCAGATTCAGGTGAGATTGATCCAGGACCTCGTCGCCAATGGGAAGGATGTAGTCATAGCCATGGAGATGTTTGAGAGGTCCCAGCAACCCGTATTGGACCGGTGGAGCCAAGGGCTTCTGACGGAAGAAGAATTTCTTAAAGAAATCCAATGGGACACCACCTGGGGCATGGATTATGAGCTTTACAAGGGCATTCTCGACGAAGCAAAAAGTCACCGCCTCAAAGTGTTAGCCCTCAATGTTCAAAAGGATTTAGTGAGAAGGGTAGCTCAAAATGGAATGAAGGGACTTTCCCCGGAGGATAAAAAGAAACTTCCAGAAATGGACCTGACCGATCAACAGCACCGCGCTTATATTAAGTTTATCTACAGAGGCCATCAAGGTGGATCGGCAGAGAGTTTTAAAAATTTTTATCAGGCTCAATCCCTCTGGGATGAGGGCATGGCCGAGACTCTTTCCGAATTTCTCAAATCCTCTGATGGGGAGGGAAAGACCGTTGTGGTCATTGCCGGCAGTGGCCATATCATTTTTGGTTTTGGAATCCCGGAACGATTTTATCGAAGAACCTCCATCCCCTATCAAACCATCGTCTTAAAGGCATGGAAAGAAAAAACAGATGAGGATTTCACGTTTACTGAAACTTCTTCGCCCCTCGCCAACTTCCTCTGGATCACCCGACCCAACCCTCCTGAAAAGAAGCAGCCCAGAATTGGCGTTATCCTGAAACAACAAAAAGAAGATCGAAAAGGGCTGTGGATTGAAAAAGTGATTCCACATAGCCCCGCTGAAAAGGCTGGCCTTCTTTCGGGAGATCAGTTGATGGCCGTTGAGGGAATAGAAATTAAGGAAGTGAAAGAGATTCACCATGCCCTTGCCGAAAAAGGCTGGGGAAAGGACATCACTTTTACCATTGTCCGGGAAGGAAAGAAGAAAGAAATAACGGTTAAACTCCCCCCTTTAGAAAACTACTAAGGAGTCCATAATTGAGCAGACACATTCTTCATAAAATCTCCCCTAACCCCTCTTTGCCCTCCGGGCCAGCCTCCGGCTCAGAGAGCCTCATGGCTCAGAGAGAGGCCCTATGGGCCGGCGGCCAAAGAGGGGAATTCCTCCCTTTTGCAAAGGGAGGTAAGGAGGGATTTAGTCTCCAGTTTCTATATTATTATGGACTGACTAACAATTATCATCCTTGACTCATCCATCCAGATTTAACCCCGATTTTTTCTCTCACCTCATCCATCACCTCCACAGCAATGGCTCTGCATCGAGTTGCGCCGGACTTTAATACATCCACCATGTACTGGGGGTTTCCATTGATTTCTCTGACACGGTTCTGGATGGGTCCTAACTCCTCCACCATATTCTCAAAAAGGATCTTCTTGCAATCAATACATCCGAACCCGGCTGTCCGGCAATGATGATCGACGAGGGCGATCTGGTCCGGTTTTGAAAAAGCTTCATGCATGGTAAAGATATTGCAGTGTTCTGGATGTCCTGGATCACTTCGGCGCTGTCGATGTTCACAAGTCGCTGCGGTTCTTAACTTTTCCCAGATCATTTCTGGTGGATCCAAGAGGCCAATCGCGTTATTCAATGATTTGGACATCTTCGCGTTTCCATCCGTCCCTTGAATTCGTGGGGCATCGGAAAGAAGCACCTGGGGTTCGGGGAAGGTCTCCCCATAACGGGCATTGAATTTTCTAGCAATCTCCCTTGAGAATTCTACATGCTGTATTTGATCCTCTCCCACCGGCACATAGCCAGCTTTATAGATGAGGATATCCGCTGCCTGAAGAACGGGATAGTCCAGAAGCCCCACATTGACATTGTGTCGGTGTCGTCTCCCCTTCTCCTTAAACTGAATCATCCTTTCCAATTCACCCACGGGCGTGACACAGTTGAAGATCCATGCCAGTTCCGTATGCTCAGGGACATGGGATTGGACGAAAAGCTTGCATCGATCTGGGGTTAAGCCGCAGGCAGCAAGAACGGTCGCCGTTTCCAAAATCCTCTGCTGCATGGAGGCCACTTCGTATTCGATGGTAATGGCATGATAGTCCACCACACAATAGATACAGTCATAGCGATTGACCAATTGCGCCCAATTGCGGATAGCGCCCACATAATTACCGATATGAATTTCACCTGAGGGCTGAATCCCGCTAAAAATACGATCCATCTGTTAGTTCCTCCACTCCAAATCCCCCCCTGCCTACCGGCAGGCCCTGAACCTAGCATGGTACAGGGCAGGCAGGCAATCCCCCTTTGGTAAAGGGGGGATAGGTTCGTTAAATTTCGAGGGAGTCACAAAGCATGCGGGCTGTCTTTTCAACGAGATTAGCGCATTTTTCCCTGCCGCCCGCTGCCAACCATTTTTGACGCTCCTCTTCGTTATCTAAATGAGCCTCTATGATGTTATAGCAGTTTATATTTCCAAATTCCTTCACGAACTGATCCCAAAACTGTTGGCACTTATCATAACCCTTTTGCAGCGTTTTCCGGTCTTTTGGATCGGTTCTCCCCATCTTCATCCCAATGGCCATCACCGAACCGATGAAGGCACCGCAAATCGACCCCTTATGCCCGATGCCGCCTCCAAATCCTGATGCCAGTTGCGGAAGCCCGGAATCCTTTAACCCAAAATAGTCCTTGAAACTCAAGGAGACGGATTCCGCTCAGTTAAACCCCTGATCGAAATAACCCTTCGCCTTCTCCGAGACTAATTTCGCATCATCTTTCTTTCCCATGGATGTCCTCCTCCGTTTAATTTTTTAGAAAGGGCTGGATGAGTTTTGTAAGAACATCATTCAGCCTTCGAACCTAACGATCTATCCTTTTTATTCATTCGTTGTTTAACGCAACTATAATCCATCTCCTCACACCCGTCAAATCGATTCTTGATCTGAATATGGTGCAGGAAATACCATACATTCTTTCTTCCTTTCTATAGGAAAATTCATTCAAAAAGAAAATTAATTATTCACAAGCAATTTTAAAAAACCTTTGGAAATCATAAGAGTAGTGAGATTGACAATAAATTGGCATATCCTTTGCAGATAATACAAAAAAATATTTGTTCCTAAATTAAGCAACTTATTTAAGGAATGTAAAACACAAAGGAGGTAGAGAAAGAATATGAAAAGGAAGACATTTAGCAAAAGGAAAATGGGAATTGGTTTATTTGTGGCTTTTCTTCTTTTCATCGGGGCTTTCAATGCCTCTGTAACAAAGTCTCAAGATGCTACAAAAAATCTCATCGCCTCACATGACAGCGCCTCTCCTAAGTATGACAAGAATTGCACCAATTGCCATGCAGATATCCTCAACCAGATAAGTTTGAATCCCTCAATACCCAATTCCCACGCGGCCATGCTTCCCTATACGCCCGGGAAGGAGAACAATAAGAAATGCATTTGGTGCCACCGTACTGTAGATTTGGTGCAAGGGACGACACGGGTTGAAAAGTCGAAAGGCAATTTGCGAAAGGGTGTCAATATGGTTCTCTGCGCTGTGTGTCATAGTCCCTCAGGTCCGGGACCACAGTTTTTCCAGGTGGAATTGACACCAACAGATGGGGCATCCCTCTATGAACTTATGTGTGCCGCTTGTCACAGGGACTTGGCAAACTCTCAAAAGAAAGGCAAATCAGTATCAAAGATCCAACAAGCCATAAATAAAAATAAGGGGGGGATGGGCCCCCTTATCGTCCTTTCGCAAGAAGAAATTCAAGCAATCGCTGACGCACTCGCAAATTAAGTAATGTAGATAGAAATAACAATAGTGGAAAGGGAGGTAAACTGAAAATGGATAACAAAAATGAAAAAAAGTGGCTCAATCCTTCCATGAATCGCCGAACCTTCATGAAGGTGAGCGGAGCGCTGGCTTCTGTGGCAATGACAGGCCAAGTTTTCAAAACATCAAAAGCTGTTGCGGCCCCCACAATCGTTACTGGAGAAAACCCACCGGACAATATCGAAACCTCTGATGACATCATTTACAGTGTCTGCCAGATGTGTCACTCGCGATGCGGTATCAGGGCTAAGGTGAAGGAAGGAATTTTGGTTAAACTTGACGGTAACCCTTATCACCCCAACAATCGGGATGTCGATGGAAATAACCAGCCGGATAGATTGCCCTACAATACTACCCCGGCAGACGCAGTAAAATCGCTCGGCCGATTGTGTCTGAAAGGACAGTCCGGAGTCCAGACGGTCTATGATCCATTCCGGATTCAGCATCCTTTGAAGAGAGTGGGAGCCCGAAATTCCGGTAAGTGGGTAACGATCAGTTGGGATCAAGCGTTTTCTGAAATAGCAGCGAGAATCAATCAACTGATCCCGCCTGCCGAACGGGATCAATATATAGACCCAAACATTCCCCAACTGGGTAATAAAAGGACCCAGCTCGCCTTTGCTCCCGGCCGGAGTGTGGAAAAGGAGTTAAGTGAAAGGATCTGGAAATCAAGCTGGGGTACGGCCAATTACAACCTTGACCATACGTCAGTCTGCGAAGCGTCGCGACACGTGGCCAATGGATTGATTACTTGGGATCCCAAAGGGACCAAGACCAGCATAGGGGGAGGAAGAAACGAAGGCTGGCAGCCTGACATCCTTGGGGCCAAATTCATTGTCTTCTTTGGCGCTAACCCCTTAGAGGCCGACTTTCCCATGGTGGGTATGGCCCGAAACCTGATGCAGTTTAAAAGAAACGGGGGAAGATATGTAGTCGTCGACCCGCGGTTCAACAATACGGCAGCCAAGGCGAACCAGTGGGTTCCGATCATCCCGGGTACAGATGCCGCCCTGGCAATGGGTATGATCAGCTGGATGATAAAGAATCGAGCCCATAATTCTAAGTATCTGCAAAATACCAACAAGGAAGCGGCCATTGCCGACAATGAACCTACGTGGGCGGATGCCACGTACCTTGTAGGCAAGTTTACCGATAATGAGGGGAAGCAATTCCAGCGTTATATCACCGCTCAGGAAGCCAGAATTTCTAATGGAACAACGATTCTCGCTAATGATTACGTGGTCTGGTCGTCGGGCGCACCGAAGGGTTATAACCAAGTCCCCCATGGAGATTTAGAGTTTAGTTCGATCCTGAATCTAAAAGTAGACGGGGTCGATACCTTTGTGGAAACGAAATCGGCTTTCACCTTACTAAAAGAATCAGCTGTTTCCATGACTCGCAGTCAGTACGCCTCCATCTGTGGTGTTTCCGTAAGCACAATGGAATCGTTGGCTAAACAATTTGTCAGCTACGGCAAGAAAGCAGTTGCGACAAGCTACAGAGGTGCGGTTAAGCACACGAACGGTCTTTATAACCATTTGGCCATTCAGCATTTAAACACCCTGATTGGTAACTACGATTGGAAGGGCGGTTGTACGAGTGGCGCAGGAGGATGGGGTCACAAAACAGGAGTTGTGGAATTGAGTAAAGTAACTGGAGACCCTGATCACGAGGGTGTACGTATCGACCGGACAACGACGTTTTATGATAAAAACGAAGCCGGAAACCTCTTTAAAGGATACCCGGCTAAGCGGCCCTGGTTTCCTTTGGCCACCTTTGGAAATTACCAGGAGGTGATCCCCAGTATTCAGGATCAATACCCTTACGGGATAAAGGTGTTGATCACCTACTGGAATGCGTGGCCTTATTCCACTCCTGCCTTGAGAAAGGTATGGGAAGCAACCGTGGCCGATAAAACCAAATTGCCCCTCCTTGTTTCCATCAGCCCATTAATTGGAGAGGTTGCTGCCTGGGCGGATTATGTTCTACCGGATAGCACTTATCTTGAGAAGTTCTCTGTTCCAGGGATCCCTTGGAGAGTAAATAAAGGAACCGCCGTTCAGAGGCCTGTTGTTGGAAAATTTGATGGGAAACCGATCGGTATCAACCCAGCCAATGGAGGTGTGGGAAACAAAATCCCGGTGAATGCCAAAAACGACTATACCCCTGCTTTGCCTGACACCAGGGCGGTCTTGGATATCCATATCGGTCTAGCCGAAGCGCTTAACCTTCCTGGAATGGGTGACAATGCGCTTTTAGATAGTGCTGGGTACCCGGTCGGACACCTGAATAACAGTTGGAATTGGGCTAAGGCCATGCTCCAAAACATCGTCAACAGCGCTAAATCCGACTATCCCGGCATTACAGTCGAAGAGATTCTCTCCAAAGGTGGTGTATTCGATTCCCCCGGGAAGGAGTACCAGGGAGACAAACTCTCCTACAAATACGCTAACATCATCCGTATCTTTGCAGACCCCGTTGCCCGTACAAGGGATTCGGTGACCGGAAAGTACTATTCAGGCATTGCTCACTACAGAGCGCAAGCCCACTCTGACGGGACCGCAGTGAGTGATTCCGGTTATCCTTATCGGCTCATAACTTACAAGACTGTTCACCATGGCCAGGGCAGGACGAATATAAATCCCTGGCTGATGCTCATGATTCCTGAGAATTGGGTTGAGATTAGCGCCCGCGATGCGGCAACTCTGGGAGTGGTGACAGGAGACCTCGTGAACATAATCTCTCCCTCAAATCCCAGCGGCATTAAAGGAAAGGCAAAGGTTACGGAAGGATTAATGCCGGGTGTCGTGGCGATCTCTCATCATTACGGCCATTGGGAACAACACTCTCGCCCAATCGTAATTAATGGCGCCACCATGCCATTCGATCCAAGCCGCGGGGCCGGAATTCAACCTACTCAAATCATGAGAACAGATAAGAAATATCCAAATGTAAGTCTTCAGGACCCGATCGGTGGAAGCTGTTCGTTTTATGATACGTGGGTAAAGGTAACCAAAGCATAAGGAGGTAAAAGAAGATGCCACAAAAAGGTTGGTTGATTCAACTGGATAAATGTACCGGATGCGATAGCTGTTCCATTGCTTGCAAGTCAGAGAATAATACCCGACCATTAAGTTCCCCCATGCCATTTAAAAATGGTAGGAGTGTCCTTCCAGACCATGTGAGCTACCGCTGGGTTGTAAAGAAAGAATCAGGTGTTTTTCCCAACCCCACCCTGACGTTTGTGACCTGCGCCTGTAATCATTGCCAACACCCCGCCTGTATGGCTTCTTGCCCGGTATCGAATGTGAACGATCCTTCCAACGAAAATAATGCGATTTTCAAACGAGCCTCTGATGGAATTGTGCTGATTAACCAGAAGGTCTGCATCGGTTGTAAAAACTGCATTCAGGCCTGCCCTTACGGGGCGCCACAGTTCAACTCTCAAACCAAAAAGGTGGAGAAATGCACTTTCTGTCTCCATCGTCAGCAAGCAGGATTTCTCCCGGCCTGTGTCACCACATGTGTTGGGAATGCGCTGCAGCTGGTGGACAACTTCAATGTCAATGAATCAGGGATGAATAGGCCGACTGGTTTTTCCGACCCTTCGCTCACAGTTCCTTCGGTAAAGTTTGAATCATAAACTTCAAACCTTCCCTCTCCCCCCTCGGCTAAAAGGGGAGAGGGATGATTACAGATTTTCACGGTTGGTGGGTGAAAAACCCGTCAGGGAACATTAGTTAGAAAGGAGCATTGTGATCATGATGAATGAGCAAGAAGAAGGATTTCAAGAGGTTTACACCCTCGGGAGGAAAACTGTCGGTGTGAGAAAAGGCGATTCTTTAGGCAGCGAGGAAGCTCGTGCGCGGGCGAATATATATCGTTTCCTTTCTGCCATTTTTCTCAATCCTCCTCAACGAAGCTTCTTAGAACAGATTGCCGATAAGAATTCCCTAAAAGAACTCTCCATGCTATTTGGAGAAAAAGTGGTATCAGGCCTCAAGGAATTTACTGCCACCGCCCCTCTCGACAAGGAATTGGCTTCTCTCAAACAGGAATACATGGATCTCTTTGCTGTGCCCACAGGCCACTACGTCACGCCTTTTGAAGATGTTTACCGGGGGATGGTAGTTGATGGCAAACAGGAGAGAGGACCCCTACTGGGGAAACGAGCTATTGCAGTGATAAGGATATATAGGGAGGCTGGTGCAGAAATGGATGGGGAGTGCAAGGAATTACCCACCCATATTGGGGTGGAGCTTTCTTTTATGAGTTTCTTATGTGAAAGGGAGGCGTGGACGATTCGAATGGAAGAAACGGGTTCCCTGGTGAATCAAGAGAAGACAAAAACGATGGATTCCAACAGATATCGTCAACTCCAGCTGAAATTTCTTCAAGCGCATCTGAATGAATGGTTTCCTCAACTCAACCAATCGATTCAAGCAAATGCGAAAAACCCATTTTATCGTAGCCTTGCTCTGATCACCGAGGCATTTCTTGCCCAGGATACAGCCAGCCTGTCAGGACAACCTGATTCAGAAAGACATATGGAATGCAGACCTAAAGAACCTCAATGAACCCTCAAGAGGGAGGCAAGAGTGGCGGCAGTAGATATTTTGAATATAGCACTGAATGAGACACAAAATACCTTTCCCATTCCCACTTTTTGCAAACGGTCCCGCCTCAGAAAAAGCAATTGTCGGAGGTGTGTGGAAATCTGTCCAGAGAATGTCATCACTTTGGATTTAGGTCCAACAATAAACAATGGCTG
>Ga0214473_10006111_pt1 | contig 14412 bp, 8 predicted proteins | sample RVTome_7_FD_203509 | JGI IMG/M metagenome (GOLD analysis project Ga0214473, IMG submission 203509) | Soil microbial communities from uranium-contaminated site in the Upper Colorado River Basin, Wyoming, United States - RVT98D197 | ecosystem: Environmental > Terrestrial > Soil > Contaminated >... | reverse complement strand
CATCACCTCCCTGGTCGTCACGGAGCAAAACGACCGGGTCGTCGGCATCCTGCACCTCCACGACCTCTGGGGCGTCGGCCTGTTCTAGGCGTGAGGGACACCCGCCCCAGCCCCCAACCGGGCGCGAGGCACGAGCAAGCTTCCGATTCTGCGAATTTTGGGCAGGTGCGCAGTCGTCCCTTTCTCCCGTTGCCACCCATGCCTCGTTCCTCGTGCCTCACTTCTTCTTCTGCCGCCCCTTGCCAGGGCCACCCGCGCAGAGGAGAATGAACGGGTGTTCAGTTCCCACGCTGGTGACGAACGAGTCTCCAAGCTTGTATGTAGAAGGACAACAAGGAGATAGTGCATGTCCAGGGAAATCCGCAAGGTCGGGGTGTTGGGGGCCGGGGTGATGGGGTCCGGGATCGCGGCGCACCTGGCGAACGCCGGCGTGCCTTCGCTGCTGCTCGACATCGTGCCCCGTGACCTCTCCCCCGAGGACCAGAAGGCGGGGCTGACCCGCGAGGACAAGCGCTTCCGCAACAAGCTCGCCCTCGCCGGCATCGAGAGCATCAAGGCCGCCAGGCCGGCGGCGATCTACACCAAGCGCCTGCTGCCCTTGATCTCCGTCGGCAACTTCGAGGACGACTGGGGCAAGCTCGCGGAGTGCGACTGGGTCGTCGAGGTGGTGGTCGAGAGGCTCGACATCAAGCAGCAGGTGTTTGAGCGGCTCGAGAAGGTGCGCAAGCCCGGCTCGATCGTCTCCTCCAACACCTCCGGGCTGCCGATCAAGAAGATGGTGGAGGGCCGCTCCGAGGACTTCCGCAAAAACTTCCTCGTCACCCACTTCTTCAACCCCGTCCGGTACATGCGCCTGCTCGAGGTCGTGGCGGGCGAGGAGACCGACCCCGAGGTCGTGAAGTTCATGACCGACTTCGGCCAGTTCCTGCTCGGCAAGGGGATCGTCTTCGGCAAGGACACGCCGAACTTCGTCGCCAACCGCGTCGGCGTTTACGGCCTCATGGACACCATCCACACCATGATGGACATGGGCTACCAGGTGGACGAGGTGGACGCGATCACAGGACCCGCGATGGGCCATCCAAAGAGCGCGTCTTTCGGGACCACCGACCTCGTCGGCCTCGACACGATGGTCCACGTGGTCCGCACGATCCGGGAGGAGTGCCCCGACGACGAGGCCCAGCCGATCTTCGCCGTGCCCGACTTCATCACGAAGATGCTCGAGAACAAGCAGCTCGGCCGCAAGACCAAAGCCGGCTTCTTCAAGCGCGACAAGGGCCCAAAGGGCGAGAACATCGACCACACCCTCGACTGGAAGACCGGCCAGTACCGTTTGAAGGCCAAGCTCGACGCGCCGTCGCTGAAGGTCACCAAGGCCATTCACGAACCCGGCGCGCGCATCAAGGCGCTGGTCAACACACCGGACCGGGCGGGCGTCTTCGCGTGGCGCATCACGCGCGACACCCTCGCCTACGCCTCGCGCCGCCTCGGTGAGATCTCGGACACGATCGTGGACATCGACAACGGCCTCAGGTGGGGGTTCGCATGGGAGCTCGGGCCGTTCGAGACCTGGGACGCGATCGGGGTCAAGGAGACGCTCGAGCGCATGAAATCCGAGGGCGTCGAGCCCGCGCCCTGGGTCGGCGAGATGCTCGCAGCGGGAGTGACGAACTTCTATCGCGACGGTGCGCAGCGCTTGGAGTTCTACGACCCCCGCACGAAGTCGTACGTCCCGATCGCCCGGCCCGAGAGCTTCCTGGTGCTGCGCGAGATCAAGAAGCGCACGCCCGCGGTCTTCGAGAACGCCGGCGCCTCCATGATCGACCTCGGCGACGGGGTCGCGTGCGTCGAGTTCCACTCCGCCCTGCAGCCCAAGCTCAACCCGATCGACGGCGACATCATGGAGGTCATGCACAAGGCCATCGCGCTGGCGGAGAAGGACTTCCGCGGGCTGGTCATCCACCACCAGGGCGAGCAGTTCTGCGCCGGCGCCAACATTCTGATGATCCTCGAGGGGGCGCAGAGCCAGGCGTGGAAGCTGATCGACGAGACGGTTCGAGGCTTCCAGGGGATGACGCTGGGCCTGCGGCGAGCGCACGTTCCCGTGGTCACCGCCCCGTTCGGCTTCACGTTCGGGGGCGGCGCCGAGATCACAATGGGCGGCGACCGCGTCTGCGCCCTCGCCGAGACCTACATGGGGCTGATCGAGGTGGGCGTCGGCCTGGTGCCGGCGGGAGGTGGCCACGTCTTCATGCTGGAGCGGGTGCTCGAGGGAGTGGACGAGCCGGTGCTCTCCAACCTGCCCTTCCTGCGGAAGGCGTTCGAGGCGATCGCCATGGCCAAGGTTGCGACCTCGGCCGAGGAGGCCCGCGAGCTCAAGTACCTGCGCCCATGGGACCACGTCGAGATGAACCGCGACCAGCAGCTGTGGACCGCCAAGCGGATGGCGATCGCGCTCGCCGAGGAGGGCTACCGCCCGCCGCTCCCGAGGAAGTTCAACCTCCCCGGCCGCGAAGGCCTCGCCACCATCCAGATGTTGCTGCACAACATGAAGATCACCCACTGGATCTCATCGCACGACGAGAAGATCGCGACCCACGTCGGCAACATCCTGTGCGGCGGCGACACCACGATCAACAACCCGGTGAACGAGGAAACGATCCTCGACCTCGAGCGCGAGGCGTTCCTCTCGCTCTGCGGCGAGCCGAAGAGCCAGGAGCGGATCACGTACATGCTTCTCAACAACAAGCCGTTGAGGAACTGAGGGAGCGACGCCATGCCCAAAGCCGTGATCGTCTCGTACGCCCGGACCCCTATCGGCAGGGCCAAAAAGGGCAGCCTGAAGGACACCCGCCCCGAGGAGTTCACCGCGCCGGTGCTCAAGGCGCTGATCGAGCGCACGCCCGGCCTCGAGCCCGCCATGGTGGACGACATCATGCTCGGCTGCGCCATGCCCGAGGCCGAGCAGGGCATGAACGTCGCGCGGCTCATCGCGTTGCGGGCCGGCTTCCCGGTCGAGGTGCCGGCATGCACCTCAAACCGGTTCTGCTCCTCCGGCTCGCAGTCGATCGCCTGGGCCGCCGACGTCGTCAGGTCGGGCAACGCCGACGTGATCATCGCGGGCGGCGTGGAGTCCATGTCGGCGGTACCGATGGGCGGCAACAAGATCATCGCCGACCCGGAACTCTTCGAACTCCTGCCCAACGCCTACGCCGGCATGGGGACCACCGCCGAGGTGGTCGCCCGCCAGTTCGGCATCACCCGCGAGGAGCAGGACGCCTACGCCCTGCGCTCCCACCAGCGCGCCGCCGCGGCGATCGCGGCCGGCAAGTTCAAGGACGAGATCGTGCCGCTGAAGGTACGCACCATGGACGACGGTGCGTGGCGCGAGTTTGTCTTCGACACCGACGAGGGTCCGCGCGCCGACAGTTCACTGGAAGCGCTCGCCAAGCTGAAGCCCGCCTTCGACCCCCGAGGCACGGTTACCGCGGGCAACTCCTCCCAGATCAACGATGGCGCCGCGGCGGTGGTCGTGATGTCCGACAAGAAGGCCGCCAAGATGGGCCTAGAACCCGTGGCCTATGTCCAGCACTGGGCGGTCGCCGGGGTGCCCCCCGACGTCATGGGGATCGGCCCGGCCAAGGCGGTCCCGAAGCTCCTCAAGAAGGCCAAGGTGAAGCTCGAGGACGTGGACCTCGTCGAGATCAACGAGGCGTTCGCCAGCCAGTCGATCTACTGCTCGCGCGAGCTGAAGCTCGACCCGGAGCGGACCAACGTCAACGGCGGCGCGATCGCCACCGGCCATCCGTTGGGCGCCACTGGTGCGGTACTGACGTGCAAAATCCTGGGCGAGATGAAGCGCCGCAAGGCCAGGCGCGGCATCGTCACCATGTGCATCGGCGGCGGGATGGGGTTCGCCTACCTCCTCGAGCGCCCGTAGGTCGGGCCCGCTAGCCGAAGATGGGAAGGGAGCCACACCGCCCCGTTATTTGTCCGCCCCATTCGCTGCGAGTGCCTTGTCGATCTCCATCTTGAAGGTGGCAAACGGCTGCGCGCCCCGGATGAGGCTGAGGCCCTTCACCTTGTTGGGGTCCCCGCTGTCCCTCACGGCAACGAGGAAGGTCGGAGTGCTGTTGATCCCCAGCATCTGAGCCGTTGCCATATCCGCGCGGATGGCCCCGGCGAACCTTCCGGTGTTCATGCAGGCGTCGAATCTGGCGGTGTCGAGGCCGAGCGCCCTTGCGTGCGCGCTCCACGGCTCCAAGGCCTGCTGGTTGGTGAAGAGGCGCTCGTGCATCTCCCAGTACTTGCCCTGGTCCCCGGCGCAGCGCGTCGCCTCCGCGGCCTTGAACGCAGACTTGTGGATCGACTCCAGCGGCATGTCGAAAAAGACGTACCGAAGCTTGCCTGTCTCGACGTACTCCTTCCTCAGTAGCGGATTCGTGTCGCGGACATGGCGACCGCAGTACGGGCACTGATAGTCGGAGAACTCGATCAGCGTGAGCTTGGCCGTGCTGTCCCCCTTCGTGGGGTGGTTGCCGAGGTCGACCGGGATGATGCGGATATCGGGCGCAGCCGGCGCGGCGGCCGCGCACGCCTGGATGAGCTGCTTGATCTCCAGGAGTTGCCTCCGGATCTCCTCCTGGCCTCTCTTGAGGGCTTGGATCTCCTCCCAGAGCTTCGGATCCGTCTGCTGCCCGAAGGCGCGACCAGCAAGAACGACATGGAGAGACAGAACCACGCACAACACCCAAAACCAACGTCTCATCATGTTCGACGGCCTCCTCTTTGCACCCGACCAATCATGCTAGTGGAGACACTCCTGCCGGTCAACGGAGGAGCCGATCCCCTCGCTCCGATCATGGACCTCGAACATTGTGGTGTGCGCGCGAAAGGCGCCGCACCGCCGGCACGTTCCGGACACCCCGTGCCGCCGCGGGCAAACTGCTACTGCGCACCCGGGAGGTCCATCCGTGCCGCCCCCCAGGCGCCAGTGCCCAACTCTTCCACGACAACAACCACCTGCTTGGCCTCCGGCGGCCATGTCAAAGGCACGACGTAACCCCAGCTCGTCCCCTCCTGGCTGGGGTCAGCCTCTGCGTCTTGGTGGGTTACAAACGCCTCGGCGCCGGCAACCCCAACCGCGACGGTGACGCGCATCCTGGCTTTGCCCAGCTGCACCAGCACATCCTTCACGCTGGACAGATCCGCCCGGACCCGAAGCTCCCCGGACCTTGCGCCGTGCTTACCTTGCTCGCCGGTGGCTAGTGCGGCCAGCTGCACCGGTAGCCCTCCGGTCGCCTTCTCGCCGCCGAGGATCCGGCGCGCGCGCATCTCCGATTCGCCCCGCGCGGTCCCGGAGTAAACCAGCTTGGGTGCCGTGACCGTCACACCGGCGCGCTTGCAGCGGACATCCACCCGGTGCGATCGACCGTCGGCCGGCCTGTCCACCTGGTACGTGACCAGCAGGCTACTGCCGAGGGCGTCGAGGGCTCCACGCAGCGGGCCACCGGGTGGCACGATCAGGCCGCCGGTCGTCTCCGACACGACCTGCAGCGGCTCGCGTGGGTCCAGGAACATGAAATTCGCGCCGGACGAGGTTGCGCCCGCCACGTACGTGTTGAGCTTGCCCCAGCCAGTTTGCTCCGCCGCGTTGGCGAACCCGGCCAAGGTTGCGACGCCGTTGTCGAAGCTAACGACCGTCCACCCCTGCTCCGCGAGGGCGGCCGACGCCTCCCGGACGAACGGGCCGAGCCGTTCCGCCTGGAACTGCTGGACCGCGCGCTGATGCGCCGCGAGTTCTTCGGGGGCCTGGCCGGTCGGGTCCAGAGCGTCGAGGTAGAACTCCTCGGGGTTGAGGTCGAAGCCGTCAACGGCCAGGAACAGCACACGGGCCCCGGGCGAGGTGTCCGCGCTCGCCCACGCCACGAGGCGCGAGAAGATGTCGCGCACAGCAGCGCCTTCCTCCACAACGGCCATGCTGGCGCGCCCGAGCTTGGCTTGGTAGGTGAGAGCCTTCTTCCCCTCCTGCGTGTCCTGCAGGCTCGCGGTCAGGTTGACGGGGCTTGCGATGCTCGTCAGGAAGTCCCGCCGACGTTGCACCAAACGGGTCGGTGCGAGTCTTCGAAGGGCAGCGCTTCCGACCACATCCTCCAGTGCCGCCCTGTTGGTGAGGCGAAGCCCGAGCACGCGTGGTTCGAGGTCGGCCAGCACCACGGTGGCCGAACCGAAGTTCACGAGGAGTTGGGCCTCCTCCCGCACCCGGTCGAGAATGCGCGCCAGCCCGGCCCGCGTGCAGAGGTCCGGCACGACGTAGATCACGAGGTTCCACGGCACCAAATCCGGTGCCGGACGCGCAACGCCAGAAACTGCTGATGCCCTGGCCTCGTCCGCGGTCGCCACTCGGTCGATCCCGATCACCCTCACGGGAGCGCCGTCCTCAAGCACCTCGATCTCATCGGGATCGAGCGTCGGCGCCGGCTTGCGCCCGGACCACTCCAGACGCATCAGGACCCGCACGGCCGTGACGTCCACGCGACCGCGGACCGTCCGGCCCGGGGCAGCAATCGGCATTTGTGCCGGTGGGGTCGGAACGACCTCTTCCGCCGGTGCCGCAGCCACCGCGCCAGCCACTGGAGGTGCCCCGACCCGGCCCGCGATCGTGACGCCGGTCAGGTCCCCGGGTAGCCGAAGCAAAGCAGGGTTTACGCTCCCCTCCAGCCAGGCGATGCGCTGTGCGTCGAGACCGGCGCGCAGGGCCTTCACTGCCGCAAGAATCGTCTTGCTGGTGATGCGTGGCCCGTCCGGCCACCCCTTGCCCACCCCGTCCTCCACCCGCCAGACCACCAGCGGGACCATGATGTCGGACAGGTAGCGGCTGGCCTGCTCGGGTGTGAAGGTGCTCTCGTCCCGGTGGCGCCCGGAGACGACCAGCACCACCGCCCTCTTTCGCGGCGCCCCTGCGACCAGCATTCCCGCCGACGCAACCGCATCGGCCAGGCGCATGGCCTTGCCCTCGAGGGCGCTCGCCCCGTACGCGAGTCTCGAGAGCCAGGCGTCCCGCCCTCCCTGGAGCCGAAACACATCGAAGCGATTGAGGTCCTCGTTGGGCACGACAGCCGTCAGCGCCTCGAGGAAGATCAGCTCCCCGTTGATCTGTTGGCTTAATGGCGCCCCCGGCACCCGAATCTCGGACCACGCCCTGGTCCACAGCGTTCTCATCGCCTCCAGGGCAAGCGGCTCGACGACGAACGCCACCTCGGCGGCGGCATCCCCAACGCTTTCCACCGGCAGTACGCCGATCGTCTCCGGTAAGCGGGCGCCCGGCGACGACACTACGGGTACGGCCTGCAGTGAGGCCTCCGCGAAGCCCGCGTACCCCGCACCCAGTGCCCGGATCTGCGAAGCCCGCCGCCCGTCAGGGAAGATCACATCCACCGAGACCACCCGGTCGCTGCCAGGCTCCGTCCGGAATCGCACCTCGTGCTGCACCTCCCTCAGAATCGGCTTCCCGTCCAAACTCACAACCATCGCCCGCGGGTCGAGCTTGCCCGGGTGCCCCCAGCCAATCGACACCGTGCACTCCCCAGAGGCCTTGTCGCAACCACCCCGCAGGTAGATCTCCGCCTGTGCCCCAGGGCCGTTCACCCAGCGCGTCGTGCGCTCAACGACCGCGCCTTGCACGTCGGTGCGCACAAGCTCGAGCAAATGAACGTGCAGGTCGGACCCCAGATCCACCGTGCACTTCGGGGTCTCGACGGTCATGACGCACGCCGCCCGCCCGTCAAGCAGGAGTTGCCCCGGCGGGCTCCCAGAAGGACCCAGGTTCGCCACCACCGGCAGCAGCCCCACCACCAACCCGATGGGATACGTCAGAATCTCCACGAGGTGCCTCCTGGCTCCTTTTCGACGCTCAGTCTATATCCACTGGTCTTCCCTGTCGGGCCAGTTTTGTCACACGAGATCGTCCGCGCGGAAGGCGGCACGCAGGTGCCGGACCCGGGGGATCGGCCGGCGCTTCTCGATTGCGATCACGTCGAAGCGGCACGGCGGTGTTGGCTCCCGTCGCCGCGCCAGGTAGGCCTGCGCGAGCTGGACGAGGCGCGCCTGCTTGCGCTGGTCCACTGCCTCCTCGGGCGATCCGGCCGTGGAACCGGTGCGGGCCTTGACCTCGACGAACACCAGGGTCTTGCGGTCCCAGGCCACGATGTCGATCTCGCCCAGCGGGCAGCGCCAGTTGCGCGCCTCGATCCGGTAACCCTTCAACCTCAGGAGCAGCGCGGCAAGAGCCTCGCCCTTCTTCGCCGTTCTCCTCCGGGAATCGCCTCGCAACATCCTCTCCATCTGCGCCCTTCCCCGCCGCAGGGATTCGCCTTCCCTCTTTCCTCTTGACTACTTCCTCTTGCCTTCCTCCCCCAGCGCCTGCGCCGCGAGCGTGATGACGTCCACGGTCTGCGCGGTCTCGAGGCCGAGCTCCTGCTGGGCGTTTCCGACCATGACGGCGCAGAACGGGCACGCCACCGCGACGTCGCTGGTACCCGACTCCTGGAGCTGGCGCATGCGCGTCTGGTTGATTCGCGTCCCGAGCTTCTCCTCCAGCCACATGCGTCCGCCGCCCGCTCCGCAGCACATGGCCTTCTCGCGTGTCAGGGGCGCCTCTCTGAGCGTGAGGCCCGGGATCGCCTTCAGGATCGATCTCGGGGAGTCGTACTCGCCGTTGGTGCGCCCCAGGTAGCACGGATCGTGGTACGTCAGCTCCCGCCGAATCTCGGTCGTCAGCCTCAGGCGGCCCTTCGCCACCAGCTCCGCGACCAGCTGGGTTCCGTGCCGCACCTCGTACTTTCCCCCAAAGTCGGGGTACTCGTGGGCGAGCGTGTTGAAGCAGTGCGGGCAGTTGGTGACGATCTTCGTCACCCCGTACTTTCTCAGCGTCTCCACGTTGCCCGCCGCAAGGGTCTGGAACAGGTACTCGTTCCCGAGCCGCCGCGCGGCATCGCCGGTGCAACGCTCCTCCGGCCCCAGGATCGCGAACTTCACGCCCGCCGCCCGAAGGAGCCTCACCAGCGAAACCGAGGTTCTCTTCCCGGCGTCGTCGTAGGAACCGGCACACCCGACCCAGAACAGGACGTCGAACTCTCTGGCCTGAGAGGCCATCGGCACGTCCAGCCCCTTCGCCCAGTCGCCCCTCGCCTCGGCTGCAAGCTGCCACGGGTTGCCGTTGACCTCCATTCCGCGGAACGCCGGCTCGGCCTCCGCGGGGAACTCGGCCTTCTCGAGCACCAGGTGCCGGCGCACCTCCACAATCTTGTCCACGTACGAGATGAACAGTGGACACGACTCCTCGCACCACCTGCAGGTGGTGCATGCCCAGATCACCTCGGGGTCGATCACGTCACCCGCCAGCTCGCGGCTTGCCGCGCCGGGCTTCTCGCCGGGATCCCGCAGGATCTCTTTCGCTGAAGCGTTCAGGTGGTCGCGCAGGTCGATCGTGAGGTCGCGCGGCACGAGCGGTTTCTTGGTGATCGTGGTTGGGCAGACGACCGTGCATCGCCCGCACTCGGTGCAGGTGTAGAGATCCAGGAGCTGCTTCCAGTTCAGGTCGGTGACCTTCGCGACGCCCAGTGCCGTTCCCTCCTGGATGTTCTCCAGGTCCATCTTCGAGAGCCGCCCAGGCTCGTCCAGAGGCCGCAGCAGCACGTTGGGCAAAGACGTGTAGACATGGAAGTGCTTCGAGTACGGCAGGTAGTTGGCGAAGACGTAAAGCGCGAGGAGGTGCAGCCACCACGCCGCTGTGTAGGTGGCGTGCAGGCTGACCTCGCTCGCCCCTGCGAGAGCGCCACCGACGATCGAGGACACCGGGGTCCACGCCCAGGGCCCGGGGGCGCCGCCGCCGATGCGCGCGCCGTCCGCCCCCAGGTCGGTGATCATCAGGGCTGCGATCAAACCGAGGATCACCCAGGCGTCGCCGCTGTACTCCAGCCTCTCGGGTCGCGTCACCAGCCGGCGCCAGGCGGCGATCGCGACCCCGACCAGCACCAGCACCGCGAAGACGTCCTTGCTGAGCAGGTACGCGTGCCCGAGGGTGGTGTGCATGAACGGCAGCTCCCACCCCTGCGTCAGCCCCTCGACCACCATCGAGAGCGAACGCACCGTGAACACCAGGAACCCCCAGAAGATCAGCGCGTGCATGATCCCCGGGATCGGCTCGAGGAACATCCGCTTCTGCCCCACGAAGAACACGAGGAGGCCGCGAAGGCGCTCGCCCCACTGCCCCAGGTGAACGTCGCGCCTGCCGGCCAGAAGGAGTGAGAGCTTGCGGCTCAGCGACCAGGCGACGCCGGCGAGCGCCGCAACGGTCAGAAGCACGAACCAGAGGTTGTCCGCGATTCCCAGGAAGCTTCCCACCGTGGCGTGATGGGGCATCGGCGACCTCCCCTTCGACCAGGGGCATTCTCCCACACCAGGCGCATGAGACTGGGAGCGGCCGCTCCGGGGCTGCTACAATCCCTGCCTCGGGCAGTGTTGCGCCGACGCTTCAGACGGAGGTTCTTGAGATGACGGGGAAGGTGAAGGTGCAGCCGCTGTCCCGGGCCGGCCTGCAGCCGCTGGTGGCGATGGCGGAGCAGTTGCGTGCGTCCCTCCCCGGCTGGGGGGACACGACACCCATCGCGGTGCGCGGCCAGCCCCCGAGCGACCTCGCCCTCGATCTCCGCCACCTCGCACACCACGACGGAGACGGTTTTCTGACCGCGAGCATCGGCGACGAGGTTGTGGGGTTTGTGGCCAGTTACGTCCGCTCCCGCCAGCTCAACGTATCCCAACCCTGGGTCCTGCCGGAGTACCGCGACCACGAGGTTGCCGAGCAGCTCGTGAAACGAGCCATCGCCTACGGTGAGCGCGCTGGCGCGACCGACTGCGCTGCGCACGTCCTGGGCGAGAGCCGCTGGCAAGCGATGTTCTTCCGGTTCGGTCTGCGACCACGCTTCCCCATCTACCGGCTGGCGCTTTCCGCGGAACACGCACGCGCGGCCGGTCAGGGGCTCGCCAAGCTCAAGCCCTCCAGCGAACTCACCCAGGATGCGTTGCAGCGTCGCTCAGGCGCTGCGGACCTCGAGCGCCTGGACCGCCTGGCTCGCGGAGTGACGCGGCCGACCGACCACGAGTACTGGCTGACCGAGCGCCGCCTGCGCCTCGTGAAGGTCCGAGACGGCCAGCGCATCGCAGCCTACGCCTGTGGTGGCTTTGGCCAGTGCGGACCCATGGCCGCGGCCACCGGTGAGGCTGCGCTCGCGGCTCTCGGCCGGGCGCTACAGTTCGCGGCCGACGCCGGTGAGCCCGAAGTTCAGGTGCTCGTGTCGGCCACCTTCGAGAGCGCAATCGAGAACCTGTTGGATGCCGGCGCCGAGTGCCGGGCCTCCTCGGTCTGGATGAGCCGCCAGCCCGGCAGCACCCTCGAGCGCTACGTGCTCGCGTCCCCGACCGTCAGCTAGCTGCCTTCCCTCACCCAGGTAACGCGCAAGGTCATCCCGACGCGCGGCATCGCCATGGGATGTTCGGACAGCTTCAGGCCAGGCGGCTAGCGGCGCGGCCCGCGCCCGTGGACCTTGCGGACACGGACACTCCTTGGGCCTTGCCGCCGCGTGGGAGGCACGCCCTTGCGGCCCGGCTTGCGCTCCTCCGTCGGCTCCCCTCCCCTCCCGCGCCCGCGGCGCTCCGGCTCCGGCGGCGGGAGCAGCGGCTGGAGCTTGACCTCCATGAACTCCTCGTCGATACCCTTCACCAGCACCCGCAGTGGGTCGCCGAGGCGCAGCACCCTCCCCCGCCGCTGGCCGATCAGCCTGTGTCCGGTCTCGTCGTAGCGGTAGAAGTCGTCGGTGAGGTCGGCGACGTGCACCAGACCTTCGACATAGACCTCCTCGAGCTGGACGAACAGGCCGAACGCGACCACGCCGGTGACGTGCCCTGAGAATTCCTCCCCAATGTGGGCGCGCATGTACTCGGTCTGCTTCCACCTCACGACCTCACGCTCGGCCTCCTCGGCGCGTCGCTCGGTAAACGAGCAGCTCTGCGCCAGCTCCTCCAGGTCAGCCTCTGCAAGCGCTCGCTCCGCGACCTGCAACACCTGCCCCGACAGGAGCTGGCCGAGGAAGCGGTGGACGATAAGGTCCGGGTAGCGCCTGATCGGGGAGGTGAAATGCAGGTAGAACTGGGTCGCGAGGGCGTAGTGCCCCTTGCACTGCGGGTGATAGGCGGCGCGGGCCAGCGAGCGGAGGACCAGCGTCTGCAGGAAGCGCTCCGCGGGCTTGTCCGCGATCTCCGCCAGCACCCGTTGCAGCTCGCGAGGGGGCAGCTCCTCAAGGTCGCCCTTGAGCTGGATCCCGAACTCGGCGAGCACCGCCTGTAGCTCGGCGAGCTTGCCGGCCGATGGCCGCTCGTGAACACGGAAGAGGCCCGGCTGCCTCCCCCACACCAGCAGGCGGGCCACGCACTCGTTGGCCGCGATCATCAGCTCCTCGATCAGGCGGTGGGCGCGGTTGCGGGGTGCGGCCTGGACCCCGGTCATGAAACCCTCGGGGTCGAGGAGGATCTCCGGCTCGGGTAGGTCGAAGTCGATCGCGCCGCGCCCGCGCCGCCTCTCCCCGATGCGCTGCGCCGCCTCGTCCAGCAGCTCGAGCGAGCGCCGCACCTCGGGCGCCAGGCCGCCGGGCCACGAACCCTCCTCGAGCCAGGCGAAAACCTCCGTATAGGTGCAGCGGCGACGGGAGCGGAAAACTGTGCGCTCGGCCCGATACCCCTCGACCTTACCGTCGGGTTCGACCAGAAAGCGAACCGAGAACGCCAGTCGGTCCTGCTCGGGAAGCAGGGAGCACAGGTGGTTGGAGAGTTTCTCCGGCAGCATCGGGACGCAGCGGCCCGGTAGGTACACGCTGGTCCCCCGTTCGCGCGCAGCCGCGTCGACTGCGCTGGCCGGGCGCACATAATGCGAGACGTCCGCGATGTGCACGAAGACCTCAATTGCGCCGTGCTGTGCGCGCACCGCCACGACTGCGTCGTCGAAGTCCTTCGCGGTCTCGCCGTCGATCGTCACCGCCGGCTGCGAGCGCAGATCCGCACGGCCGGCAAGGTCTTCAGGTAGTACGTTCACAGGAAGTGCGTCCGCGTCGCGCAGCGCGTCCGGCGCGAACTCCACAGGGATCGCGAGCTCGGCGAGCACGACCTCCTCGTCCACGCCGCTCTCCCCAGGTGCCCCGAGACGACGGAGCAGGCGCCCCTGCACCGGCCCCTGCTCGGGGATCTCCCCCACCGCCACCTCGACGAACTCGCCCGGGCGCGGGAGCTCGTCCGGAATCGGGTCGAGGACCACGCGCATGTTGAGCCGGCGAGCGTAGGGGTCCACCCACGGCCGGTCCGGGTCCGGGACGAAGCGGCCGACCAGTGTCGGGCGCCGTCGGCGCAGTACGCGAACGACCTCACCGTGCTTCTCGGGGACGAGCTGCCCCTTCCTGCGGTGCATCCCCCGGTACACCAAGACCTGGTCCCCGTCCAGCGCCGAGGAAAGGTCTTCGGGGGGAACCACGATGTCGGGGATGTCGCGCTCGCCGAGCCGGACGATCCCGAACCCGCGCGATGTCAGCCGCAACTCGCCGACGTAGTAGTCGGTGAACTCCACCGCAACGAGACGGCCCTTCGCCCGGACCAGCTCGCCGCGCACCTGGGCTTCGTCAACCAGCGCCGGAAGCTCGCGGTGAACCGTCTCCCTGTCCCAGGATGCCAACAGCTTCCGCTCCAGCTGGGCGAGGGTGAGCCCGTTGCCGCGCGCGGCGCGCACCTCGTCGAGGACGGGCTTACGGTGCATCGATTGCCGTTTCCTGGAGGCCGGAAACCGCGCTCCCGTTGACAGTTTTCGCACCCGCCGGTACACTCTCGCCGGCGCGTGCGAAAGTGGCGGAATTGGTAGACGCGCAAGGCTCAGGACCTTGTGAGCGCAAGCTCATGGGGGTTCGACTCCCCCCTTTCGCACCATCGTCCCTCTCTCGGCCGACCTGAACGGGCCGAGACCGTTCACCGTTCTGTCGGCCCTTCCACACGGAAACGCGAACTATGACGCCACCGAACCGCTGCGAACGAAGCGCAGGGCGTCCTCGCGCTCCCAGAAGATCGGGAAGATCGTTTCCAAGCGGGTGAGCTTGAGCAGTGCCTCGAGGCGATGGTGGGGGCGGAAGAGCGCGACGCGTCGGTTGGCCCGGGTGAATCTCTGAAGGTAGCCGACCAGCTCGCCGATCCCGGTGGAGTCAACGTAGTCGATGCGCGCGAAGTCGATCACAACCCCGCTCATGGTCTCGTCGAGCACCGTCTGGAGCTCCTTCGCAAAGAGCTCGGCCGACTCCCCGAGCTTGATCGTCCCCTCGACCT
>Ga0214473_10006110_pt1 | contig 14413 bp, 12 predicted proteins | sample RVTome_7_FD_203509 | JGI IMG/M metagenome (GOLD analysis project Ga0214473, IMG submission 203509) | Soil microbial communities from uranium-contaminated site in the Upper Colorado River Basin, Wyoming, United States - RVT98D197 | ecosystem: Environmental > Terrestrial > Soil > Contaminated >... | reverse complement strand
GCGGCCCACGAGGAGAAAACGACCCAGGCCCGGCTCGAGTTCGAGGCGGAAATCCGCCGGGCGCTGGGCTCGCGCCCATTCGAGCGCATGCTAGGGCTACGGTGGCGTCTCGTGCACCTGGCGGCGTCCCGGGCGAGGTACTACCTGAAGCTGCGGGAGAACTCCCGCTTCTACCACATCATGGCCTTCGGGTCGATCCGGAAGAAGATCCTCGGCATCGAGGCCGAGCTGCGGCGACAGGGCAGCCTCAAGTGCAAGGACGACATCTTCTTTCTTCGCTGGAACGAAATAGCGGCGCTGCGCTCGGGCCGGCTGGGCTGGCTGCACGTCGAGGGCCGCATCAGGGAGCGGCGCATGGAGCACGTGCGGCTCGCGAAGCTTACGCCGCCCAGGACGATCGGGATCGAGCTGCGGGCGCGGCCGGTCGCCGAGTCGGCCGCCGCCGATCGGCTGGAGGGCCAGTCGGCCTCCCCGGGGCGTTACGAGGGAGTCGCCCGCGTGATCCTCGATCCCGCGGTGGACTTCACGTTGCGGCCGGGCGAGGTCCTCGTCGCCCCATACACCGACCCGGCCTGGACGCCCCTCTTTCTCACTGCGGGAGCGGCGGTTGTGGAGGTGGGGAGCTACCTCTCCCACGCCGGCACCGTGGCCCGAGAGTACGGCATGCCCTGTGTCGTGGACGTCGCGGACTGCACGCGCCGCATCCGGAGCGGGTTCAGCGTGGAGGTGGACGGCGGCCGCGGCGTCGTGCGGATCCTCGGCGGAGGGAGCGGGGCGTGACGCGGCTCGGCGACGTCGCCCTCTTCCTGTTAGGCATGTACCTATCCATGCGCGCGATCGCCGCGTCGTATCGCGTCCTCGATCTCTGGTACACGATCGGGACCGAGTATCCGGCGGTGATCCGGGGACTGCTGGGATGGGGCGGGACGACCGTCGCGATCGCCGCGCTCCTCGGCCGGCATCACCGGACCGCGTTTCTGTGCGGGCTGCTCGCCTTCCTGCTCATCTACCTCGGCCTCTACGGGGTGAGACACCTCTTCCTGCGGAAGCCCGCGCCGACGGCTTAGCGCCCGCGACGTGTCCGCCGGCCGCCTTGCCCGAACGAGTCGGGGGTCCCATCGTTCAGCGGGAGGGAGGGGCGGCCGGCGATGTCCTGGCGCAAGGCACGTCTTGTCCTGATCGGCTGCATCCTCGGTGCCTGCACGTCCGACGTCATCCTCACCAGGCCGGCGCCGCCCGACAGCTCGGGTGGTGGCGGCGGTGGTGGTGGCGGCGGCACGCTACAGCGCGCCCGGCTCACCATCACGGTGCGGCTCACCGGCGAGGACTCGGCCTTAGCGACCGCGATCGGCTCGCCGGGCGGCGTCCTCGCCAACGCGCTGGTGACCATCGCCCGGGTGGGCTCGAGCTTCCGCGAGAGCGACACCGCGGACGCCGGCGGCGCAGTGGTTTTCGACCGGCTGCTCCCCGGTGACTACACGGTGTCGGTGATCCGCATCCTGACGAGCGCCGAGGTCGTCGCGCTCGGCAGCGGCAACGAGGACGTCAACGCGTTCGGCGCCGGTGGGAGCATGAAGCTCGAGCCGCCGAGCCTCGACACCGTGGTGGCAGCGGTCGCGGGCCGGCGGGGCTCCCTGGTGATTGGCGAGGTGTTGGACGGCCAGCCGCTGGTAAACGCCGCCGTGTACGGCTTCTCGGGGTACGTTGAGCTGTACAACAACAGCGACACGACGATCTTCCTCGACGGGAAGCTGATCGGTCTCGGGCCGCCGTACGTTTTCGACTGCCGCAACTGTGTCACCCCCTTATCGTGCGAGGACGGGGCGCCGTACCAGCTCGACCCCGACGGGCTGTGGTCGCGGTTCATCTGGAAGATCCCGGGATCGGGACGCGACTACCCCCTGGGGCCTGGCGGCGCCGCGGTGCTTGCCACGGACGCCGTGGACCACACCCGGATCGATCCCAGGCTACGGGACCTCTCGCGAGCCGACTTCGAGTTCATCGGATCAGCCGACGCGGACAATCCCGCGGTGCCCAATCTCATCAACGTGGGCAGCAAAGAGTTCTTCTCGATTGTGGGCCATGGACTTCTGGTGGGTGTCCATGGGATCTACTACATCGCGGACCCGGTAGACCTGTCCTCCCTGCCCATGGCCAGGTTGCCATACACGGATGAGCTGTCCACTCGGATTCCGCGCGCCAAGGTATTGGACGTGTTTGCCAGTGCGGCAACCCCCGCCCAACAAGCCAACCAGCCACCGCTGTGTGCACAGTGGATCAATCCGGTGTTTGATCGCCAGCCGGGCGCATTCCTCGCAGACCACACCAGCTACGCGGTCGTGCGACGAGTATTCGCCACGCTCGAGGACGGGCGCGTGATCCTTCTGCGCACCAAGACCACGGTGAACGACTTCCTGATCTCGTTCAGCGCGACGCCGGGGACGGTGCCGTGAGGGCGGGAGGCTTGGCGAGATCAGGATGGGTGATGGTGTTGCGCCCGGCCCTCCGCCCCGGGGTTACGCGCACACGCAGTAGTGCCCGGTCGTGCACAACCCTCCATCGGGACCGCAGCAATCGTCGCAGTCTTCCCAGCTCCAGACGGTCGGGCACACGCACGGATCCTTCGCGTGCCACGCCGCGACCGCCTGCTGCGCTCCGAACGCCAGCGCGCCCACGACGCCGGCCGCGAACACGGCCCGCACCAGCCACTTCCCTGTGGTTAACATGACGCCCTCCTGAGCAGGTTACGGCCGTCGACCGGCGGCTGAGTCCCTGGAGACAGCAAGCGCCGCGTACAGAGAGTCCACCGCCGGCCTGGTGAGGACACCGCCGCGGACGTAGGTGAGCGTGCCCGCGCTGTCGAGCGCCAGGGTCAAGGGCACGCCCACCGCCCGGAACGTCGCGGCCGCCCGCGGCGTCGGAAACCGCACCACCCGGAAGCGCAGTGCGTGAGCGGTTACGTAGGCCGCGGTCGCGGAATCGGGATCGAGCGAGATTCCGTAGAGCCCGACCCCGGGCGCCCGCGCCAGCCGCGCGGCGATGCCCTGCCACCCGGGCAGCGTCTCGAGGCAGTACCGGCACGTCGTGGTGAAGATGAACAGCACCTGCGCTCGGTCCGGACCGCCACCCAGGGTGACGGAGTCGCCAAGCAGCGTGGGAGCTCGGGTGACGGGCACCGCGTCGCCACGGTGCGGAAGACGCTGTTGGCCGCGCAACCGGCGAACCTCCTGTACCAGGCCGCGGTTCTGGGAGCCGAGCACGACGACGAGGATGGCGGCGAGCGCGAGCGCGAGCCAGGTGGCCACTCGCGAACCGACAGAAGCGAGGCGAGCTAGACGTTCGTGCGGTGCTGATGCTGACGCCATGGCGCCGGTACCTTGCAACCGACAGCACGAGGGCGACGGGGGACTATGACGACCATACGGTATCGGCCCGCGATACGCAACGTCCGCTTGGCGACAGCCGGCGGTGCCCTTGCCGCGGGCCGGCGACGGCCCAATTCTGCTTCCGTGACCCGGTCTCGCACCCGGTGGCCCGCGGTCGCGCTGGCGGCCGTGCTGTGGACGTCGCCCGTCCTCGCGCAGCAGGCCGGAACGGCCGAGATCGCGGGTCGCGTGTACGCCGCCGTCACCGGCGCACCGGTCCCGGGCGCGCAAATCACCGTGGAGGGGACGGCCCTCCGCGCGGTGACGGATTCCGCCGGCCACTACCGTCTGGCGGGCGTGCCCGCCGGCATGCAGACGCTCGTCGTCCGTCGGATCGGCTTTGCGCTCGTCCGCGTGACGCTCACGGTGCCCGCCGGCGGGGCCGTGACCCGCGACGTCGCTCTCGCCGAGAGCGCGCTCCGGCTCCCCGAGATCACCGTCACCGCCGAGCCTGCCGCGCGCGCGCGCGGCGAGCTGGGCACGGCGAGCGTGATTGACCGGGACGCCATCGCCAACCAGACGGCGTCGAGCCTGGCGGGCGTCCTCGAGCTCGTGCCCGGCGTCCTGCTCCAACCCCCCGGGCTGGCCAGCGTGCAGCAGTTCGCGATCCGGAGCGTTCCGACCAGCAGCTCCACGTCGCTCACGGCGGGCGGGCCCACCGCCGGCGATCTCGCGTCGTTTGGCACGCTCATCGTGCTCGACGGCGTTCCGCTCTCCAACAACGCGAACCTCCAGTCGCTCGGCCCCCGCGGCGAATTGCAGGCCCTGATTGGCTCGACGGCCGGGGGCGGCATTGATTTGCGCCAAATCCCGGCGACCACGATCGAGCGAGTGGAAGTCATCCGGGGGATCCCGTCGACCCGCTACGGCGACCTCACGCAGGGGGTCGTCGTGGTGGAGACGCGGGCCGGCGAAGTGGCGCCCGCGCTCCGCGCGAGCTTCGACCCCAGCACGCTCGAGGGGAGCTTCGTGGGCGGGCGCGCGCTGGGCCGCGCGCGCGCCGTGACCCTCGACGCCAACGTTGCCCACACCCAGATCGCGCCCGGGCGGCTGGACGACGACGCGTGGCGCTTCACGGGCCAGCTGGCGCACCACATCACGGTGGGCGGCGGCGACAGCGCGCACGGCGGCATCGAGCTCGACACGCGGGTGCGCTTCTTCCAGGTGAACCAGGACAACCCCGAGCAGCCGGAGATCGTCCCCGGCCAGGCCGCCAGCAACCACGACCGCGGCCTCCGGCTCCTCCAGCGCGCGCGCCTCGGCCGGGAGGGCGGGAGCCGCCTCACCCTCACCACGTCGCTCGAGCACACGCGCCGGCAGTCCACGGCGCAGTTCTACCTCCTTCGCGGCGCGATGCCCTTCACCGACCGGCTCACGGAGGGCCGCCAGGACGGCCACTTCGTCCTGGGCTCCTACCTCGCCAGGGTGCGGCTGGACGGGAGCGAGTGGCACGTCTACAGCCGCCTCGAAGCCGAGCGGCCCCTCGGCCTGCTCGGCTTCGACCACACACTGCGCACCGGACTCGAGCTGCGCCGCGAGTGGAACCCTGGGGCGGGCTACCAGTTCGACGTGGAGTTCCCACCGCAAACGACGTTCAATGGCGTCCAGGGCTTCGACCGCCCGCGCCGCTTCGACGCGATCCCGCCCATCGCGACGACCGGGCTCTACGTGGACGACCGGCTGGTGCGCACGATCGGCGGGAACGTCGGCCTCGAAGTGCAGGCCGGACTCCGTGCGGACCTCCTGCACCGCGGCACGACGTGGCTCTCGGGCGTGCGCGACGGCGTGCTCCAGCCCCGCCTCAACGCCCAGCTCGCGCCGTGGCCGTGGCTGCGATTGCGCGCCGGCGCCGGCCGCACAGCGAAGACGCCTTCACTCGGTAGCCTCTATCCGTCGCCGCAGTACTTCGACGTGGTGAACGTCAACTACTTCGCCAACGACTCGGCGGAGCGGCTCGCGGTGTTGACGACGTTCATCCGCGATCCCACCAAAGCCGACCTGGGCTTCTCCGTGGGCCGCAAAGCCGAGGCCGGGATCGAGATCGCCTCAGCGCGGGGGAACGCGGCCCTCAGCCTGGTCGCGTTCCGGGACGGGACGACGGGCGGCGTGGGCTTCCTCGAGGCCCCGACGTTCGTCCTCCGGGAGCGTTTCACGCTCGATTCGATGCCCCCGGGCCAGCCGCCCAGGGTGGTCGAGCCCGCCGCCGGCGTGGACACGATGCCCGTGCTCATTGACCGGCCCGCCAACATCCTGACGCTCCAGAGCACGGGCTACGAGGGGACGCTCGTGCTGCCCGAGATCCGGCCGCTCCGGCTGACGATCGCGGTCCAGGGGGCGTGGACCAAGACGAGCTTCTTCCAGGACGGGCCGGACTTCGGCCGAAGGTTCGCCGACTTCCAGCTCGACCCGGCGACCCCCCGCTCGCCCTACTGGGAGAGCGTCACACGAAAGGGCACGCGGGCGCTGGTGACCTACCGGCTGATCCACCATCAGCCGCAGCTCGGGCTGGTCGTGACCGCGGTGATCGAGCACATCATGAAGGAAGAGCGCGAAGACGTGGCCGCGACCGACACGCTCGCGTTCGCGGGCTACGTGACGCGCACCGGCCAGCTCGTGGCCGTGCCGCCCGAGCAGCGGGCGGACTCGCAATACATGGACCTCTGGACTCCCCGCGCGGGCTCGTTCCTCGTGCCCACCGAAACGCCGGCCGACTGGCTGTTGAGCGTGCAGGTGAGCAAGACGCTCCCGCTGGGCGGCGAGCTGCGGTTCTCGGCGTTCAACATCCTCGACCGGCTGGGGCGCATCGTGCCCCGTGGGCAGCGCACCTTCCCGCGGCTCCGGTTCGGCATCGAGGTCACGATGCCGCTAGCGGGGCTGTTGCCCGCCCGGTCGGAGGGCCCGTGACGTCGCGCCGGGCGCCGGCGCTGGCGCTCGTCCTCGCGCTGGCCGCCCGTCCTCTCGCGGGCCAGGTGGTCGCGCGTACCGAACCCGGCCTCAGCACGGCGGATCCAGCGTGGCTGGCGGCGTGGAGCCCGCTCGCCCCGCTCGCCGAGTTGCCGCGCACGCTCCCCGCGGCGCCCCAGCTGCCCGGCCTGCTCGTCGCCCCGGCGCCGCGCGTGGGGCTCCTCTGGACCGCGGGCACGCCCGCCGCGCTTGGCGTCGAGGTCACGGACCGGTGGGCGCGGCTCGCGGTGGCGCGCACCGGCGAGAGCGGGGACTATCGCCGACCGCTCGATGCCGAGGCCTCCGGCGCGCTCCGGTTCGAAGGCGTAGGCTGGGGCCCGGTCGGGGAGCAGGGCGTCGTGGTGGGGCGCCTGGTTGCCGGCCGGCTCGATCTCGACGCCGCCTCGCCGAGCGACATCGCCCTTCCCTACGGGAGCAACCCGTTCGTCCCCACCGACACCGCCGTTCCCACACTCCGTCGGGTCGCGATCCAGATCGAGGGCGGGATCGGCTGGCGGTTCGGCCCATGGACCGCCGGCCTTGCCGTCGGCGCGCTGGTGGGTGACGACCACACGGTGAACTCGGCCTTCCCGCGCCTGGTCAAGCGCTCGGTGCCTGGCGTCGCGGCCGGGGTCTCGCGCGCGTTGCCGTTCGCGCCCGTGCGTCTCGCGGTGTACGGGCGGTGGATGGGCGGCGACGAAACGATCGTCCTCCCCGGACAGCCCGCGCCCGGCACGGTCTACGTGCTCGACGGCTACAGCGAGCCGGATCCCAGGGCCATCACACCTTCGTCGCCCTTCTTCTACCGTACCGACCGGTCCACCTGGGCGGGAGGATTCGCCGCGGCCGGCACGCTCGCGGGCGCGACGTGGACGCTCTACGGCGAGCGTGCGCGGCGCACGGACAAGCACGTGAGCGCGCGCCGCCTCGATGCGCCCACCGATCGCTGGCACGCGACGGGCTCCTCGTACGGCTTCGGCGTGCAGCGCGCGGTGCCGCTGTGCCACCTGCTCGTCACGGCCGACGCGCGGTTGAGCCGCCTCGAGGGCGACGCCACGCGCAGCGACCTGCCGGGGATCTTCTTCCGGGCCACCGAGCGGGTGTGGAGCGCGACCTCCGAGGTGCGATACGCGCCGCCCACCGCACCGTGGGTTGCGGCCGCGACCTTCGCTCTGTTGCGGGAGAGCCATTTGCGGGAGGACTTCATTGCCGAGACCCGCACCAACCTCACAACGTGGACGCCGGGCATCGGCGTCGAGGTGGCCCGCGTCTTCGGCGCGAACGCGGTCTCCATCGGCTACGCGATCTCCACCTACGTGCCATCGGGCGACATCCCGGATCCCGCGACGATGGGGCCCTTCTACCAGCGGCTCGTCGCGCCCGAGCAGTCCCTCTATGCGACGAAGGTCCAGCCCTCGCTGGCGACCTTCACGGTGCGGCACACCTTCGCGAGCGGCACCGCCGCGGTGCTTCGCGCCCGCCGCGAGTCCATGGGCGCGGGCAGCGCGCCCCTCACCGGTGGCACGCTCCCCTTCACGCCGACCGGGAGTCGCACGCTCTGGAGCGTCGCGCTGGGAGTGGTGATCGGGCAGTAGGAAAGGATCGGCGCGGGCAGCCGCGGCGCCCGCCCGGGGCCGGAACGCCCGCGCAGGACCGCTGGCGGGGTGCGCGCTCGGCTGCTAGCGTGAGGGCATGATCGACCGCTTCCCCCAGCAACTGGCGGGCCTCGCGACCCTCGCCGTCGCGATCGTCACCGCCGCGTTCCTCCTCGCGGACGGCATCCGCGACATCAAGCGCGCCGACGACCAGATCGAGGTCACCGGCTCGGCGCGGCGCGCCATCCGCTCCGACTTCGTCGTCTGGCGCGTGAGCGTGAACGCGCAGGAGGCGACGCTCCAGGCGGCCTACAGCCGCCTGAAGGGGCACAGCGACCGCGTGCGCGCGTACCTGCGCCTCAAGGTCCTCCCCGATTCGGTGCTGACGGTGAAGTCCGTGGACGTCACGCCGCTCCAGGAACAGCTCAGCGACGGGCGCGAGACCGGCCGCATCCTCGGCTACCGGCTCGTGCAGCAGTTCGAGGTCCGCTCGAACGACGTGGACGGGATCACGCAGCTGTCGCAGGAGGCCACCGAGCTGATCAACCAGGGGGTCGAGCTGACGCCGCAGGCTCCGGAGTACCTGTTCACCGCTCTGGCGCAGGTGCGCGCCCGGATGCTCGCCGAGGCGACGCAGGACGCCAAGGCGCGAGCGGAGGCGATCGCGGGCGGCGTCGGCGGCGCGATCGGGGGGATCCGCAGCGTGCGGGTCGGCGTCTTCCAGATCACGCCGCGCTTCTCGACCGAGGTGAGCGATTACGGCGTGAACGACACGTCGTCGCTGGAGAAGGACGTCACGGCGGTCGTGCGCGTGACGTTCGCGATCCGGTAGCCCCCGTGCCCCCCACGACCGACGAGCTGAAGCGCGCCGCCGCCGCGCGCGCCGTCACGTTCATCCGGAGCGGCACGCTCATCGGGCTCGGCACGGGCTCGACCGTCCGCCCGCTGCTCGAGCTCCTCGCCGCGCGGCTGCGGTCGGACGAGCTGGAGCAGGTGATCGCCGTGCCGACGTCGGAGGACACCGCCGCGCGCTGCCGCTCGCACGGCATCCCGCTCACCACCCTCGACGAGCATCCGCGGCTCGACCTCGCCATCGACGGCGCCGACGAGGTGGGCCCCGGGCTCGACCTCATCAAGGGCCTGGGCGGCGCGCTGCTGCGCGAGAAGCTGGTGGCGCGCGCCGCGCGGCGCTTCATCGTCATCGCCGACGAGTCGAAGCGGGTGCGTAAGCTCGGCACCCACGTGCCGGTGCCGGTCGAGGTCATCCCCTTCGGCTGGACCACACACCTCGACTTCCTCGCGCGGCTCGGCGCCGAACCGGTGCTCCGCCGCACCGCGGACGGGGAGCCGTACCGCACCGACGGGGGCCACTACATCGTGGACTGCCGCTTTCCGCGCGGTATCGCCGACCCTCCCGCGCTCGCGCGCGCCCTCGCCAGGCGGCCGGGGATCGTCGAGGACGGTCTCTTCCTCAAGATGGCGCGCGTCGCGGTGATCGCGGGGGCGAAGGGGGTCCGCCTCCTCGAACGGTAGTCGGCAGTGGTCGCCGGCGTGGCGGGGCGACGGCACGCCTCGTAGTTTCCTCCGTGAACGCCGTCAACGGGGACCTGCCATGCGCATCGCCTGTACTCTCGCTCTCCTGGCTGGCGTCAGCTCCGCCGCACTGGCCCAGGCCAATCCGCCCGCCCACCTACTCGCTTTCGAGGCATCCGGCGCCGACACCGCGACCTGTAACGGCGTGCGGATGCAGTTCGTGGACTTCCGCACCGACATGCACGGCGGGATTGGGTTCGTCGTCCGGCTGACGAACACCGGCAGCCAGAACGTGGAGTTCGACCCGACGAAGATCCGCGTCGAGATGGCAAGCGGCCGGCGAATGAGCTTCCTGTCCGTCGTCGAGCTCGCCTCGCAGTTCATGCAGACAGACGCCGCCCGCGGGCTCGACAACGATCGCCGCCAGATTGAGCAACGGGACATCGAGTCGGATCCGCGGTTCACCGCCGGTCCGGTGCGGCCCTGGGTGCCGGTGCAGAAGTTTCTCGCGCTCGGCTGGGGCCGCGTGACCAGGGGCGAGCCGGCGTCGTACCTGCCCCTCACCCTGTACTGCAACCGGCAGGCGATGGGCCGCATCAACTTCGCGCGTACGGGCAGCAACTAGGACGGTGGGCGGTGGGCGCGAGAGCGCGCGATCGAGGGTGATCGATCCGGCGAGCCGCTGACGATGCGGCCGCTCGCACTCGCCCTCGCGGGCTCGCTGTGCTGGCTGCCGGCGACCCATGCGGCCCGCGGTGCGATGGCCTTCCCCCCGGGGCTGGCTCGCGACTCTGCGTGTTCGGTCGCGGTCGTGCCGCTGAGCGCCGAGAGCCTCCTCGCCGCGGGTCGCGCGTGGCACGCGCTGCGCGCCGCACGCCGGCTGCCGCCGTCGGGTCCGCTCGCCGCGCGGGTGGCGCTGCTCCACGGCGCGATTGCCGAGGGGCTGGGGCAGTTCGCGCGCGTCGAGGAGATCGTGGGCCGCGCGCGGGGCGGCGATTCGCTCGCCGAGTTCGTCGCGCTGGCGGCGCGCGCCGACGAGCGTGCCGCGCGCTGGAGTGCGGCGGCGGCCAAGTACCGCGCGCTGGCCACCCACGAGGCGGCGCCCCCCGCGATGCGCGCCGCGGCCCTGGTGCGGCTGGCCGTTGCGTTCGATGCGCTCGGGCGGCGCGACTCGGCGGCGGTCGGGTGGCGGCGGGCGGCGCAGGCGCAGCCCGAGATCGCCGACTGGTTCGCCATCCGCCGCGCCGAGCCGGAGCCGGACACAATCATCGCGTTCGCCGCCGTCTCGGGCGCGCGCACACCCGGCGCCGCCCAGCGCGCCGCCGACCTGATCGCACGGCGCCGGGTCGCCGCGGGGAACCTGCTCGGCGCGCTCGAGGCCTACCGCCGTCCCGGGCGCACCCTCGACCTGGCGCGCGTCGAGTTCGCCCTCGGCCAGCGGCGCTCCGCCCGCGCGCGCGCCGACTCGGTGCTGTTCCTGGATCCGATCAGGCCGGCCGGGCTCCTCGCCGCCACGTTCCTCACCGAACGGTTCGACACCCTCACCCTCGCCGAAAACCTGGCGGTCAGCCGCGCCTACCGCGCGCGCAGCGACTTGGCGTCGGCGGACCAGTTCGCGCGGCGCGCGGTGCAGCGCGCGGACACCAGCATCGAGGCCTGGCTCGAGGTGGCGCGCATCGCGGCCGAGCGTGGCGCGGAGACTTCGGCAATGCGGCTGGTGGACAGCGCCGGTGCACGCGCCCGCCGCCGGCGCGCCACGGTGATCGCCGCCGCGCGCGTCCGGATGCTCGCGATCGCCGACCGGTGGGACGCCGCCGACAGCCTCGCGCGGCAACTGGTTCGGGTGCACCCGGGCGACAGCGCGATCGCGCGCGCCGTGCTGGTCCTTGCCGACCACCACCGCGCGCTCGGCGAGACCGACGCGGAGCGCGCATGGTACAGGACGCTGCTGCGCCGCTTCGCCGGGTCCCCGGCCGCCAACGTCGCCCGGTTTCGCCAGGCGCTCTTCCTCTATGCCGGCGGCGCCGGCGACAGCGCCGCCGTGCTCGTGCGCTCGGTCGTATGGCGCGACAGCGTGCGGCAGCTGGGCCTCGCGCCCCGGTACTGGGACGCGCGGCTCCGCCTCGAGGCGGGCGATTCGGCGGCGGCGCCCGATCTCAGGCGGCTCGCCGCCGCGGCGCCGATCAGCTTCTACGGCGTGCGCGCCCGCGAGCTGCTCGGCGACACGACGAGCTTCCTGGCGGGCAGCGCGCCCGCGCCCCCGCGCCCCGGCTCGTTCCCGCCCGCCCGCGCCCGCGAACGCGTCCGCCTCCTGGCGAGCCTTGGCTTCGACGCCGAGGCTCGCGCCGAAGCCGTCGGCTGGGCGGGCGACACGGCGGCGTCGGTCTATCTTCTGGTCGCCGCGAGCGGCGCGGCCGCGGCCGCCGGCTACGCCCGCGAGGCGATCGCCCTCGGTGAAGCGGCACGCACGCGCGCAGGGACGCTCCCCGGAGTGGCCCGCGCGCTGTTCCCGTACCCGTACCGCGCGGTGATCGAGGCCGAGGCGGCCGAGCACTGCGTGGACCCGCTGCTCATGGCCGCCATCGTCCGCCAGGAATCGCGCTTCGATCGGCGCGCGGTGTCACGTGCCGGGGCGCGCGGCATCAGCCAGATCTACCCGCCCACCGGCCGGGAGATGGCCGCGCGCCTGCGTCTCGGGCCGTGGGACGCGGACCTGCTGTTCGTGCCCGACTTCAACCTCCACCTCGGCGCCCGGTACCTGCTCGAGCGGATGACGCGGGATACGTTCCCGGTCTACGCATTGCTGGCCTCCTACAACGCGGGGCCGAACCGGGTGGCCCGCTGGCGCAGCTGGCCCGAGTTCGGCGATATCGACCTGTTCGCCGAGCGCGTCGTGATTCCGGAGACGCGCGATTACGTCAAGACGGTGTATATGAGCTACGTATGGTATCGCTACGCCTATCGGGCCGCGCCGCCGCCAGTGCCGCTCGAGCGGCTGCTGGCACCGCTGCCCTGATTCTCGCCGCCGCTTGCTCGCAAGACCGGGCGCCGGAGCTGGCGGTTGCCGGTGACACGAGCGGCATCCGGATCGCCATGCTGGTGCAGCGGCAGTACCGCGCGCCAGACATCGTGCCGGCGGGAGCCTTCAGGTGGATCGGCCTCGACGGGGCCACCTACGTGCTGGTGGACGTCCAGTCGGCGATCGAGGGGCTCGTGCAGGCGCGGGTTGACCTCTGGATGCTGGCCGACAGCGGCATCGCACCCCTCGGACGTTCGGACGTGATGCCGGCGGCAGCCGCAATCGGCGCCTTCGCCTTCGAGGACCTGACCGGGGACGGCCTCCCGGACCTGCTCGGCTACGTGGCCGATTCGGCCGGCGTCAGCTATCCGGTGCTCATCCCCGGGGCGCGAGGCGCGATGGGCGAGGAGCTGGAGCTGGCCGCACCCGGGTGGCGGTTCGCCACGGACACCGACTCGCTGCCGCGCGCGGTGCGGGACTCGCGCGGCGCCGGCTGTTACGTGCAGTTGTGGGCGGAGGATCCGCCTGATGGTCAGGGCGATGGATGGCGCTACCTGGCGCTGCTGCCCGGCGGCCGCCTCGGAGCGCCCCGGGCCGCCGTGCCGGCATGCCCGTAGCCCGGCGAACCCCGGTCGGGGCAGGGGTACTGCGGCAGGGCAACCACCCTTATGATTTTGGGATGAGAATCGCGCGCACCCTGATGGTGCTTGGCACCGCCGCGGCCGCATTGGCCGTCGCCGGCTCCCGTCCCCGAGTCACCGAACCCGTGAGCGTGCCGCCGGATTCCGGAGAGAGGCACCTCGCCAACATCCGCCAGCTCACGTTCGGGGGTCAAAACGCCGAGGCGTACTGGTCGCGCGACGGCCGGAGGATCATCTACCAGGCCACCGTGGACACCATGCGTTGCGACCAGCAGTTCATCATGAACGCCGACGGGTCGCACAAGCGGATGGTCTCCACCGGCCGCGGCAAGACGACCTGCGGGTACTTCTACGAGCGCGACCGGCGGATCTTCTACGCCTCGACGCACGACGCGAGCCCCGAGTGCCCGCCGCCCCCCGACTACTCGCAGGGGTACGTGTGGCGGCTCGACGACTTCGACATCTACACTTCCAGGACCGACGGCAGCGACCTGCGCCGCCTGACCGACGCGCCGGGCTACGACGCCGAAGCAACGCTGTCGCCCGACGGCAGCCGCATCGTCTTCACCTCGGTGCGCGACGGGGACCTCGACATCCACACCATGAACGTGGACGGCTCCGACGTGCGGCGGCTGACGACCGAGCTGGGCTATGATGGCGGCCCGTTCTACTCGCATGACGGTCGGCACATCGTCTATCGCGCGTTCCACCCGGAGATGGAGCAAGAGCAGGACGCTTACCGCCGGCTGCTTGCCCAGCACCTGGTGCGCCCGTCGCGCATGGAACTGTGGGTGATGAACGCCGACGGCACCGACCGGCGGCAGATCACGAACCTCGGTGGGGCGAACTTCGCGCCATACTTCACCCCGGACGACCGGCGGATCATCTTCGCGTCGAACCACACCAACCCGCGCGGCCGCAACTTCGACCTCTACCTGGTCAACCTGGATGGGACAGGGTTGGAGCAGGTCACCACCGATCCGGACTTCGACTCGTTCCCGATGTTCTCCCCGGACGGCCGGAAACTCGTTTGGGCGTCGAACCGTAACGGACGGGTGAGGGGCGAAACGAACATCTTCATCGCCGAGTGGAGGCCGTAGGACCGATGACCGAACCCACCAAGACCGTGCCGGCCGGCAAGGCGCCACCGCCCGCGCCCAAGACCTTCGGACGCTGGGCGTGGGAATGGCTGAAGTCGATCGCGGTCGCGCTCGTGATCTGGTTCGTGCTGCGCTCGCTGCTGATCGAGGCGTTCCG
>Ga0214473_10006109_pt1 | contig 14415 bp, 15 predicted proteins | sample RVTome_7_FD_203509 | JGI IMG/M metagenome (GOLD analysis project Ga0214473, IMG submission 203509) | Soil microbial communities from uranium-contaminated site in the Upper Colorado River Basin, Wyoming, United States - RVT98D197 | ecosystem: Environmental > Terrestrial > Soil > Contaminated >... | reverse complement strand
TGGACCGTCATGTACCGGTTCATCTCCATCGCGAAGATCCACACGAGGTTCGGCCTCAGGGGCCGGTCGAGGATCGGGTCCCAGATCGTGCCGAAGACGGACTGCGCGTGCGGCTGGCACGAGGACATCTTCTCCTCGTTCACCACGAGGACGCAGTCGAACATGCCGGAGGCGACGTGATAGTACCCGGCGATCGGCGCGAACACGGCCGTGCCGCCCCCGGTGTACACGCGCACGTACGGCTTCCCCATGCCGCCGCACCCGTCGAGGACGTTCTCGCCCTTCATGTGGATGCCGTCGAACGCGTCCGGCGCGGAGCCGAAGACCACCGCGTCGACGTCTGCGATCGTGAGGCCCGCCTGGTCGAGCGCCATCGCGGCGGCCTCCCAGCACATCTCCTTCGGCGTCTCGAGCAGGCGACGGCGGAACAGCGTCATCCCGGCGCCGACGCACGCGACCTTCCTCATCGCCCCACCCCCAGGACCGCGACGGCACCGCTCGTCGTCGGCACGCCCCGCCACGACGCCGCCAGTCCCGTGCGCGCCCCGTCGACCTGGTTCCGCCCCGCCTCTCCGCGGAGCTGGAGCGCGACCTCCGCGACCCGGTGCAGCCCGGACGCCTCGATCACGTTCCCGCAGCCGAGGGATCCGCCGCTCGGGTTCACGGGGAGCTTGCCGTCGATGTCGAAGTCGCCGCGTCGGATCGCGGCGGCGGCGCTGCCCCTCTTCACGAGGCCGAGAGCCTCCAGGTGCTGGGGCTCCTTGTACGAGAACTTGTCGTCGACCTCTGCGACGTCGAACGCCGTGGCCGACCGTGTGACCTTCGCGAGGCGGTACGCCATCTTGGCGGCGTCCTCCGCATACTTCGCCTTCGCCCACGTGCGCGTCTCGAGCCACGGCGTGTCGGAGGACCACCCGGCGCCGCGGATCCACACGGGGTTCGACGAGAGCTTCCGGGCGCGGGCCTCCGCCGCCAGGACCAGGACGACCGCGGTGTCCGCGAGCGGCGCGACGTCGAGCGTCTTCAGGGGCGTCGCGATCGGCGGCGAGTCGAGCACGTCCTGCGCGTCGAGCTTCGCCCCGTGCGCCGCGCGCTCGTTCGTCATCGCGTTCTGGCGGTTCTTCGCGACGACGGCCGCGCACTCCCGCGGCGTGACCGCGCTCGCCTTCAGGTACGCCGCCATCTCGAGGCCGGCGACGTAGTACGGGTGCCCCCCGAGGGGCTTGTTCCAGATCGGGTCCATCGCGTGGCGGACGACGCCGTCGTACGTGAGGAGGTCGGAGATCTTGCTGTGCGCCTCCACCGCCACGACGTCGGCGAGCCCAGCCAGGATCTGCATCACCCCTTGCGCGAGGCCGTGGATCCCATCCCCCGGGATCGTGCACGCGGGGCGGAGCGCCGCGCCGATCTGGTCCGGCGTGAACTCGTCGAAGATGCCGAAGCCCTCCCAGTAGTCCTCCGCGCACGTGATGAACGAGCCCACGTCCGTCCGCGGGTCGACGCCCGCGTCCGCGTACGCGCGGCTCGCGGCCTCGTACATGATCTCCTTCCAGCTGTACTCCGGCGTCACGGGACGAAACGGGACGATCCCGACTCCGACGATGCCCACGCGCATGCCTCGGCCCCCGTGGCGGCGGAAGGCGGAGGGCGGCATAAGCCCATCGTCCGGGCGGCTATGTACAACAGGTGCCTGGTCAGCGGCGCGGCGGCGGCATCCGACGCCTGTGCGCATACCACGGCGAAAGCCCCAAGCGTCTCCCTCCGCCCTCGGAATGGTGCGTTGGCCCACAAGTGCTCCCGAAACCTACAAGGCCGCGCAACCTGATAGGTGCGCGTGACCCTCTTCTACTTCGACGTCGAGGCGGAGGGGGAGGACCCAGGGCAGGACCGCCTGATCACGGTCCAGTACCAGCCGCTCGGGGACGACCTCCGCCCCATCGGCGCCCTCACCGTGCTCGCGGAGTGGGAGTGGGGTGAGAAGGAGATGGTCCGCGCGGCCCTCCAGAGGGGCGTCCTCGACCCGACGTGGGACTTCGTTCCCGTCGGCAACCGCCTCCGGTTCGACCTCACGTTCCTCATCGAGCGCGCACAGCGGCACGGGGTCCGAGAGTCGAGCGCCGCGGACCTCCGGCGGTTCTGGTTCGACAAGCCGATGCTCGACGTCGGCCCCGTCCTCGTCCTGATGAACGCGGGCCGGTTCGAGGGCTCCTCGATCGAGAACTTCACCGCCAAGCCCCCGAGCGCGCAGGCCCCGATGCTCTACCGCCAGGGGAAGTACCGGGAGCTCCTGGAGTACGTCGAGAAGGAGCGGGACGCGACCCTCGCCCTCCTCGCGGAGCTGCGGTCCCTCCTGACCGCCTTCGGGGAGCGGAAGCGGAAGGCGCAGGTCAGCGGCGGCGGAGCAGCGTCCGCTTCATGAGCTGGATGCCGAGCGCGGGGTCCACTCCCTTCGGGCACACGGCGCTGCACGAGCCCGCGATCTCGCACCGCCAGGCCCCGTGGCGCCCGTCGAGGACCGGGAGCCGTGACGCGAGCCCCTGGTCCCGCGTGTCCGCCGTGAACCGGTACGCCTGCGCGAGCGCCTGCGGCCCGACGAACTGGGAGTCCATCGTCGCGATCGGGCACGCGGAGTTGCACAGCCCGCACATGATGCACATCGTGAACTGGTAGTACGCGAGCTTCTGCTCCTCCGTCTGCAGGAGCTCCCGCTCGACCGTCGCGGGCTCCGGTTCCGCCCGGACGACGTGCGGCCGCACGGACCGGTGCTTCCCGAAGAACCCGGTGAAGTCCGTCGCGAGGTCCCGCACGACGGGGTGGTTCTGGAGGGGCGCGACCTCGACGCGGTCCCCCTCGAGCTCCCTGAGCTGCGTCTCGCAGGCGAGCTTGGGGACGCCGTTGATCTGCATCCCGCACGAGCCGCAGATGCCCATCCGGCACGAGCAGCGGAACGCGAGGCTCGGGTCCACGGTCTCCTTCGCCCAGATGAGCGCGTCGAGTACGGTCATCCCCGGCTGGACGGGGACGCGGATCGAAACGGTCCTCGGCTCGTCCCCGGGGACCGCGGGGTTGTGGCGATAGACGCGGAGCAGGACGGACCGCGGAAGGCTCGCCGCCACGGGCGTTGCGGCGGGAGCCTCGACCGTCGCCGCCATCTCAGCCCCCCGTTGCGGTCAGCGCGACCGTCCGCAGGCCCCAGCCGACGAGGACGATGCCCGCGGCGAGCACGCCGTAGGAGACCGCCTTGTCCCACACGGGCCCGGAGCGGAACTCGAGGAGGATGTTCCGGAGGCCGTACAGGCCGTGGAACGAGGCGGAGATCAACAGGACCGTGAGCAGGAGCGCCGGCACCACTTGGCGGTAGCGCGTGACGACGTCCGAGTACACGAGCGAACCTCTGTAGTCGACGAAGCCGAAGAACCCGTGGGAGGCGAGGTGGAGGAGGACCGTGAGGAGCAGGACCGCGATCATCACGTAGTTGACGAGCTGGAGCGTGGATTCGCGCATTCGGCATCACCACAACAGGAGGAAGCCCGCGCTGATCGCCGCCAAGGCCGTCATTACCGCCGAGAGGTACAGGATCGACCTCTGCCCCCGCCCGAGGCTCTGCACCTTGTACGGGTAGTCCGGCCGCGAGGGCGTCCCGACGAGCGGGGAGAGCTCGAGGAGCAGGATCCGGACCCCGTTCACGCCGTGGAAGATCACGCCGACGAAGACGAGGAATTCCCCGAAGTGTGCGAGCGGGTTCTCGAGCGTCGCCATGATCCCCTCCCACATGCTCGGCCCGCCGGCGACGGTGCTCGTCACGAACACGTGGAAGAACAGGTAGACGAGGAGGGCGAGGCCCGAGATGCGTTGGACGAAGAGGGCGAGCTTCTCCAGGTTCATCGGCCGCCAAAACGCCCACCGGACCTGGTCCCCGACGGGGGACTTCCGCCGCTTCCTCGCCGGTTCCACGGACACAATCGCGTCGGCCATCAGTACTTCCTCTCCACGGGCTGGTGCTTCGTGATCGTCACGGGGGCGTACGAGAGCTGTGGTCCGTCCGGCCCCTTCCGGGCGAGCGTGTGCTTCAGCCAGTTCGCGTCGTCCCGCTTCGGGAAGTCCGTCCGCGTGTGCGCGCCGCGGCTCTCCGTCCGCGCGTGCGCGCCCATCAGGAGGATCTCCGCAGACGATAGGAGGGAGTCGAGTTCGAGGACGTGGAGGAGGTTCGTGTTGTACTCCTTCGCCTTGTCCGACACGTTCCGGTACGCCTCCGCCTTCAGCGCGCGCACGGTCCTCAGGCCTTCCGCGAGCCCCGCGCCGTCGCGGAAGACGTAGGCGTTCGCGTCCATCGTCTTCTGGAGGCGCGTCCGGATCTCGTACGGGGAGACGCCGCCCTTCCCGTTGAGGGTCTCGTCGTAGACGCGCTTCTCCTCCGCGAGGACTTGCTCGCGCGGCACGCCGTCGCCCTGCCACGCCGCGGCGTACTTCGCGGCCTCCGCGCCCGCGATCCGCCCGTAGACGAGGCACACGGACGTGGAGTTCGCCCCGAGGCGGTTCGCCCCGTGGACGGAGACGCACGCGGCCTCCCCCGCCGCCCACAGCCCCCGGAGCTCCGTCGCCCCGTGGAGGTCCGTGTGGACGCCGCCCATCGTGAAGTGCGCGACGGGCTTGATCGGGATCGGGTTGTCCACGGGGTCGATGCCGTTGAACTTCATCGTGACCTCGCGGATCTGCGGGAGCCGCTCGAGGAGCTTCTCCTTCCCGAGGTGGCGGAGGTCGAGCCCGATGCACCGCAGTCCCTCCGGGCCCTCGATCCCGCGGCCCTCCCGGATCTCCGTCGTCTCGCTCCTGGACACGACGTCGCGCGGCGCGAGCTCCATCTTGGCGGCGGCGTACCGCTTCATGAACCGCTCCCCGTCCTTGTTCACGAGGTAGCCGCCCTCCCCGCGGGACGCCTCCGTGATCAGGATCCCGCTGGGCACGAGCCCCGTCGGGTGGAACTGCACGAACTCCAAGTCCTTCACCGCAAGGCCCGCGCGGTAGCCGAGCGTGAGCCCGTCCGCCGTCGAGTGGTAGCCGTTCGTCGTGAAGCCGTACAGGCGGCCCGCGCCGCCCGTCGCGAGGATCCCCGCCTTCGCGCGGACGATCACGAACGAGCCCTTCTGCACGTCGATCGCCGTGATCCCCCGGAACCGGCCGCCCTCCTGGAGGATCGACGTCGTGTACCATTCGTGGTGGACCGCGAGGTTCGGCAGCCCCTGGGAGAAGCCGTACAGGGTCTGCATCTCGAGGAAACCGACCTTGTCCGCCGCGAACGTCGCGCGCGGGAACTCGTGGCCGCCGAAGGGCCGCTGCGCGATCCGACCGTCGGGGCGGCGGGACCACGGCATGCCCCACCGCTCGAGGAGGCGGAGCTCCTCCGGCGCGCTCCGGCAGAACAGCTCGACGGCGTCCTGGTCCGCCAGGAAGTCGGAGCCCTTCACGGTGTCCCAGATGTGGCCGTCGAGGGAGTCGCCCTCGTCCGGGTACAGGACCGCGGCCGTGCCCCCCTCCGCCGCCACGCTGTGGGAGCGCATCGCGTGGACCTTCGTGACGATCCCGACGTCGAGCTTCGGGTCCGCGCGCGCCGCCTCGATCGCCGCCCGCAGCCCGGCGAGCCCTGAGCCGATGACGACGACGTCGTGGTCCAAGATGTCCATGGTCCGACCGCGAGCCGAGGGAGGGCGCCCTCGGCGTAAATGAGGGAGGTATTTGCTTTACGGGGGTTCTGCCCCGGAATACATACGAATCCCTTTCGAACACACCGTACGGAGCGCCGCCCGCCGCCTCCCGGTCCAAGCGGTGCAAAGCCCTAATACCCGCTGGGGATTGGCGGCGTCCGATGGAGTTCCGCCCGACGGAGGAGATGGAGCTCGTCCGAAAGTCCGTCCGCGAGTTCGCGGAGCGGGAGATCAGGCCGATCGCGCGGGAGATGGACGCGACGGGGGAGTTCCCCGAGAAGACCGTCATGCAGCTCGGGGGGCTCGGCCTGCTCGGGATGCTCGTGCCGACGGAGTATGGCGGGTCCGGGGCGAGCACGCTCGAGTACGCGGTGGCGGTGGAGGAGGTCGCGCGCGTAGACGGGAGCCACGCGCTCGTGATGGCGGCTCACAACTCCCTGTGCACGGGGAACATCCTCATCGCCGCCACGGACTCGCAGAAGCGGAAGTACGTGCCGGACCTCGCGACGGGGAAGCGGATCGGGGCGTGGGCGCTCACGGAGCCGTCCGTCGGCAGCGACGCCGCCGGGATGAAGACGGTGGCGGTGCGGGGCGGGGACGCGTGGGTCCTGAACGGGTCGAAGAACTTCTGCACGAACGCCCCCGTCGCCGGCACGTTCGTCATCACCGCCAAGACGGACCTATCCAAGGGGAGCCACGGGATCAGCGCGTTCATCGTCGAGAAGGGCACGCCGGGCCTGCACATCGGAAAGGTCGAGGACAAGCTCGGGATGCGCGGGAGCGCGACGTCCCAGGTGATCCTCGAGGACTGCCGGGTCCCCGCGGAGGACCTCCTCGGGAAGGAGGGCGACGGGTTCGTGAACGCGCTCAAGACGCTCGACGGGGGCCGGATCAGCATCGGCGCGCTCGGCGTCGGGCTCGCGCAGGGCGCCCTCGAGGAGTCCGTCGCGTACGCGAAGGAGCGGCAGCAGTTCGGCCGCCCGATCGCGGACTTCCAGGGGATCCAATGGAAGATCGCGGACATGGCGATGCGCACGGAGGCCGCGCGGATGCTCGTCTACCACGCGGCGTGGCTCAAGGACCGCGGGCTCCCGCACAAGGCGGAGGCGGCGATGGGCAAGCTGTACGCGAGCGAGGCCGCGATGTGGGCCACGACGCAGGGCGTCCAGGTCCACGGGGGCTACGGGTACATCAAGGACTACCCGATCGAGCGGATGTTCCGCGACGCGAAGCTGTGCGAGATCGGCGAGGGCACGAGCGAGATCCAGCGGCTCGTGATCGCCCGGGAGCTCCTCGGGGCGTAGGTCACGCCATCTCGTAGATCATGTAGCGGTTCCCGTCGGGGTCGAGGATCCGCGCCCGGATGCCGCCCCAGGACTGCTTCTCCGCCTTCGCGTCGAACCGGACGCCCTTCGCGAGGAGCTTCTTCTGGAGGCCGTAGATGTCCTCGACCTCGATCCCGATCCCCGTGTCCTCCCCGACGTGCGCCATGTCCTCCTCGTAGTCCGCGGGGTTGTCGTACATCCCCCGGGCGGGCGTGAAGGGCATGATCGAGGTCCCCTTCGGCCCCAGGTGGTACACGGAGAACGGCTCCTCCATCCCCTCGCCGCCGGGCACCTTCATCCCCCGGAACCCGAGGGACTTGAACCACCGGCCCGCCTTCTCGGCGTCCCGCGAGACGACCGTCACCCACCCGACGGACTGGAGGCCGGCGCGCCGCACCTTCGGCTTCGGGTGCTGCTGGAGGAACAGGACGTTCCCGTCCGGGTCCCGGATGCGGGCCATCCCCTCGCCCTCCGTCTCGACCTTCACGCCGCGGGACGAGAGCTGCTCGACGGTCTTCTCGAGGTTCGTCGTCAGGAACCCGATGCCCGTCACGATCCCGACGGACTTCGAGGTCGACTCGTACATCTCGCGGCCCCACGACGGGTCCGGCTTCCACAGGTCGATCCCCGCGTCCTCGCCCCCTTTCGTGGTGCCGAGCTGTAGGTAGTCGAGCTTCTTCATCTCGGTCCGCACGACCAGCCCGACCTTTCGCGTGTAGAACTCCCTCGCCAGTTTCGCGTTCCGCGTGTAGACACTGACTTCCGACACTCGCGTAAGCTTCGCCATCGCCTTCCCCCTGGCCCGCGTCCCACGCAACGGCATCGGATAAAGGCGTCGCTTTCGGCTTATCGGAATTCGTTGCGGGAGACGATGATGAGGACGAGGGCGATTAGGGACATGATGCTCGTCTCGAGGAAGAAGCCGATCGTGAACAGGCCGAGGATGCCGCCGACGAGGGCGAGGCCCCACATGCGGCGGTCGAGGGCCATGATGCCGCCCGCGATCATGACGATGGCGAAGATGAACTCGATGAACCCGCAGATGAGGAAGACCGCGGCGATGCCGGGGAAGATCGCCTCGTAGGACGAGCCCTCGACGAAGACGATGAGGCCCCAAGCGAGCATCGCGAGAATGCCCGAGATGATCAGGAGGACGCCGGCCGCGGTCGGCTGGGCGGTGCGCCGCCGGAGCGGGTACGCGCGCGCCCACGGGGGCGGGGCGCCGGGCGGCGGGAAGTACCCGGGCGGATACGGGCGTGCGATCGGGGGCGTCCCGGTGGAGGCGAGCCACGGAACCCCCGTCGGCGGGGGCGGCGCGCCCGCCGGGGTCGCCGCCGGCGGGACCGGGCCGGGCGGGGAAGGAGGGCCGGATGCCGATGCGGGCGGCGGAGCGGTCGGGGCGGCGGCCAGGGTCGCACCGCACTCGCTGCAGAACTTCGCTCCCTCGACGGTCTCCCGCCCGCACGAAGGACACGCGGACAACCCGGCTCCCTCCCGGCGGGCATGCGCCCGTCCCGGGATAAGCGTTGCGCGAACCGAGGCTTCATCTACGGCCCCCGGATGCGGCGGACGGATGCCCTTCGCCCTCCTCTTCGACCTCGACGGCACCTTGTTCGACACGTTCGACATCCTCGTCGAGGCGCAGAACGGCGCGCTCGCGGAGTTCGGGGAGCCGCCGGTGGACGAGATGGACCTCCGCCCGCTCATCGGCATCCCACTCGCGAGGCAGATGGAGATCCTCCGCGGGATGACGGGCCCGAAAGTGGCGGCGGTCAACGAGTCGTACTACCGGCGGTTCGTTGCGCTCGTGGAGAAGGGCGTGCCACTGTACCCCGGCGTGCGGGAGACGTTGGCGGCGCTCCCCGGCCGCAAGATGGGGACGATGACGACGCGCCGCCAGAAGGTCGCGGACCTGATGCTCCGTGTGGCGGGGATTCGGGAGCACTTCACGCGGGTCGTTGGCGGCGACGAGGTCTCCCGGCCGAAGCCGGAGCCGGACCTGCCGCGGCACGCCGCCAAGGCGCTCGGGGTGCCGCCGGAGGAGTGCATCGTGGTCGGCGACTCTCCCGTGGACATCCTCGCGGGTCGCGCGGCCGGCGCTCGGACCGTGGCGGCGACGTACGGGTACGGGAGGCTCGACGAGCTGCGGGGCGCGCATCCGGATGCGGAGATTGCGCGGTTCGCGGACCTCCCGGCGGCGATCGAAATCCTTGAGCGCGCGAGGGGTTCTCGGGCCTGAAGGCCGGGCGTCTGCCGCACGCATGGTTTCGGACCCCCAAACTTCTTCTACCCCTGGACCGATTCCACCCGGGGGACAGGAATGGCCGGGAGAAGGGGGAGGGTGTCTGCGGTTGCGCTCGTGGCTGTTTTGGCGGTGGGAACGTTGGCGTTCGCGGGGACGCCCGCCCCGGGGCCCCGGGCTGGGACTCTCGTCCTGCCCGACGCGGGGGAACCCCCTGCCGCGCGGGACTTGCCCGCCCTCCTTGAGGAAGCGGACATCTCGCTAGCCGCGGCGCCGGACCCCAGGTCCCCGGGCTACGGCGCGTGTCCGGGCGCTCCCCCTGAGGGGGGCGGCATGGAGCGGCGCCCTGATCGGGCCCGCGACGCGAGCGGGGACGTCCACGTGGTGTGGCAGGAGAGGTTCGAAGGGCAGTCCGACGTCTGCTACGCGCGGGGCCCGGGCGAGCTCGGGCTGGGGTCCGACCGAAACCCCGCGGTGCGAATCACGGACACGCCGTCCGACTCCGTGTCCCCGCGGATTGCCATCGACGCCGCCTCCGGCCTCGCGTACGTCGCCTGGATCGAGGAGATCCACCGCCACTCCCTCGGGACCGTGCCCGTGGACACCGGTGTCCCGTACGAGGTACTGATGTACACGGCGTCCGACCCCTCGGAGCCGACGGCGATGTGGACGGGAGGTCAGGCGATTGCGGACGGCGGCGGAAAGCTCCAACGGTGGTTCGTCGAGGAGTCCCACTACACAGGGGTGCGCCAGCAGCAGGGGCGCGTGCGCACTGATACGGACTGGAACGGGGAGTTCGACACGGACGGCGACGGCATCAAGGACAGCGACGAGGTCCTCGCCGTCTTGGGACACCGGACCCTCTGGTGGAAGGCGGACACGGACGACGACGCGATCCCCGACCTCCTCGAAATCACGTACGTCCTCGATCCGGTCGTGCCCGTGACGAAGCAGTACCCGGGTTGTTTCCCGCGGGGGACGGACAAGGTCTGCGACGTGATCTTCGGCCTCCTCTGCATCGTCGTGGACCTCGACGACGACGGCTTCTCCATGTGCGGCGAGGGCCAGGACTTCCCCGTGACGACGGAGGTCGCGGGGTTCACGCACGGCGGGTCGGCGACGTACCGGTTCTGGCCGAAGGTCGACGGGACGTACAACCTGGTCTTGCGGACGGAGATGCGTACGTACTCGACCGCCGCCGCGTGCACTTCGGTGAGCGTGGCAATCACCGCGGACGGGGCCTCCGTCGGGACGTGGACGCGCCCATGGGACGACACGAACCCGCCGTGGTCCGCGGAGGTCGCCGCGTCGTTCGCCGTCTCGGGGATTGTCTTCACCGCCGTGACCGCGTCGCAGGCGGTGGACGTGGGCCTGACGGTCGCATTCGACCCGCCCGCGTGCGGGGACGCGATCCTCTCCGTCCAGCGGCAACTCGCGCTCGACTGGCTGAAGCTTGAGATATCGACGGACCGTTCCGAGGTGAACTACAAGGACGCGGACGACTTCACGAACGTCCCCCCGCCTCCTTCGTTCCTTGTCGGGATCACGACGGAGGACATGGTCATCCAGCTGGACCCCGCGCAGGGTGACCTCCTCCTCGAGCTAGACTCCATGGCGGGCCACGGCTTCCTCCCGAAGGTCCTGAACGAGGCGATCAACCTGTTCAGCGACCACAACATCATCCTGAACTACAAGGTGAGCGAGACGGGCCTCCCGCTGACGGAGGTCGTCAAACCGGGCGCCGGGGACGTGAGCACGATGGTCTCGGACTGGCCCGTGACGTCCACGGACGAGACGAGCCTGTACCTCGCGGCCCACCGGGACACGGCGCTCCAGGCGCTCCGTTACGTCCACGTGGTGAACGTGCACCGCGGAGAATGCGGGATGGCGGAGCAGGGGGCGCTCGGGGACGGCCCCGAGCTCAGCGGCATCATGCTGTACGACCAGGACTTCATCGACGACTTCTGCGGCTTGGGCACGGTCGCGGACGGGATCTCGGACCTCTTCTCCCTGCGGCTCGTCGCCCTCGTGCACGAGCTCGGCCACGTGTTCAACACGGCCCATGAGAAGACGACGGGAACGGTGCACCCCGTGATCGACTCGGGCGGCTTCGACACGTGCAACGCGTACAACCTGATGGTCGGCGGCGGCTACTGCATCGTCGCGTCCCTTTTCGCGAAGGAGCTCACCGGGACCGGGAATTCGGACCGGCGCTTCGGCGCGACCGCGGCGATCGCGCGGCCGCGGTACTCCGTCGAGACCGTCGGGCAGTTCGACTTCACGTCCCTGCTGTCCGTGGAGGCGGCGAACAACCTCGCCGTGCTCTCGCTGTACGTCTGAGCTCCCGCCGCCATCGAGGGCGCGCCGCCACGGGGTCGCGGACAGGGATACTCCGCTGGCGGTGGAACGTTCTTTCGTCGCCTGACGGAGCAGCTTTCATATCCCCGCATCCGCATGGGGATGCGGGCGGGATGAAGACGAGGCGTGGGCGTCTGCTCCTCATCGCGGACGCGGTGGGGGTCGCGGGACTGTACTCTTTCGTGGGGTTTCTGATCCTGGCCGTGTTCACCTGCGAGTGGCACACCTGTGGGAACCACGTCCCTCCGTGGGGATGGCAAGCCCTCCTCCTCACGCTCTCCCTGGGGGGCATGTACCTCCTCGTCCTCCTCGGTTTCCACGCAGTGGAGCCGCGGCGGAAGAGCCGAGGTCTGATCTGCGGGTATAGGACCCGTCGGCTTCCGATTCCGCCGACGGCGCGGGACGGGAGCGTCCGACGCGTCCCGACCCCGTGCGCACAGCCTCGTCACCCGTGGGCACCGTAGGCCTGATCGGGCGCAAGGACTCCGGGGAATCGGGCCTGCAGCCTCCCCCGCGCGTCGTCGCAGAGGTGGCACTCGTCCACGTACGCGCGGGCGTGCGGCACGCGGTACGCGCGCACGAGCTCAGTGGGGCCGCCGCGGAGGAGCGGTCCGCAGATCGGGTTCGCCTCTGCGTCGTACCCCCGCAGGATTCGCGAGAGGGGCCGCTCGCGGAAGTTCCCGATCGAGATCCCGTTGCACACGTGCACGTGCCCGAACGGGTCGATGTGGACGCGCTTCGGGTCCCGCAGGTCCTCGTCGAGGCAGCGGTCGAACGATGACCACGGGCGCCGCGGCATCCCGCGCACGAGCTTCTTGGCGGCGCGTCCCCGGAACATGACGTCGCCGCCTGTCACGACCCTCCCATGGCGCGCGTGGGTGCCCGGCCTTGGGTCGCGCAGGGAGATCTCCGTGACCGGGAGCCCAAGGGCCTTGGCGGCGCGCACGGCGATCGCCGCGCGGTCCTCCTCGTCCTCCCCGTAGTGGAACGCGTCGTGGCTCACGCTGAAGTCCTGCACGCCGATTTCACGGATCGGGCGCAGCCACTCGAGCGCGTCCTCGTGGGATGTCGCCCAGTACCCGTTCGTGACGATGCCCGCGTCGAGGCCTGCGTCCCGCACGATCCGAAGCCCCGCCAGGACGAGGGGATAGTACAGGAACGACTCCCCGCCCTCGAAGTAGACGTTCGTGACGGACCGGAGCTTCTTCCCTTCACGGACGATTGTCCGGAGGTCAGCGATGGACATCGTGCCGCGCCGCGCGTTCGGGCCGCTCCACACGAAACAGTGGTCGCACTCGAACGGGCACTCGTACGTGAGGAGGAGGTGGAGGCCGGTGACGGGCATCGAGGGCGCAGAGGGCTGCCGGAGCTAGTAGCTTGGCTAATTGGTGTATGTTCCGGCCGGGTCCCGGGCGATCCAGGCGCCGCACGCGTCTTTCCGCCACCGCTCGGAGCGATACCCCGGCACCGTTCGTCCCTTCTCCCACCCTTTCTGGTCCATCTCCCCGAAGTAAGTCATCTCTCGAGCCCTCGGAAACCCAGTCGGAGGATACGCCCGGCAATGCGGTATGTACGGCCCACGCCGGAGGCGCGGGCCGCCCCTCCCACAAACGAGGCGATGCCCCGACGCAACTGGTTTCCTTAAACGCTGGCGTTTCCGATTTTCGGAGACGCAGAGGGCAACCTTCATCCGCACGTTGGCCATTTTCGCGAGCATGCCCGACAAGGACGGGGATGCCATTGTGACACCGTATCAGTTGTGGACGCAGGACGGGACCGCGCTCGTCGCGCCGTTGCCCCCGTTCCCGGACACCGTCGGGCGGACGATGCCGCTCGACAACCGCCTCGCAGGGACGTTCACCGTGAGGCGCTCGGACAGACCGTTGGGCATCGTTCTGATTCCGACGGGGCACGAGCCCGCGACATCTCCCGCGACCCTCCCCATTTTCGCCGCCTCTGGAGACTCCATCGGGGTGACGGGCGACAACTGGGTCGAGTGCCCTGACGGCTTCCTGATCTGGTTCCTCACCCAGTGAGCGCGCGGAGCTCCTCCTCGCACCGCGCGGCTCGGGCGGCGTTCCCGGTCTCCACGAAAATCCGGCGCGCCTCCTGCAGATGGGCTCGTGCTTCGCCTCCGCGTCGCCGCCGCGCGAGCATCTGACCGAGGTTGAGGTGTGCCGTGGCTTCCAGGGCCCGCTTCCCCGTGTCCCGCGCGATCCGCAGGGCGCCGTCGAAGGCCTCCCCCGCCTCCGTCCAGCGGCCCTGGGCCGCGTACACGTTCCCGAGGTTCAGCTCGACACCGCCAATCGCGGACCGCTCCCCGAAGTCGTCGAAGATCCCTCGGGCGCGGCGGAGGTACCGCTCCGCCCTCCGAAGCTCGCCCCCATCGATGAGGGGCGCGGCCGCGCTCGACATCCCGTAGGCCTCCATCCGCAGGTCCGCGACTCGGCGCGCCGCTTCCACCGCCTTCTCGAACCATGCCAACGCGTCCGCCCGACCCAGCTCGTAGGACGCGCTCCCCCGGTTCACGTACGTGCGCGGCAGGTCCTCGTCCGCCCCAAGTCGCTCGTACGCGGTCGCGGCACGCTCCAAGAGAGGGATCGCATCCGCGGGCCGCCCCTGACGGACGTGCACGCGCCCTACCGCCTCCGTCGCCCTCGCCTGCCAGAGGTCGTCCCCCGACCGCTCCGCGCGTGACGCCACGCTCACGAACCGTTCCAGTGCTTCCGTGGCCCGGCCCTGCCGCAGGAGCGACGAGCCGATCAGGTATTCCGCCTCGCAAGCCACG
>Ga0214473_10006108_pt1 | contig 14416 bp, 11 predicted proteins | sample RVTome_7_FD_203509 | JGI IMG/M metagenome (GOLD analysis project Ga0214473, IMG submission 203509) | Soil microbial communities from uranium-contaminated site in the Upper Colorado River Basin, Wyoming, United States - RVT98D197 | ecosystem: Environmental > Terrestrial > Soil > Contaminated >... | reverse complement strand
CGGTTGCAGCGACCGCGGCAGCACGCGCACGGACTCGGGCTTCCTGCCCGGCGAAGACGCGGGCAGGGACGCCTACATGCCCCTGACCGACGGCGGCCCGGACACCGGACCGCGGGACGGAGGTCGCACGGATGCGCCCATGGTCGACGGCATGGTCCCGGACGCCCCCATCGGAGCGTGCCCGGACGAGGACATCGGAAGCGCGACGGGCGACGCCGTCGCCACTGGAAGCACCGCAAGCTCGAGCGATCGGCTCAGCGGCTCCTGCGGGAGCTCCGGAGGCGCCGACCACGCCATGTCCTGGACCGCGCCCGCAGACGGGACATACACGTTCGACACGAACGGCTCGAGCTTCGACACCGTGGTGCACCTCCACGACGCCACCTGCGCCGGCAGCGAGCTCGACTGCGACGACGACGGCGGCACCGGTCTGCAATCGCAGACGCGGGCGACCCTCACGAGTGGCCAGACCATCGTGATCGTGGTGGACGGCTACAGCAGCACCTCGAGCGGCACGTTCACGCTCAACATCTACGAGGGCGTGCCGGAGACCGAGGCCGGGGCCTGCATGGACATGATGGACAACGACCGCGACGGGGCCATCGACTGTGCCGACTACGATTGCTCGACCGAGACCTACTGCGTCGAGAGCATCTGCAACGACAGCGTGGACAACGACGACGACGGCGACACGGACTGCGACGACTATGATTGCTGGGACGACGCGGCCTGCATCGAAAGCAGCTGTAGCAACACGGTCGACGACGACGGCGATGGCTACGTCGACTGCGACGACTACGACTGCTACGACGACGCGGCCTGCATCGAGAGTATCTGCAACGACAGCGTGGACAACGACGGCGACGGCGAAATCGACTGCGCCGACTACGACTGCGACGCCGAGACGTATTGCCACGAGACCAACTGTACCGACAGCGTGGACAACGACGGCGACGGTGACACGGACTGCGCCGACTATGACTGCGACGGAGACGCGGCCTGCGTCGAGAACTGCACCAATGACACCGACGACGACGGCGACGGTGCCATCGACTGCATGGACTACGACTGCGGGGTCGCGGACGGGTGCGAGGAAACCAACTGCAGCAACGGCCTCGACGATGATCAGGACGGCGAGGTGGACTGCGACGACTACGACTGCAGCTCGGCGTCCGGCTGCGGCGAGGCCGTGTGCACGGATGGCCGAGACGACGACACGGACGGCAACGCGGACTGCCGCGACAGCGAGTGCCTGTGCGACGCGGCCTGCATCGCCGCGGCCCCCACGTGCCCGTCGAGGAACATCATGGGCATGATCGGCGCCGGTGTCGCGACCGGCAGCACGGCCGGCCGGTGCAGCTACCGTGACAGCACCGAGTGCACGGGCTCCTTCGGGGACGGCCCCGAGTACACGGTGCGCTTCGCGGCGCCGAGCGCCGGGGACTACACCTTCGACACGACGGGGTCGCGCTTCGACACGACGCTCTACGTGCTCGCGGGTTCGTGCACTGGAACGGAGCTCGGCTGTGACGACGACGGCGGGCCCGGATTGATGTCGAGCCTCACGCTCACGCTGACGATGGGCCAGGTCGTGATCATCGTGATCGACGGCTACAGCTCGGACCAGGGCGACTTCGTCCTGAACATCACGCGGCCCTGACACTGGATCGCGTTCGCTTTGAGAGGTTGCCCGGACGCCGGACACGAGGGCGGCCGCACCCGACGTCCCGGCATGAGTGGGTTTGCTGCAAGACGAGCTAGGACCGTCGATCGGTCCTAGCGAAGCTGGACGTGGGCGCCGGGCTGCGGGTAGCGCGCCTCGATCACCTGACGCAGGTCGTGAACGAGCTGGCGCTCGCCGCCGAAGTCCGTCTGGACGAGCAACGCGTTCACGCGATCGAGCATCGCCAGGGACTCGGCCGGCATGGCCTGACGGGCGAGGCGGGAGGCCTCTCGGAGTCCCAGTGCCGTGTTGACCAGCGCGACCGCGGCGAAGACCCCGGGTTGCTCCGTGACGACCTGCTCGGGGGCGATGGCCGTCACCTCGAGCGACGAGCGTCGCTGTTGCCCGTCTCTCTGCTCCCGGTACGATAGCTGCGCCATGCCAACCGCCTGACCCGAGAGCTGCTGGTCGCCCTCGGCCTCCATCCTCAACACGATCACGCCGCGGTTGCGGCTCAGGAACAGCGTCGGCACGTGGATGCGCGCCGAGCCGTCGCCCTCCCCCTCGACCCAATCGGGCACGCCGTAGGCCGCGGCGATCCGGTACCCATCGGCCGGCCGCACGACCACGTCGAAGTCCCACGCCACCGGCGAGACGAGCAGATCGAAGTCCTCGTCGAACACGGTGGAGACCTTCTGGGCGTTCTCGAGGAAGAAGTAGTTGGCCCCTGGAATCCGCGTGATCGACACCGCTAGGTCCTGGCCGAGGTCGAGCCCGACCCCGAAGACGCTCAGCCCGACGCCGCGGCTCGCCTGTGAGCCCGCCAAAGCGAGGAAGCTCCCCTCGTCGGTGCGACCGGTGTTCGGCAGCGCGTCCGTGAACAGGATGACGCGGTCGTCGCGTGACTGGCTCGAGTGCCCGAGCACCTGTCGATAGCCCTCCGCGAGCCCGCTCTCGATGTCCGTGCTGCCCCTCGCCACGATGCGGTCGATCATCTGCTCGACGTGCGCCGCACCTTGGGACAGGTCCGTCGACGCAACGAGGACATCGACGCGGTCGTCGAAGAGCACGATGGCGAGCCGGTCTCTGGGGCCGAGCTGGCGCACGAGTCGGTGAAGCGCGTCGCGAACGGCTGCGATCTTCTCTCCGTCCATGCTGCCGCTGCGATCGACGACGACGGCCATGTTCTGCGAGCGCCGATGGAAGGACGCGAGGTCGATGGCCGACGAGAACCCGAGGACGACGAACGCCGCGTCACGTCCGGTGTCGATGGCCGGAGCCACGCCCGTGGCCGTGCGCAGACAGAAGACCTCCCGGCAAGGCTCGCCCTGCACGTCGATGTCGTGCTCGCTCAGGAGTCCCTCGACGACGAAGGCCTCCGGCGCCGGGATCTGGCCGGCCGCAACCTGGGCGCGCGCGAGACCGATGTCCTGGGCGCCGCCAGTCGTGACGCCGGCCGCCTGGGGCCCTGCAGGCATCGCCGTGAATGCCCCGCCCATTCCGGCGCCGCAGGCCGTACCGAGCCCAACGACCGCCGCCGCGAGCCATAGCGTTGATCTGCCCCATCTGTTCATGCGCCGCCTCCTGCTGTTGAGGACAACGTCGGGAGCCCGCGGCGCTTACAGCGGCAAGCGGGAATAGGAGGCGGGGCTCCGGGGCGTTGTAGCCGCGTGGGACGGAGTCGCTCGGTGCGGGTCGGGATCTGGGTGACTTGGGCTGTCCTGCTCTGGCCCGCTTCGGCTGCTGCTCAGGCACTCGCGCCAGAGGCCCTGGGAGTCGATGTCCCGATCGAGGACCCGAGCGGGCGCGCCCTCGCGAAGCTGCGTTCGGCGCTCCGCAGGGCACGGCGCGGCGAGGGCCGGGCACGCCTGCTCTTCTACGGGGCGTCGCACACATCCTCGGACCAGTACACGGGCTACTTGAGGCGCCGCCTGCAGGCCCGGTTCGGAAACGCGGGGCTGGGTTTCGTGCTCCCGGTCCAGCCCTTCGCCTACTACGCCCACCGCGGCGTACACATCGAGAACGGGACCGGCTGGCAGACGCTGCGCGTGCGCGGCCGGGAGCGCGCACCGGACGCCTACGGGGTCTCGGGAGTCGCGCTCACCACAGACATTCGGACCTGGGCCGCCGTTGAACCCGTCGCGCACGATGGACCCGAGAGCCTAGTCGCCCGCTTCGAGATCTTCTTCCTGAGTCAACCCGGTGGCGGTCACATGGAGCTTCGCGTGGACGGCCAGCCAGCCCGTCGCGTTGCGACCGCGTCTCGCCACCGACGGCCCTCCCACGTCACCCTCGAGCTCGTGGAGGAGGGGTTTCACCGGCTGGAGATCCGGACCGAGGGCGACGGGTCCGTGCGCCTTTTCGGCGTGAACATGGAGGGCAGCGCCCCTGGCGTCATCGTCGATTCCATGGGCATCCCGGGTTCTCGCGCCTTCGATCAGCTTCCGTGGAACGCGGACGTCCAGACCGAGTATCTCCGGCGTCTCGCGCCCGACCTGATCGTGCTCGCATACGGCACCAACGAGAGCGCACTGCCCAACCTGTCATCGGAGCGATACGGCGCCGAGCTCCGCCAGGTCATCGAGCGCGTGCGCCGCGCCGTGCCGGAGGCTTCGTGTCTGCTCGTGGGCCCGTCCGAATGGTCCGTGGCCACCGACGACGGTTGGGCTCCGAGGGAGTCGATCGGGCGCACCACGGAGACGCAGCGCCGCACGGCCGCTGTCATGGGCTGTGGCTTCTTCGATCTGATCGCCTTTCAGGGCGGACCCGGATCCATGCACGCGTGGGTGACCAGCGAGCCGCCGATGGCCCTCGGTGACCACGTGCACTACACGGCGCACGGCCACCGGCGCCTCGCCGAGGCCCTCGAGCACGCACTTCTCGGCAACCGCGTCGCGAGATAGGGCATCCGCACAACGAGCGACGGCCCTGGACTCCCTCGTTGGTCGAGCGCACGATGCCGGGATCTCCGGAGACAGGCCATGGAGCTCGACTTCTCGAACCACATCTTCGTCGCGACCGATTTCTCGGACCCCTCCCTCGCGGCCATCGACGCGGCCCACATCCTCGCGCACCAGCTCGGTGCCAAGGTCACGCTGTTTCACACCTTCGACCCGGAGCCCCTCGTGCCACCCGGGGCCATCCCCAATCCCGCCGCCTACCACGACCGGATCGAGCAAGAGATGACCGATGCCTGCCGGGCGCGCCTCGGCGAGCTGCGCCAGGAGAAGCTCGCGGATCTGCAGGACGTGGATCTCCTGGTGAGCTCCGGTCGGAGCGCCGCCAGCGATATCTGCGACAAGGCGAAGGAGCTCAACGCCGATCTCATCATCGTGGCAACCCATGGCCGAACTGGGTTCTCCCAACTTCTCATCGGCAGCGTCGCGGAGAAGGTCGTGCGCCACGCTCACTGCCCCGTGCTCGCCGTCCGTGTGCCCAAACACTGATCCGCCCGCGTCGCGGAGCTTCCTGTTGCGGCCACTCTCGGGTTAGCTTCGTTCCCCATGGAGATCGAATTCCTGGGAGCCGCCCGCACCGTGACGGGCTCCATGCACCTCGTCCACGCGCCGAGCGCTCGCGTCCTGCTCGACTGCGGGCTCTTCCAGGGCAGGCGGGCAGAGTCCATCGAACGTAACCGATCGCTGCCTGTGGACGCGACGAAGGTCGATGTCGTGGTCCTCTCCCATGCCCACATCGACCACTCGGGCGCCTTGCCCCTGCTCTACAAGAATGGGTTTCGCGGCAGGATCTATGCGACGCCGGCAACGCGAGATCTGTGCGCGGTGATGCTCGAGGACGCGGCCATGATTCAGGTCAGCGACGCGCGATTCATCCAGAATCAGATCGACCGGGATGGCGTTTCGATGGACCCCGTCGAACCCCTCTACGATCAGGAAGATGTGGTGGGGGTCATGGGGCTCATGTCGACGATCCCCTATCGACGCCGAGACCGGATCGCCAAGGGCGTAGAGCTCAGCTTCCACGACGCCGGGCACGTGCTCGGAAGCGCCATCGTCGAGCTGCGCGTCGATGACGTGGGCCAGGAGAAGCGGATCATCTTCACCGGGGACCTCGGCCGCAGCCACATGCCGATCCTCCGAGACCCTGAAGTGCCGCACGGCGCCGAGTTCCTGATCACGGAGAGCACCTACGGCAACCGGCTTCACGACCCGATCGAGGCGATGGACGACGCCCTCGCCGACATCGTGCGCCGCACCTACGAAAGGGGCGGGAAGGTCGTCATTCCGTCCTTCGCGCTCGAGCGCGCCCAAGAGATCATCTATGCGTGTAAACGGCTGAAGGGGCAGGGTCGACTGCCTCCGATGAAGGTGTACGTCGACTCCCCTCTCACGGTGCGCATCACCGACGTCTTCAACATGCACCCCGAGTGCTACGACAAGGACACTCGGCGAATGCTCACGGAAGGGGACTCACCCTTCGGGTTCGACCAACTCGTATACGTGAGCAGCGTGGACGACTCGAAGGCGATCGATCTCTCGGATGACCCTTGCATCATCATCTCGGCGAGCGGCATGTGCGAGTTCGGCCGGATCCTCCATCACCTACGAGCGACTGTCGGGGACCGGGAGAACACCGTGCTGATCGTCGGCTTCCAGGCCCAGCACACGCTCGGGCGCCGAATCGTGGAACGACGGCGTCAGGTGAAGATCTTCGGTGTCGAACGCGAGCTGCAAGCCGAAGTGGCGGTCCTCAACGGCTTCAGCGCCCACGCGGACCAGGGTGATCTCCTGCGGTTCGCCGAGGCCGTGCGGGAGCGGGGTCCGCTCAGGCAGGTAGCCCTGGTGCACGGCGAGAACGAGGCTCAGACGACGCTCGCCGCGCTCCTCGACGAGCGTGGTTTCCCGAAGGTGGCGATCCCCGGGCCATCGGACCGCATCCGGCTCTGACGCCCCGCAGGACCGCCCGCGGGTGGGGGGACGGGCGGGCCGCGTCCTGACGCGCTATGCTTTGCGTGTCGGCCCAATGCCCTATCGCAGTCAGACTGAGGCTCTGCGGGTCAGCGTCGAACGCCTCGAGGAGGCCCTCGACGAGCAGCGGCTGCGCGCCGACGGCCTCGAGACGGAGATCGCCTCACTGCGCGACCAACTCGGCAGGGCACGACAGCGCTACCTCCGGGCCCGCGCGGCCAAGGCGCTCGGTTGGTCGGGCGCGGGGACCTTCGCCGGCATCCTGGTGATGGTGCTCATCACGGCCGGGACGCGTAGCAATGTCGCCCTGCTCGCCTACGGCGCCATGGTCGGCGGCATCTTCGGGCTGCTCGTGGGGCTCGTGGGCGAGATCCCCCCGCGGCGCACCTGACCCGCCCCGCGGCGTTCGGCGGCAACGGGTTGCCTGATCGGCGGGCGTCTGGGACACTCGCACGTGATGCGCATTGCCTTCATCGGGGCGCACGATTTTCGCGAGGCAGCCTCGAATTTCCTCATGGTTTCCGTTGGTGTGCGTCGTGCATATCCTGGAGTGTCTGGAGGCACGGCCTTGCAGAGGCATTCACCTTGGGACTCACTCCACGCGCTGCACCGCACTGCGGTGACCGCGCCGGTCCTCGATCCGGAGGCTGAAAAGCTGCTGATCATCGGCCTGAAGGCGGGATCGGCGGAGGCCCTCCGCAGCTTGTTGTCTTCGCACCTGCGCATGGTGATGGCCATGGCACGGCGCTACGCGGGGTTCGGCGTGAGCTTCGAGGATACGGTCAGCGAAGGGATCGTCGGGCTGCTCGAAGCGGCCAAGCGCTTCGATCCCGAGCGCGGCACGCGGTTCAGCACCTATGGGGCCTGGTGGGTACGCGCCTATGTGCGCCGATACGCCCTCGCCAATCGACGCATCGTCGGCGCCCCTTCCACGAGAAACGCCCGCAAGGTCCTCTCGGCCCTGCGCACGACCCAGAATGCGATCGCCCAGGTCACTGGGCGTCGGGCAACCCGCAGCGAGGTGGCCACGGGGCTCGGAGTCGCCGAGGACGACGTGGCGATGGTCGAGGCGGCGTTGGGCGCGAGGGATGTCCCGATCGGGCAGGGCGAGGAGGGGACCTACGAGGTCGCAGACGCGCGCCCCACACCCGAGCAGCAGACGGCCGAGGCTGAGCTCGAAACCCTGCGGCGGCACCGCATCGGCGAGGCGCTCGCCAAGCTCTCCGAGCGCGAGCGGGAGATTCTGATCCGCAGGTATCTCGCAGACGACGTTGCGACGCTCGCGGTCGTGGGCGAGTCGCTCGGGCTTTCGCGCGAACGCGTTCGACAGCTCGAGAAGCGCGCGCAGCGGAAGCTCCGGACCGCCCTCGTCGAGTGCGTTGCATGATCGCGGACCGCCCCATTAGCGAGCTCATGAGGAGCTCTTCGTACGACGTGGACGCGGCTGTCCCGCTGGCGGGCGTTGCAGAACACATGAGCAACGGGGGCATCGACCTCGTGCCGGTGCGCCGAGACGGGGTGCCCGTGGGCTTTCTCCTCCAGGCCGACGTGAATCGGCTCGAGGAGATCGTCGACACCGAGGCTGTCACCGTGGGCCAGGTGATGCGCAGGGACGTCTGCACGGTGCGGGTCCACGCGCGTCTGTCCGCCGCGGTGAGGGCAATGTCCGTCTCCGGCGCCGGTGTGGCCTTGGTGATGGATGAGCCGCGCATCGTGGGTTGGCTCACGGCGCTCGCGGCGATGCGGATCCTCGCGGAGCCGGGCGCCGGTGGGCTCAGCGCAAGCGAGGTGCGCGCCCAGATCCTAGAGGAACACGTGCACCTCGCGGACCAGTTGAAGCACGTCGCGGACCTCGCGGGTGCCACGCTCTCCGGAAAGACCGACGCAGTGGCCCAGCTGCGCAGCCGCGGAGTGATGCTCTATAGGGAGCTCTGCGACCACCTGGATGTGGAGGACCGAATTCTGGCTCCGGCGCTTGGAGACACTCCTGGCTTCGGTCCCCTTCGCAAGCAACAGCTCTTGGCCCATCACGCCGAGCAGCGGTCGGAGCTCCGGGAGGCCCTCTCGCGGCTCGAATCGGGCGGCGGATCGGATGTGGAGGTGGCATCCGAGCTGCTCCGACTCGTGGCCGTGATACGGGACGATATGGCACAAGAGGAGCGGGATCTGCTCGATCCGAACCTCCTCACGGATGAGCTCATCAATGTCTCCTTCTCGGGCTAGAACGCAGGTCGGGGCGCCCACGGAGCACGTGGCTGCGCTAGCCGAGGCTCAGCGGGGCCGTGTCCTGATCGTGGACGACGAGGCAAACGCGCGGACCGCCCTGGCTGAGATCCTCGGAGACGAGGGCTACTCGACGGAAACGGCATCGGACGGGCTCAAGGCCCTCGAGCTCCTCGAGGCTTTCGATCCCGATGTGGTGCTGACCGATCTCAAGATGCCGGGCCTGGACGGCATCGGCTTGCTCGAACGGGCACGCATGCGTGCCCCGAACGCGGCCTTCGTCGTCATGACGGCCTTCGGGACCATCAGCACCGCGGTCGAGGCGATCAAGAAGGGCGCGGAGAACTACATCACCAAGCCCCTGGATCTCGATGCCCTGAGCGCAGTCGTCGAGAGGGCCCTCGAGAAGTCCCGGCTGCGGCGCGAGACGACCCAGCTGCGGAGGCAGCTCCAGGACCGGTTCTCCTTCGACCGCATCCTCGGCAATCACCCGTCCATGCAACGCGTCCTGAAGATGGTGGCGCAGGTGGCTCCCAGTCGTGCAACCGCTCTCATCCAGGGCGAGAGCGGGACGGGCAAGGAGCTCATCGCTTCGGCCATCCATCACAACTCGCCGCGTGCGGACGGCCCGTTCGTGCGGCTCAACTGCGCGGCTCTGGCCGAGACCCTGCTCGAGTCGGAGCTGTTCGGACACGAGCGCGGAGCCTTCACGGGCGCAACGAATCGCCGTGAGGGGAAGTTCAAGCATGCCGACGGCGGCACGCTATTCCTCGACGAGGTGAGCGAGATCTCGCCAGGCGTGCAGGTCAAGCTGCTGCGTTTCTTGCAAGAGCGGGAGTTCGAAAGGGTCGGTGGGAACGACACACTCACCGTAGATGTTCGTGTCGTTGCCGCGACGAACAGCGACCTCAAGGAGGCGGTACGGGTCGGGACGTTTCGCGAGGACCTCTACTACCGCCTCAACGTCGTGCAACTCGACATCCCGCCGCTGCGTGCCCGCAGGAGCGACATCCCCCTCTTGGCCCACCATTTCCTCAATCGCTACGCCGAGGAGAACGCGCGAGACCTTTGCGGGTTCACCGACGAAGCCCTCCGCGCCATGATGGTCTACCCCTGGCCCGGAAACGTACGCGAGCTGGAAAACGCGGTGGAGCGTGCGGTCGTGATGACCGAGAAGGATGTCATTGACGTGGATGACCTGCCCTCGACTGCGGGAGTTGGCGAGGGCGGCGACGTCGGCCTTCTCGTGCCGGGCATGAGCCTGGACGAGCTCGAGAAGATGGCCATACTGCAGACGCTCGAGGCCGTCGGTGGCTCGACGCTGAAGGCGTCCCAGATGCTCGGAGTCAGTCGGAGGAAGATCCAATACCGTCTCAAGGAGTGGGGGCTGACGGCGGCCGACGTCGCCGTCACGGACGGGGAAGCGTAAAGCGCACGAGCGTGCCGCGCTCGGGCGCCGGCCCCACGTCGACTCGCCCTCCGTGCAGCTCGACGATCCGCTTGACCAACGTGAGGCCCAGTCCCGTGCCCGCCTCCTTCGTGGTGAAGAACGGCTCAAAGACCCGTTCGAGGAGCTCGGCGGGAATCCCCGGCCCCGTGTCCCTCACGGTCACCTCAGTCCATGCTTCGCCGCGCTGCGTCGTGGCGAGTGTCACCCGGCCCGCACCCTGCGACCGCATGGCTTCGATGGCATTGCCAATGAGGTTCACGAGCACCTGCTTGACCTTGCCGCGGTCTGCGGACGCCGGCAGCTCGTTCGACTGATGCTCCACTTCGATCTGAATGCCAGCCGCCGCGGCCAGGGGGCCTTCGAGGTGTGCCACCTCCTGGAGCAGGGGAAGGAGAAACAGGGGCTCGACCGACAGACCCTTCGGTCGTGCCAGGCTGAGGAAATCGTCGAGCAAGATCGACAGGCGCCCGATCTCGTCCTTCACGATTTCAACGCGCTCGTGGATGCGGTCGGCGACCGCGCGGTCGGCGAGGCGTGCCGCTTGCCGCCCGAGGAGCTCGAGCTGGAGCTTCGCCGCGTTGAGCGGGTTTCGGACCTCATGGGCAAGGCCCGCGGTCAGCGTTCCCATAGTCGCCATGGCTTCGCTTTGGGCCGTGCGCCGCTCGAGCTCGATCCGCTCGGTCACGTCGAGACCGACCGCGAGCAGGAGCGGAGTGCTCGCGTCTTCGGCGACGAGTGGGGCCATGGTCCAGCGAACGACGCGCAAGCGACCGTCCTTGGAACGGAGGGGAAGCTCGCGATCGCGGACGCGCGTGCCCTGTCGCGCCTCGCCCACCGCGGTGACCAGCGCCCGCCGATGGCGTTCCACGGTGGCGACCTCGGCAAACGGACGGCCCCGCACTTCCCGAGCCGTCCACCCGGTCGTCTCCGCAGCGAGGCGGTTACAGAACTCGATCCGACCCTCGTCGTCCAACCCCACGATCAGGGCCTCGACGCTGTCCACGACAGCCCGGTAGATGGCCTCCGAACCCGCCAGCTCGCGCGCGAGCTCTTCGCGATCGCGGCGGAGCGCGACCTGCGCGAGCGCCCTCTCGCCGAGGGCGAGCAGGTCCTCTGCGAGGAATGGCTTCTGAACGAAGGCAAACACGCCGTGGCGAACCGCGTCGATGGCGGTGTCGACCGTGGCGTTACCCGTCATGAGAATGACCTCGCCACTGGGCGACCTGGCCCGGAGCATGGCGACGAGATCGAGGTCGTCCGTCGCGTCGGGCAGTCGAACGTCGACTACAGCGAGATCGAACGGGGCGTTTTCACCGGCCAGGCGGATCGCATCGGCCACGCTGGAGCAGGCGGACACGACAGCGCCGGCATCGCGAAAGAGCTCGGCGATGTTCTCGGCCAGGGCTTGATTGTCGTCGATGACGAAAACACCGGGCTTCACAGCGGCCTCGACCGGCATCGTAGCGCATCGCCTGGGCGGCGGCTCGAACTGCTGAGGTCAGGAGCCCGGTCGAAATAATTCTGTCAGCTCGAGGGCGCCGCGGCGCCGCGAGGGCAAGGCGCGAGGAGGGAAGATACCCGCGGTATCTGACCGACGAACATGGCTGTAGCCGCGCACAGCGGAGTGGACGCAGTCCACGGAGCTGCGCGGGCACAGACCTGTCGACAGGTCCGAAGGACCCTGGTCAAGCAACGCCGCCATCGCGGATGCCCCGGTGGCCGTATGCAAGAACTATTTCGACCGGGCGACTCAGGCCGAGTTGACCGGGGCGCCGAGCACATCGGGTAGGAGGACCTCAAAAAGGGAGCCGCCTTCAGGCCTGTTCTGGCCCGAGATGACGCCACCGTGCCTCATCGCTATCTTCTCGCAAAGGGCGAGCCCGAGCCCCGTCCCCTGGGGACGGCTGGTGAAGAACGGCTCGAAGAGGTGCTGCAACGTCTCCGGCGACAGACCCGGCCCGGTGTCCTCGACCCGGAGACGCAGCGAGGTACCGTCGATCCGCGCCACCACGTGGACGGATCCCTTCGCACCGGTGGACGCGACTGCGTGCTGGGCGTTTTGAAGCAGGTTCGTCAGGAGCTGTCTGATTTGCCCGGGATCCACCCTCACCTGAGGGAAGTCGTCACACACATCAGATTCGATGCTCACTCCACTTCTGGGCGGAACGAGACTGATGGCCAGGCGGGTGATCTCTTGGAGCGACGCAAGACCTCGAACGAGCGGTTTCTCCCTCACGAGGTCGAGGAGGTCGTTGATGATGGAACCGGAGATCTTCACCTGACCGCGGATCCGTTCCAGGTGGCGAAGCGCGTCGTCGTCCTCCCCGACGTGACGCGCCAGGAGGTGAACTGACGTCTCCATGACCGCGAGCGGGTTGCGAAGATCGTGACCGATCGAAGCGACGAGCTGACCTAGGGTGGCGAGCCGCACCGTCGACCGGAGCTCATCGACATGGGCGTCGCGGTAGCTCTCGACCATCAGGGCCAAATCCAGCTCGCAGACTCGGTCGATGGAACGCCGCGCTCTGGCCCGAAGGTCGGGGCTGACATCGCTGCGCTCCAGCGCTTGCTGTAGCGCAGCGCGAAGGAAACCCATGGCTACAAACATGTAGCGCTGCTCGAGACCAATACGAACGTGCGTCCGCCCGATCTGTGCGCGGCGCTCGAAGTAGGCAGAACCGTACTCCCCGCAGAAGAGCTCCTGCAGCCATCGCAGGAGATGGGCTTCGAGTCGCTCGACCTGCGGGCGCCCCCCCGTGAGCACAGCCGCGGTGGACGCATGGCTGGTGAGGACCTTTGTGCAAGCCTTGGCGATGCCGGGAAAGGCCGGGCGCAGGGCCTGACCGACCCGTTCGAGGAGGGCCGCCTCGGTCCGGTCCAACCCCATCATGGGCGCCAGATCCGCGTGCAGCTCCGCGGCGATCACCACGGCCTTCCTCCGCACCTGTCCTGTGGAAACGGGACCAACCGGCACCCCCCGCCCCGGTAAAGCAAGGTCTGATCCACCAGATCGCGACGGGGCCATGGAGCGGGAAAGGAGGACTTGAGCGCGGTAATTCTGCTGTGCTCTCGGGGAGCAGGCGGACGATTCCCCCTTGGCCGCAGCGCAGACCATGACGAGGATCCGCATCCCTTGCACACGCTGCGCGAATAATGCGCCGATGGCCCGCGGGAGTGCGAGGGTGAGCGGCGCGAGCCTAGGGGCGCGCGGGAGGAACAGTCAGGACTGGAACGGGCGACGTCCGGATGACGCGGTCGGCGACCGTGCCCAGGAGCAGGCGCTCGGCGCGACCCATCCCGCTGGTGCCGATGACGATGAGGTCGTAGCGCCACCGCTCGGCGAACCGCACGATGGCTTGGGCCGCTGGCCCCTCCTCCAGCACACCCTGCACGGGCACCGCATCACCGAGCAGCTCGACAAGCTTGTCGAGCTGTCTCTGGAGGCGGGGGGCCACGCGCTCGCGGTATCCCTGCGGGTCCAGGAAGTCAGCCAGGGGATGCCAAGCATGGAGGATGGTCACCTGCGCGCCCAGGCCATGGGCCAAGACCAAGGCGAAGCGGGCGACGTTCTCGGCCTGCTCGCTGAAGTCGACGCCGACCAGGATTTTGTTGGGCGGTTGAGGCATGCTGTCTCCTTGGAGCGGGCGATCGCGCTCCGCCACGCGGAATCTACGCACCGGAGACGGCCTCCCAACAAGCGCAATCCTTGCGCTATGATGCAAATGCTCCCGAACCGTCCCTAGACGTGGGGCCAGCCCACCGGGCTTGGTCCCCGAGTGTCACCTGGTATTCTCCCGCCGTGACCGCCGCCAGCCCCAACTTCGACGAGCTATCCGCCATGGTGAGGCGACGCCTGCCGAACGCCGACGAGCTCACGCTCGACCTCGTGACCGCGACGGCGGGCCTCCTGGCGGGGGTCGCCTACGCGGACCGGAAGTACGACGACGCCGAAGAGCAGATGATCCGGGCGAAGTTGCTGGCCCTCGAGGCCCTGAGCAGACGTGAGATCAACGCCATCTGCGCGATCTTGCGCGAGGACGTCGCCGCAGGAGGCGACCCTTCGCTCTTCATTCCGCGGCTCAAGGAGCTCACCGATCGCTGGCAGCGGAAGTCCCTGCTGGACGTGCTCGTCGACGTGGCCACGGCAGACAA
>Ga0214473_10006107_pt1 | contig 14417 bp, 15 predicted proteins | sample RVTome_7_FD_203509 | JGI IMG/M metagenome (GOLD analysis project Ga0214473, IMG submission 203509) | Soil microbial communities from uranium-contaminated site in the Upper Colorado River Basin, Wyoming, United States - RVT98D197 | ecosystem: Environmental > Terrestrial > Soil > Contaminated >... | reverse complement strand
CCCCCCTCTGCCCCCCTTTAGGAAAGGGGGGAGTGGGGGGATTTGATTTTATCAGAAAGCTGCTTTCGATAAGTCTTCCATAAAACTCTCCAATTCTTGACATTCGTGAACAAAAAGTGGTAACCTGCGCTTGTTCCCAAAGCCGGGGGGCTTATGATAGGGACACACTCTATATCAATCCCTTCGAATCCAGCGAGTCGATACCCAGGCTATGCGCCTAGGTACGTCACACAATTAATATCTCTTTGCAACAAATTTACTTTTATCAAGAAGCAACCTGCACTTGCCGTTTTATACAGACTGTATAAGCGATCATTAATCGCCATATGGCGACTAACATTTGAAGGATCTATTATGCTAACTATACTTAAAGTAGTCATGATTGCTTGTATTCTTCTGGCAACTCCCTCGCCAAATTTTGCATTAGAAACTTATCTTCCTAAAAAGGTAGTCTTGGGAAAATATGATAAACTGACGCGTAGCTTCGGAACCTATAATGTACCATGGATTGATGTAAGAGCGACGCACGTAGCCGTTGACGATCATCGCAACATATATGTCTTGGATCGCCAATCAAAAAGAGTCTTATTGTTCTCGCAACAGGGCAAGTTGATTAAAGAAATCAACCTTTCTGCAGTTGACTTTTCCGATAAGAGTGATGAATTGGGCGATGAAGGCTACATTGAATATCAGCTAGAAGTATCCTCAGACGGCAAGTTCATATATGTAACAGAAGGTGGCAAGGAAAATAACTGGGCGGTTCTTCATAACAATGGTTCAATAATTAAAAGGAATATTTCGCTAAAGTGGCTGAAACGAAAATGCGGAGATAGATTCGAGGCTGATAGCGGTGCTATTGAGGTTGATAATAAGTTAAATTTGATAAAGAAACTTGATTTTATAGATGAGAAGGAAAAGAGAAGGGTGATAGATTCGGAAGATAATGTTTACTATTTAAATCTTGATGACAGATCCTCAAATAAAGTCATATTAACCAAGTTAGATGTAAATCGAAAACAAATATTCCGAAAAGTTGTCTTGAATTATTCCAAACCACTAGTCTTTATCGGTATTGATGGTAAAAACAACATATACATGGTTGTTGATTCTCCGCGAAACATTCTCAAAGTGAATAGTGACGGTACTATTCAGGACAAAATTGCAATTCCAGCAGATCCATTTTTTAAAGGATGGAATAAATGTAAGGTTCTATGTGATGGGACAATATTCTGCACGCCGGATTATTCAGCATTGTGGCATGCTAATAAAGAGAACCCGATCGGTGAGTATTTAATTTATTTTTTTGAGAAAAAATGACTTTTTTTCTTCATTATTATTATGTGCCTAAGATCGAATCGGAAATAAAATCATGAAGGATGTCACGTCAACATCGTTCGGCCTTCTCATTGCCTTCCTTCTTCCTGGGCTTGCTGCCCTATACGCTTTTTCCTTGTGGCCAGGCCCCATACAGTCTCAATTTCAAGTTTTTCTGACCGCAGAATCGAATGTAGGTCTCTTTCTGCTCGTCATCCTTGCTGCCATAACTGTTGGTCTTCAAGTGGCAGCGGTACGCTGGGTTGTGTTCGAATTGCTCTTTTGCAGGATGCATAGATTGTCAAAGGCGGCTTTTTCTAGTCTTGGCGATCCGGGAAAACTTGCGGCTTTCCGAGCGGCAACTGACGAGCACTATCGGTACCATCAATTTTGGGGAGGAATGACCATTGTGCTACCAATTCTCTATTTCGGTCTCAGAGTTCCCTCCTCGAATTCGTCGTGGGCTAAGTCCTATTGGACTGCTGTCGTATTTGTGATTCTTGAAGTGATAACTTTCGCAGCAGCGATCGAGGCATATTCCAGGTATGCTAGCCGCGCCAACAAAATACTGATAGGAGGAAAGACAATGCCAAACGGATGGGGACGCAGAAAAAAAGCTGCCAAGAAGAGATCTGCTGCCAAAAGACGACCAGCAGCCAAGAAACGAGCTGCTGCCAGGAAGAAAAGACCAGCTGCCAAAAAGAAGCGAGCAGCTGCAAGGAAGAAATAAATTAGCACTTGGGGGCCTGACTTCTCCAATTAGGTTTTTCGGCATATTGGGCTGACACCCCGTGATGCCGGACGTTTTATAGCGGTCGGTCTAATTATTGTTAACTTAGGAGGCAATATGAGTGGAAAAAAAGCAGCAAGCAATTTTTCAAAACAAGCTGCAAAAGCAAATTGGATAATTCCATTATTGGCATTAGGTATGATGGCTGGTGGCCTTTGGTTTCTTGCTGGGAATGTCCTGCAGGCAGGTGAACCAATAACGGCAAAGAACTGGGTAAACCATCCCGATATCGTTGAAGTGAGATCGCTATACCAGAAGGTCAAAGAAGCCAGGGAAGCGGGCAGTCTCAAAAAGAAGGAGCGCAAATTTGAGTATTGCGAGCCATACGAAGATATGGTCCGCATCCTCTATATGGATCAGAATGGAAAACCTCGTCTCTACTACTATGAAGGTGGCTCTGACGACTCGGCAATTCAGAGAGAGCTCTACTATGATGAAAATGGGAAATTGAGGTTCGTATTCATAACCGCAGGTGCCCATAACGGCACTAGACTTGAACACCGGGTCTATTTTTCAAAGGCTGGTAAGAAAATCTGGGAAAGCCAAAAACTTCTCGAAGGTCCCGGCTATACATTTCCGACTGAGTGGCCTGATGAGGAACTGATTCAAGATCCTGTGAAGGCATTCAACGACAAGAATCCTTGTCGGGAAGCAAAATAAATTCGATTTCCTAAATTAGGAAAATGAAGCAGGCTGCTTTTTAAGAAATAGTTAAGGGATGATGAATAGGCTTGTGTGGGTAGCCCTTGGGTCGGACCTCAGTAACCAAGTGAGATGAAAGACAAAAGCGGTGAATTAAGGTGCTTATTAGGGCCTTAGAATGATATTTTCGGGGATAAAAAAAAAGAGGGTTTGGTATGATTTGGCAATGTCGGAAGTGTTGAAATCGGCCGCTTATATCGTACGATAAAAAGGTTCTGTTCATGACGACCCTGACAGCAAAGGATGCAAGGAAACGCCTTTACAGCCTGGTGGACGAGGTGAGAGAGTCGCACGAGCCGGTTCAGATCGTCGGCAAAAGGAGCTCAGCAATCCTTGTCTCGGAGGAGGACTGGCGGGCGATCCAAGAGACCTTATACCTCACCTCAATACCCGGTATGCGCGAGTCTATTCAAGAGGGCCTTAAGACCCCTGTCGAGGAGTGCGACGAGAAGCCTCTCGGGAGAAAAAGGGTCCGGGCTACTTTTTAAGAAATAGTTAAGGGAGAGGAAAGAAATGTGATTGTCGGCGTATGAGACTGGCCGCCCTTGAAGCCAGACGTCTTATAATGGTCAGTCTACTCATTGATAGGCAAAGAGGAAGATAAGGGAGAGATGCCGCTGATATTTTGGATCATCGCCTATGCACTTAATATGCTCTTTTGGCTTTGGATAGTCAGATGGGGCGGAGCAGAAAGGCTTGAAGGCACTTTCAGCTCGGGTCTTCTCATAAGCGTTTTTGCGCCTCAGTGGTCGGCTGAGGGCATTAGAGTCTTTGGATATGGAGCCATCATTGTAAGCACCATCGGTTTTGTGCTGGGTGTATTTTTCCCTGATTTCAGATACCTTTTGTGAAAGGCGAACATCTCCACAGTCACGGCTTGCTGCGGATCGGGAAGGGAAAAGGGGACAGGCTACTTTTTAGTTTCAGGAGACGGAAAAACGAGAATGGCGGCTATTGTCCACAAGGGGATTAAGCTGGTCTATGAGGAGCGAGGCGAGGGCAAGCCAACCATGGTGTTCGTCCATGGTTGGGCGTGCAATCGCTCATTCTTTGCCTCGCAGGCCGAGTATTTTTCCCGGCGGCACCGGGTTGTGTCCGTCGATTTGCGGGGGCATGGCGAGAGCAGCAAGCCCGAGGGGGAATATCCCATTGCGGCCTACGCGGATGATATCGCGTACCTGATTGAACAACTGGGTCTCGGCAAGGTAATAGCTGTCGGGCACAGCATGGGAGGTGTCGTGGTCTTGCAGCTGGCTGCCGCTTACCCCGCCTGCGTGGCAGGCATCGTGATGATTGAGCCGGTACGCTCTCTGACTCAGAACAGCGAGGAGAGCCGCGCGCGCATCGCGGCGTTGGCAGCGGCGATCGAGGCGAATAACCAGGAGCCTCTCCGGCAGTATGTCACGGAGCGCTTTTTCCTGCCCACTTCCGATCGCAAACTTTTGGAGCAGGTGCTGGCGGCAATGACGGCAATGCCGAGCCGCGTTGCTGCCACTGCCTTGCGGGCGATCCCAGAGTTTAACGGTGCAGCTGTGGCAGCTCTTTGCAAGGTCCCGGTGCTGCATATCGCGGCTCAGCCGCCACTTAATCCGCCGCATCTCGTTGCGCAGCTCCTGCCGACAGCCATTCATGGAATGACTGTCGGAGCGGGCCATTTCAATCAGCTCGAGGTGCCTGACCAGGTAAACGCGATGATCGAGGCCTTCTTACGGCATCATGTCTGAGACTTGCAATGCAGGGTGAAATAGCAGCAAAGATATTTTAACCTACAAAGAAATCACCAAGAAAAGAGGTCGCCCATGATCAAGGTAAGCATTCTGTATCCGTATTCTGAGGGCAAGGCGTTCGACATGAAGTATTACTGCGAGAAGCACATGCCCATGGTTAAGAAAAAGCTTGGCAGTGCCTGCAAGAGCATCGCGGTAGAACAGGGAATTGCGGGAGGGGCGCCGGGAACACCGCCGACCTACGTTGCAATGGGGCATATCTATTGTGAATCGATCGAGGCTTTTCTGGCTGCTTTCGGGCCGCATACGGCGCACATTATGGCCGATGTACCAAACTACACCCCGATTCAGCCCATCCTTCAGATAAGCGAAGTCAAGCTGTAGGGCTAAAGAAACTGCGCGTGCTCTGCGCTCGGGCGGCCGAACCCACGCAGGCGCCCGCAAGCCAACTGCAGGTCGAACGGACGGGCCGCGGCAAATAGCCGCGACTGGTTCTTGGCAGTGAGACCGGAGTATGGTAGAGATTAATTAATACGAGGAGGGTGCCATGTCCAAGCAGGAGAAAAAGGTCTGCGCAAATTGCGGATATACGTCAACAGAGCCATTTGAGGATGATATCTGCCCTGAATGCGGTAAGACATTTTGGAAATGCAGTGAATGCGGCTATACCCTGACAGCCGAAGCCCCACCGGAGGAGTGTCCGTCATGCAACAAGAAGTGCGAGTTTAGAAACGTGACCTGCTACACGCCTGAATGCGGCGGGCCGGGCCACATCGATCCGCGGCTCTGAAGCGTTGACAGTGCCCGTCTTTAGCTTTCAATTTTGGCACCAGCACAAGCCGCGAAGCTCAAATTTTTTGAGAAATAGTTAAGGGATGGGGAATGGAGAGCAGCCTGTCCCTTTTTTAAAGCTCAAGCCTTTTTATCAAGCAAGAGGGGTGGCAAAAATGTATTACTCGTTACTTATCGAGAAAGATGTTTCCATTGAACTTCGAGATGGCATCAAATTGTGTGCCGATGTCTTTCGCCCTGACGGTACTGACAAGTTTCCGGTCATCATAACCCTGGGTCCATATCCCAAGGATATTCACTTCAGGGATTGGCACAAGGAGCGGGCTTTTAAGAATCTTCCCGAGGACGGTCCTTACATGCACTGGGAAACTGCGAATCCTGAGTGGTGGGTACCCCAGGGCTATGCGGTAGTGCGAGTGGATGCCCGCGGCACAGGGAAGTCTCCCGGCAGCCCCAACCTTCTGACCATGCGCGAGGCCGAGGATTTTTATGATGCCGTAGAATGGGCAGGGACGCAGCCATGGAGCAACGGCCGGGTCGCGGTTATGGGGATCTCCTATTTCGCCATGAACTCCTGGCGGGTGGCGGCCCTTAATCCTCCGCATCTGGCCGCCATCGTGGCCTGGGAAGGGGCCTTCGATCTCTACCGTGACGTGAGCCGTCATGGCGGCATTCTTTCGAACACCTTCACCGGGCTCTGGGCGGCGCATACCGGCGGTCAGGCCCGAGAGACTATGACGCAAGAGGAGCAGACACGCAAACGTGCCGAGCGGGAGCTTTACCATGAGGGGTTTGCCCGCAATAATCCCGACCCCGCAGCAATAAAGGTGCCGCTTCTTTCCGCCGGCAACTGGGGCGGCGTGGGTCTGCATCTACGGGGCAACATTGAGGGCTATCTCGGGGCGGGTTCAGAACACAAGTTTCTGCGCATTCATTCCGGCGATCATATCATCCCGTTCTATTCGCTTGAGGGACGCCTGGAACAGAAACGTTTTCTGGAACAGTGGCTGAAGGGCGTTGACACGGGAATCCTGCGAGAGCCGCCGATCAAGCTTGCCGTTCGCCGGGGCGGCGATGACTACCAATGGCGGTATGAATACGAGTGGCCTATCGGTCGAACTCGTTGGACAGCTTACTATCTGGATGCTGCTCATAAAACGCTTTCAACCAGGAAACCAGGTAAAAAGGCTCATGTGAGCTACGGCGCCGAACCAGACGCCGATATTACCAGTGCCGCGTTCTCAACGAAGCCCTTCGAACAGGACACAGAGGTCACCGGCCCCATGAAGTTGAAGCTCTGGGTCTCATCGAGCGTCGATGATGCGGACCTTTTTACTATTGTGCATCACATCAATGCCGACGAAAAGGAGATTATGTACATGGGACAAATGGGCGTTGAGATTGCCGCTGCTTATGGTTGGCTGCGCGTCTCTCATCGAAAACTCGATCCAAGGCAATCAACCCCCTATCGTCCCTTCCATACGCATGATGAGTTGCAGCTCGTGAAGCCGGGAGAGATAGTTGCAGTAGAAATTGAGATTTGGCCGGCCAGCATGGTAGTTAAGAAAGGGCACCGTCTCGTGCTAGAGATCGCGTCCAAGGACGACCCCAGGATCTTTCCGTTCACACATACCGACCAGAAAGATCGCATCCAGTCGGGAACGAACACAGTCCATACGGGCAGGGACCGCGACTCCTATTTGCTTGTACCCGTGATCCCCGCAAGGACATGAGTTGGTTGCCGATATGCAAGCATGCCGTCTATTTTGTCTGACGGAATACATGTTAAGGGAGTTGGCGGGACAGCAAATTTCCACCTTGAAAAGGAGTAGCGTATGACGGTGCGTATCGTGCGCCTCGGTACAGCGAGGCTTCCCGGTGAAGGTCTTCGTATCGGGACGGTCAGGCGTCCCCCCCGCGGCGTAAAAAAAAGTGATTACTCCTCTCAGAATTGGTATGATGTTTGGTTTCCGATCCTCGCGCCAAGCTTCGAAACGCTGAAATTTGGTCAGGGTGCACGGACGGAAAAACAATGGCAGGCCTTCCTGCGGAAATACCGGGCGGAGATGGCTAGACCGGAACAAAGCAGGACACTCGATTTGCTGGCTGCCCTTTCACACACGGCCAACTTTTCCGTCGGCTGCTACTGCGCGGATGAGCAACACTGCCACAGATCCGTGCTCCGCGCGCTTCTCTTGGAGCGAGGTGCAAAGGTGGAGTGAAGCCCGCTATTTGTAGCTTGGAGTAGAGCTGGGTAACTGTTTTATGAGATTCTCTCGTGAAGCCATCACAATACTGATAATATCCGTCATTGTTTTGCTTTATGCGGGGCCGCCTATTGCCGCGCCCCCAACCTCTTCAGATAATGCCAAGGCGACCATGCTTGATCGTAAGTCGATTGGCTCAACATTAACGCCGCAGGAGGTTGAGCAACTGGTCCAGCTGCACAATAAGGCGAGGGCCGAGGTGGGCGTCGGCCCTCTGAGCTGGTCGAAGCAACTGGCGATCTATGCGCAAGAGTGGGCTGTCCATCTTGCTTTGACAAAATGCCGGTTGGAACACCGGCCGGATACAGGCGAGTGGCGACAAGAGTACGGGGAAAATCTCTTTTTGGGGACAGCGGGTTATTACGGGGTAGCTGATGCCGTCGAGGGGTGGGTGAGCGAAAAAAAATATTATAAAGGAGGAACGCTCACCGCTGGCAATTGGCGAGCAGCGGGCCATTATACTCAAGTTGTCTGGAAGGATACCAGGCAGCTCGGCTGTGCCAAGGCAGCATGCAAAGGTAACATTATCGTCGTGTGCAATTATGATCCCTCTGGCAATGTGTTAGGGCAGAAACCATATTAATAATTTTGATAGGAGAATTGCATGAGAACGGCAATAAAGATATGCGTATTGGTATTACTATTCTCCCTGGTAGTCGGCTGTTATCATGGTGGAAACCAGGCAGCCATATTGGAATGGAACAAGGGGTCTGTCCAGGAACAGGCCTCAGGCACGGCCATGTGGTGCGTCTTGATGCGTGCACTTTCTGCTGCAGAGACGAGGGAGGGGAGCAAGGGGGGTGATTACCTCGCGGAGATATTTCTTCCCGATAACCAAAGAGCGCTTCTCAAGACCTCGGACCAAAGGGAATGGGCAATCAGAAAACAACCCCCGGGCATGTATGCATACATAATTGCCCGGACATTCTATTTCGATCATATCGTAGAGCAGGCCCTGCAAGAGAACATCCCGCAAATTGTCATCCTCGGAACGGGGTACGACAGCAGGCCTTATCGTTTCCAAAAACTGGCCAAAGAGACGAGGTTCTTCGAATTGGATACATTTCCTACTTTGCAGAATAAAAAGGAGCTGCTACAGAAGGCGAATATCCCTATTCCCAAAAACGTCTTTTTTGTTCCCATCGACTTTACCAAGGACACCTTTGAGGAGGTCTTCTTTAAAGCGGGCTATGACAAAAACAAAAAGACGCTTTTTCTCTGGGAAGGGGTTACTATGTACTTAGAACCCGCGGCTGTTGATACGACGCTGCGTTTCATCAAGGCAAATGCGCCGGCCGGCAGCACGGTTTGCTTTGACTACCAGGAGTCCTGGACCGGCCTTGACTCGGCGGACTTAGCGGCGGTGGCAGAGATAGGTGAGTTTTGGCGGCGAAACTTTCCTTGCGAGACTACCGAATCCACCATAGACGGAGGGGGAATGAACGCATTTTTATCAAGGAGGGGATACACGATCGCTGACCATCTACAGGCAAAGACAGGCGCTATTCAGCGTAAGTATTTTAAGTTCCGTGATGCCGTATATGTCGGGTCTGTGCCGGCGATTTTCGGTCTGGTAAACGCCTCAGTAGCACCCTAAAAAAAAGGGGACAGGCAACTTTTTGAAAAATATTTCATGGTAGGGTCTGAAAAAGTAGCCTGTCCCCTTTTTATTTATTTCTGAAATAGAGATATACCACAATACCGACAGCGATGGTGAGCAGGCCCCACAGGGACGTGACGGGCCGGCTCTGTATGGAAAAGTAGGCTATCCACAGGTTGCCGAGGATGAAGATGATCGGCGTGAGGGGATAGCCGAATGTTTTATAGGGGGAGAGCGGGGTCTTAGACTTGAGCCTGAGGATCATCAGACCAAGGACGGTCAGCATGGCAAAGAGGGCAAGTGTGAAGCCGATATAGATGAGCAATTTTTCAAACGATAACGTGAGAATGAAGAAAATGGCAATCGCCGCCTGTAAGAAGATGGCAAAGACAGGTGCTTTATGTTTTCGATCGACCCGTCCGAAAACTGCGAAAAAGAGGCCGTCTTTGGACATGGCGTAGTAGACCCGCGGACCAGTCAGGATCATGGCGCTGAGTGCCGACAAGATGCCTAGGGCAATCGCCGCGCCGAGGTATTTCCCGATATTCGCCCCGAAGAGGGCAGACGCCGATGTGAGACCGATTTCCAAGGTGCCGCTCATTTGGCTAGCTGGCAGGGCATAAATGTATACTACATTGACAAGCAGGTAGAGTATTAAAACCAGCAGGGTGCCTGTGAACAGGGCAGCAGGGATATTGATGGACGGATTCCTGATTTCACTGCCGAGATAGCAAGCGGCATTCCAGCCGCTATAGGCAAAGGAAACAAAGATAAGGGAAACGGCAAATTTGCTCTGCACCATGGTCGCCAGAGGTACATTACCGGAGAAATGCGAGAGAGAGCCGGCGCCGAAGAGGATACCAGCGGTAATAAAAAGAACAATAATCGATATCTTAAACGATGTCAGGGTATTTTGCACCCTGGCGCCGATCTTGATGCCATGATAATGGACCAACGAGAGGATGATGATAATGGCGATGGCTGCTATCGTGATCGGCGAAACCGTCACAACCGTGATGCCGGCGAGCACGAGGCTACCGTGGGGAAGGGCAGGAAGGGAAAAGATGCTGCTGCCGTAGGTCGCAAAGGCAATGGCTGCTGCGGCAATAGGAGCGGAAAAACCTACCAAGAGGGAGATCCAGCCGGAAAGGAAGGCAACCAACTTGCCAAAACTCTCCCGCAAATAGACATATTCGCCGCCTGCTTGAGGAAAGGCAGCACCCAGTTCTCCATAAGAGAGTGCGCCGCAGAGGGCGAAGATACCGCCGATCAACCAGCAGAGGAGCAAGACCATAGGATGCCCCAGTTCTTGCATAATAAAGCCGGAGGTGGTGAAGATACCCGTCCCGATCATGTTGGCAACGACGAGAACGGTGGCAGTAAAAAGACCGATCTCCCGTTTAAGCTGATGATCGCGCTGATGATGTTTCATAGGGAATGCGTTGGGGATGTTTTACCTGTCAGTGAAGCTGTGCATAATCGCAGTGCAGAGGATTGTGGGGGGAGAAACCGTTTCTTTGTTTATTATCCGATTGCTGTCTATTTAGCCCCGGCCTGCCTCAATAATTTTATAATATCACTCTTGCCTGCTTTTTCAGCTTCTGACAAGGCTGTTTCGCCGGTTGGTAATTTGACATTCACATCCGCCCCTTTATCTATGAGGAGTTTTGCAATCTCGGTACTCCCCTTACTTATCGCAAAGAATAGAGGTGTCCAGCCATAGTGCGTTTTGACATTCACGTTCGCACCCTTCTCTATCAATAGTTTCACCATATCAAGCCGGTCCTGACTGGCTGCATAGACCAAGGGCGTCATGTCCATGTCGACGCCTCCCTTTGCATTCACCTCCGCGCCTTTCTCTATCAAGAGCTTGGCGATTTCCGTATAGCCGTTATAGGCTGCCATCATCAAGGGTGTCATGCTGGCATACGGGTCTTTGGCATTCACATCCGCGCCGATGGGTATCAGGTATCTGACCTTTTGAATGTCGTTTTTCTCGATTGCTGCGAATAGGTCATCAGTGGCACTTTGCGAATAAACTACGGTGGTGAGCATTGCCGTTATGGCTACGGCAAGGATGATGGCTGTTATTTTCTTCATTTTTTAACTCCTTTCCCTGTCTGCCATGGGTCACTGGCCAGGACCACCGTCGGCTTCAGCGGAATAATAACATAAGAGACCACAGGGGCTAAGGCACAAAAACCTTCGATCCCGCGGACTTATAGGGCCACCTTCTTGAACGCTAGATAAGAATGGGGCCCTTGTCAAGGGGAATATTGGACCCGCAGGCGTCGTCGACTGGTTGAAGAGGGTTGGAGCAATCGGCAATCGGGTAAAGAACGGGCCGAGGACACAATGTCCTCGGCCTTTTAAGAAAGAAAATGATTGCTTGGTAGCGGGGGGTAGATTTGAACTACCGACCTTCGGGTTATGAGCCCGACGAGCTACCAGGCTGCTCCACCCCGCGATCGTAGGGCAAGTTTAGTTTTTCCCCCCGCTTTTGTCAACCCCTTTATCCATTTTTGTTGATGAATCCTTGCGCTTATGTTATAAATGAGCATTACACACAGTTCACGTCGTGAGGAGTGAGAGGTCAGATGTCGAGGAGCTTCATTATTTGGTTGATGGTAATCTTAACCGGAATCTTCATCTGGCAAGCCTTGTCCATCCAGAGACCCAAGGAAAAAGAGATCATCTTCAGTCAGTTTGTCGACGCCGTGGATGCGGGCAAGGTAGCCAGCGTCACTATCCAGGGGAACGAGATATCGGGCACCTTTCAGGACGGCACCGTATTCAAGACCTTTGCCCCCAATGACCCCGATCTGGTCAAGACGCTGCGTGATAAAGGGGTCCAGATAGCGGCCAAGCCGGCGAAGGACTCGGGCTTTTGGCAGTCTCTGCTGTTCAACGGCTTGTTCGTACTCCTCTTAATAGGGGTGTGGATCTTCTTTATGAGACAGATGCAGATCGGCGGTGGCAAGGCCATGTCCTTTGGCAAGAGCCGGGCCAGGGTCTTTCTGAAAGATCAGGGAAAGAAGGTCACCTTTAAAGACGTGGCCGGCATTGAGGAATCAAAGGATGAGGTAACGGAGATCATAGAGTTTCTCAAAGACCCGCAGAAGTTTACCAAGCTGGGGGGAAGGATTCCCAAGGGGATCCTCTTAGTCGGCCTGCCAGGTACCGGCAAGACCCTCCTTGCCCGGGCCATCGCCGGCGAGGCGGATGTGCCCTTCTTTAGCATCAGCGGCTCCGATTTTGTGGAGATGTTCGTCGGCGTCGGGGCCTCTCGAGTGAGAGACCTTTTCATGCAGGCCAAAAAAAGCACCCCTTGTATCGTCTTCATCGATGAGATCGATGCCGTGGGGAGATACCGGGGGGCGGGTCTCGGCGGAGGGCATGACGAGCGGGAACAGACCTTAAACCAGCTCCTCGTGGAGATGGACGGCTTTGAGGTCAACGAAGGGATCATCCTCATCGCTGCGACCAACAGGCCCGATATCTTGGATCCGGCCCTGCTGCGGCCGGGTCGTTTTGACAGACAGGTGGTGGTCCTCATCCCCGATATCAAGGGGAGGGAGGAGATCCTGCGAGTGCATTCCCGGAATACACCACTTGCCGATGACGTAGATCTCTCGGTTGTGGCCAGGGGGACCCCGGGTTTCACCGGTGCCGATCTGGAGAATCTGGTGAACGAGGCCGCGTTGCTGGCTGCGAGGTCGAGCAGAAAGCGTGTCGGCAAGAATGAGTTTGAACAGGCCAAGGATAAGGTGCTCATGGGAACGGAGCGGCGCAGTATGATCATCAGCGAGGAGGAGAAAAAGGACACCGCTTATCACGAGGCCGGCCATGCCCTGGTGGCCAAGCTGACGCCGGGCTCCGATCCCATCCACAAGGTAACCATTATCCCCCGCGGCCACGCCCTCGGGGTGACCCAGCAGTTGCCCATTGACGAGAGGCATAACTATCCCAAAGAATACCTGATCACCAACATCACCACCCTCATGGGAGGGCGTGCAGCGGAGGGGCTTGTCCTCAAGCGCTTCACCACCGGTGCGGGAAACGATATCGAAAAGGCGACGGAGCTGGCCCGCAAGATGGTGTGCGAGTGGGGGATGAGCGAATCGTTGGGCCCCCTTGCCTTTGGGCAGAAGGAAGAACAGATCTTTCTCGGCAGGGAGATCTCCCAGCACCGAGACTACAGCGAGAAGACCGCGCAGGAGATTGACCGGGAGATCAGGAGTATCGTTACGGGGTGCTATGAGCGGGCCGAACAGGTCCTCAAAAAGAATATCAAGCGCCTGCATGCGCTGGCCAAGACGCTGCTGGAGCGGGAATCGCTGTCCGGCGAAGAGATCGACCAGATCATCCAGAAGGGTGCCTCTGCATGAGTCCGTCCCCCAACGGCACCAGGAAGCGGTTTGAGCTGCGCTGCCGTGGAGGGGATCTGCAACTGGGAGAGAGGACGCTGGTGATGGGTGTGCTCAACGTCACCCCGGACTCCTTTTCCGACGGCGGGCTCTTCCTCGAGCCCGCGAAAGCCATCGAACACGGCCTGCTCATGGCGGAGCAGGGGGCGGATATCATCGATGTCGGGGGAGAGTCCTCCCGGCCGGGAGCTGATGCCGTTGGCCTGGATGAGGAGTTGCGGCGGGTCATACCGGTTATTGCGGGGCTCGCCTCCCGGCTGGAGATCCCCCTCTCGGTAGATACCTATAAGGCGCAGGTGGCGGAGCAGGCCATCGAGGCCGGCGCCCAGATGATCAACGACATCAGCGGCCTCAACTTCGATCCACAGATGCCTGCCGTGGCTGCCCGATTCGATACGCCCTTGATCATCATGCATATCAAGGGGAATCCGCGGACGATGCAACAGGCCCCCCTTTATGACGATGTGATGGGAGAGATCATCGCCTTTCTGCGCGAGGGGATAGAGCGGGCCGAACGGGCAGGGGTAGATCCTCACCAGGTGATCGTTGATCCGGGCATCGGCTTCGGCAAGAGGGTTCAGGACAATCTCTTGATCCTCAATCATCTCGATCAACTCGCGGTTCTCGAAAGGCCCATTCTGATCGGGACCTCCCGCAAGTCGTTTATCGGTTCGGTATTGAGCCAAGAGGTAGACCAGAGGGTGATCGGGACACTGGCCACGGTTGCTGTCTCTGTGCTCAAAGGCGCCCACATCGTGAGGGTCCATGATGTGCCCGCCATCAGACAGACCGCGGCTA
>Ga0214473_10006105_pt1 | contig 14419 bp, 11 predicted proteins | sample RVTome_7_FD_203509 | JGI IMG/M metagenome (GOLD analysis project Ga0214473, IMG submission 203509) | Soil microbial communities from uranium-contaminated site in the Upper Colorado River Basin, Wyoming, United States - RVT98D197 | ecosystem: Environmental > Terrestrial > Soil > Contaminated >... | reverse complement strand
CGGGAGCAGGAAGCGGTCCATGAGCCGCATCCCCGAGCTTGCGCGGGCCATCGCCCGCTCGCGGTCGCCGCATTGCAGCTCGTACACCGCGCGCAGCTCGGGTCCGATCAGCTCCGCCTGCTGGCGGCCCATCTCCTGGTAGCTCCCGTAGAGATGCAGCACGATCAGGTCGCCGTGATCCTCGCGGCGGGGCTGGCCTGCAGCCGGAGACCCTCCCGCGCAGAGCGCGAGCGCCAGGATCGAAAGCAGGATCCGCTTCATCGCATTCCTCCTCTGATGTGAACCGAGCCGCGGCGCCGCTCGGTAGCGCGACGGACCGGGTCCGAGCCGCTCGCCGGCGCAGCGCCTGCTACGCGAGCGTCAAGAGCTGGTGGGCGCCCGCCGTCCGCTCGGCGATCGGGACTCCCACCGGGCAGCTCCCCAGGCAGGGCGCCGAACAGCCGCTGCACGCGGACGCATTGACCTCGAGCTCCGAGTAGAGGCGCATCGCCTCCTTCTCCCAGCCGTAGTCCTCGAAGTACATGCGGTGGCGCAGCACGTCGTGGATCGGGACCCCCTCCGGACAGCTCGCCAGGCACGCACCGCAGTGGGGCGCGCAGTAGCTTCCCAGGATCTGCTCGTCGTACTTGCGCAGGATGGCGAGGTCCCGCTCGATCGGCGCCTTGCCGGAGGCGTACAGGTACTCGTCCACGTGCTGGAGCTCGAAGAAGGAGATCACCGCGCAGGAGACGTTCGGGTTCGAGAGCACCCACTTGAGCGCCGCCTGCGAGTAGGCGTCGGCCTCCTCCCGGAATCCCGCGAGGCCGTGGTGTCTGGCGCCCTTCAGGGTCTTCATCGCGACCACGCCCATGTCCTGATCCTTGCGGGCGCGTGCGATCACCCGGCTCAGCTCCGGCCAGATGCCGTGGTGGTAGGCGAGCATCATCACGTCGAAGCGCCCGGAATCGATGGCGGCATCGGCCACCTCCAGCAGCCTCGGCGTGTGGCTCGAGAAGCCCAGGAAGCGGACCTTTCCCTGCGTCTTCAGGCGCTCGAAGGCCTCGTGCATGTTCTCGTCCATCAGGCGGGGAACCTCGTCGCAGGAGTGGACGTGCACCAGGTCCACGTAATCGGTCCCCAGGCGGGAGAGGCTGGCCTCGACCGCCGCCATGTAATCCGCGACCGGGGTTCCGGCGGGAAGGTGCCCCGTCGGCGTACACCACTTGGTGGCGAGGAAGAGCTGGTCTCGCCGGCCCGTGCTCTTGAGCGCCCGCCCCACCGCGATCTCGCTCCCGGTGGCCGAGTAGTCGGGAGAGGTGTCGATGTAGTTGACGCCCCGCTCGATCGCCAGGCGCGGGATGGCGTCGGCGTCCTCCCGCAGGGGGCCGGTGCCCTCGACGATGTCGGAGACCATGAAGCCGGTGCGTCCGAAGCGCCGGTAGCTCCGGATGCGGCTCCCCTTCCAGGCCTGCTTCCACTCGGGATGCGTCTTCACCACCTCGCCGCCGGAGATCTGCTGGCCGACCGGCACCCAGGGGCTGAATCGCCCCGCCGCAGCGCCGGCTCCCACCACCAGGGCGCCGAGGGCCGCGCCCGCTCCGGAGGCGGTTCCGGTCAGGAAGCTGCGCCGCGCGGGATCGACCTCGGTCACCTTGGCGCGCACCGAGGCGCGCACCAGGAAGAAGACGATCACGGCCAGAAGCAGGAGTGCCCCTGCCGCCAGCACCACCCCTGCCTGGGTCGCGCCCAGCGCCGGGATCAGAACCTCTCCGATCGACTGGAAGAGCGGCCCCGCGGGGAAGCCGCTGGGATCGAGACCGATGAAAGCCCGGTAGAGGAAGTCTCCGCTGACGAAGAAGCCGACGGCGAGGGCGAGGGCGAGCGAGCAGGTGACGACCACGAAAGGCCGGAACGGCATGAGGCACCTCCCTTCCCTTCAATATAGGCGGAGTTCTCCCCGCCGCCCGGCGCGCCGCGGGCTTCTCGAGCGGAGCTCCGCCGGATCGAATGGAAGCCGCGCTAGAGGGAGAAGGGAAGCGCGTGGGTGTCGGGCTTCTCGGGATCGAACGCCTCGTTGGCCACGATCAGGAACTTGACCTCGCCGGGGCCGACGTTGCGGACCACGTGGTAGTAGGGCGGGGGAACGTGCACGAAGCGCGGGTGCTCCGCTTCCAGAAGCTGGGTCAGGACGTACTCTCCGCTGCGGGCGAAGAAGTCGAGCGCCATCCGCCCCTCCACCACGCAGAACCACTCCTCCTTGTGGAGATGGTAGTGGCCGCCCCGCTCGTCGAAGGGGGCGATCGTGCAGATGCTGAGCTGGCCGAACCTCGCCTCGTCGTCGCGAAGCAGCTCCTGGAAGGAGCCGGAAGCGCGCGAGTGGATCGGGTAGCGGCGGACCTCCTTCTGCCCGGTGAGCCGCGCGCTCCGGTAGGACTCGACCTGCGCCTCGAGCGCGGGGTAGGCCGCCCGTCTCTCCGGATCGCAGATGATCTCGCCCAGCTCTCGGACCGAAAATGCCTGTCCCGCGATCTCCGCGCGGCGCAGCGGTTCCGCCTGCTCGAGGCAGGCGCCCAGGATCTCGACCACTTCCGCGACCGGCACGAATTCCACCACCTGGCTTCCGTCGCCGTGAATCGGGAGCTCGTCGCAGCGCCCCGCCGCCGCGTACCAGCAGAACGTGGCCACCACGGAGTTGTAGAAGGGACGGCTGCCCGGGCCGTAGGTGTTGGCGATCCGGAAGACGCTCGCCTTGCAGCCGTTCGAGCCCGCGATCCCCGCGACCATCTCCTCTCCCGCCAGCTTGCTCTTCGCGTACGGCGAGTCCGGACGTCGAGTCACCAGGTTGCTGGAGCTGAAGACGACGTGCCTGCCACCCGCGGCCTTCACCGCCTCCGCCAGCAGGCGGGTGCCTTCGCGGTTGATGCGGAGGATCTCGCCCTCCGGCCCGATGTTCCTCGCGGCGAGATGAAAGACGACCTCGCAGCCCTCCACGAAGCGCCGCACCTTCTCGGAATCGGCGATGTCGCCCTCGAAGGCGGCGACCTCGCAGCCCCTCCGGAGGAGCAGCTCGCCGAGGTGGCGCCCGATGAAGCCGGCGCTTCCGGTGATCCCGACCCTTCTCGCGGTCATAGGATGTGGGCTTCCTTGATCAGCCGGAGCGTCTGCCCGGGATCCAGGAGCTGCGTGTCCTGGGAGGTGAAGTCGCTTCCCGGAGTCGGGATCTCTTCGGCGAACTTGTCGTAGACGACGGGGTCGGGGACCATCCTGCATTCGAAGTAGGAGCGGATGGCGGTGATGCTTCCCTCTCCGAAGGGGTCGGGCTCCTCGAGATGTCGCGACAGCTCGTCGGCGGTGATCAGGGTCTCGTGGATCTTCTCTCCGGGGCGCACGCCGATGACGTTCCTCTGGAGAGAGCGGCGGAAGTGCATCTCCAGCGCTTCGATCAGCACGTCGACCGTGCAGCCCGGCGTCTTCCTGATGTACATCCTCCCCTGGATGCCGCGTTCGATGGTGTGAAGCACCAGATCGGTCGCCTGTTCCAGCCGCAGCAGAAAGCGCGTCATGGAGCCGTCGGTGACGGTCACGGCGTCGCCTGCTTCGATCTGCCGGAGGAAGAGGGGAATCACCGAGCCTCGCGAACCCATCACGTTGCCGTAGCGGACCACGCAGAAGATGGTGCCGTTGCCGGCGGCCATGTTTCTTCCCGCCGCCGCCATCACGATCTTCTCCGCCAGCGCCTTCGACATGCCGTAGGCGTTGATCGGATAGACCGCCTTGTCGGTGCTCAGATTGATGAATTTCTCGACCCCCTGGGTCTCGGCGGCCTCGAGCACGTTCTCGGTGCCGAGCACGTTGGTCTTGACCATCTGCGAGGGGAAGAATTCGCCGGTCGGGACCTGCTTGAGCGCGGCGGCGTGGATGACGATGGTGACGTTCTTGAGGGCCTTCAGACAGGATTCGCGGTCCCGGATGTCGCCGATGAAGTACTCGACGCGGGGATCGGGGAACTCCTGGCGCTGGTGGAACTGCTTCTCCTCGTCCCGGCTGAAGATGATGACCTTTCCCGGCGCCTTCGGCTCCGGAAGGTCGAGGACCCGCCTCAGCATCGTCTTTCCGAAGGAGCCGGTACCGCCGGTGATCAGAAGCGTCTGTTCAGGGTGCATCTCTCGTTCCTTGGATCGCGGAGGCGCCGTCCTGCGCTCGCTGCTTCGCCGACGGTCCGGGCTAGGCCTCGAACGGGTCGATGTCGCTCTCCGCTCCCCATACCTTCTTCTTGATGATTCGCGCCTGGCCGCAGATGTGCCGCACCACGCGGCTCGAGACGTCGGTGTGGCGGTAGTCCCAGGGAATCCGTGATTCCCTGCCGGTGTCGCGTTCGGCGACCGCCATCTCGACTCCCAGCAGCACCGTCTCGGGGTCCATGCCCGTCTGCACGCACGCTCCGGTGTCGATGGCCTCGGGGCGCTCCGTGCTGTCGCGGATCACCACCGCGGGGAACCCGAGCAGGGAGGATTCCTCGAAGATGGTGCCGCTGTCCGAGAGCACGCAAAAGGCCTGCTTCTGGAGCTTGACGTAGTCGAAGAAGCCGAAGGGCTCGCAGAAGCGCACCTCTCCGCTCACGGGGCGATCGCGCTTCTCCAGGCGCCTGGCCGTGCGCGGATGCGTCGAGACGATGACCGGCATCGCGTGATGCTGGCTGACGCGCTCGAGGATCGCGACCAGGGCATCGAGGCGCGAGGGGCTCTCGACGTTCTCCTCGCGGTGGCAGCTCACCAGGGCGAAGCGGCGCGGCGCGAGCTCCAGTCTCTCCAGGATGTTGGAGGCCTCGATCTCTTCGGCGTGGTTCGCCAGCACTTCGGCCATCGGCGAACCGGTGACGAAGACCCTCCCCGGGGCCGCGCCCTCGGCGAGCAGGTAGCGCCGGGCGTGATCGGTATAGCAGAGGTTGATGTCGGCGATGTGGTCGACGATGCGGCGGTTGATCTCCTCGGGCACGTTCTCGTCGAAGCAGCGGTTGCCCGCCTCCATGTGGAAGACGGGGACCTTGTAGCGCTTGGCGACGATGGCGGAGAGCGCGCTGTTGGTGTCGCCGAGGATGAGGACGGCGTCCGGCTTCTCGGCGCGGATCACGCTCTCGGCGCCGCTCAGGATCTTCCCGATCTGGGCGCCGATCGTGTCGCTCCGCACCCCCAGGAAGTGATCCGGCCTGCGCAGGCGGAAGTCGTCGAAGAACACCTGATTGAGGGTGTAGTCGTAGTTCTGGCCGGTGTGGACCATGACGTGGTGCGAGTATTCGTCGAGCTTCTTCAGGATCGCGGAAAGCCGGATGATCTCGGGGCGGGTCCCGAAGATGGTCATCACCTTGAAAGGTCTGGGCATCGGGCAACCTTCGCGGATCTGGGATGCGTCGTCTCGCTCACGTGCCGCCGTCGCGACGAGGTTCTCTCCAGAGGGCTTCTTCGCGAACCGGTGTCGCCGTGGCTCATCGGCCGGCGGGCCGCCGCGGATGAGTCGAAAGAGAGAGCCGCGAGCTTGCGCCGTGCGCTCGCTGCGAGACGTGGGGCGAGCCTGCTCGGATCGGGCACGGGACGGAAGTGAAGCACATTCCCCAACTCGTGGCTACCCGTCGGTCGCGAAGAGCGGCCCGCATGGAGCACACCTCGCCCCCTGCAGCTCTCGCGGATCTGCAGGGTGGACGCCACCCCACCTGCGCGGGAGTATACTGGCGCGGACGGTGGCCGGCTTCGGCGCCCGCGAGAGGGAGGATCATCCATGAAGCTCGCAGAGTACGGCGCTCGCATCGCGCACATCGATCTCGGCGGGGGCGCGGTCGAGATGCGCCCTGTTCCGAAAGGCTGGGCCGAGAGGTACATCGGCGCTCGGGGCCTGGGCGCGCGCTATCTGCTCGCGAATGGAGCGCGGGTGGATCCGCTCTCGCCGCAGAACCTCCTCTGCTTCATGAACGGCCCCTTGACCGGCTCGGAGGCCAACATGAGCGGTCGCTGGGCGGCGGTCACCAAGTCGCCTCTCACCGGTACCCTGACCGACAGCCACCAGGGCGGCTGGAGCGGTGCGAGGACCCGCTGGGCGGGCCTGGACGGCCTGGTCTTCGCGGGCCGTGCCGAGCGCCCGGTCTACGCCTTCGTCGCGGAGGGCCGGGTCGAGCTTCGCGACGCCTCCGAGATCTGGGGCCAGGGGATCCACGAGACCGTCGCCTTCTTCCAGCGGCGCTACGGCGAGAAGGACCTCTCGGTCTGCGCGATCGGCCCGGCCGGAGAGCGGCTCTCGCACTTCGCGGCCTGGCTCAACGAGGACGACCGCGCCTTCGGACGGGGCGGAACCGGCGCCGTCGGCGGGAGCAAGCGGCTCAAGGCGATCGTCATCCAGGCCGCGGCGAAGAAGAGCCAGGTCGGCGATCCGGCCGCCTGGAAGACCGCGCGTCGTCGAGCCCTCGATGCCATCCGCGACGAGAAGCGCATCACCAGCCCGCGCAAGGGGGGACTCTCGATCTACGGCACCAACCTGCTGATGAACGTCGCCAACGCCATCGGCGCACTGCCGACGCGCAACAGCCAGGTGACCTCCTTCGGAGAGAAGGCCGCAGGCATCTCGGGCGAGTACGTGGCGGAGAACCTCCTGGTCGGCAATCCCACCTGCCACGCGTGCCCCGTCGCCTGCAAGAAGGAGGTGGAGATCAAGGACGGACCCTATCGCGGCGTCAGGATGGAGAGCGTCGAGTACGAGTCGGCATGGGCGCTGGGAGCCAACTGCGACAACGCCGACGCGCGCTCGATCGCCAAGCTGATCGACCAGTGCAACGACTGGGGCCTCGATCCGATCGAGCTGGGAAACGTCTTCTCGGTCTACATGGAGTGCACCGAGAAGGGCTTCGCCCCGGGAGCGGGACTCGCCTGGGGCGACCACGCCGCGATGGTGGCGCTGACCGACAAGCTCGCGCTGCGCGAGGGCATCGGGGAGGTTCTCGCCGAAGGCGCGGCCCGCACCGCCGCGCGCTTCGGACACCCCGAGCTCGCCATGCAGGTGAAGGGGCAGGCGATCCCCGCCTACGATCCCCGGGGCCTCAAGGGCATGGGACTCGGGTACGCGACCAGCAACCGCGGCGCCTGCCACCTGCGCGCCTACACCGCCGCCGCGGAGCTGGGGGTGATCGGGGTGACCGCCGACCCGCTGGGATGGAAGGGAAAGGGCGAGCTGGTGAAGACCTTCCAGGACCTGGCGGCCTTCTCGGACAGCCTCGACCTCTGCAAGTTCAGCGCCTTCGCCCAGACCGCCGAAGACTACGCCGCGCAGTATGCGGCGGCGATGGGCATCGCGTTCGGTGCGGAGGACGTCCTGGCGGCGGGCGAACGCATCTACACACTGGAGAGACGTTACAACAACCTGGCGGGCTTCGGGAAGGGATCCGACACGCTGCCGAGGCGCTTCACCACCGAGCCATCGACGATGGGTGGCTCGAAGGGACACGTCTCCGAGCTCGACCCGATGCTCGAGGAGTACTACCGGGCGCGAGGCTGGAAGGACGGCGTGGTGCCGGAGTCGAAGCTCGAGGAGCTGGGGATCGTCTAGCCGCCGGCGACGGCGGGGAAGATGTCGACCGCCTGGTCGGAGCCGAGCTTCGTCTCCAGGCCATCGGGCAGGTAGAACGCGCTGCGGCCGTCGACGAACACCTGGACGCTGCGGGAGAGCTTTCCTGCAGGATCGAGGAGCTTTTCCCCGAGGGGTGGACAGCGCTCGATCAGGCGATCCAGCAGCTCCTGGACGCTGGATCCGTCCCGCAGATCGATCTCGAGGGTCTTCTCGCCCACCAGGGCGCGAATCGTCGCGTAGAAGGAGACCTTCACGGATCCTCCCGCGGCTCCAGGGGAGCCGGCGAGTGCAAGAGGATGCACATCGGCCTCGGCCAGGCAAGTGGGGGCGCGCCGGCGCGGCGGGCTCTTCAGGCGCGCCGCCAGAGGTTGTACTTGAGAATGCAGTAGAGGGCGCGGACGCCGTCTCTCCAGCCGATCTTCTTGCCTTCCTCGTAGGTGCGACCGTAGTAGGAGATCGGGACCTCGTAGATCCTCCATCTTCCCCTGGCCACCTTGGCGGTGATTTCGGGCTCGAAGCCGAAGCGCTCCTCTTCGAGCGTGATCGAATCCAGGACCTCGCGGCGGAACGCCTTGTAGCACACCTCGATGTCGGTCAGGTTCAGGTTGGTGAGAACGTTGCTGAAGGCGGTCAGCATCCGATTCGCCAGAGAATGCCAGTAGTAGAGCACCCGGTGCGGCCCCCGAGCGAGAAAACGGCTGCCGAACACGACGTCCGCGATGTCGTTGCGGATCAGGTCGACCATCGCGGGGATCTCCCCGGGATCGTACTCGAGGTCGGCGTCCTGAACGATCACGATGTCGCCGCTGGCACGGGCGAAGCCGGTGCGGATCGCCGCTCCCTTGCCCGCGTTCATCGGGTGGCGCAGGCAGAGGACTCCAGCCTCTCGCGAGGCGAGCGACTCCGCGAGCTCCCCGCTTCCGTCATCGGATCCGTCGTCCACGATCACCACCTCGAGATCGCATCCGTAGTCGACCCTCTGGACGCGCTGCAAGACGGTCTCCAGCGTGCCGCTCTCGTTGTAGACCGGAATGACGATCGAGAGCTTCATGGTCACCGACCTTCGCCCTGGGTTCGGCTCCGCTGCAGCCGGGTCGCCCTCGCGTCAGGGCCGGGGCGCCGCATCGACCTGCCGCGACTCGGAGAGCTCCTCGACGCGATGGCGCAGGAGTGCCAGCTCCTGGGCGAGCCGGCGAATCTGGGTCCCCGCCTGGGAGAGCCTCACCGCATAGTTGAGACAGATGGCCAGCAGGAAGAGCTCTCCCAGGAAGAAGATGGTGGAGCTGATCGTCCACGCCCCGATGATCCTTGCCACCCCGCGCATCAGGTCCAGGTCGATCCCCACCAGGAAGAGCCCGAACGCCACGCCCATCCAGATCGGCGTGTACTCCGCCCGGAGCGTCCGCTTTCGCACCAGCCACATCACGATGCAGACGAGGGCGAAGCTCAGCACCAGCGCCAGGAGTCGCGCGGCCGCCGATTCCGGGGCCTCCAGGAAGAGCTCTCGCATCTCAGCCAGTCGTTCTGCGTCGCTCATCGCTCTCCCCTTCCAGGCGGCCTGCGCCGGCGGCGCCGGCCGCGATCCCGTCGATCCCTCAGATCAGCTTGTCGTCGCTCGACGCCGCCCACATCGACACCAGCATCTTGTAGACGTAGTAGAAGGTCCGGACCCCGCCGTGGAGCCTCGATCCGCGCAGCCCGGGCTGCATCACCGAGACGCACTCGCGGATGCGCAGCCCGTGGCGTGACGCCGTCACCAGCACGTCGATGTCCGGATAGTCGTGAGGAAAGAAATCCCGCACGTAGAGCGCCAGTGTGGCAGCGTTCATCGCCTGGAAGCCGGAGGTCGGGTCGGTGACGTTCACTCCGGAGAGGTGCCCGAGGGCCGCGAAGAGCCTGCGGCCGGCGGTTCGACTCCACCCCATCCGGTAGCCCGTGACCTCGAGGAAGCGCGAAGCGATCACCAGGTCCACCTCGCCCCTGCGGATCGGCTCGACCATGGCGGGAATCTGCCTGGGGTCGTGCTGTCCATCGGCATCCATCTGCACCAGGAGATCAGCGCCGCGCTCGAGGGCGTACATGTATCCGGTCTGGATCGCGGCCCCGTAGCCCAGGTTGAAGGGATGGCGGATCACCCGGGCGCCGAGCGCGGCGGCGGTCCGGGCCGTCTCGTCGGTCGAGCCGTCGTCGATCACCACGATCTCGGCCTCCAGCTTCGCGTCCTCGATGCTCTCGAAGACGTGAGGGAGGCTCTGCGCCTCGTTGAAGGCGGGGATGATCAGGTACATCGCCGCCAGGGGTTCGCGGGTTCGCAGTTCACCGAGCCGACCCGCATGGTCGAAACCAGTCTGCGAAGGGCAGATTCATTTCCATGGTTGCCGGGCCTTCCCGCGGTGACGCGGCAGCTCTCAACCATACCATGGCCGCGGGCGCAACCGCAGCCTTCGAGGCTCCGACCCCGAGGTCCTCAGGAGAAGAAGGCCGCCCATACCGAGCTGACGGCCAATGACAAGGAGAGCGCCGCGAGGGCGGTGGCTCCCCATGCCTGGGCCCCTTGTGGAAGACGCCCGCCGGCAGCGGGGAGCACGAGCAGCGCCAGGGGAAGCACCGGCACGAAGTAACGCCCCTGCACCCCGGAAATGGTCGCCGCCCCCACCGGGTTCCAGCCCAGGTAGGCCATGGTGAATACGCAACCGACGCAGGCGAGGGCGATCGCCGCCAGGGCGATCCGCCGCCACGGAGAGAGCTCCTCGGGATCCCTCGGGTCCGCCATCGCTGCGGCGACGAGCGCGAGCGGATACACCAGGTAGAGCGCTCCGGGGAGCGGGATGTTCAGGTGGCCGAGCACACCCACCAGAGTGCGCGCGTAGTCGACCCAGCCGCCGGCGAGCGTGCAGAGCGCGATCCTCAGGTAGCCGATCGGGCTGCGCAGGATGAAGAGAAGCTGCTCTTCGGGGTCCGTGTCGGGGGAGGCCGGAACCGGCTCGACGCTTCGCGCGTCGAGCAGCCAGAGCAGCGAGGGGAGGAGCGCAGCGAGCAGCACCGCGCTGCACAGGAGGAGTCGCTCCCGCCGGTCGCGAAAGCGGCTTCCCGGGATCAACAGGACGAGAGCCGCCAGGGGCCAGTACCCCGGCTTGGTGAGCGCGAAGAGAGCGCTCGCCAGCACCAGGAAGACCTGCTCGAAACGGCCGATTCGCGGCGGCTGGCCGAAGAGACTTCGCCACACCGCGGCCGTGAAGAGGACCGCGAGCGCGTTGGTCGGGGCATCCGCCGAGAGCGAGGCTGCCTGGGCGAGCGGCATGGGAGCGAGGAGGAGCAGGCAGAGCGCCCACTTTCGAAGCGGGGCCCAGGCAATCGCCAGGGTCCCCGCAACCAGGTAGGCGAGCAGGTTCGAGAGGCGCCCGAGATACATCAAGAGCGCGGGCGAGGCTTCCGGGATCCGGGCCAGGAAGACGGCGAGAGCCTGGGGTGCGTAGGCGACCGGTCCGTGGGCGCCCAGGTAGCCGGCCTGGACCCGGGATTCGGGGTTCAGCGGCTGTCGGAGCGTCCTCGAGAGCTCGCTGGCGCGAAAGGTCGTCGGAGGTCGCGCGGGCTTCGAGTGTGCCATCCGCTTGAAGAGGACCGCGATGCTGCGGGGGACGAAGGCCTCGGTGCCCGGCGCCTGGCCCGGTACGCGGAAGTGGCCCTCCGAGATCAGGTAGGCGCGCGCCAGGTGGATCTGTTCGTCGGGGCTGCCGAAGGGCGGCGTCACCACCACCAGGGCGAGGCCGTAGACCATCCCCAGGACGGCGAAGACCCTCGGCGCGGTCCAGGAGCGCCGCTGACCCGGCGCCGCGGGCGTCTCACCCACCGGCATGCGCGCCGCATCCGACTCGGATCACCGCGAGCACGGGTGACCGGGACTTCCGGAACCAGCCGCTTGTGCACTGGCGGCCGTCGCCGCCCGCGAGGCGCGCCCCGAGGCCGATCGTTCGACGCAACCCCGTGTCGAGAGCCTCGGAGTCGCGCTCCCAGATGACGAGCGACGCCCAGGGAGGCGTGACCTCCCAGAGCGGCCTCTGCGCCCACATTCTGCGCACCGGCTCGCCGGTTGCGAAGACGACGCTTCCGTCCGCCCTGAAGGGCGTCGCCGCCACCAGGCGGTACGAGCTCTCCACCAGCTCCCGCAGGCCGTCCCGAAGCACCCGGGGCGTGTCCGGCTGCTCGAGGAGCGAGGTGGCGAGAAAGGCCCCGACGATGAACTTCGGCTGCGAGGCGCGGATCTCGTCCAGGGCCTGCTGCTGCCGCTCGCTCACTCCTTCGAAGGTGAACATCAGCGGGTAGACGAACATGTAGCGGCTCGCGCTCCGGCGCTGGGCGTAGAACAGGAGCTGAGGCTCCGAGCCGAAGATGAAGATGCGGTCCGAAGGCTCGGAGTTCTGCCTCAGGTAGTCTCCGACCAGCTGCGACTCCGCGAAGGGGTTGTTCCCGTAGATGCGAGCGGACTTGCGTTCGGCGCCCCCGGGAAGGTAGTACCAGGGGGAGCTCAGCACCGCGGCGATCACCACGGCCGCCGCCAGGGCGACGCGCAGCCAGCCGGGGCGCCCGAAGCGACCGATCCGCCGCAGGCAGGCGTCGATCCCGGCGGCGGCGAGCAGCGCCAGCGGCGGAGCGGCGAAGAGGAAGTCGTGCCTGCGGAAGTATCCCCCCGCCGCGATCGCCAGCAGGCCGGAGAGGAGCCAGAGCGTACACCAGAATCTGGCGCGGGCTCCCGGTGCTGCGACCCCCTCCCCATCCGGCCAGCGGAGCAGCAGCGCGAGCGCGGCGAAGAGGTAGACCGGCCAGAGCGAGGGCAGGGTGGCGCGGATCTGGGGCCAGAGGACCTGCTGGTAGTGGATCAGCGATGCGTCGGCCGCGTACCACAGGTTGAAGCGCACCAGCGCATCCCAGAGCGCGTCGAAGGCGCCCTCCCTCACGAAGTAGACCAGGGTGGGAAGGATCACCGCGGCCGCACCCAGAAGAAAGGCGAGAAGGTGCTCGGAAGTCCGCTTCGCCTTCCAGGCGATCAGGAGGAGCGGAACCAGGACCATCGGAGCCGCCACGTGCTTGAAGGCGAGCGCCGCCGCACCGCTCGCCCCCGCGACCAGGCTCCAGCGCCGAGCCTGCTCCTGGGAGGCTCGAAGGGCGGCTGCCATGCAGGCGGTGAGCGGCAGAAGGGCGAAGAGCTCGGTGTTGGCCGCATTGCCGAGCAGCGCGTGGTCGACGGTCAGCAATGCCATCAGCAGGCCGGCCGCGGCGGCGGCGGGTGCGGAGAGCCAGGCGCGGCCCAGGTGCACCAGCAGTGCGAGCGTCCCGAGCGTCCAGAGCTGCGCGCCCCAGTGGATCGCCGCAGGGCTCGAACCGAGCGCGGTGAGAATCAGCGCGTAGACCCCGAACACGGCCGGCGGCTTCTGGTCGAAGCTGTCGCGGTACGGAACCTCCCCGAGCAGCCAGCGCTGCGCGATGTAGGCGTACTCCCCCTCGTCGCGCTCGAGGGGAATGTCGGCGACGAGCATCCGGAGGAGCAGGGCGATGGCGAACACCAGCAAGATGCCGAGGAGCGGATGCTCCCACGCGTCCCCCCAGCCGGCGAGTCTCGATGCCCGAGTGGGCGTGAGCGGCGCCGGGCTCGGACCGCGCGAAGGAGTGGAGGATCGGCCGCTCAAGATGCCGGGCGCTCCTCTGGACCCGCCGAGGGCCCGGTCGGCAGCGCTCCCTCCGCTTCGAGCGAAGCGGCCACGAAGCGGCCGATCTCGGCGGCCAGCATGTCGTTCCCCCGCTGATTGTAGTGACAACAGGGGTCGATGTAGATGGTTTCCCTCTCGGCTTCGAAGATCCGGGTGAGGTCGCGAAACGGCACCCCGAGTCGCTCGAGCCCCTTGCCGGCGGCGATCAGGAGAGGGTAGCCCTGCTCCGCGGCGAGGCGGTGGGGGAAGTCCGGCGGCCATTCCATGCGCCGCTCCCCGGCGTCGAGTGGCTTGGAGCCGGCGACGTACTGGTTGGGCTGCAGGAGATGCACGTAGACGCTTCCGTTCGACCGGCACGCCTTCCACATCTGGAGGGAGGAGCGAGTCCATAGCTCGGTGGCCTCGGCCAGCACCTCCTCGATCGGTCGCACGCGCGAATCGGGACGCCCTTGCTGCGAGCGGAGCAGAAGATCGCGGAACTCCCGCTCCAGCGCCGCCAGCTCGGAGCGGAGCCTTGCGTGCAGGCGGTCCCAGAGGACCAGGGAGAGGCTGCTGCGGCGGAAGGGCTCGCGAGAGAAGAAGCCGCGGATGCGCTCGATCTGCCCTCGCTTCTCCGACATCCGGGCCACCAGGATCGCGCTGCGATCGTCGGCGAGCGGGGCGGTGTAGAGCTGCCAGCTTCGGGGGAGCGCGACGGGGAGGCCCGCCGGGACGTTCTCCGCGAATGGCAGCGCGATCTCGTTGAAACCGTCGAGGTTGATCACCACGTCGAAGGAGGCGCCGAGCGAGAGGAAGTACTGGAGCGCCAGGAGCTGCTGCGGCTGCTTCATTCCGTCGAGGGCGAGGCACACGATCCGAATCCGCGCCTCTGCGAGCTGCGGCGACCTTCGAAGCTCGCGGCGAAGCGCCTCCGATGACCGCAGATACAGGTCCGCTGCCACGGAGCCCCCGGTGATGACGACGCGGACGGTCTTCGGGTCGCCGGCCTCGAGCGGCGAGGGACCGAAGAATCCGTACTCGTTGACGGGCTCCGAGACCACGCGGGAGTTGAAGACGGGGCGCTGGATCTCCGGATTGCGAACGAAGCCGAGGTAGGGATGAAGGACGTGCTGCCGCATGTACTCGGG
>Ga0214473_10006104_pt1:7500-14420 | contig 14420 bp, 10 predicted proteins | sample RVTome_7_FD_203509 | JGI IMG/M metagenome (GOLD analysis project Ga0214473, IMG submission 203509) | Soil microbial communities from uranium-contaminated site in the Upper Colorado River Basin, Wyoming, United States - RVT98D197 | ecosystem: Environmental > Terrestrial > Soil >... | reverse complement strand
CGGGTAGTCCCTATCTGCTGTCATGCCCCTCTAATGGCTGTGTCAAACTCCCGAGAGTCCAATATCGTAGATCAAGAGATAAAGCCGCTTATTCGGATTTGACTTGCGCCTCAGCTTGATGAAGGTCAAGACATTGGCAAGGTCCTCTTGCTCTTCTCTCGTAGCTATGTCCTCAACTACGACAGCTACTGGAGTGAGGTTGCGTAATAGAGTGGCAGTTGCCTATTGACAGAAGTCATCTCGACGCACACTCACCTGGAAATGGAAGACTGAAAGCCAGAGTCTTGAAACTAAGGGTCTGAAAGAGTTCTCTTTCTCTTGCCGGACTCGTCAATGAAGTCTGAAGTCAAGAAGCGGTGTCAACTCTTGGCCTCGGAACTTCTGTGCCGTTAGCTGCGAACTCAACTCTTTTGTCATCGGCTCATCTCCTGATATTTAATGAAGTGGGCTCATACCTGACTCGCGCAAAGACGGACCTTCTCCTTCTGTTAGACCTCATCCATTGTCGCTTTCATTGAACTAGTACTCGTTGCTTACTTTGATGAGTCTGAAACACCTCCCTATCTTCCAATAACGTATGTATATAGGAACTGCTTCATTGCTCCTTTCTTCACTCTGATATGGAATCATCTTTCCGGAAAGTGATTTGATAATATGAATAGACGGGCAGAAAAACTCTAATCGAGGTAAATTTCCGAGAAGTCCAGTTCTGGTTTGATACCAGTCTCAGGGTCCAACTCCTCTAATACAAGGAATGTGTCCGCATCGTACCGAGCTTTGCTCGGGAGGCCCTGGATTCACAACAACTATGTTGTCCCCTCCACTTTTCATCAGTGCTTCAAATACAAAGCAGATGGTGATCAGAAGATGGTGACTTAATTCTCAGTTAAAGAATCACACTATGCTGACGAAAAATCTTTCGTCGATAGTGAAGAGGCGACATCTACATCTACATCCACACCCCAGTCCGGAAAAAAGAAAGAATAGAAGCCTAAGAGTAGTCCTAAGCGGTCTTCAAAACCGGTTAAAGGACCCGTATTGGGGAAGCGACTCTGGGTCAGACGATGATGAGGTACTACCGAAGCCAAGTCCTCCTTCTCAGAGTCAACCAAAGCTGCCAGAAAGGGTTACTGCACCTCTGACTAAGGTCCAGGTGTCAAATGTCGAAAACCTAAAGACATTTGTCGTTAAGCCAAGAAATAAGGGGCAAAAGGGGATTCTTTATTACAAAAGCTCCCCGCAACCCCTTTCACATGATGACATTAACATTGAAGAGGAACATGTCACTTCCAGCCAGACAAGCTACAATGGGTTTTTGCGACCCTAGGATAAAGCAAATCATGGAACGGGAAGGAAGTAAGGCATTGGAATTAGGAAATAGCATTTATCCCAAGATAGCGGTAGCAAGTCTTCTGTGGAGGCTAGGAGTAGGAGTAGCAATAGGGAAGGAAAGGCAAGAAGAGCCCTTTCTATTGTAGTGGAAACCATGCCTTTCCCACTTGATTCGAAAGCGCCCCTGTCCTCTCTTCCTTCCTGCTTTCTTACGACAACTACCTATTGTCTATATCATCCTGAAAGAACAAGGTTATCTAGAATCGTCCCTTACTCCATTTCTTTCTGTTAAAGGAAAGCCCATGCCTTGACTTGCTTCACGCTGTACTTACTGCTTGCTTACATGCTTACTTGGAACTGAACTCTCATGATTATTTATCATAAAGAAATAAAAGAGCGAGATGTGCCTCCATGAAGGCCTTCTCTTCAGAGAACCCCTCAAGGAATGGTTGACCTAGGCTAAAAGAAGCGCTGCTTTCTTCTCAGCTCGCTTAGGGCTTGGAAGATTCTTCGCTAGCGAATCAATCGTACGTAGTAGTTTTTTTCGTTCTATCTATTCTAGATTGGGTTGGTGAATGGAATTCTTATCTGAAACTCCATTACTTTGGAGCTTGCTTCGCATAGGCTACACAGAAGTCACGGAACTCTTCTTTTAAGAGTCAAAAAAGTAGCAGCAATAGCCTTTTTCAACTATGCCTTTCGTCTTTCGCCCGCTACTTCATCGCCTGGTCTCGATGAGAGCCTAAACTAAATCAGTTAAGCGGCTTCCTTTGAGGAAAGTCGGTCTTTTTGGTTAAAAAATGGATTATCCTTTCTCTACGCAACCCAGGGCTTTCACCCACCCGAACGGAGTCGAACCTTCACTGCCTTTCCTCGGCTCACTTCACTTGCTTGACAGGTTAGAATCCAGCTAAAGATAGGAGTGGATATTGCACTTGCACAGCAGAAAACAGCGGTTGTAGATGCAGCGGATTTAGTTCAATGCCATGCTTATTGAATGCCTCCCACGCGTACTTCATGCCAAAGCTTCTCGTTCGATCCCTTTCCCAAGCGTAGAAGGGGTATCGGAAGATCTCTGCTTACCTTAGATAGAGGAGCTACTCTAATAGCTTATGGGAGCTACTTGGCACGCTTGGCCCTAGATTATTTAAGGATACTCACTAGCATAGCAGACTGGCGCTATACAGACAGCTATTCTAGACTGCATAGACTAATGCTTGCCTTCTTGCTTATTCCTTCCCTCTAACCATAGTCTTGCTTGCCACTTGCAAAGAAAGAGCTTTCTAGAGTCAAGTAAGGAGAGATTCACTATCTTCCGAATCATGCCTTACCTGAATGCCAGTCTTTCTTGTCCTTATTATAAGATTCAACTCTGACTAAGCAAAGAATCCAGATAGGAGAGTGAGAGAGTTCTATCCTAAGTAATGAGATGAGCTTGATTACGCACCTGATTGACTCTTAGTTACTGAAAGCGCTGATGAACTATCTTCCTTATTTTAAGAGGATGTAACTCGGATTCCTCCTTCACGGCTTGAAGCTTAAGGGCTATCGGAATTCCCTTTCAATTCAAACTTTCTCGAGTCACCCTAACGTAACGGCTAACAGAACTTGGCTAACTTCTTACTGAATGCCGTACTGAGAGTTCTCTCGGGACGAGCTCTTAGCGATTAGTCAGTCCGGGTCCAGCTAGTCTTGCACTTTCAGACCGGTCCTTCAAACAAAGGCTTAGTAAGCACAGATTCCCTATAAATATAAATTCCTATAAAGACCGATCATCGCTTCCTTCCCCGACCCTTCGAATGATTGATTCAGTGTGAGAATAGACTCTCTCTGGTAGAACAAAAAAGCCCTTACTTGTGCTTTAGAACAGCAGGGCTCTAGTTCTTTCTTTTGTTATTTCGATCCGTAAGTAAGAGTAAGAACCTATCCAGCTGAGCACGATCTAGGCTACAAAGGCACTTACGCTCAGAAGGTGGCCCAGCTCACTTCGCGGCAACGACATCCATCCAACGAGATGTGCTTCGGGAAATTCACCATAGGTGATGTCCGCAAACGTCTGCATGCACCCAGCTAGATTTAAGATATATGTATGGTTGAAGGGAGCTGACAGGGAGTCAACAAGGGAATATTGCACCCCCAATCTCGATCTACCGCCGGTTGGATGTCGTAGTCTTTCCACTCATCTAAGTCAGCACCATAACCCCATTTATCTTATGGAAAAAACGTTACAGGTCAATAGTTAAGCTATGATGGGTTCGTCGAGCTTTGATCCCATTCCGAAGCGTTCTGCTCATTGAGTTTTGTAATAAGGTTCCGGTCTTTGTTCGGTGAATCTCGAGGTCTTTCAGATCTCAACCGAAGGGCCCGAATTCAACGATTTCCATATCCTGTTGATATTTCTTTATTCTTCTTATTCCCATCATGCGCTAAGCACACCAGATGATCCACAAGAATGGTGCAAGGATTCGACCCTATAACCGTACCGTCCATCCTACCCTGTTGGTGGCCGGGTTAGCACCTCTCGTCGCCTCTTTTTTCCAACCCTCCACCAGGATTAGCATTTCCCAACAAAGCTACCAGCGAGAAAACAGGTCTTTTGTGAGATTTCATTTCAATGATCAGCGGAAGTCTAGCTATGGATCTCCTTATTTCCATCCTATCTACTAATTTCGTTTTTTTCAAGCATTTTTCGAAAATCTTTCTCGATTGGCCCCAACTTCATAGATCAGCACACCGAGCCCCTTGCTATGGGCAGAGTTTGATAAAAATTTGTCTTGGGCACGTGGCTCCTGTGAACTTGGAACTCTGTCGAGTATCGATTCAACTCTTCTCCACTGGTTCGCCTACTCGTATGTGCCGTCTAGGGGCTCATCAGAAGCAAGAACTTCTACCTTGTCAACTAGCTCAAGATTTGAAGGTAATTCGTAGTTCGCTAACATTCACTCACCTGGAATACTTCCACCTATCGGCTCAGAATTCCATTACGCCCAGTTAACTCACTGCTTTCGCGGATTCGCTAAGCAACTGAAAGAAAAAAAAGACTTTAAATAAAAAAAATAGGTGTCCATGCCACCAACCAACTCCTGAAAGAAAAACAAGAGCTTATCCGGCAAACCAGTATAAGTACCCATCGAGTCGAGCAATGATCAGGGGTCAGTTTCAACCTTAGACAGTGAGAGATCAACCGCAGATGGAAGACTACTCCAGCCTAAAAGGAACATACAGTCTTAGGGTTAGGGGGGAATCCTCAACAAAAGCGAAAAGATCAACAGAAAGCCTATATCTATTAAAGTAGCTCGCATGCAAGGAGTTCGTTTCCGTTCCCTCCCCTGCTGCTGGTGGTGCCAATCTAATGCTGCTAAGATTGGTTCAGTCGCTAGCGAAAGGAAAAGGCTCCTACTCACTTTAGTAGCTCTACCGGACCAGACAAAGGCAAAAGACAAAGAAAGAGGCGGGCAAGTAGTGGAAACTCTTAGATAGGAACGTTCAGCGATTGAATTGCCTTCAGTAAATCTAACCAGCTAAGCTACCTAAATAACCTTTCTAATTAAGAAAGGGCAGTTCTGTCGATTCCCAATCTCGAAACTGAAAGTGCGAAGTCACAAGCTGATGAGCTATATGTGAAGTTAAAAAATCCAGTTAAAAAAGAAAATATATAGCTTGATAGCTGAAACTGGAACTCGAGCCGAAAATGGAAATGGTTGGAACGGTCCCGGCTGCTAACCACGTTTCGCTTTATTGCAAAATCGGGAAGTGAGGGAGAGGCTTTCACTCACGGAGTTGCGACTCCTACGGACCCTGGTTCCGAAAGGACTCTATATGGATAGGTTCGGGGCTACCCATTTGACAGTCACTCAGACCCTATAAGGACACGGTAGGGCAAGCCGAGTGCAGGGAGGTGTGGTTATTTTCATACATTTCTCCTTTCCTTACTGCTTCCTTCATTCTGTGGTTTTGAGTTCCCTTTGCCATTCTTCTCCGAAGTTGGCTAATCTTCCAACCAAGTAGTGAGAATATGAAAGGTCAGCATGTAGATGATGCCGTTATCAGGTCTTCGAATTGAGTTGGAAGACGATCTTTGGGCCATGTAGCGTTTTGGACAGCTTCCCTTGTTAAGGAGTATAGTGTATTAAGCATGGGATTCACCACTCCTATATATCGATTGTCTACCTTGCCCATGACCGGCACCCTTTTTCCTTCCTCACCCTTGACTTTCTCTTTCTGGGACTCTCTATTTTCGCTTTCGACTAATTCGGGAACCAGTCTTCCACGCCACCTGTGGTTTCCGGGCATGGTCGTTCTGCTTGGGACATTTCTGCTTGTTCTTCTGTACGGCCATATGACAAGTCATTTGCGAACATTTCGGGAACCTTTGGTTGTCTTTTTGTTCCAAACATCGCATCCAGTATTGCTGGTTTCTTTTTAAAAGAGCTAGCTCATTAGCTATCTGTGAGTGGGGCTTGTTGAAAGCATCTACTCGAGTGTATCGAGAAACGTACCGTACCAGTCATCTCAACATTCCAAATTCCTATGTTTCTAGCCAGCAGCCTATTACGTAAACAGCTTTGTCAACTAAGACATATACATTGGAAAACTAATCCTCATGCCAGGTTCAGTAAATCTAAATCGCAGGAGAAACCTGTGGTGGGGAGAGGGGGAAGGCGACGGCTTCCCTCTACCTTCCATCGGCTTAGAAGTGAAAAGGCGGGGGGCCGGTGATCAGAGAGTGTAGAAAGAAGAGAAGTGAGTCTCAGTGAGGACTTCTCCCTCCCCGTCCGCTATTCATGCTTGGGCGTCGGGGCTATCTTTCAAATTCGAATGATTACTTAATTAGCCTTTCTTCTTCTAAGGACTGATGATTGTGGCAGTCTTTATTCGTAAGAATGGAATCTGTATGCTTTTCTTTTTTTCTGCTATCGATAGCTTTGAAGAAAGGAATGAAGAAGAACTAGGTTCAGATAATATCCTCAGCAGGGACGATTCCAGTACTTATATTACTAGAGCAGTTTACAAACTTTGCTAATAATAGCTCACTCTCCTTGACTTTAGAAAGGAAATCTGGACATGTGACTGATCCCACCATGTTCGGCTCACGCAAGGCTTGCTTGCATCCTGAGATGGGAGAACTGGCCGAGATGAGGGTCAGCGCCCGTACTAGCCCTTGACTAAGCGAAAGCGCTAATGGATGGTAATTTCTTAGTTCTTATACTAAGGGTGAGCTTACGAAGCTTCAAGCTAGGCTTTCCCTCCATTATAGATTAGTTCTTTACCTAGGCTAGTAAGATCAGGAAGGAGACATTGAAATCAAGAAAGATAAAGGAACGGGATAAGATAGTCGCTTACAGAAGGGCAGAGAGATCTTATTCAATGCGATAGAAATAAGGCTTGACAAATGGAGCGAGAAAGCGGTAGATACCATTCCCAAATGCATACACAGTCAAGTTTCCACAATGAATCCCAGAATGGCTAGGTCAGTATGCCCATGCTTTGGAATAAGCTAAGCTCCTATGGTATGGGCCGGTACACTGCCACTGCGGCGGATGACACAGCTTGGTACCTTTACTGCGCCGATCCATTTTTGTTCTTCT
>Ga0214473_10006104_pt1:0-2500 | contig 14420 bp, 10 predicted proteins | sample RVTome_7_FD_203509 | JGI IMG/M metagenome (GOLD analysis project Ga0214473, IMG submission 203509) | Soil microbial communities from uranium-contaminated site in the Upper Colorado River Basin, Wyoming, United States - RVT98D197 | ecosystem: Environmental > Terrestrial > Soil >... | reverse complement strand
CGCATAGCAATTCAATGGTGAGCGAGCCTAGTGGTTCACTTAACAGAAGCACTAGGTGAGCGGGTGCAGGACGAAAGAGATAGATTTCTTTTATTCATTCCCCCGCACCGCTATGGATGGATTTAATGTAGTACCTTATTACCTCACTGGGAGAGAAGGAAGGGAAGACACAGACTCACAATAAGAGGGACTTTCTAGCTATCCTGCCTACGCTATTACATAGCAGACAGACTTTATTTGGTAGCTACATGCCCAAGGTAAACCATTCCCAAAAAGAACCGTGTCCCATACCAACTACCAAAGGAAAGAAGAAGACACCCATTTAATAACATTCTTATCTGTCCTATCTTGATCTAACCGCCTGGGAAGACCGATTGGAACCAATACCGCTAAAGAAAAGGTACGTTCCGAGGCCTATAAACTTTGAATCCTCTGCAAGATAGCACAGGCTCTTTGCCACGTGAATCATAATAGGCTGCTGTTAGCATGTTAGTTGCCTCTTACCTGACCCTTCTTACTGGATTTCCGGTCTTTCCTGATGGTGAATAAGCGCGGATTAATTAGCAGGTAACTTGATATTTCATAAAACTGGTAGAGTAGAAAGATTCGCTCTTCGCGGCAAATAATGGATTAGATTAAAGAACAGTCGTAAGGCTGCATTGATCGAATAGATGACTAAGGCTTAGAACTGATAGCAATTGAATCAGCTGTTGATGCAATAGAAGTAGAAGGTCTTTCTGCCCCCTGCTCTCGAACGTGCTCTTGTCGCAATTGAATCTGAATACCAGATTTTCTGGGTATTGGCAGTGAATCAGATAGAATAGGTAATTGTTCCATTAGGAGCTCTTGTCTTATAGAAGTAACCGGTGTTGGATAGAAGACTGTTTTAGTTGCCGGCTTGAGAAGAAGCTACACATTCATCTTACTCGAGAAATGACTTTTGAATCGAGAGCTTTTTTAAAAAATATTCCTATTTAGGAACTTCACTGAGAGAAAGTAAAGAGAGTAACTGCAATAAGGCAAATTTGACAGCATCCGATTTTGTACAGTGCAGACGCTTTTGGGGCATTCTCCTTCATGAAAATGGCATCAAGCCGATGTGGGACTTGAGGAATAGAAGGAGCTCTTTGGAGAGTGGAGAGGAATAACCGGGATTTTAAGCATTCTTCGTCCCTTATCCGCACATAGATCTTTTGACAGCTGGGATGGACTTTTGGTTTTGGGATTGCTCGGAACTTCACTAAAAGCAGGGGAAAGAAGTGACATCATATATAAAGAAAAGGACTCGAATGCAAGCTCCTATGGAACTGTTTGGTGGAATTGAATCAAGAGTACCACTTACAATTGAATCAGGAACCGCCGCTAGAAGGGGAACTGAATCCGATCCTGCTTGACTTTCTTTGCCTAGGATGAATACCCGTTCTTAGAGTGATAGTAGCTGTGAAAGTCTCCGGTGTGATTGAATCAGTAATCGCTCCTACCTGTTCAAGATTTTCTAACTGTGAAATCATCCCTTGCTCTCGTAAGCGGTGTCACTGCTTTCACCGAGGGGGATAGAATAAGCTCTTTGTGACGCTAACTAGAAAAATCATAAGAGAAGAAAGATCGTAGCGAATGAAAGGTGGGGCACAAGGCTATCCGAGTTCACAGGTGTCGTTGTTTATCCCCTTATTCATTAAGATTGGGTTGATGTTCAGTGACTGGCCTTTCTCTTATGATTGAATCTATATGCATTCTTTCTTAGGATAGGACCTGATCGACCCAATCAATATGTATAGTAGAATCAAATTGATTCCTACTTCAACTCTTTTTTCTCTTTTCTCAACTAGTTAAGAGGAGTCATGGAAAGAACAGGTTCAAAATCACGATCAATTCCTTTTTCAAATGCAGCTGCACGAGCCCTTCCCGCGTGCCATAAATGACCTACGAATAGGAAGAACCCTAGAACAAAATGAGAGGTAGCTAACCAACTTCTAGGAGAGACATAATTGACTGCATTGATCTCGGCACCACCTACGGAATTTAATGAACCTAAAGGCGCATGGGTCATACGCAGAACGTCGTTCTTGCCAAGGTTGTATGTCTTTTTTCAACCTCCTCAAGTCCAAACCATTTGGACCTCTTAGAGGTGAGCGCGCAAATCCCAAAAACGCATAGTTTCTCCTCCAATAAAGAACTTCTCTGGTGGGCGAACGCATTAGATATTTACCTAAGCCGGTAGGTCCTTTAGCTCCTCCCACGTTAGCCCCAAGACGTTGGTCTCTAACTAGAAAAGTAAAAGCTTGAGCTTGAGAAGCTTCTGGTCCAGTGGGCCCGTAAAACTCACTAGGATAAGCGGTATTATTGAACCAGACAAAGCAACAAGCAATGAAACCAAAAGCAGATAAAGCGCCTAAACTATAAGACAAATAAGCCTCCCCGGACCATACAAGTGCACGGCGAGCCCATGCAAAGGGTTTGGTTAAGATATGACAGATTCCACCAAGTATACAAATGGAAC
>Ga0214473_10006103_pt1 | contig 14420 bp, 9 predicted proteins | sample RVTome_7_FD_203509 | JGI IMG/M metagenome (GOLD analysis project Ga0214473, IMG submission 203509) | Soil microbial communities from uranium-contaminated site in the Upper Colorado River Basin, Wyoming, United States - RVT98D197 | ecosystem: Environmental > Terrestrial > Soil > Contaminated >... | reverse complement strand
GGGAAAGTAATGCTGGAGAGAGCCAAATCTAAAGGTGTAGGGAAGGATATCCCCGGTGAGTGGTTCTCTGCTGATTTGGCGCAATGGTACGCGCGGGGTTATTTCCCGGCCTCGTAGTACTTATGATGGATCAATTACTCAAATCGCTGGCACCTAAGAAGATAATACCGTGTGGGGCTTCGGCTTACAGCCTGCCGGTGCTGCCGGACGAGTCTACGAGATAGCCCGGTTGCAGGGTGTCGGGAAGGAGCCGCCGGAAGAGTTTTTCCCGGACTTTGGTTCCTGTTCTAGCTGAGTAGAGGCGGAGTTTCGCGAAAGGAGGAAACAAGTTTTGGCAAAACCACGACTTGTCTTAGCTGTTAGCCATTATGACCGGCTTGTGCCGCTGCTTGACGGAACGGTGAGCGCCGAGGGAATGGATTTGACCGTGCTCGCGGTGGGTCAGTCCATCCCTGCCCGGGGCGGCAGCAGGCGCCATGAACGCATGCTCCAGGGCGAGTTCGATGCGGCCGAGATCGGCGTCTCTCCCTACGTCATGGTAAAAACGCGCGGAGCGCCCTTCACCGCCATTCCGATCTTTCCGCGCCGACTTTTTAGCCAGTCGCTGGTTTACTGTAACCGGGCCAGTGGGATTCACACGCCAGCCGACCTTATTGGGCGGAAGGTGGCGGTGAGAAGCTATCAAAATTCGCTTTGCGTCCTTTTCAAGGGAGATCTGGAGCATGTGTACGGCGTCCCATGGAGAGGCGTCCATTGGGTGACGTCGGGGCCGGAGCCGATCGAGGTTGACCTTCCTCCAGATGTTAACGTGGTGCGGGCTTCAGAGGGGCGATCCATCGCAGACCGCCTACTGTCTGGTGAGGTCGATGCGCTCGCGATGCCCCATCCGCCGGTGGCTGTGGTGAGGGGCGATCTCAAGGTGGCTCGACTGTTTCCTGAAGCCGTGACTGAGGAGGCGCAGTACTTTAAGAGCTTCGGCTATCCGATCATGCACTTGATTGCCTTCAAAGACGAATTCCTCAGGCGCCACCCGTGGGCTGCTCGCTCTCTCTTTGATGCGTTTGAGCGCTCCTTTGCCCTAGCTCGGGATTATTACGGGGACCCCAACTGGTCAATGTTGCCGTGGGGGCCGCAGGCACGGGAAAAGCAGGATTCGCTGATGGGTTCTGATCCCTGGCCAAACGGGGTTGCCAAAAATCGGGCAAACATCGAACGGTTTGTGGCCCTTGCCCGGGAACAGGGACTCATCAGTCGGACGCTTTCGATGGAAGAGATGTTTCACGCAAGCACTGTGGATACCTAAAGAAGAAGGCATCGAGGAAAACTAAACTATGGCACGTATCATTCGTTCCGATGAAGAACGTTCATTCATAGCGACCATGAGTAAGAAAATAACTCTGTGGTTCCCGTCAATTTTATTTCTTTCCCTTTTCGCTTTCTCCCCTTGCGCCCGCGCCCAGCCGCTCGCGAAGCTTCTGACCGGCTATAGTTCCGTATCTGGAAGCCAGGCGGTCTTGTGGATTGCGAAAGAGGCTGGGGCATTCCGTCGCCATGGGCTGGAGGTCGACCTCATCTTCATCAGCAGCGGTTCGAAGATGACCCAGGCCGTGATCGCCGGCGAGCTCAAGGTCACACAGGTGGGCGGCACCGCTCCGATGACGGCCCGACTGGGAGGAGCGGATATTAAGATTGTGGCTGTGACCTTCGATACGCTGCCCAATTCCATTGTCGCGAGCGCGGAGATTCGTTCTGTCCGCGATCTCAAAGGAAAGAGGATCGGGGTCTCACGCTTCGGAAGCAATACCGATTTTGTGGCGCGCTACGTGCTTATGAGAAACGGACTAACACCGGATCGCGACGTGGCGATCCTTCAACTGGGCGATGTCCCCTCGATCTTTGCCGCCCTGAAAGCGGGCTCAGTTGAAGCGGGCGTCCTCTCTCACCCCACCACTGCTACTGCGATCAAGCTGGGTCTCAGGGAGCTTTTGGACGTTGCAGAGACTGGGGTGCAATTCCCGAGCACGAGCATCATCACGACCGAGTCCTTCCTGCGCAACCAGCCGCAGATGGTAAGACGCTATCTCATGGCAGTTCTCGAGGGGATTCAGCGCTACAAGACCGATGAGGCATTTGCCAAAAAGGTGATCGGCGAATACGCGCGAATCCAGGATCCAGCCGTCCTCGATGAGACCTACCGCCGGTACGCGCCGAAGATACCGAAGATCCCTTATCCGACGTCGGGTAGCATCCGGCAGGGGCTCGAGAACCTCCCCGATCCCAAGGCCCGCAAGGCCCAGCCGGAGGAATTCTACGACGATTCCATCCTGCGCGTCTTGGAGCGGGAAGGATTTATCGACCGCCTTTACCGGTAGCGAGATATGCAGAAAAGCTATAAGAGACGAGATCAGGGACTGGAAAGCGTTTCGCTCTAGAGAGGACTAGGCGAAGGGGGGGGATGGTTTTTCAAGAACATCAAGGAGTTTCCGTTGGAAATGGGGCCGGCGAGACGGACAGCAGGCGTTCATTTCGATCTTGCATGAAACAATATTTCGCGGGGACGGCGCACACCTGAGGATATCATCTATTACAAAAACAATTGCGGCATGGCAATTCAGTTTGCAGCCATGGGTAAGGTCATGCCGGAGAGAGCCAATGAGCCACCCCCATTAAGGAAGGAAGGAAGAACACCAAATGATTCTCATAGCTAAATTTTTAAGCTTGGTTGCGCTGTCTTTCCTTCTTATATTTTCTTTTACCTCCCCCACGTCGGCGCAGACTTTGGTTCCAAAGGTGCAGGTTTCCTACGCCTCGGCGAGTGCTGTCTTCCTTCCCTACTGGGTCGCTAAGGAGAGGGATCTTTACAAAAAGCATGGCGTTGCTGTCGAGCTGGTTTATCTCACGGGGGCCTCCAGGAACATGCAAGCGCTCATTGCAAACGATATACAGTTTGCAGGTGTTGGTACTGGTGGCATTGAGGCTAACATTCAGGGAGGGGGAACGGTTTACATAGCTAGCTTTGTCAACCATTTTGTTTTCTCTCTATACGGCGATCCAGGGGTTAATAGTGTTAAAGAATTGAAAGGGTCCAGAATCGGAGTGACACGGTTTGGGACAGCAACCGAATACGCGGCAAGATTTGCTCTCAGTAAGTATGGGCTCGATCCCGACAAAGACGTCGCCATTATTCAGACCGGAGGCGTACCCGAAACGCTTGCGGCGATCCAAAGCGGAGCTGTCAAAGCCGGAATTATTTCTCCACCAACAACTCTGCGGGCTCGCAAGCTGGGCCAAAAGGAGATCGTCAATATCAGCCAGCTTAAGCTCCCTTTCATACAGGCAGGGGCTGTGGTCACGGAAAACTATATCCGGTCTAACAGAGAGAGTGTAAAGAGGCTTATGAGGGCTTTGGTCGAGGCGATTAGTATCATTAGAAATGACAAGTCTTTTGCCAAGACGGTCATTGGGAAATATACTCGTCTGAGCGAGGATGACCTTCTTGAGGAGACCTACAATGCATTGTCGGGAGAGTTTCCTGAAATACCTTTTACGTCCGTCGAGGCTTTGAAGGTGATGCTGGGAATCATCGGCGAGCGCTTAAAAAAGCAGGTTCACGAACCCGCCGAAAAATTTGTGGACAATAGCTTTCTGAGGGAGCTAGAAAAAGAAGGTTTTGTTAGCAGGCTGTATTCGGTTGGAGGAAAAAGATGAAAAGGGATTCGCTTAAAGAGATTAAAAAGGGGCTAATGGGCGTCACTCACCCTGGGCACAAGGCGGTTGCTTCATTCGATGAACCGTATCTTAAAAAGGTTAAGGAATTTTATATAGACTACACTCTGGAAAGGAAGGGTGCGGCTCTTCCTCGGAAGGTAAAAGAGATGATTATTATGAGCGTATGCACGGCGATGGCGAGATTTGGAGGAACACGTCTCCATCTGAAGAGAGCTTTACTGGCAGGCGCAACTCCGCGTGAGGTCTTGGAGGCTTTACAAACCGCTGCCATACCTGGGGGCCTGCCAGTGCTGTGGAATGGAGCAGCGATTCTGGCTGAAGAGATGAAGAAGATGAAAGTCACCTTCAGGTGAGCAACTGCAACGACCCTTAGCCAAGGTCTCCCCAAATTGAGTATCTACGCGCAATCGATTCCCTAACTTATCAGCAGAACGTGATCCTGACGTTTTAGGAGAGGAAAGTCTTTGAGTGAAAAAATAGGAGGCAAAATGATAAAAGCAAGGCTGGTTTTACCGGGGGAAATACGAGGCATTGTTTCGATGCGCGAGGCAATCGAGGCTGTGCGAATGGGATTTCGTGAATGGGGAGAAGACACTCAGGTCAATGCGCCGCGGAGACGGGTTCACATTCCTACGGGGGTAAGGGTGAGTGTCCATCAAGGTGGTGTCCCTGGTGCGGGCGCCACGGGACTTATGACTCACTGTGAGTGGGTGAAGCCGATGGCTGACCGCCAAGAGTATCCAAGACTGAACCATCCGGTGATCGTCCTCTATGATGCATCGGAGGGAGAACTAAAAGGCATCATCGTCGGAGAAATCACCTGCAGTGAGCTGCCTGGCAACGTCGCGGTCACCGGTTTGCGGACGGCAGCTACCAGCGCTGTTGGGACGGATGCGATTGCACGCAAGGACTCTCAAAGATTGGGAATTCTTGGCTCCAGAGGTCAAGCGAAAAATCACTTAGTTGCTTTGATGGCTGTTCGGAAAATAAGGGAAGTCAAAGTCTATAGCCCCAATAGAGACAACTGTCGGAGTTTTGCCGAAGAGATGGGTCCGCTTCTGAACATCAACATCAAACCCGTCTCATCCCCAAAAGAAGCCGTTCAAGGGGTAGATATCGTTCTTAGTGCTACGAATTCCAGTGTCCCGGTATTCGATGGAAACTGGCTTGAGCCTGGCGTACATGTGACATCAATCGTCGGGAGCAACGTTGGGTTAGTGAAAGGGGGTTTTATCAAAGCCAAACGTAGAGAGATCGACGATGCAACTCTTTTGAGGAGTGATGTTATCGGTATTGCATCAGTCCAGCAGGCCATTCAGGATGAACAGGGAGATATCTTTGATCCGGTCGAGCGCGGGATCATTCGGTGGGAGCAGTTAATCGAGATCAGTCAAATTATGGTCGGGAAAAAAGAAGGTCGAACAAAAGCGGAGCAGATTACCATTTTTAAGAACAATGCCGGCCAGGGCGTGGCCGATGTCGCGTTGGGAGCACTTGTTTTAAGGAAGGTAGTGGAGCAGGGCGGCGGTCAAGGCTTGGATGTGTGATTAATTCTTGGCTAAGAAAACAGGGATTGAGATTCGCTCATCTGCAGCGATTTGGAGGTACTTGTGACCTTAATCTTAAGCGATGAAGATGTCAAGACGGCGCTTTCGATGGAAAAATGTATTAAAGCTCTGGAGGAAGCCTACAAAGATCTCGCTAAAGGGACGGCTGTGAGTCCGGGGCGGCGGGACAGTTTTTTGGCTTCGAAGCGTCCGAATGCCTACTATTCCTTTAAGACCATAGACGGAGGTCTAGAGCGACTGGGGGTTTACGCACTACGTGTTGACTCCGACCTCATCTCTTACCAGGTCGTCAATGGAATAGCGCGCCGCGTGAAAGTTCCTGCCGCCCAAGGAAATCACTATGTCGGCTTGATTTACTTGTACAGCACGGAGACCTTGGAACTTATGGCCATCATGAACGATGGTCATTTGCAGAGAATGCGAGTTGCGGGAACGACGGGTGTCGGAGCCAAATACCTTGCTAGAAAGGACTCTCATATCCTGGCACTTTTCGGCTCTGGCTGGCAGGCCGAGACAGCGGCTTGGGCTCTCGCTGAGGTTTGTCCGCTGAGGGCGATAAAGATCTACAGCCCCAGTCCGCAAAATCGCCGCTTGCTTGCGGAGAAGCTGGCAAAGGATCTTGCCTGCGATGTCACTGCGGCAACGAATTCTGAGGAGGCAGTTAAAGGGGCAGATATCGTCGCAACGGCTACAAACTCTCAGGGACCGGTTCTCTCGGGAACGATGACTCAAGAGGGGATGCATCTCACTTGCATTACTCCGGTTGAATTCGACGAAGAGGCGTGGCGGAAGAGTCACCGGATCATCGTTTCGAGTTTTCACGGGGAGTACCAAAGTTACAAAACCGGGCACGAGTCTCTAGCTGCAATTCGTTCTGACCAAGACAAGAGAGAGGTCGAAAAGATCTATGGAGAAAAGTATGGAAGCAAACTGGCAACGCTCCCAGACCTGCTCCTGGGTAAAGTTTCCGGCCGGGAATCCGATAAGGAAATTACGCTATTTCATAAGGGGGTTGGCTTAGGAATTGAATTCGCGGCGGCAGCCAAAGTGGTTTACGATCAAGCCAGAAAATTGGGCTTAGGCAGGGAGATTCCCACAGAGTGGTTCACCCAGACTTCCCATCCCTAGAACCGAGGGGTTTGTGGCTCATGGTGGGTGGGATACGACAAAAACCTTTTGTGTTTAAACACGTGTGCAAACAGTAAGGTGACCAACGGGCACTTTTCTTTCATTTTGGATGATGTGGACGACCTTATCTCGTTCAAAGACGCCGTGTCGGTCGCGGAGAATGCTCCTAAAGACCTGCACAGCCCGAAGGGGACAAACGCTCCCTGCGAGCGGCTACACACACACCGCGACTATGGCGAGGAATAACTGAGACTCGTTTTTATTTTGATTTCAATAAGCTCAGAGCGATTTTAACACACTGGTCGTGTTCCCTGTATCTGATTACGAATCAATCGAACATTGCGCTTCCGGCTCATGCGTTTGGATTGACCAGATGAGTAAGAATGATCGGGTCAAAGGTTTGCCGGGACTGAAAAGGTGGTTGGCTTTTTATACCCCACGACAGGCTGTTTCCATGTAACCACCGTGTTACCAAATTTTCACCAGAATAAGCCTTAATAAGTCGATATCTGCAAAATGTGAAAGAATGTGAAACGAAGAAATACAGAAACAAAAACGGGGACTTATTGCTAAGCCCGCGTTCCCTCACTACTTTTTTGAGTCGGGCTTGCCAGTTTTGAAGACCAGCGGCACCACCGGGCACCTTCCTTCTCCCCACGGGTGAAGGTGACAAATTATCAGGGGATTGCTGCTGAGACAAATGGCACGGGAAATTAGTGGTTCAGTTTCGCCAAAATATACAAGGGGCAACCCTACGTGGTTGCCCGTTCGAGGGGCAGGCACGTAGGCCTGCCCCTACTATCCGACCTTGACCGCAAGTTTCCGTCCCAGCGCCTCGAAGGACTCCACCCAAGCCGCGGCCGTGCCGCTGCCCAGATCCTTCTGCCGGCGCAGGTCGGGATCTATATTCTCCAACAAGTGATAGAAGGCGTTTTGGATTTCCCACAGGTTCACCGTAAAAGGCAGTGTTTGGATCAGATCGGCAGCGCTGTTTAATTGCTCGAGCTCGACTTCGGTGGGATGAATTACCAATCGTTTTACCATTCGTTGTAGGCTGCGCCGGTAGATGAATTCCAGGGTGGCGGCGTCGAGGGCAACGCCCTCAAGTTTGGCGGTCTCCAGCAGGCTCTTGACCCGCTCGCCATCGATGGGTTCCTGCTCAAGAGCCCGGCGCAGGTAACCGTTGAGCACAAATTCCGCCGCCGCATAGAAAGCCTTCGGGAGAGGAATATTTAATTGGGTGAGGAAGCGCATCATCGGAGCGCGGCGCTCGTAGAGCTGGCGATACAATGTTTCGGCGTCGCTCAGCGTCGAGGCAAGAATCGACTCCAATACCTTTCGCTGCTCATCGCGAAAGAGCGAGCGAAGCGAGTAATGGGATTCGCCGAAGCGCCGGTCCATCAGGCGAATCACCTCGCCGAAGTCGCCCCGGGTAAACGGTTCCACGGCTTCGTGGGCTAAATATCGCTCGGCTTCGTCTCCGAGAAAGGGCCGCACGCCGCCGCTCACGTTATGATCGCCCATGTGCAGCACCGCGAAGCTGAGCGTGGCGGACTCGGCGGTGATTTCCGAGGTCAGCTTGACTTGGCCCACGGCCAATTTGGCCATTCCCGCTTCGTGCACTTGGAAATTGCCTCGCTCCGCCCAATAACAATAGATCCTTGTTTTGTGCGGGTAGCCGTCGAAAAGCGAGTTCACCGCGTAGTGCGCGCCGACGCGTTCCCAATCGACGATGGCGGAACGCACGAGGCTCTCATAGATTTGCCGGCCGTTCTCGAATTCCGGCAGGTTGCTTTTGGCCAGCTCGAGCCGCGCCACGAACCGCGACTCCAGCGAGTCGCCGAAAATTTCCCGGGCCAACTGCGCCGCGCGCGCGGCGAATTGGATCACCTGCACGGTCTCGATGCCGGATAGCTCGTCGAAGAACCAGCCGCAGCTCGTGTACATGAGCATGGCATGGCGCTGCATCTCGAGCAATTTGAGGACGACGGTTTGCTCGTCTTGGCTGAGCGTTCGAACCGCGTGGTCGGCGAGAAAACGCTCTACGTTTTCTCCCGCGCGATCGTGGATGATGCGGATATAATCATTGCGCGCGGCCCAGGGATGCTTGAGCAGCGCCCGGCCTCGCTCTTCGAAGGGCTTCGCCAGCGCGTCGCGCAGCCCGTCCAGCGCGTCGCGCAACGGGGCGCGCCACTCTTGATTCCATTTGGGATGGCCGCCGGAGTTGCAGCCGCAGTTGCTCCACCAGCGGTCGATGCCGTGGAAACAGCTCCAGGAGGTTTTTTCGACAATCTCGACTTCATGCGTCGGCGGACAGCGTTCGAGAAATTCGCCGTAGTTCGTCAGGCGTGCTGACCGGTTCGATTCAATGCAGTTTAGGGCGTAGGCCAGCGCCATGTCGCCGAACCGGTGATGATGGCCGTAACTCTCACCGTCGGTGGCGATGTGCACCAATTGCGGTTCGTCTCGCTCCGCCGAAAACGCTCCCATGAGGCGTTCGGCAAGATGTTCGCCGCGGGAAAGCAGCCCTTCAAAGGCGACGGCGCGGGAAACCGGTCCGTCGTAAAAAAACAGCGCGATTTTCCGCCCCGAGGGCAGGCGCTGCTCATAGGCGCGCGTCGGGTCGATCCGGCCGCCGCCGACATCTTTCCACGCCCGGCCGCCGATGCGCCGCACCCGCCCCGCCTGGTGGGGCGCGAGAATGGTAAACTTAATGCCCAGCTCTGCAAGAATCTCGAGAGTTTCGAGATCTACCGCGGTTTCCGGCAGCCACATCCCTTCGGGCGCTCGTTTGAAGCGCTGTTCGAAATCGCGAACTCCCCATAGCGCTTGCGTATAGCGGTCCCGCGCATTGGCCAGCGGAAAGATCATATGGACGTAGGCTTGGGCCAAGGCCGAACCGTGGCCGGAAAAATTCTTCCGGCTTTCTTTATCCGCGTCGAGAATCGCTTGATACACGTCCGGTGATTTCGCTTCGAGCCAAGACAAGAGAGTCGGACCGAAGTTGAAGCTGATCTTGGCGTAGTTATTGAGGAGCCTTACGATCCGGTTCGACTCGTCCAGGATCCGCGAAACGGAATTGGGGGCGTAGCATTCGGCGTTAATGCGCTCATTCCAGTCGTGATACGGATAGGCCGCGTCCTGAAGCTCAATCGCTTCGAGCCAGGGATTTTCCCGCGGCGGCTGATAGAAATGGCCGTGAATGCAAACGTAGCGTTCCATGGATGCTAAGAAGTAAAATGGCCCGATTCGATGGGCTGGGACATCGCTAGCAGGTTGCTGAAAAAAGCTATTGCATGCTTCGACAAGCTCAGCATGAACGGAAATTTCTTAATCATTTCATGCCACTCTCCGTTCGTTCCTTCGTCAAGCTCAGGACGGGATCTGAGCCCGTCGAAGGATGAACGGAGGCCTTTTCAGCAACCTGCTAGAGTTCGAGCATCACGACGCGCGTTCAGTTGCCCAGGACGGTCGAGTTTTTGCACCGGCTGCTTCGTCACATTCCTTCAAACCGCAAATCATTGCAGCTACGTCAAGATCCAGTTAGTCTTGCGCGCGGCGCGCGGCACGACGACGATGCTGCTATCCGAGAGCGAATAGCGTTCTCCATCTTTGACGGGATCATAACCGATGACCGTGCCGGCGGGGAAAACGTTGGACTTGTCGATGATCGCATGGCGAATCTTGCAGTCCCGTCCGACTTCTACCCAGTCCATAATCACCGAATCTTCGATCTGGCTGTAACTGTGAATCCTGACGTTTGGTCCGATGACGCAGTTCTTAACCACGCTGCCACTGATAATCGTGCCTTCCGCGACGATGGAATTGAGCGCCATGCCCTGGCGGTCATGCCAGTCAAAAACGAATTTTGCCGGCGGGTCGCCGTAGCCGACGGTTCTCAGCGGCCAGCTGCGATTGTATAGGTTGAAAGAGGGGTTCACGGAGCAGAGATCCATGTTGGCTTCATAGTAGGCTTCGATGGTTCCGAGATCGCGCCAGTAGCTGGGCTCCTCGCCTTTTTGTACGGAGGGCACTCGGTTCTTGCGAAAGTCATAGGCGTAAGCCCGTTGTTCGTTGATGAGCGCCGGGAGAATATTTCGGCCGAAGTCATGAGCGCTGGATTCCTGTTGGGCATCGGCGACGAGGGTCTGAACCAAGAGCTCGGTGTTGAAAAGATAGTTGCCCATGGAGACCAGAGCGAAATCCGGCTCGCTGGGAATCGGCTTGGGTTGCCTGGGCTTCTCTTCGAAACCAATAATGCGCCAATCGGTATCGACTTCCATGACGCCGAACTTTCCGGCCACCTCCTCGATTCTTACCGGCAGCGCCGCCACCGTAACGTCGGCGCCTTTTTTTTGGTGTTCGTCGATCATTTGCCGGATATTCATGCGGTAGATGTGATCGGCGCCGAAGACCGCCACCAGTTTGGGATTGTGGCGCTCGATGAGGTAGAGATTCTGGTAAACCGAATCCGCCGTGCCCTGGTACCAATCTTCGCCCATACGCATTTGAGCGGGCACCGAGGTGATGAAATGCTCCCCCAGAAAGTCGGAAGCGCGCCATCCGCGATCGAGATGTTCCAGTAAAGATTGCGCCTTGAACTGTGTCAGGACATAGATCGAGAGAATCCCCGAATTGACGAAATTGGAGAGGACGAAGTCGATGATCCGGTAGCGTCCGCCGAAGGGAACGGCGGGCTTGGCCCGGTGCTCGGTCAGCGGGTACAGCCGCTCACCTCTGCCGCCCGCCAGTACGATGCCGAGAATATACATCATCGCCCCTCTTGCCGCGCCTCCTCAACTTCGAAGTTGCTGATACAAGTTGCTGTAAGCGTCCGCTGAGCGCTCCCAGGAAAAATCCTTGCTCATCGCCCGCCGGCGCAGCGCCGTCCAGGCTTTCTTATCGCCGTAAGCTTGCAAGGCCCGTTCGACGGCGGCCATCAGGGCTTCGGGCTCATAAGGTCCGAAAACAAAACCGGTGCCGGTCTCCTGTGCCGGGTCGAAGTCTTCGACCGTATCTTTCAGTCCACCCACAGCTCGCACAACTGGAATTGTACCATATTTCAAACTGAACATCTGGTTCAACCCGCAGGGCTCATAAAGCGACGGCATCAGGAAGATGTCCGCCCCGGCCTCGATCTGGTGCGCCAGCGCCTCGTCGAACCTGACGCGCACGCCGACTTTCTTGGGAAATTGCTTGGCAACGCGGCGAAAAAAATCCTCGTAGCGCGCCTCGCCGCTCCCCAAAATCACCATCTGCAGATCGCGCTCCATCAGTTGATTGAAAATTTTCTCGATGAGATCGAACCCCTTTTGCGAAGTCAGGCGGGAGACCATCCCCAACAGCGGCACCTCGTTCCGGACGGGGAGACCCATAGCGCGTTGGAGGCCGCGCTTGCAGCTGCCCTTGGCCGTGAGGTCGGACTCGGTATAACGCTCGGCGATCAAGAGATCGACGGCGGGATTCCATAAGCCGTAGTCCACGCCGTTTAGAATCCCCACCACATCGTCGGCCCGTCTTTGCAGCACTCCCTCCAAGCCGAATCCCTGTTCCGTGCCCAAAATTTCGCGCGCGTAGGTCGGGCTCACCGTGGTGATTTTCTCGGCAAAGACCAATGCGCCCTTGAGAAAATTGACGTGGCTATGGAATTCCAGATATTCGGGACTGAAAAAGCGCTGCTCCAGATCCAATAAAGGCCATTCGGACTTCCCAAAGATTCCTTGGAAGCCGAGGTTGTGAGCCGTGAAAACGGTTCGCGACGATGTGAGTTCCGGGTACCGGGCGGCCTGGGTTTTCAAAAACACGATGGCCAGGGCCGACTGCCAATCGTGGCAGTGCACGATATCGACCGGGTCCTGGCGCAGAATTTCCAGCGCGGCACGGCTGAAAAAAACAAAGCGCTCGGCATTATCGGGATAATCTCCCGCCGAAGCGCCGTATAGAGAATCCCGGTCGAAATGGCGGTCGGCGCGGATGAGATGGACGGAAATGTTTTTTCCCAGACCGGCCCTGAGGACCGCTCCTTCTTCATGACGGTCCGCGATCGGGACGGAAAACCGCATCGGTGTTTCTTTTAAGGCGAAGTCGCCTCGTAGAACGCAACGGTAAGCGGGCATGACGAGCGACACTTCATGCCCCAGGCGTTCCAGCGCTGCTGCAAGCGTGCCGGCCACGTCCGCCAAACCGCCGGTCTTGGCGAAGGGCGTTACTTCCGGCGATATCATCGCGATGCGCATGGCACTGAAGATGGGTTCTTCCGGCACTACTTATGAAAGACTATTCACCACAGACGCGCAGCGCGGCAAAGCCGCAAAGGGAAAACGATTCCGGACTTGGCGTTCTTGGCGTCTTGGCGTGAGCATCACTCTTATTCCGGAAGACTCTCAACTTTCACTTTTGAAAAACAAAACCGACAGCGGCGGCAGAGTCAGCGTCAGAGAATAAGGACGGCCGTGGAGCGGAGTCGGCACCGCCTCCACGCCACCGCCGTTTCCCATCCCGCTGCCGCCATATTCGCCGGCATCGCTGTTCAACGCTTCATGCCAGAACCCCGGCCGCGGCGCGCCGACCCGATATTGAATCCGCGGCACCGGAGTGAAATTGCAAATCGCCAAGATGATTGTGCGGGTTGTTCTGCCTTTGCGGATTAAACTCACCACGCTGCTATCCGCGTCGCCGCAGTCGATCCATTCGAATCCTGCCGGGTCGCAGTCCCACTCGTACATGGCCGGTTCGTTCCGGTAAAAGCGATTGAGATCGCGCACCCATTTTTGCAAGCCCGCATGGGGCGGATAGTCCAAAACATCCCACTCCAAACTTGAATCATGCGCCCACTCGCGCCACTGGCCTATTTCTCCGCCCATGAATAGCAGTTTCTTGGCAGGTTGCGCGTACATGTAGCCGTAGAGCGCCCGCAGGTTGGCGAATTTCTGCCAATCGTCGCCGGGCATTTTGCCGATCAAAGATCCCTTGCCGTAAACCACTTCGTCATGGGAAAGCGGCAGGACGAAGTTTTCGTGAAAGGCGTAAAGCATGCGGAACGTGAGCCGATCATGATGATAGCGCCTGTGGATCGGCTCCTTGCTCATGTACTGCAGCGTGTCGTGCATCCAGCCCATGTCCCATTTGAGTCCGAAACCGAGACCGCCGACATAGGCGGGACGCGATACCATCGGCCATGCGGTCGATTCCTCAGCGATGGTTTCCACGTCGGGATGATGTTTGTAGATCTCTTCGTTCATGCGGCGCAGAAACTCAATCGCCTCGATGTTTTCACGGCCGCCATACTTGTTGGGAATCCACTCGCCCTCTTTGCGCGCGTAGTCGAGGTAAAGCATCGATGCTACGGCATCGACCCGTAAACCATCGACGTGATAGCGGTCTAGCCAGAATAGCGCGTTGCTGATGAGAAAGCTCTGCACTTCCTTGCGGCCGAAATTGAAGATGTAGCTATGCCACTCGGGATGGTAGCCCTGGCGCGGGTCCGCGTGTTCGTACAAATGGGTGCCGTCGAAGAAAGCCAGGCCATGTTCGTCGCTGGGAAAGTGCGACGGCACCCAATCGAGGATCACGCCGATGCCCCGTTGGTGCAAGGCGTCGATCAAGAACATCAGATCCTGCGGCGTGCCGTAATTTCCTGATGGCGCGAAGTAGCCCGTGGTCTGGTAGCCCCAGGAGCCGAAAAAGGGATGGTCCATGATCGGCAAGAATTCCACATGGGTGTAGCCCATGTTTTCCAAGTAATCCGCCAGTTGCGACGCCAGCTCCCGATAGGAGAGCGAGCGATTGCCCTGTTCGAGCACGCGCCGCCAGGAGCCCACATGCATCTCGTAAATCGCCATCGGCTTGTCGAGGCCGTTGTGTTGCCGACGCGTGGCCATCCAATCTTCGTCGTGCCATTGATAATCGAGGTCCCAGACGATGGAGGCGAACTTCGGCGGGATCTCATTGAAAATCGAAAACGGATCGGCTTTATCCACGCGGTAGCCATTGAAG
>Ga0214473_10006102_pt1 | contig 14421 bp, 11 predicted proteins | sample RVTome_7_FD_203509 | JGI IMG/M metagenome (GOLD analysis project Ga0214473, IMG submission 203509) | Soil microbial communities from uranium-contaminated site in the Upper Colorado River Basin, Wyoming, United States - RVT98D197 | ecosystem: Environmental > Terrestrial > Soil > Contaminated >... | reverse complement strand
CAAGACCAAGATCCACACCACGTTAGCAGGCCGCATACGTGCTCCCCCGGTGCTGGGTGTCATCCAAACCTATCATTCCTGACTCCTCTCGAACAACCGGTGTGACAGTCCCCAAACGGGGCGGGCCCCCCCGATCGCCACGGTCAACCTGCGCCGGTGCATTCCGGAACCTTCACCCGAGCTTCACCCACTCATAACGGCCGCGGCGCCCTAATTCCAATGCTGTGCGTGTCTCTGCTCCGAATCGGAGGTGCCCATGCGTGCTCGCGCTCTGCTGACTGCACTGGCAGGACTGGGCTCGGCAGTCGGATGTGGTGATTCGTCGACTGCCAGATCGGGAACCGCACCTGCGCGGGACAGCGCCGGTATCGCCATCGTCGAGAACCAGACGCCCGTATGGCCGGAGGGAAGCGGCTGGACTGTCTCGCCGAACCCGACCCTCGAGATGGGGGTCGCCGAGGGCGATCCCGATCAGGAGTTCTACCAGATCGCCGGCGTCACGCGGCTGTCCGACGGGACCGTCGTCGTGGCGAACGCAGGCACTCAACAACTGCGCTACTACGCCGCGGACGGCTCGCTCCGGCACACCGTCGGCCGGAAGGGCGGCGGGCCCGGCGAATTCGGGATGCTGTTGACCATGCTCGGCGTCCCCGGCGACAGCGTGCTGACCTTCGACGCGATGAACCGCCGCCTGAGCCTGTTCGACGCCACCGGGCGGCACGTGCGGGACTTCGGCCGCACCGACGCGGCCAATCCCGTGCCGCTCCTCGTGCTGGGTCGCCTGGACGACGGGACCTACGCCGCGCAGCAGCCGAACATGCGGATCGGCCCCGCGATGCTCCAGCGCCCAGCCGGGCCTGCGCGAGATAGCGTCTACGTGCTTCACCTCGATCCCGCCGGGGCCCCGGCCGACACCTTCGGCCTGTTCCCGGGACAGCGCGTGGACGTCCAGATGATCGAGTTCGGCGGGCGCACCATGCCCATGCCCATCATGCTTCCGTTCTCGCCCGCCGCGAGCGTCGCCGCCGGCGGCGACCGCGTCTACGTGGGAGTCTCGGACACCTACGAGATCGGTGTGTACTCACTGACCGGGCAGCTGAGGTCGCTCATCCGCAAGCCGCACGAGCCGCGGGCGCTGACCGAGGCCGAGATCGAGGGACACCGCGCGCGCCTGACCGAGGTCATGGAAGGCCAGGCCAATCCGCTCATGACCCAGTTCCAGGACGCTTACGCCAAGGTCCCATACCCCGAGACCATGCCGGCCTTCGGTGAGCTGCTCGTGGACCGCGCCGGGAACCTCTGGGCGGCGGACGTCACGGCGTTGGAGCGCGACGCGCGGCGCTGGAACGTCTTCGACCGCGACGGCGTCTGGCTCGGCAGCGTCACAACGCCGCCCGGGCTCAACGTGCGGGAGATCGGCGCCGACTACGTGCTCGGCCACGCGACCGACGACGACGAAGTGGAACGCGTGTTCGTCTACGGCCTCGTCAAGCCCGCCACGTCGCGATGAGGCGTCCTTCACGAATCCGGCGTCTCCATTGCGCGGGTCGGTCACCATCGGTGACGTTTCGCGGATAGCACCGCTCGCGCCTTGGGGCGCGTTCCACATAGACCGGTCAAGGAGTTGCACATGACCGCTCCGCTCTGGCAGGAACCCTTCCCACTCGCCAAAGACGACACGCCCTACCGCAGGCTCGCGGGCGACCACGTGTCGGTCGCGACGTTCGACGGCCACGAAGTCCTGAAGGTGAGCCCCGAGGCGCTCACGCTCGTGGCCCGCACCGCCATGCGCGACGTCTCCTTCTTGATGCGTCCGGGCCACCTGCATCAGGTGGCTGCGATCCTCGATGACGCGGAAGCGAGCGACAACGACCGCGCCGTGGCGTTGACCCTCCTGCGAAACGCGGAGGAGTCGGCGCACATGGTTCTCCCGTTCTGCCAGGACACGGGAACCGCCACGGTGTTCGCGAAGAAGGGACAGCAGGTGTGGACCGGGGTGCGCGACGAGGAGTACCTCACGCGCGGGATCTGGGAGACGTATGCGCAGGAGAGCCTCCGCTACTCGCAGACGCTTCCCCTCACGACGTACCAGGAGAAGAATTCGGGCACGAACCTCCCAGCGCAGTTCGACATCTACGCGGTGGACGGGATGAAGTACGAGTTCCTCTTCGTCGCCAAGGGCGGGGGCTCGGCCAACAAGACGTACCTGTTCCAGGAGACCAAGGCGCTGCTCAATCCGGAGAGTCTCCGGAAGTTCCTGGTCGAGAAGATGAAGTCCCTCGGCACCGCCGCCTGCCCACCGTATCACCTGGCGTTCGCGATCGGCGGGACGTCGGCCGAAGCGTGCCTCAAGGCCGTGAAGATCGCGAGCACGGGCTATTTCGATGGGCTGCCGACCTCGGGCGACGCCTTCGGCCGCGCCTTCCGTGACACCGAGCTGGAGCAGCAGCTCCTGGAAGACGCCTGGAAGACGGGAATCGGTGCCCAGTTCGGCGGCAAGTACTTCGCGCTCGACGCGCGCGTGGTTCGACTCCCGCGGCACGGCGCCTCGTGCCCCGTCGGCATGGGCGTCTCGTGCTCCGCGCACCGCAACATCAGGGCCAAGATCACGCGCGAGGGCATCTTCCTCGAGCAGCTCGAGGTCAATCCCGGACGCTTCATCCCCGACCGGCTCCGGAAGGCCGGAGATGGCGGGATCGTGCGGATCGATCTCAACCGCCCCATGAAGGCGATCCTGGCGGACCTCACGAAGTGCCCCGTCAAGACACGCCTCGCGCTCACTGGTCCCATCGTGGTGGCGCGCGACATCGCGCACGCAAAGCTCAAGGAGCGCCTCGATCGCGGTGAAGGCCTCCCGCAGTACTTCAAGGACCACCCGGTGTACTACGCGGGCCCGGCCAAGACGCCGGCGGGGATGCCCGCGGGTTCGTTCGGTCCCACCACCGCCGGTCGCATGGACTCCTATGTCGATCTCTTTCAGTCGAACGGCGGCTCGATGGTCATGCTCGCCAAGGGAAACCGCAGCAAGCAGGTGACCGAGGCGTGCAGGAAGCACGGCGGCTTCTACCTGGGCTCGATCGGCGGACCGGCGGCGATCCTCGCGAAAGACCACATCCGCAAAATGGAGCTGATCGAGTACCCCGAGCTCGGCATGGAAGCCATCTACCGCATCGAGGTGGAGGACTTCCCCGCGTTCATGCTCGTGGACGACAAGGGCAACGACTTCTACGCCCAACTGTGACCATGACACGACACACACGCATTGCCGGCATCGGCCACTACGTTCCGCCGGGCGTGGTGACCAATCACGACCTCGAGCAGCTCATGGACACCTCGGATGCCTGGATCCAGGAGCGCACCGGCATCCGGGAACGGCGACATGCGGCGCCGGGCGTGACCTGCACGGACCTCGCCGCGGAAGCGGCGCGGGCCGCGATGGCCGACGCCGGGTGGAAGCCCGCAGACGTGCAGTTCGTGATCTTCGCGACGCTGTCTCCCGACCTCTACTTTCCCGGGAACGGTGTGCTGCTGCAGCATCAACTCGGCCTCGACGAGGTCGGTGCCATGGACATCCGCAACCAGTGCACCGGTTTCGTCTACGGCCTGTCGGCCGCGGACGGCTACATCCGGATGGGGACCTTCGACCGCCTGCTGCTCGTGGGCGCCGAGCTGCATTCACCCGGCCTCCAGTTCAACACGGGCGGCCGCGACACCTCCGTCCTGTTCGGCGACGGCGCGGGCGCGCTGTGCCTCGAAGCCACCGACGGAGCGGACGGCAGCGCGGTGCTGGGGCATCGCCTCCACAGCAACGGCAAGTACGCGCTCGAGCTGTGCATCCAGAAGCCCGGCGCCGCCAACCGGCCGTGGATTTCGAACGCGATGATCGAAGAGGGTAGTGTCAATCCGCACATGAACGGCCGCGAGGTCTTCAAGCACGCGGTCACGAAGTTCCCGGCCGTGATCTTCGAGGTCCTCGCGGATCACGGACTCAAACCCGACCAGTTGGCACTCGTGGTTCCGCACCAGGCCAACCTGCGGATCACCGAGGCCGTCCGGAAACGCCTCGAGCTGCCCGAGGAGAAGGTCTACAGCAACATTCAGCGTTACGGAAACACGACGGCGGCGAGCATTCCCATTGCGTTGAGTGAGGCGGTGCGAGAAGGGAAGGTGAAGCGCGGAGATCTCGTCTGTCTTGCCTCGTTCGGGTCCGGGTTTACGTGGGCGGCATCCCTGATCAGGTACTAGGTGGCGGCGGCAGGGGTGAGGCGCCAGGGGTGACGCCTCGCTCGCCGCCGCTCACCTACCGCCCCTGTTTGATCAGCGCGTACAATCGCAAGTGCTCCACGTCCAGCGCGTCCCGCCAGCGCCCGAGCAGGAAGTCGTGGCCAATGTGGTCGGGCATGAACCCGGGCGGGTTCGGGATTGTACCTAGCATCCGGCCCTCTGAGTTGAACACGGTCCAAACCGTGGGGGCCGTCGAGCCGGGCACGTAGTCCCCCACCCAGAGATTCAGCGAGTCGTCGACGATCACCGCGCCGTAGGCGGGAAACGTAGCCGGGCGGGGCAGCTGCTCGAAGATGCGGGCGGCGTCGCTCCTCGCCTGGTCCGACCGAGCGCTCTTCTCGCGCCGCACATGCTCGGCCGCGACGTCCTGATCGGTTACCGGCCGCTCCGCATCGGTCCGACGGACCACGCGGTCCACGGTCCCGTCCGTGCGATAGCCGTCGATCTCGTACGTGTCGTTCGCCGCGATGTAGAAGCGATCGCCCGCCGCGAGGTATCGCGTACTCCGCCCGAAAAGCGCGTGGTGGACACGGAATCCGCGATCGAACGCCTCAAAGTACGTCTCCGTGCCCGGAAAGGTGGAGAGCGGCGTCAGGAGCCCGGCGAGCGTGTCGAGGTGATAGAACGTGTTGTCGTAGCGCCGCAGGCCCGAGGGGACTTCCTCGCCCGCTTGCACGAAGCCCTGCCCGAACAGCGTTCCGTCGTCGAATACGCCGATGACGGTCGCAAACGGGAGGGCGTCGCTGGTCTGGATGGTGAAGCTCCGGCCGAACGCGCCGTGATCGTCGAAGACCGATAGCCGCCGCAGCCGGTTGTCCGTCACGAGGAGCGAGTCGCCTCGATACGGGAAGAGGGTGCCGAGCCCGCGGAACTCTCCCGGCCCTTCACCGTCCCGTCCGGCGGACCGCATGAACCGACCGGTGGCGTCGAAGAACCGCAGCTCGTTGGTGCCACCGTTCCCCACGACGATACGCCCGTCGGCAAGACGCAGGGCCCGCGTGACGCCGAAGAGGAGCTGGGTCGTGTCCTCGGTCTCGCCTCCGATGTCCACCCGGGCCACGCTGTCGACGTGCCAGGAAAGGGATCGGGGGTCACCCCGGTGTTCGACGATGCGGATGCCCGCGCTGTCCCGCTCGGTGGTGCGCGCCGTTTCGGTCATGCCGCCGCAGGCGGCGAGAAGCACGGCGGCTATCGGGGCGCCGTGTAAAAGTACACGACCTCCGTGACGGCGCACCATGGACCTCCGCTCTCGCCTCATGCCTGCCCGCCGCTCGCCGTCTTGCCGTCTTGCCGTCTCTAGCCGTCCAACCTGAGACCTCTCGCCTGCAGTATCCTCTCCACCGCCTCCCCGATCTTGTTATTCGGCGTCGATGCCCCGGCAGTGATCCCGATCCGCCGCACGCCGCCGAGCCACCCCTGCCGCGCGACCTCGTCCTTCCGGTCTACCGGCTTGTGCCGGATCGTTTCCGACTCCGGATCGATGCAGGCGGCATCCGCGATGTGATAGGTCGTCACCCGCGTGGCGCAGATCTTGGCGAGGTTGTTCGTGTTGCTCGAGTTGTAGCCGCCGATCACGAGCATCACGTCGAGCGGCTCCTCGATCAATGCCAGCACGGCATCCTGCCGATCCTGGGTGGCTGAGCAGATCGTATCGAAGCTCCGGAAGTGCTCGTCCAGACCGTCCCGTCCCCAGCGCCGCGCGAGCGATTCCCCGATGCGTGCAGCAATCGCGAGCGACTCCTTGGCCAGCATCGTGGTCTGGTTGGCGACCCCCACCTTGTCCAGGTCTCGCGCGAAGTCGAACCCGTCGGACACGCGATGTCGGAACAGTCGCTCCACCGCATCGAGATTGTCCCCGCGCTCGATGAAGCGACAGACGACCTCTGCCTCGCCCATGTCGAGCAGGATCAGGTACTTCCCGCCTTCGTACCTGGTCACCTGGCTGACCGTGGCCTTCGTCTCCTCGTGGTAGTGCTTCCCGTGGACCACCGACGTGAACCCGTCCTTCGCGTAGCGCTCGACGCGCTTCCACACGTTCAGCACGGACCCGCAGGTGGTGTCCACCACCACGCAGCCGATGGCGCGCAGCCGCTCGAAGTCCCGCACGGTCACGCCGAACGCCGGCATCAGCACCACGTCTCCGGTGGCGATCGTCGAGAAGTCGAACGCGCCGGCCGGATCGTAGCCCAGGATTGTGACGCCGAGGTCGCGGAGCCGCGCGTTCACATGCGGGTTGTGGATGATCTCGCCGACGAGATAGAGCTTCCGGTCGGGGAACTTCTTCCGGGATTCGTAGGCGTACTCGACCGCCCGGTCCACGCCGTAGCAGAAGCCGAACTCACGGGCGAGCCGGAACGTCAGGTCGCCCACGGTCAGGGCATAGCCCGCCTCCTGCAGCCGCGTGACGACGTGGCTGTGGTAGGTGGCAAGCTCCGGTTCTATCTCGCGTTTGAGTCCGAAGCCCTTGCGGACGTAGGTCGGTTCCATCGCGTCCGCAATCTAGTCCCCTCGGGAGGGGCCTCCAACCGCGCGGGCTAGCTCCGTCCCGCGGCCGAGTCCGCGGCCGCCAGGGAATCCTGCGCCGCCGCCGCGCGCGCGCACCAGTCCGGCGGAAGCGGCTCGACGTCCACCTGCTGGAACGAGCCGGCGACCCGCGCGGTCTGGTTGGTGACCACGTGCCGCACCGTGACCGCGAAGAGCCCGCTGACCCGCCGATCCGTGAGCTCGCGCACCTCGACGTCACCTTCGGCGGCCTGGTACGCGTCGGGGGTATTCGCCTCGAAGAACTGGAAGCCCAGCTGCGACGCCGGCCCGGCCGGCATGCCGGTGCTGTCGGCCAGCTTCACCGGGTACGATCCGGTCAGGTCGCCGGCCGTTGGAAGCTGCAGCAGGATCGATGCGCCGCTGCCGGGCTCCTCGGCGAGAACCAGCACCATCGCGGGCCTTACGCACCGGCCCGCGCGCGCGGGCCATCCGCGATCCAGCTCGAAGGCACCCACGGCTCGAACGGTGAGCTGGCCGGCGCGAGCGGCGGGATGGTCCGGCATCGGCGGCAGCACCGGCTCCGCGTCGGCCTCTTCGTCGAGGGAATCGAGGGCGAGCGAGTCGAGGGAGGCCTGCGCCGCGGCATCCGGATTCGGCGCGCGGTCGCCGCAGGCAAGCGACAACAGCACGAGCAGAAGGGTGGGGCGACGGATCATGCGTGGATCCCTGCGGCGGGCGCGAGCGCTTCGCGCGCCGCGCTTTCGGAGAAGACGAACGGAGCGAGCGCGTCGCGCAGCGCTCCAGGAATGGGAATGGGCGCCAGGCTCGTGCGGTCGGTGCAGACGAGCACCTCGTGCGCCGTCGCCGCGACCCGTCCGGTCCCCAGGTGCCAGACGTCGAACCGCAGGGTCAGGGACGTCCGTCCGAAGGCCGACACGTACGGCACGACGCGAAGACGGTCGTCCAGGCGCGCCGGATAGTGGAAGTCGCAGTCGAAATGCGCCCGCGGCAGCCAGATTCCCAGGCGCTCGAAGAACGTGCCGTAGGGGAGCCCGGCGGCGCGGAACATCTCGGTTTCCGCAATCTCGAAGAACCGAACGTACGCCCCGTAGAAGATGATCCCGGCGTGGTCGACGTCGGACCAGCGGACGTACTCGTCAATCGAGAATGGGGCGGCGGACATGGGCTGGAACGTAGAGTCCGCCCCTCCGGTCCGCCACTGTCGCCCAGTCGCTATCGCGGGGCGCGGAACAGGAGGTCGAACCGGAAGCCCGTCTCCGGATTGACGCCCCACGCGGCGTTCAGCCGCGCGATCCCACCGAGGAACGACACGCCGGCGCCCACCCCGACCAGCGGATCGAACGAGCCACCCCGATAGATGTCACCAACGTCGGCAAAGACGACGGGCGTCCAGACCAGGCCCCGGCGGCGCACCGCCCAGTCGAGCTGGGCGGACCACCCGCCCGCGGCCTGGCGGTACCCATAGTCGTACCCACGGACGGTGAACGGGCCGCCCGCCCGGAAGTCGAGCTGTGGGACCGAATCCCCCACCGCGTGGCCCGTGCGGAGCGTGAACGCGCCTGACCGCTGCAGCACGCGGAACGGGATCTCCATCGTCACCCACCCGCGGCCCCCGGCGAGCGAGTCGGAGACCATGCCTTCCACGCCAACCGTCAGCTTGGCCGAGCCAAGCCGTCGCGCGGGCCGGATCGAGCCGCGGAGGTAATCGCCCGGAGCCACGGGCGGGTTGTCCCGGAAGACGCCGCTCCCTCCGAGGAAATCGTTCACGCCGGACGTGGCCACCGCGTCCATGCTGCGGTGCCGCTCTGCGCTGACCCGGAACTCCACATCCGCCAGGGAGCCGTGGTACGGCGTGAACCCGACGCCCGCGCCGCTCGCCAGGTAGTAGTCCGCGTCGTCGTGTGCGGCGAAGGTCGCGTTCATGGTATTGCCGATGCTCTGGCCGCGCGTCCACGGCTCGGCCTCGAGCACGTGGTGGAAGGCCCGAGCCTCGAACAGGCCACCGGGCGCATCGCGGCGCAGAAGCGCGGAGCCGGTGACCCGTCTGTCGGCAAAGCCGACCCGACCCGACAACACCAGGGTCGTGAACGCGATCTTGGGACGCAACCGGATGCCCAGGCCCATGGAGAATCCCTGCACCCGGTTGAAGCGGGCGACGTCCGCGGCGGTCTCCCACGCCAGGCCGAAGCGCCGCCGCAGGAGCAGGTCGGGCGGCAGATCTTCCTTCAGCCGGGCCAGCTCCGCCACGCTCTGGCGGATGTGTTCCTCGGTGGCCGGATCCATCGTGAGGCTCAGCGAATCCGTCCAGGCGTATGCGTCGAGCGAGTCGACCGGTGGCACCACGACCTCCCACCGGCCCCGGTCCCAGGTGCCGATGCGCGAGTACCCGACCTCCTCGGCATGCCGCCGCCCGTCGTCGGGCCCACACCGCGGGCAGTAGCGTTCCGAGGACGTCGAGTCCGACCACTCCTCGGGCGGCGCCGCGAACGCGAGCGGGCTGTCCGTGTTGATCTCGTAGTCGTCGAACGTCGTGATGACCCGGGCCGGCAGGGCGACCCGAACCAGGACGTCGAACTCCGCCGTGATGGTGAGCACCTGACGGTACGGCATCCAGTATCGGTTCTCGTGCAGGGAGTACTCGAGATCCGCCTGGACGGTGAGGAACTGCTGCGCGCGCTTCGAGTCCTTGCGTGCGTCGGCGCTGTCCGCCGCCGTCGCGCCCGAGTCCGGGGCGTCCCACAGGTACTCGCCGAGGAAGGTCACCATGAGGCGGACGACGTCGGCCGTCTCCGCGTCCACCCACATGTCCCCCGCCACGACCGACGGCCCGAGCCGGCGCGGGCGCACCTGAATGGCGATGGCGCGGATGGTGCGGCCCGGCAGGAACATGCTGACCGAGTCCACGATCGCGTAGTCGTAGAACGACTCGGCGCCGGGCGCCAGGGGATGGAGCGCCGCGGTCTCCGGCACACCGAGCAGTCGGACCGAATCCCCCAATGCGCGCGGGACGAACCATGGCCGGTCGCCGAACGAGACCCGGACCTCCTCGTCGCGGACGTCCGCGTCCCGCGGCAGGAAGCGCTCGAGCTGGGACTTGGTGCGCGCACCGAGCATCTCGACCTTGAGGTCGTTGGGGTGCCGCCAGCTCGCGCGGGCCACGCTCTCGTGCGCAAGGAGAGGGGACAGCCGGGCGAAGCGACTGGCGCCGGCACTGGCGTCGAAGCGGGTCGTGACGAGGGCGCGGTAGTCCCGGACCAGCGAGTCCTGGCGCAGGTGGCGCTCCCGGGCCGTCGCCACGAGCGCCGCGGTGGCGGCATCCGCGTAGGGAGATCCCTGCCCAGCGGCCGGGATCGAGGTGAGGGCTATGGCCGCCGCCGCAACTGCCACGTGGCCGGGACAGGCGTTCACACGCCGTCGCCGTCGGCCGGTGCTTCGATCCCCCAGTCCCGGAGTCGCCGCCAGAGGGTGGTCCGCGAGATGCCGAGGCGGCGCGCCGATTCCGTGAGACGCCAGCCCGTGGCGTGCAGCGTGCCGACGATGGCGTCACGCTCCCGCGTCGCGAGGCTCTCCGCGCTCGACGCTCGCGGCACATAGACGGCGTTGCCGAGTGTCAGCGCCCCGACGGTCAAGCGCTCTACCCTCCCTCCCATCCGCCCAAGGCGAGGGAGCAGCGACCGGGTGTCAACCTGCCCATTGTTGCTGATGGAGTCGAGGATATCGCGACCCGCCTGGTTCGCGTAGACCAGCCGTCCGTCGGGGTCGAAGAGGACCACCGCCTCGCTGAAATGATCGAACACCGCCCGGGCGAGTGGCGAGAAGACCTGCGGCCGGCCAGCCGGATCCTGAGTACCCATGGAGAAGACTACGCCTCGGCGTGGTCGAGGTTTCAGACCGAACCACGTTTTTGAAGGGGCCCCCGCCCATCACGACCGCACGATTGATGGGCCCCCCCGGGTCATTTGGCTCGAGGCGTAACTCACCGCCACTACTGCGGAACGGAATCACGATGGCCGTTGGTTGACTGTCCGGCCACCCAGCGACGTAGGTGCGCCCGCAACCTTGTGTTTGACCGGCCGTACAGCCAGTATTCTCGCTGACCCCCATCACACCAGGCGGCGTCACATGAAACCGGCTGCGCGGTCAGGAGCCACCCCCACCGATGCGCGGGCGGCCATACTCGATGCCGCCGTTGCCCTGCTCCTGTCCCGTCGCGGCACCGACATCACCACCGACGAGGTCGCGCGCAAGGTGGGGTGTGCAAAGGGGCTGGTCCATTACCACTTCAAGGGCAAGGATCAGCTCCTGGCCGCAGCGGCGGAGCGACTCTGGCAGCAGCGGGCCGACGCCTGGACCGGAGCCCTGGGACTCGAGAGCCCGAACGCCGCGATCCGGCAGGCCTGGGAGACGATGGTAGCCGAGTCATCCACCGGGATCGCGGCATCGTGCGCGACGCTGGGGATGCGAAGCGAACCACTGGTCGTCCGGTCAGTCAGTACCGCACGTGCCGCGTTCTCCCGCGGTATCGCGGCTGCGCTCGAGCGGATGCTCGCCCAACTGCGCCTCGAGCCGTCGGTCCCGACACGTGAGCTGGGCGCCCTGCTGGTGGCGACGATCGAAGGGATCGGCCTCCAACTGGGCAGTGGGGTGCCGGCGGACGAGATGGAGCAGGCGTGGTCCGCCTTCTGGGCCGGGCTCCTCTCGTTGACCCGACCGCGGAGGGCCTAGCGCCGTCCTCCGCGGCGACCGCTTCGATGGTCGCGCCCGCGTGACCGCGACAGTGCCGCGACCAGCTCCTCGAGCGACGCGGCGCGCAGGACCTCCTGATGACCGCGGAGCACGGAGAACCGGACGGGCCGATCCAGCACGGGGACGGCCCCGGGCCGCAGGCGTCGCGCCTTGCCCTCCCGCAACCGCAGCCGGATCACCGGCTCCCCGTGCTCGATGTCGTAGTGCAGGGGGACGCGATCTCCCAACAGCGAGACGGACGCGGGGAGCTCATCCAGCGCCCGCCGGTCCGCATCACCCGCGAACGTCGCGACGTCGAGCTCGAGCCGGCTCCTGAGAAACGCGTCCCAGCTCGAGACTCCGGCCAGCTGTTGCGCGAGCGCGACCGCCACGGCGTCAGGGCTCGCCGCCGTGAGTCGCCCGCCTGAGCGCCGCCAGTATTCGTCGATCCGGGCGACCGCGCGCGCCACCGCCCGCTGATCCGTGTGGGTCGTCCGGCCGGCCACCAGCGCCTCGGCGAGCGCCAGGCGCGCGTGGTCCGAGAGCGCCGCCGGGAACTCGCCCGGCAGCGGCTCACGGGCACGATCGAGCTCGAACCCGTGGTACGTGGTCGTCCGCTCCACGACGAGCCCGGTGTGCCGCTGGCCCTCCCGGAAGCGTACCCGCGGCTCCCCATGCACGGCGTACCGCTTGATCAGGTCGAACGGAATCTCCGTCCCCTCGATCGCCCCCCGCGGGGTGCCGAACCGGTCGGCGAAATAGCGGATCTGGCCCGCCACGGCCGCTCCCGGCCCGCAGACCGAGCCGCGCGAGATCCGCACGGGCTCCTCGCGCGCGGTCGCCTGGTCGATCACGAGGTCGAAGGGCATCACGCGGGCCAGCAGGTCGCGGAACCCGCGCACGACGCCGCCCCGGACGTCCGGCAGCTCGCCCGGCAGCGGGGCTTCGAGCGTGCGATAGACCGACGCGAGTCCCAGGGCGACGTCCTCCAGGGCCTTCACGAGCACCCCACGCGCTTCCGCCCACTCCTGGACCGACTCCCGAAAGAGGTGCCGCGGCAGGCCATACACCCGCCCGAGATCGGCGTGCAGGTTCACGGCCTCGGCAAACACGCTGTACGCGGTCAGGTGATCGCTCCCATGCACGATCAGCCCGCGCAGGTCGCGCTCGTCGCGGGTCATGCGGTGCAGCGACTCGATGTTCGCCGCCACCGCCACGAACGGAAGCATCGCGTCGTCCGCGTGGACCAGCAGCTCCCCCCAGGGACGGTCCACCGGCATCGCCTCCACGTCCCGTCCATACGCGGTCAGCCGTCCGTCCTGCACGATCCCCCGATCAGCCAGTCGTGCGGCCGCCGTGCGATAGGCCCGCCGGTCCACGGGCACCGGCAGATCCAGCTCGGCGAGGTCGATCCCCAGGGCCGCGGAGGTCAGCGCGAGGCGCTCGGAGTCTCCTGCGAGCTGGAACTCCGGCGGGGTCGGACGCAGCGCGGCAAACTCGATCTCGCGATCGCTCAGGATGTACACGGCGCCGTTGGGCACGCGGCCGTGCACGCGGCCGGCCATCTGGAGGATCTCGTTGGCGCCGAGGTACTGGCGGGTGAGGATGTTGCGGCCGCGTTCCACCACGTTGGCGTAGCGGGCGTCGTAGATGACGACCGTGTCAAGCCCGCTGATGTTGAGCGCCGACTGGCCCGCAGCGGTCATCGCGAGCAGGAACGGCTTCTCGACACTGCCGTCCAGGAAGGGCCGGATCACGCGGATCGGCTCGCCGCCATGGTAGAACGCGGTGTGAATCCGGGGGAACGCGTCGCCCAGCTCCGCGGCCACGTTCTCGACCTCGGCCCGCGTGGGAAGGAACACGGCGACGCCCCGCCCCTCGCGCTGCACCCGGCGCAGGAAGGGCTCGTCCAGGAACTCGAGCGGCGTCTTGACCTGGACGTCGACGCGGGCCGCGAGGGCCGGATCGAACGCCGAGGTCTCGAGCACGTTCGCGGACTCCAGGTACTCCGCATAGAAGGCCGGATCCACGGTCGCGGACAGCCAGATGAAGCGGCATCCGATCCGCTTCCCCAACGCGAGACACAGCTCGAGCTCGGCCGACGTCTGGTGGATTTCATCCACCACCAGCGTGTCGTTCGGGCCGATGAGGTCGCTCTGGAACCACCGGCGCGCGATCCCCGTCGTCACGATCACCACGTTCCAGGTAGGGGTCTCCGGGGTCGCCTCGCGCTCGCGGTTCACGACCCCCACGCGGAGCGGCGTCCGGACGATTTCCTCCGAGATCGGGCGGATCGCGAGCGTCTTGCCCGTGCCCGTCCCCGCCATGATGCCAAAGCCGTCGCCGCCGCCCGCCAGCGCCCGAACCTGCGCCCCGTGCTGCCGCTCGAGCACCGTCTCGATACGCAGGCCGAGCGCGAGCTCGATGGTCTCGCAGGCCGCGCGAGTCGGTGCGATCACGACGATGCGTCCGGTGGGGGGTTCGGCGCGCCGGAAGGCGTCGTGATCCGGCGGGAGGTAGTGGTCGCGGATGTGCTGGTGGGGATACGTCACGGGGGGAAAGATAGGGGAGAGACGGGACAACGTGAGAACGGTGAGGACGTGAGGACGCGCCGACTCACGTCCTCACGTTCTCCCGTTATCAATCCCCCAGACAAATCCCCAAATCCCGCGCCGTCTGAATCGAGTCATGATCCAACGGCACGCCTGTGTGCCCTTCCAGGGCCACCTGAAACGGCACCGTGACGATGGACGGCGGGTCGAGGGCCACCATCTGGCCGAACTTCTTCTCCTCGACCGCGCGGACCGCCGCCGCTCCGAAGCGGAGCGCCAGCAGGCGGTCGAACGTGGTGGGACTCCCGCCGCGCTGCAGGTGACCGAGCACCACGGACCGGGTCTCCTTGCCCGT
>Ga0214473_10006101_pt1 | contig 14422 bp, 10 predicted proteins | sample RVTome_7_FD_203509 | JGI IMG/M metagenome (GOLD analysis project Ga0214473, IMG submission 203509) | Soil microbial communities from uranium-contaminated site in the Upper Colorado River Basin, Wyoming, United States - RVT98D197 | ecosystem: Environmental > Terrestrial > Soil > Contaminated >... | reverse complement strand
CGGGAGAGGGTGACTCCTCGAGCTCGCAGTCGGGTGGTGACGCGTCGTCGCCCTCGACCGCATCCGGATCGTCGTCCGGCACTGAGTCGGAGTCGGGAAACGCTGGTGAGGGCGGCACTTCCGCAGCGGGCACCCGCACCGCATCCGCGGGCGGCACATCCGGTGCGTCACGGGCCGAGGGCACGATCCAGGGCGGTGCCGGCGGGCGGGGTCCGAATCTGCCGGGCGCGGCGCAAACCGATGCGGAACGCACCGCCGCGGCAAATCAGCGCATGGACGAGTCACTGGGCGATTTTGACGAGGAGATCCGCAAGGAGCGGGAGCGGCTGGCGCGCGAGCGGGACGCCAATGCGGGCGGTGACAGCGGCGCCGCCGGCGACGCCGCAGAGGGGTCGGGAGCAGACGGCGACGGCGATGGCTCGGGCGACGGATCACGGTCAGGCGACGTGCAGCAGGGCGGATCGCCCGGCGCGGGTGGAGCTCAGGGCGATTCCGAGGGCGGCATGCGGTCCGAGGGAGGCGGCGGAACCGGTTCCGGAGGCGGCGGCGCCGGCAGTGGCGCTAGCAAGGGCTCGGGACCGAGCACCGCGCCAAAGAACATCCCGGACGGACGCGATGACGACGTGATCGCGCGCCAGATCCGCGAGGCCGCTGAAAAAGAAACCGATCCGGAGTTGAGGGAAAAGCTCTGGAATGAATACATCGAGTACAAGAAGAACGTGCAAGGTAAGTAGCTTGAGCCCGAGTCAGAGGCTGCCGGTCGTGCCCATCGTGAATGCAGGTCTGAATCCACGCCGCGACGTGCGTGTCGCACTGCTTGCCATCCTGTTGCCGGTTGCCCTGGCCGGATGCGTGGTCGAAGAGACGCGCCCTCAGCCCAAAGTGCATCCGGTCCAGGCAACCGCCGAGATCCCCGAGAGCGAGCTGCTCGACGTGGGTGTGCGCGTATTCGACCCGGGCATTCCGCCGGAAGTCGAGAACGACACGGAGCTGCAGCAGAAGAAGGGAATCTACCCCGACGTGCGCAAGGCCGAAGCGCGCTACATGGCGATGCTGCTCCGGAACACGCTCGAGGCGTCGGCGCAGTGGGGTGCCGTGCGCGTGACTCCCACCAACGCCGAATTCGTCGACGTCATCGTCTCGGGGCGCATCATCGAGTCGTCGGGCAAGGAACTGAAGCTTAAGATCAGCGTGCGCGATTCGACGGGGCGCGCGTGGTTCACCGACAAAGAGTATGAGTCGCTGGCGGACATCGGTTCGTACCTGAGCGATGCCGCGCTCAAGGCGCGCGATCCATTCCAGAACGTCTATTCGACGATTGCGAATGACATCCTGGCGTTCCGCAAGACGCTGACAGCAACCGACCTGCGTGCGGTGCGCACGATCACCGAGCTCAGATTCGCGCAAGACCTGGCTCCGACGGCGTTTTCCGGCCACGTCACGCAGACTGCGGAAGGACGCTACGAGGTTCAGCGGCTGCCGGCCGCGGGCGATCCGCTGTACGAACGCGTCAGCCGCATCCGCGAGCGCGACGGCGCGTTGATCGATACGGTGAGCGACTATTACGGCAGCTTCGCCGAGGCCGTCAAAGAGCCCTATGGTGACTGGCGCCGATACAGCTTCGATGAGATCACCAAGGAAGATAAACTCAAGCAGCAGGCGCGCACGCGCATGATCATGGGCGCCGCCGCGGTCCTCGGCAGCATCCTGGTCTCCTCGCAATGCAGCGGGGGCAATTACGATTGCCAGCGCATCGAGGACGCAGCCCGCACCGCCGCAACCATCGGCGGCATTGCCGGCATCGTCAGTGGGTTGAAGAAAGGCGCGGATGCCAAGATCCACACCGCTGCGATCCAGGAGCTTGCCACGTCCTTCAATGCGGACGTCGCATCGCAGGTGGTCGAGGTCGAGGGACGTACGCTCAAGCTCACGGGTACGGCCGAAGAGCAATACCGCGAGTGGCGTGAGCTGCTCAAGCAGATGTATCTTGAGGAGACCGGTGGCGCGACCAATACGGCGATCGCCGCCGAATCCACGACCGCTCCGACCACGCCACGCTGAGAGTCCATGCCGAGCATCAACAGCGGACAGCAACTGTCTGCACGGTTTACCTTGCGTGAGCGCCTGAGCACGGGAGCACTGACTGAGACGTGGCGCGCACGCGATGACGTGCGGGACTGCGAAGTCGTGATCAAGCTCCCGCGACCGGGTCTCTCCGACCCGGCTGCGGCGGCGACAGTTCTGCGCCTCGAGCTCGAGACAGCGCGTGCGATCGATCACCCCGCGATAGCCCGCGTCGACGTCCTCGAAAGCCATGGCACGACTCAGTTCCTGGTGAGACCGTTCATCGCTGGCACTGATCTCTCATCACTGCGCGGCCGTGACTGGCACGAAATCGTTCGCGCGGCCGCAGGTGTAGCTGGAGCGCTCGTCGTGATGCATTCACGTGGCTTCGTGCATCGCGATCTCAAGTCGAGCAACGCCGTGCTGAGTGCCGACGGCAGGGTGACGCTCATCGACGTGGCCGCCGCGACGCGCGCCGGAGATACCGCGCCATCAGGCGCGATGTCAGCGTACAGCGCGAGCCCGCAGCAACTGGCGGGCGAGCCGGCGGCAGCAGCGGACGATGCCTATGCGTTGGGCGTCCTGCTGTACGAATTGCTGAGTGGTTATCCACCCTTCTACCCAAACATCACGCGCGAGCGCGTGATGAATGAGCCGGTTGCCCCGGTGCGCGCAACGAGGCCGATTCCAGCAGCTCTCGCCGAACTGGTGATGAGGTTGCTGGCCAAGAGACCTGAAGACAGGTCCATGAAGCTCGCGGAGGTCGCAGCCGCCTTGACGGCAATAGCCGAGCCAGGCGCCGCCAGCGCGTTGACGGCTTCGACCGAAACCATGGTGCCCGCCGGCTCAACGCCGACGGCGCTGGTGCGATCGATCGTCCGGCTGCCTACGGCCGAGCGCGGAGCGCCGCCGCTCGCGGCGCAGCACCGAGCGCGCAACTGGTTGATCGGCATAGCAATGTCACTCTTGCTGGCGGTGGGTGCCGGTGTTTTCTTCCTTCTGCCGCGACTCGCGCCGGTAGTGCACCCGCCGGCCGCCGTCGTTAAGGGCGCACCGGATGTCGAGCACGCCGCCGACCCGACGCCTGACAAGCCCGTCGACCTGCGCGCGTTGGCCGAGGACCTGGATCGGGCTGAGCAGGCGCGCGACGCGTTCCGTGCGACGTACGAATCGCTCGACACCCGCGCCGCCGCACAGTGGGCCGCGCGGGAATTCACCGCCGCAAAGGCGAGTGGCGACGCGGCCGACAACAAGTTCGTAGCGCGGGAGTATGCCGCGGCGCGCGTCGACTACCGGACCGCGCTCGATGGATTGCAGCGGGTCGCCGACCAGGCTGCGGCCGCGCTGTCGGACCAGCTCCGGAAGGGAAATGCCGCACTCACTGCCGGCCAGTCACTCGGTGCGCGCGAAGCGTTCGAACTGGCGCTCAGGATTGATCCAAAAAACGCTGTTGCCGCTCGTGGACTCAAGCGCGCACAAGTCCTCGATCAGGTCATCGCGCTGCTGGCGGCTGCCACCAACGACGAACGCGCCGGCCAGCTCGCGAGTGCTGCCCAGCAGTACGGGCAGGCGCTCGAGCTTGACCCGGAGACGGAGGCGGCGCGCAACGGGCTGACTCGGGTTCGCGGCCGCGTCGCCAGCGACGAATTTGCGGCAGCGATGTCGCTCGGTTTGCGGCAGCTCGAGGCCGGCAAGCTGGCGGAGGCACGCGCCGCATTCGAACGGGCTGGGCGCGTGCGGCCCGGTGCCCCCGAGGTCAACGAGGCGCTGGCCAGGATCTCGCAAATCAATCAACAGCGCGGGATTACCGCTCACCGCGCGCAGGCGGAGCTGTTCGAGCGACAGGAACGCTGGGGCGAAGCTCATGCTGAGTACGAGGCCGCGCTCAAGCTCGACCCGGTACTCGAGTTCGCACTCGCCGGGCGTGACCGCACTTCCCCTCGTGTCGCGCTGGCGCAGCAATTCGAGACTCTGAACGCCAAGCCCGAACGCCTGCTGTCGGGTGCGGTTCGGGAACAGGCGCGGGCATTGCTGACCGAAGCCCGGAAGATTTCCAGCGCCGGTCCCGTATTGCGGCAACAGGTCGAGAAGCTCAGCAGCGATCTCGCGCGGTTCGAAACGCCTGTGCGGGTGGCATTCGAATCCGACAATGTCACCGAGGTCGTCCTCTTTCGCGTCGGCAAGCTCGGTGTTTTCGCTCGCCGCGACCTCGATCTGCTGCCGGGTACCTACACGGTCGTGGGCACGCGTCCGGGGTTTCGTGACGTGAGGCGCGAGCTGACCGTCATGCCAGGTCAGGCGCCGACTCCTCTCTCGGTCCGTTGCGAGGAGCGCATTTGAGCATCTCCCTGCGCGTGCACGAGCCTCTCGGCGAGCGACGGATCGCTGCCGATGCTTTGCCGCTGGCGGTCGGTGGTGAAGGTACGGCGCTCAGCGTACCCGGCATCACCTCACAGACCGTCGTTGCATGGCTTGGATCCGATGATGTCGGTCTGTCCGTCGAAGCGGATTCAGCGCAAGCGGATGCGATTCGGCTCAACGGGCGCGCCGTGAAGGAGCGCGCGCGCCTGTCGCATGGCGACGTCCTTGGCATTGGTGAGGCTCGCATCTTCGTCGACTGCGACGATCGTGAGGCCCGCCTGACGGTAGTGCATCGCGAAGGCAACGAAACGGCTCCGCCCATCGGCGATCCGATCGCGCTGGACCAGGAGCACGACATCGGTCCCGAAGTGCGGACGGTGCAGCGCGTCGCTTTCAAGCCTGTGATTGCCACTCGCCTGGCCCGTCGCAGCAGGTTGCACCCCGGCCGCTGGGTGATTGCCAGCGCAATCGTCGTCCTCGCGGCCGCTTTGTATTTCATGTCGACGTCGCGCTCGGTGCAGGTGCTCGTGGAACCCGCGACGGCGGACATCGATTTTCTGGGCACGTGGCTCGACATCGGCGTCGCCGATCAATTCCTTTTACGCCCCGGCTCTTACACGCTCGTGGCGGAGAATCCAGGCTTCGAACCCGTGCAGTTGCCCGTTAGCGTCACCACCGAATCCAACCAGCAGGTGCGTGTCACGCTCAAGAAACTGCCGGGACGGGTGCGGGTCGATACCGGCGGCGTGGCGGCAACGTTGACAGTCGACGGGAAACTGTTGGGGCCCGTGCCGGACGAATACGAGATGGCGGCCGGGACGCGCGAGATCGCATTGCAGGCGCCGCGCCATCTGGATTTTTTCCAGCGCCTCGAAGTCAAGGGAGGCGGCGAGTCACAGCAGTACCGGCCCCAGCTCATCCCTGCGTTCAGCCCGGTCACCGTCGAATCGAAGCCCGCCGGCGCGCGCGTGGCAATCGATGGTCGCGACATCGGCGCGACACCACTCACCACAGAGCTCGACGCCGGGACCTATGTGTTGAGCCTGGCAGCAACCGGTTTTCGCCGCTGGGAAGGCGCCATCCAGGTCCAGGCCAATGCGCCGCAGACGATCGGGCCGGTGGAACTGGGACTGCCCGACGGCCGCATCGGCGTGCGCACGACGCCTGGCCAGGCGGATGTGGCCATCGCCGGGCGCTACCGCGGGCGCACGCCACTCGACATCGAGCTCTCCCCGGGCGTCGACTACGAGGTCCATATCACCCGCGCCGGTTACGAACCGTTGCGCCGCGTGCTGCGTGTTCAGCCCGGCGACCGAGTCGCGCTGAACGTCAGCTTGAAGCCGATCCTCGGCGAAGTGACAGTGAGGGGTGAACCGACGGATGCGCGGCTCTTCGTCGACGGCGAGCCGCTGGGCGCGGCGAATCGGACACTGTCACTCCCTTCCGCGGAACTGACGCTGGAGGTCCGGCGCGAGGGGTTTCAGAGCTTCTCCACCAAGATCACCCCGCAGCCGGGGGTCCCCCGAGTCGTCGAGTTTCGCTTGCTCACGCCGGAGCAGGCGCGCGCCGCGCGGGTACCCGCGACGATCCGGACGCGCTCCGGACTCGACTTGAAGCTCGTTACCCCCGGCACATTCACCATGGGGAGCCCGCGCCGCGAACCCGGCCGCCGCGCCAACGAGACCGAGCGCGTCGTGAGCCTCAAGCGACCGTTCTACATCGGCGTCACCGAAGTGACGAACGCCGCTTACCGGCAGTTTCAGCCCGAGCATCTGTCAGGGATCGTGCGCGATCGTTCGCTCGATCAGGAAAGTCACCCGGTGGTCAACGTCACCTGGCAGCAAGCGGTTGAGTACTGCAATTGGCTGAGCGCACAGGAGGGTCTCCCGCCGGCATACGTGCAGCAGGGTGACCAGCTCGTACCGGCCACACCAGCCACAATCGGCTATCGCCTGCCGACGGAAGCGGAATGGGAATGGTCGGCGCGATACGAAGGTGGCCAGGCCACGCGCCGATATCCTTGGGGAAGCTCGCTGCCGATCGCCCCGAAGTCCGGAAACTTCGCGGACCGTGCGGGTCTCGCGGTGCTGGAAACAGCCCTCAGCGACTACGAAGATGGAGCTGCGACTACCGCGCCGGTTGGGCGCTTTACCCCCAATGCGCTGGGCTTGTTCGATTTCGGCGGAAACGTTACCGAATGGGTGCAGGATCTCTACACAGTGAACACGGAGATCGGCGTGCAATCGAGTATTGACCCCACCGGCCCGGCCACAGGCACCCGGCATGTGGTGCGCGGTTCGAGCTGGAGGACGGCGAACGTGGCGGAACTTCGCCTCGCCTGGCGGGACTATGCCGATGGCAAGGCGCAGCATATTGGGTTGCGGATCGCCCGGTACGCCGAATGAGCGCAGTGATGCAAGGCAGGAGAACTATGATGACCCGCATGCGAACGACGTTGACGCTGCTGGCTCTCGTCGCGGTATCCCAGTCTGCACCGCTGCAGGCGGGTGATCCGGGTGACGAAGCGCAGCCGGTAGCCGCGAAGCCGGCAACCGGACCCAAACAAGAATCGACCGCGGAATCGTCGACAGAGTCTAGCGTTGCTCCCGAGCAGGTGGCGCCACCCGCGCAGGCTGCGGCCGCCAAGGATGCTTCGAGCGAGGCGACGGACGAAGCGGAGCAGCCGGAACGTTTCATCCCGACGCAGAAAACGACCGCCGATAACAGCGCAACTTTTCCGGTGGACATCTGAGGACACATGAAGAGCCGCTACCCCAGAGAATTCCTGTTCAGCGTCTTCTCGCTGATCATCTCGATCATCGTCGTGCACGCGGTATATGTCACGGTCGTGCGGCCGCGCGCCCTCACGATGCAGCAGGAGCAGAACGCGAAGGCCGGCAAGGATCCGAACTATGTCGCGGAACGGTCCTTCTACATCGTCGTCAAGGACTATGAGCAGGAGAGCTGCTTCGTCCTGATGCTCTGGGCGCTGGCGATCCTCGGCTACAAGGCGGTCGATACGGCGCGCGAGCGCCGGCTGCTCGATGCGGATCTCCTGCACGTACCCGAGGGAATGCGCATCCTGCCGCAGGATACGCGCGAATACTCCAGGCAGGCCGAGCAACTGCCTCCCGAGCAGCGCTCACTGCTATTGCCGCGTGCATTGCAGGCCGCGCTCAGCCGTTTCGGGGCAACACAGACCGTGCAGGATGTCTCAACGGCTGCGCACGGGGTCTGCCAGGCGGAAGCGGAGCGACTGGAATCGGAGATGTCCATGTTGCGCTACATCGCCTGGGCGATCCCCGCGATCGGTTTCATCGGCACAGTCCGCGGAATCGGTGATGCGCTTGGCGCTGCGCACAAGGCTGTGAGCGGCGACATCTCGGGCGTGACCGAGGGTCTTGGCGTGGCATTCAACTCGACGCTGATCGCGCTGCTCATCAGCATTTTCCTGATGTTCCTGCTGCACCAATTGCAGCTCGCGCAGGAGCGGCTGGTGCTCGACACGGAAACCTACCTCGATCAGCGACTGATCCGGCACATGCAGGCGGCATAGGACCCGATGTGAGCACGGCGGCCATCGATCTGAACGACACGGGCATTGCCATCGCGTGCGATGGTGCACTGCTGGCGTCGAGCCCGGGTTACGCGCTGCTCGGACGCGAGCCGGTGCTGGTCGGCGAAGCCGCGAAACGGGCCTCGCGGCTCGAGCCACTCAACGCCGTCAACCGGTTCTGGCACGAGCTCGACGAAAAGCCACTCGCCATGCTCGCCGCGGCGGGCCGCTCAAACGCCGACCTCGCATATCTGCACCTGCTGCAGATTCGCGACCTGCTGCGGGAGCGGGCGGACGCCGTCGTGTGCGCGGTTCCGGCGGCGCTGGGCGGTCGCGAGCTCGCGCTCATTCTGAGCATGGCGCGCGAGTGCGGTCTGCCCCTGATCGGCTTCATTGACGCAGCCGTTGCAGCTGCCGCGGCATGGTCTGGAAGCGGCCGCTTCCTGTACGTGGATCTGCACCTCCACCGGTCGATCATCACCGCCGTCGAGGCGGGGGAAGTGCTACGCCGCGAGCGGGTCGAGATCGCGCCACGCGCCGGTCTCGCCGCGCTCTGCGACGGGTGGATGCGCCTGATCTCCCGCAGCTTCGTGCGGCAGACGCGTTTCGACCCGCTGCACCAGGCTGCAACGGAGCAGGAACTGTTCGATGTGTTGCCCGCATGGCTCGATCAGCTCGTCGATGACGCGGCGATCGAAGCTCAGATGCATTTCGGGGCCGAGACTTTTCGGGTGCCGCTGACGCGGGAAGAGGTCGCGCTCGAGGCCGAGCATGCTTACGGTGAGATCCTGCTGTGCGTGCACAGGCTGCGCCGCTCAGGAGTCGCGACGACGCTCGCGTTGAGTCACGCGGCTGGTCGATTGCCCGGTCTGCGTGAGCGCTTGGCCGAGTTCAGCGACTGTGAGCTCGTGAGGTGTCCCCCGGGAGCCGCCGCGCTTGCCGCGCTCGCACACGGGTCGCTATGGAGCGCCGCACCCGACAGCGCAACGTTGCTGGCCGCCGCCACCCGCCTCGATGCCGCAGCAGCCGAACTACTGGTTCCGGCTGTCCTGCGGCCAGCCGCCCCGGCCGAACAGGCCGATGCGCCGAGTCACGTCTTGTATCGCGGCCAGGCGATTCCGCTCAACACGACGCCACTGGTGGTCGGACTTGCGCCGGGTGGAGCCAGGCGCTGCCTGCAGGTTGCCGGTGCGTCGGCCGGGATCTCGCGCCTGCATTGCTCGTTGTTGCGCACTCCGCAGGGAGCCTTGGTCATCGACCACAGCCGTTACGGCACCTGGCTCAACGATGAACATGTCCCCGGTCGTGCGGCGCTGCGCGCCGGTGATCGCCTGCGCTTGGGAAGTCCCGGCGTGACGCTCGAGCTGATCGCGATCGGATAAGTACGAGGACACGATGGCGCGTCGCCGCGAAGCCCAGGTTTTCAGCATGTCGTTCCTCGACTGCATCTGCTGTGGATTCGGCGCGGTGGTGCTGTTCTATACCGTCATCAGCGCGCAGTCCGGAGTGGAGCGCGTGCGCCGCAATGAGGATGTCGCGGCCGAAGCCATGCGGCTCGAGGACGAAGTGCTCGATGGATACAAGAATCTCGTGGTGTTGCGCAACACGCTCGAGAAAACCACGACCGAACAGGTGAGCACGTCGGGCCGCAGCCTCAGGGTCCTCGAGGAGGTCGAGCGACTGAAGGTCGAGCTGGCGAGTTACTCGGGAGACAGCCTCGCGCGGCGTGAGCACATCAATCGACTCAAGGCGGAGATCAAGTCGCTCGAGGAGGGTACCCGCCGGCTGTCCGCGGGTGCGACCACCAAGGGAGAAGAGGGAGACCGCCTGCGCAGCTTCCGGGGCACGGGCGTTCGTCAATACCTAACTGGCATCAGGGTCAACGGCGAGCGCATCCTGATCCTGGTCGATGCCTCGGCGAGCATGCTGGACGAGACGCTGGTGAATATCCTGCGCATGCGCAACATGTCGACGGCGCAGAAGATGCTGGCACCGAAGTGGCAGCGCACCGTGGCGTCGGTGGACTGGCTGACGACGCAGATTCCGCCGACGAGCCTGTTCCAGATTTACGCATTCAATACACTGCCACGCGCCGCCGTCGAGGGTACCGAGGGCCAGTGGCTCAAGGGCAGTGATCCGCGAGCACTCAACAACGCTGTTCAGGCACTGCGCAGGACTGCGCCCACTGATGGTACCAGCCTGATCAATGCCTTCAACGTCGCGCGGCAACTGACGCCGGCGCCCGATCAGATCATTCTCATCACGGACGGCCTGCCGACGCAGGGCGCCACGCCTCCGGCGTTGCGCAAGGCCGTCGATGCCGAACAGCGCGCGAAACTGTTTGACCAGGCGTTGCAGGCTCTGCCCGCCAACCTGCCCGTCAGCGTGCTCCTGATGCCAATGGAAGGTGACGTTCCGGCTCCCAGCCGTTACTGGCGGCTGGCGCGCAGCACCGGTGGCGTCTTCATGATGCCGGCGAGGGACTGGCCATGAGACGTGCGCGTCGCGACATCGAGACCTTCAGCCTGTCCTTTCTCGACTGCATCTGTTGCGGCTTTGGCGCCATCATCCTGCTGCTGGTGCTGGTCGAGATCGGCGAACCGGTGGTCATCGAGCGCGACAGGGAGGACCTGCAGGGCACGGTCCTGCGTTTGCAGGAAGAGCTGCACGCGCTGCGGGGTGAGACGACCGTGCTCAACCGGGAGCTCAGAGGTCGCATCGAGCAGTTGTCGAGTGAGCGCAGCAAACTCGCCCGACTGCAGGGGGACCTGACGTCGATTCACGGTGAATATGCGGCGAGCCGCGGCGACTCCGCGGTCGCGAATGTGATGGAGACGGAACTGGTCGCAGCGTACCAGAAGCTTACTGAAGAAATGGAGCGGTTGATGAAGACGAGCTACCGCCGGCCGAAGAGCGATACGGTCGGCGGCATTCCCGTTGACAGTGAGTACATCATTTTCGTCGTGGATACTTCCGGCAGCATGCAGGAATACAACTGGCGCGCGGCGCGCCAGATGCTGAGCGAGATCCTCGACATGTATCCGCGGGTCAAAGGCATCCAGATCATGGACGATGAGGGCGCGTACATGTTCGATGGTTACCGGGGCCAATGGATTGCCGATACGCCCGCACGGCGCAAGGCGATCCTGGATCGCTTTACCAACTGGACGTCGTTCAGCAACTCGAGCCCGGTGGAAGGCATCCTGGCGGCGATCCGCAGCTTCTGGTCGGCGGACAAGAAAATCAGCATCTATCTTTTCGGCGACGACTACACCGGCGAGTCGATCCAGGCGGCGCTCGATGCCGTCGATCGCGCCAACCGCGTGGCGGGCGGCGAGCGACGCGTGCGCATCCACGCGATCGGATTTGCGATGCCCTCGCGTGTGCCCCAGTTCGGCAACCAGCGCTTCTCGGCGCTCATGCGTGCCATGTGCGAACGCAACGGCGGTACGTTCGTGGGATTGCACGAGCAGGGAAAAACATGAACGCCAGGACACGTGTCGCAAGAGACCTGGTTGCGGCGACGCTGCTCGCGGGGCTCGCAGGTTGCGGTGGTGTGCATGTGGCTGCCGAATCGGAGGTACCCACGCCGCTGATCGATCCGCTGCCCTTGACCGTAGGCATTCACTACACCGAAGCCTTCAGTAAGTACGCTCATGCCGAGGAACGGTGGGGCGTCGACTGGAATGCCGAGTTGGGGCCCTACCACGTACGCATGGCCGATCGGCTGTTTGCGGCGGCCTTCCGCGAGATCATCCCGGTCAAGGACCTCACCGGCCTGCCGTCAAGTCCGCCATACGTGGCGATCATCGAGCCACGCATCGAGCAGTACTCGTTCATCACACCGAAGGATACCGGCGCGGACTATTACGCCGTGACGATCAAGTACCGGCTCGACATACTCGCACCCAATGGTTCGCCCGCAGACTCATTGACGTTCACCGGCTACGGTAGTTTCAAGTCGGGGGGAATGACGAGCACCGCACCGATGGTGTTGGCGACCAAGGCCGCGATGCGCGATGCGGCGGCAAAGTTCCTGGTGCAGTTTCCTGAGCAGCAGGTCACGCGAAAGCTCCTGGCGGGAACGCCCCTGCTCGAGACCACCGCACCGGCGGTCGTGGCCGAAGCTGCGCCGGCGGCTGTGGTGACGGACGATGTGGTGATCGAGATGGTGCCGATCATCGATTCCGCCCCGCAACCGGCACCGGCCGCACCCGGCGAGCCAGCTCCCGGCCCAACGCAGGCACTGCCCGCGCCACCTCAGGACTCGTCCAAGAGCCAGTTTCAGCTGCGCACGTAGATGACCTGGCGATGCCGAACGCCGGTGGTCGCGACCGGCTCGCCATCGATGAAACGCGGCCGGTAGCGCGAACGCCGGATTGACGCCACCGTCGCTTTGCCGGTGGCCTCGGTGACGTCCTGCGCCACGATCGTCACATTCTTGGCGCGGCCCTCGGGTGTCACGGTCAGCTCCACCTCGACGAAGTGCTCGGCGTACTCTTCGGGATCCACCGTAGGATTGCGCCTCGAACTCGAAGGGGGCCGGTAGATAAGCTGGGCCGGCGCACCGAGGACCGCCGTACCCGCGGCTCCGGGCACACTCAGTGCCATCCACGCCTCCCGATATTCGCGCATCGCCTCGCGCGTCCGGCCCGCAATCATGTACCAGTCGCCGAGATCGACCAGCGTATCGCCGCGCAGGGCGACAGCTTCGTCGGGGTGAGCATCCAGTGCCTTGAGGGCGAGCTCCAGGGCGTCCTCGCCCGCACTGTTGAGGACCGTCGTCGTCGCAGTCGATCCCGGCGTCGGCCCGCTGTAAGCCGCCGCGCTTCCCTGTGGGCTGGGGACAGGCTCGTCCTGTTCAACCTGCCCGGGGCCATGCAGGTACTCCATGCGATACATGCGCGCGATGCCGCGCAAGGGCGTGACCATGCGCAGATCGTCCTTGCCGCCCGCCTGCCGGGCGATGTCGAGCGCGCGGGCGTACGCCTGCCGCGCGGACACGTACTGCCCCGCCTTCTCGAGCCAGTTCGCGCTGTGCTCAAGCGCCGGTAGCAGCCGGGGATCGTTCTTGCCATACGCCGCCTCCGCCAGGCGCACCGCATATTGTTGCTCGCGCTCCGCATCCGAGAACTGGCCGAGCGCCACGTAGCTCGCGACGAGCGGCTCCACGAGCTCGAGCTGCTGCGGATTGAACAGGCCATCCAGCTTGCGGCTCACGTCGACGGCACGGCGCAGGGAGCGAGCGGAGGCGTCGTAGTCGCCCGCCGCTGCGTAGGCCACACCAAGGCCGAGCAGCGGCTGGATGATGCCGCGTGAAAAACCGCCCTCGCGCGTTTCGACGATCTTGAGGGCGCGCTGATACTGGAGCGCGGCGCCGCTGAAGTCGGCGAGCCGGTACCTGGTCGTGCCGAGGTTGATGAGTGGCGTCGCCAGCTCGAGCGCGTCCTTACCAAATCTCTGTTCGGTGATGTCCACCACCTGCTGCGCGGCGGGTAAGGCATCGGCGAAGCGCCGCGCAGCGAAATGCTCGCGAAACGCGCGGTAGGCGGCGGCGCGATCGCCACCGTAATCGACCGCGGGTGCGAGCGGCGCGCTGGCCTCCGTCGCGACAGCGGGCGCGTCATCGGGCGCGGCAGTGGCCGGCGTTTCGGAATCCGGTGGAGCCGCCGGCGGCTGTGCGGCGGCGTGGGTCGCGGGAGCGATCGCGGCAAGCAGCGCGAAAGCCGCCGATACGCACCATCCGGTCGACATGCGTACGACTACGGCTTCTGGAACAGGTCGTGCGACACCAGCCATTCGCGCCCTCCGCGATAGCCCCAGGTTTCGGCGCGGGCCATGAAGAACACGCGCCAGTATACCCACCCTCTGCGGGCCGGATCCGCGCCATCGGCGCGCGAATTGGACACCGCCGTGATGCGAGAGTTCTTGAACTGCAGGCCCGTGCGCCCGTCAGACCGGGGGTCGATCCACCGCGGGCTGACGCAGCGTGAGCGCCGCGTGTCTAAGGATCGGGGTGAACGCGCGGTACAGGAAGTAAATGGCAATCGGCCCGATCGCCAGCCAGCCGATCACCGCGTGCACGATCGCATCCCACAGAACCACGATCGCATGCCCGGCGCTCGCGGCCATGAGTTCCAAGCCGGCGTCCATGGACAGCGATTGCGGTGGTGCCAGGACGATGCGCTCGCCGACGCGCACGAACGGGATGATCAGCAGGAGTTGCACCGGCATGATAGCGAAGTGAACCGTGTGAATCGCAACCATGTTGAGCCGCCAGGCCAAGGCCGCCACCGTGCACAGCACGGTCGTGGTGCCGAGAATCGGAAAGATTCCGAGCACGATGCCGAATGCGAGGCTCAGCGCGATCTTGCGCGGTGTGATGCCCTGCGAGAGCAACCCGATGATCGGATCGACAAGCTTTTGACGCAGGAAATTCTT
>Ga0214473_10006100_pt1 | contig 14422 bp, 19 predicted proteins | sample RVTome_7_FD_203509 | JGI IMG/M metagenome (GOLD analysis project Ga0214473, IMG submission 203509) | Soil microbial communities from uranium-contaminated site in the Upper Colorado River Basin, Wyoming, United States - RVT98D197 | ecosystem: Environmental > Terrestrial > Soil > Contaminated >... | reverse complement strand
GAGGCGGCGAAGAAGAACGCGGTCTACCGGCAGGCCTGGGCGGGCCGCCCCGGGAGGCCGGCACGCCTGCGGTACCCTCCGCCGCGGAAGCGTTCCCGCGGCTGGTGCCCGGCTCGGACTTCAAATCCGATGGGGCGTGCAGCGATGCGCGCCCGGCGGGTTCGATTCCCGTCCGCTTCCGCCCTAGTCATATTGGCGATGCCCCCGACTGTCCGCCGCAGTAGCCGCGTTCCTGCGCGCTGGTGCGCGAGGCACAGTAAGGCGCAACTTCCCGCGAAGAGCCCTCCGCCGCGCGCGGCGCCCGGAGTCCGATGCGTTCACCCATCCGCGCGGCGCCCGGTGCCCCCACCGCAGCGGCCGCACGCCCGCATCCGGTCCACCGCGGCCCAGGCCCGTCGCCTGCGGCGCGAAGCCGAGATCGCCATGCAGCAGGACCAGCCCGCTGCGCGCGGGCGGCTCCGCCGTCACCGCCGGCCGGTCCAGCGCCGCCGCCAGCCGGACCGCGAGCACCGCGACCGAGCCGCAGGCGCCGATCCAGGAGACCAGGACCGCGGCGGCGAGCAGATGGAGCAGCGCTTTCACTTCGGATCCCCATCATCAGGGACCGGGGTCACGCGCCAGTCAGTCCAGCGCGCGAGCATCTTCCGTAGGCGCTCGACGACCTGGCGCGCCGTGGCCACCTCATGCTCTGAGTCCGGGTCGTCGCCGAAGGCGTCAGCGTAGGAGTCGACGATTCGGAGCAGCCCGAGGGCTTCCTCGGGCGAGAGGTTCAGGTTCATCGAGCGCCCCGCTTGGCCTTGGCCCTCTCCGCGCGCACCTTCGCGTGCCACTTCCGCGCCCGCTCGCGGGCCTTGATCAGCATCGCCTCATAGGCGGCCTTGTCCTTCTTGAGGGCCGCGTAGGCCGCGCGGGCCGCCTCCTTGCGGTCGTCCGCGGCGGTGGCCTTCGCCTTCCTGGTCTTCTTGGGCTGGGCCACCTTCTGGCGCTCGCGCCATTCCCGGCTGCGCTCCGCACTCGTCTTCGCCATCGTCGTCTTCCTCCCGGGCCACCAGCGGCCCGTGCCCGATGTCCTTTGCACAACGCGCGCCCTTGTTCCCGTCACCGGCGGGGCGCGCCCACCGCGCTCGTCGGACCGGCGGATCCGTTCGTGATCCAGAAATGCGTCGGCTCCCGATGCGCAGCGCCGTCATTTAGCGCGCGAGTGTCATGAAAAGCCAGGGGTATTCGACCGGACAGGGGGATGAAGCGGGCCCGTGTGCGGCCATCAGGCGGGCGAGGCGAACCTGCGCCGCATGGACCGAACCCGGCAAGGACTGCGCCGCCCGGATCACCCGGGCGTAGGAGGAACACCGACGATGAGCAACCTGCCCCCGAAGCTTCACGCCCAGAGGTTCCACGTGGCCGAGGCGAGGATCGCAGCCCTTCGCTGCACGCTGCGGAACCGGGCGCGCACGGCGGCCGAGTGGGACGCGGCTGTCTATACGCTGGAACGCCTGATCATCGCGGCCGGCGGCTCGCTGGCCGAGGCATGCGGCCGGGCGGCGCGGTAGGCCCGCCAGGGTCCAGCGAGGGTCGCCTCCGCGATCGACCCGCCCGCGGCAGCGTCAGGCGCCCGGTCTGGGCCCGTGGCGGGAGGGTCCAGCGATAGCTCGTCGGGCCCCTGCGCCGACGGGGGCTGGGTCCTCCCGGCCCCGTCCTGGTTCTCGGTCGAGGCCGGGGTCCCGTGCTGGGTTCGACGGGACTCTCTCCCTCCGCTAGTTTTTCCCCCGTCGGCCATCCCCCCGACGGTCCTCCGAAGACCAGCTGCGCCCCACCTGGCGCGCGGGATGGCCATGACCGACGACGATCTGAGGCAGCAGAAGCAGATCGCCGCCCACGGGGCGATGGCCGGGGCGTGGATCGACACGCGGATGGAATTCGACCGTTCCCTGCTCGCTCTCTCGGCGGGTGGCCTCGGCCTACTGTCGGCTCTGCTGAGGCAGCCCGCGGGCCTCCTGGACCTCACCTTCTTCGTGATCGGTGTGATCGCGTTCGGTATCACCCTGGCGGCGATGCTGACCACGTTCGCATTGAACAGCAGGGCGATCGAGGATGCGCTGGACGGTGGCACCGGAGAGGTTCCGGCGATCAAGAAGATCGGCAGGGCCGCGGTCATCACTTTCGGATTCGGGGCTGTGGCTACGATTTCGCTAGCTGTCGCAGCAGCGACGGGGAGGAGGGACGACATGGACCGGAAGGCGAAGATCTCGACGACCAGGGTGGCCGAGAAGCAGAACCAGCGGCTCGGACTCAACGGGATAGGCAAGGCGCTGGGCACGGCGCAGAAGGGCGAGTCGAAGGTCGACTCGGGGAAGGCCGAGAGTACGAAAGTCGAGTCGGGGGAATCCGAGGGCGCGAAGGTCGAGTCCGGGAAGCCCAAGGCGAAGGCCGAGACCAAGAATCCCTGAGGCAGGGCTCGGCGGCCGACGCCGCCGAAACAAGGAGGGCAGTTGGTGGCGAAGTCAGACCGCAACAGTGGGAAGCGCTGGACTCGCGAGGAGGTGTCGAAGCTCCGGGGTCTAGCGCGGGGGAATACTCCTAGTCGCATCATCAGCCTGAAGTTGGGTCGTCCGCTCGGGAGCGTTTACCAGAAGGCCAGCGAGAAGGGGATCTCACTCAAGCCCACGAACCAGTCCCCCGACGACCGACGGCGTCGTTGAGGGGCGCCGGCAGACTCGCCCACGCAGGAGCGCCATCTCGGCGCGGAGGAACGCCATATGGGAGCTAGTGGCTGGGCGCAGAAGGCGTTCGCAATCGCGAAGACTCTGAACAACGCCGATCTGCTGGTAGCACTGGCGGAGCTGAAGTCGGACTACGCCGACAGGGTGACCGAGATCGCCGAGCTGAAGCAGCGCATCCGCACGCTCGAGGATCGTCTGAGTGCCGGGATCACGATGCTGTTCCGGGAGAATGTCTACTGGAGGCAGATCGAGGGCAGCGGTGAGGAAGGACCCTACTGCCCGAAGTGCTGGGACGGGGAGCGGAAGCCTGTCCGTATGCTGCAGCGCGAAGACGACTTCCGCTGGTGGTGCTCGGTCTGCGTGCTGGCGATCCAGCGTCCCGGGATGGAGCCGCCGGAGCCGCCGGAGCCGCGGCAGTCCGACTGGCTCAGGAGCCGGTATTGATGCGCATCACTCCCCCAGCTTCTCCCATCACTCCCAGCCCTCACGCGTCGACATCCACTTCGCCTCCTCGGCCAGCGCTGCCTTCCGCAGCTCCTCGGGAGGCGCGGCCTTTACGTCCTGGCAGGCGCGAATGGATCTGCCGCGCTACCGGCCCGGATCCCGCCCTTCAGCGGAGGGCGCCGCGGCCTAGCGCCCACCCCGTGATAGGCTCACGGCCAATGCAGACCACCATCGGGCTCGCTGAAGTATCAGAGCTGGAACAGGCCTTCGCTAGGTTCAATGAGCTGACCTCGATTCTCATGGGTGACTTCAGCCACGCGCTCGCCGCATACAGCGAAGACCGTGCTTCTCAGGTTCGCCGTCGAGCTGTTGTGCTGGCGGCGGCAGCGCTATTCGAGGGAACAGCATATGCCCTAAAACAGAACGCCCTCGCCTGGGCAGAAGCCATTCGCATGAAGCTGTCGCTCGCTGAGCAGGCTCTGCTGCGGGATGAGGCGTACAGCCTTGATCGCCAAGGCCGGCCAGCAACGGACACGAAGAAGTTCTTGTCAACTGCTGCGAACCTCAGGTTCGCATTCGACACGTTCGCGAAGGTCCTCGGGAGCAGCTTCCGCCTGGTCGTGGCCGGGCCGGGGTGGCAATCCTTCAGGCGGCTCATCGAGGTCCGACACCGGCTTGCGCATCCGAAAGCCGCTGCTGCGCTGGAGATCTCAGAGAAAGATTACGATGACTTCGACGCTGGGTTCGAGTGGTTCATCACCCAGTACAAGACGCTACTGAACGAAACGTCTGCGGGCATTGAGCGCCTGCGAGGCTCCCGGTAGCACCCTACTTCCTGGGTCGGCGCTTCCGCTTCGCAGGCTCGACCTCGCGCGCGGGCGCCGGGTGCTGCTCCAACCATGCGATCGCTTCCGGGAACTGCTCCCACCACGGGCCGACCTCCTTCTGGGACCAGCGGGCTTCTTCGGCCCACACCTCCTCAGGAGACCGGCATCTCGTGGCCTTCAGCCGTTCTACTACCCTGCGCACGTACGGCTGCTTCTCGGTGTTCTCCCGCTCGATGCCGATGAAGCGCCGGCCTAGCTCCAGCGCGGCGACCCCGGTGGATCCGCTCCCCGCGAAGGGGTCTAGCACCAGGTCATAGGGCCGGCTGCTGACGCCGATCAACTCCTTCAGCATCGCGATCGGCTTCTCCGTAGGGTGCAGTTTGCTTCGATCGCGGCGCGGGTAGGGCAGATCAGAGTAGCGCCGCACTCGACCGCGGTCCGCCTGCCGCTCGCTGAGCATCACCCTGATCGCCTTGATCACCTCGGCTCGGTCACGCGCGAGCGGCAGCGCGAGGGCCGAGAAGTTGATCGGCTCCGGGTCAGGGATCCGCTTCAGCATCTCCTGAAGCACGTCCTGGTCGCCGTCCTCGAACGCCCGCCGCAGCTTCTCCCGCTCCTCCTCGTGTGCTGCGCGTCGCTGCGCGTCCATCGCCCGCAGCAGCCCAACATCCTCGGGATCGGTGAAGTCTGGTAGCCGTTTGCCCCAGGCAACGTAGTCCCAGGTGGACATCCAGGCGAACGTCCCTTGGTTCCCTTTCGACTTCACCCAGGCAAGAGCCCCGAGCACTTTGACGAGCTTGCCGCCCGCCCGCTCCAGGTCGAAGGGATGCTTGCGGCTGCTGAAGGAGTAGACATGGCCCTCGGGCTTGAGCTTCCGGATCGCCAGCGCGATCACCTCGTAGACGACTCCGAGATCCTTGTCGTTCTCCATCCGCCCGTACTGATCGTGTCGACCTTCGTCGTCGCCGTAGGGCGGGTCGGTGACGATGAGGTCAGGGCGCTCGATCCCGCCCAGCACGTTCAGCGAGTCGGCGTGGTAGAGCCGGGCCCAGAAGGGAACGCCGGCGGCGCGGATTTCCAGCGCGAGCCTGGGACGCTGCTTCCGCTGAAGCACGGCCCTGGCCCGATCCTTCGACGCCTTCGCCCGGGAGGCCCGGCCCCTCCGCCACGATGCCTTCGCCCGCCGCCGCGAAGCTGCCCGGTAGCCCTCCGGGTCGACTGCCGCGCAGGCCCGCTGGCGAGCAGCCTGCTTCTCCCGGCAGGTGAAGCACGTCTTCCCTAGGGCCCCGGTCTGCTTCCGGCTGAAGCAACTCTCGGGGCGGTCCCGGTGGCAGGTGGTGCATGAGGGCATGGCCCTTGATCGGCGTGGCAGCGGTGGGCCTGAGGGCGGCCGCGCGCTGATGGTGCTTGACTGATTCCTGTGACACTGGAATACGACGGGCCCGCCGAGTGGCGGCCGGGCCGCTGCTATTGATCAACGCAGGGCATCGATGGGTGGGCCGTTCCGAATCTTTCTTCGAGGTATCATCGATTCTTTCCAGTTAGACCGCCAAGCTGCGCATCTCGGAGCATCTCGGCGCATCTCGATCGCTATCCTCCCCATGCCTCCTCGTGGTTCCCAAGTGCAATGAACGCGGTCTGCGGACAGTCCCAGGCCGCGTTCATCCTTTCAATGAGAGCCCGGTACTTCCGGGCCCGGGAACCAGCCCGCGCGCACCGCGGGCCAACAGCGAGTGAGGTATTTCCGTGTCGACCGAAGCGAGCCCGGACCCGGGCTCTGATCCCCGTTCCAGTAGCGTCAGGCTCCACGCCGACATCGAGCAGCTGCTGAAGCTGCGCTTCCGCCATCTCGACCTGGAGCGTTGCAAGCCCCTGCTGCATCCCGAGCAGCCGCCGAATGGTCTCCACCGCGTCAAGGGGGACGGGGAGTACCCCGCGGTGCTGATGAGCACCGGCACCTGGTGGTTCGCGGACCGGACGCAGCGGCCGCTGAACAAGCAGATGCTGCCGATGAAGAGCAAGGCGCCGGCCGGACCCAAGCCCCTGCTTTTCGACGACGCGGCCGCCAAGGCCGTCGTCGTGGTCGAAGGCGAGGGCCAGGCCATGGCCCTGCGCTCCGTGGGATTCATCGGCGTCGTGTGCGTGGGCGGGACGGACGCCCTGCGCACCAACAGCCCGCAGGGACGCGAGCAGCGCCGGGCAGCCTTCGCGGGCAAGGATGTCCGCGTCCTGTTCGACTTCGACGCGGCCGGGCGCGAAGCCGCCCCGGCCGCCGCGGGCCTGATCATGGAGGCGGGGGCCACGCGCGCGGCGGTGGTCGAACGCCCGGCCGACTGGCCCGAGAGCGTCGACGTTGAGGACTGGCTCGGGGCCTTCGAGACGCCGGAGCAGGGCCGCGGGGCGCTACTGGCGATCCTGGGCGGTGCCACCTGGGCGACCAAGAAGCAGCTGGAGAAGGCCGAGGAGGAGTCGAAGCCCACCGAGGTCACCGATCTCGTATTGGAACCTACCGAGACGCGCCTCGCTGCCGTCTACGATCCCGCGGACGGCAAGTTCAAACTCGCCGTCTGGAACGCGCCCGCCGAGGTGCAGCACTACGAGTCAATCCAGCACGACGTCGAGCCCACGTCCAAGCTCCTGGTAGTGGAGCGCTGGAAGCACGGTGACACCACCTACGTCCCCCGGATCGGCCGCCGCGGGCACGAGGAGATCCGGAACCGCCAGTTCCTGCTACCCCCGCCTCCGGGCGAGGACCCGGAGAAGCTGGAGGCGCTGTGGGCTGATCTCCTTCAGTACATCCGCGCGCACGTGCTCCTGTCCAACGAATCGGACTACGCCGTCGTGGGAGCGTACGTCCTGCTGAGCTACGTGCTCTTCGCCAACCCCCAGCTTGAGAGCTGCCCGTACCTGCGCATCGTGGCCCCGCCCGGAGGCGGTAAGGACACGCTATTCGGCGTGCTGCGACGGCTCCTCTACCGGGCCTTCACGACCAGCGCGACCGACTCGAACATCCACCGACTGATGGACCAGCGAAACCCCGTGGTCCCCCTCATCAACGAGCTGCACCTGGAAGAACTGACCACGACGATGATCAATTCCCTCTGCACGGGCACCGAGAGGGCGGAGACCGCCTCGCGATGCGAGGGCCGCGACTTCGAGGTGGTGGGCTTCTCGATGTTCGGGCTGAAGGTCCTGGCGGGCCGCGACTTCCCCGCCCACGATGGCCTTCGTCGACGGATGGCCGTGATCGACATGCTCCACGTGACTGACGCGCAGGTGGATGCGTGGGGCGGCGGTCCCCGTGCGATCAATCCGAAGAGCATGGACACGGACGGGGCCGCCCTGCGGCGGCGCCTGCTTCGATGGTCGTTCGAATGGCGCATGCCCGCATCTGAGGGGCGGCTCCACGATCTGGTCAGGAAGACGGGCGGGCGCCTGGTCTTCAAGTACGCCTGGCCACTGTTCATGGCCACCCCGCCTAGCGCCCACCCGCTACTGCTCCGGGCAACGAAGCGCTGGCTCGGCGAGGTCCACACTGCAGTCGGGCTCTCGGGCCAGGCGCTGTATGTGGACGCCATCTTCAACCTACTGAAGGGGAGGCGCCCTCCGAAACTCGGGACCTTCGTCCCGACTCGGGTCATCGCCACCGCGGTGGGTCACACCGAGGAAGAAGCCAAGGGCGCGAAGGGCAACGCTGTCGGCCGCGCCGTGAAGGCGCTTGGCTTCCAGCGCGCCAAGCGCCAGCACCACGGCGTTGAGCAGCGCGGCTGGCTGGTCCGCCCCGAAGATGGGCCTCTGTTTTCGCGCTATGGCCACCAGTGGAAGCCTGGCAGCCGAGCGGACGACGCGGTGATCGACGTGGCGGACAGGGCGGCAGCGGCAGCCGAGGTTCCCGCCCCGCTCTAGCGGGTGGAGGGGTGCCCTGTGCGGGGCGACTTCCTGCCCTGTGGTTGGCGGCCGGGTGGGCAGTGCAAGCCGGGCAGGTGAACGCCTGAAGGCCCCTTGATCTGGCGACTTCGACAACCAACCTGCCCGGCTTATTCGGCTCTCGGCGCACCACGTGGTCCGAGAGGGCAAAAGCCGGGCAGGTCGGGCAGGTCGGGCGGACCTACAGGAAGGCGCGTCGCCACAGTCGCCAGCCCAGTTCAAAGTAGGCTTGATCTTTTTCAGAATGAATTAGGAAGTGGATGCTGAAGCCCACCGTGGTGGCGTATGGCGGGTTCTCCAGCTTCGTGGATGTGCGCGAGCCCGCCCGTCCGTAAGTCCGCCCGACCTGCCCGACCTGCCCGGCTTCCCGGGGAACTTCCATGCGCAACAGATCGCGCAAGCGTGTTCCGAGGTAGAAGCGAATCCAACGTGAATGTCCGCGGGCCTCTCGGCCCCTCGGCGGGGCCTGCCTCGCCGACGCCGCGAACAGCGCCCCCGCACCCGGATCGCCTGCTCAGCCCATCGGATCGACGGTCCGAGATCACCCTCTCGAACACCACGAGCGAGCGCCACCGCGCTCCGCAGCCCTGCTGCAGCGCCACCAACGCCGCCACAGGCGCCCGTGCGTCTCGCCCACAGGCACAACGCGCCCACGTGGCGCGTCCGCAGCAACCTGCTTCCGCGGAAGCAGCGGGACCCCAGCGCTCACCACGTCGCACAGCACCACGCAACTACCCCCGCCAACCTCGGCGAACGCGGCGGCGACGTCGGCGGTTGGCCCGGCATTTCAGCAGACCCCCCAGCCCCGCTGCCCCCTCGCTAGAAGAACCGATCGTGGGGCAACGTCGCGCGCGACACGCGCTCGTGACGAGGGCCGTGGAGCGTCGAGGCAGTGCAGGCAGGGTTCCCGGCCGCTTCGTTCCGACCCGGGGGCTCCCCCATTTTCGACTGGGTCCCCCGGCGCCAGCCCATGGACGGGAAGCCCTTCGCCTGCCTGCCTGAAACCGATCAGTGTCATCCCGACGCATCCCTGCGTCAGCGGCTCGTGCGTTCGAAGCTATACTGCTGTTGGTCGCAGGTGCTGCGACCAGGACTTGCTGGCAGTTCCGCCAGCGCCACCCCGGAGAAGGAGGACGCGTCCCAGCCGCCGCCCCGCCCGGGCGGAGCCTACGCGTGTGCATCCATCCCGAAGACGAAAGCTACCTGGTGATCGAAGCCGCTCTGCTCCTGAGCCTCCCCTGGATCCGTTCCACGCCGACCCTCTTCAACACGGCGCGCGAAGCCCTCGCCGCCGCTCCGCCGCGAGGCACGGTCGTGGCTCTCCACAAGGAGCGCGGGAAGATCCGGCAGATCCTGTGGACCGCGCCTGGAGACGAGCATCGGGGCAGAGCGGCGGAGGCGATCACCATCCCTCTCGCGCTCGCCGACGCGGCCCTCGCTTCGCTGGAGGCCGAGTGATGGCGTCCACGGCCCACCTCGAGAAGATCGAGCCTTCTAGCCCCGGAAACGCCAGGACGTCCCAGGCGGAAACCGGGCCTTCCCCCGATGCCCGGGCCCGTGGCATCGCCGCCGCCGCCGCAGCCGCGGCTCGCGCGGCCCGCAAGGCCGCAGGGATCCCGAGCCTGCGCACGGCCATCAACACCTTCTGCGAGTACTGCATCGTGGACACGCGGGCGGCGGGGCTTGGCAGCCCCGCGGCCCAGATCCGGGCCTGCGAGGCCCGCGACTGTCCGCTCCGGCGGGTCCGCCCCGGCGCCGGGAAGGGCTCCTGATGCTGACCTCCCCGTTCATCGAGACCTGCGGGCTCAATGCGGCCGCCACCTTCGCCAAGGAGCGCGAGCGGCCCCCGCCCATCGAGCAGCGCCGCAGCGATTGGTTCACCCGCTCGTTCGCCCGCGCGAATCGCCTCCCTCGGCAATCGCCGCTCGCGTGGCTCCAGGGACACGTAAATGACGATTGACCAACTCGCCGCCCTGCTCCCCGGCATCCACCGCTCGACGCTCTTCCGATGGTTCGCCTCGGGCCTGCTGCGGACCGCGCTCGACGAACGCGGTCATCGCTACGTCCCTCCGGACGAGATCGCCCTGGCCAAGATCGCCGCGGCGCTCCTCAAGACTGGGATGACCAAGCCCAGCGCCTTCATCGCCCACCTCCGGGAGGCCCCGCCCGCCGAACGCGACGATCTGCTCCGGGAGGCGGTCGTCTACGCCAGCGGCTCGCGATACGAGATCGCACCCTGCGCCGAGGCCGTGCCGATCAGCAGCAGGGCGAGTCGCATCACGCTGGTAGCGGAGCTTCTGTGAGTACGCTCCGCCGCCAGCGCCGCGCCTGGTCGCCCGAGACGAGGGCCAGGCTCGCGGTCCGCTGCGCGAGAGGCTTCAGCCTCAGCGAAGCAGCCTTCGCTCTCAAGATTCCGGGCAGGACCGCGCGCGGTTGGAGCGGCGAACACTACTGGCCCACTTGGCTGGCGATCGCCGGAGACCTCGTCGCGACGAATCCGATGGCGAGGGACGAGGTCCTGGCGCTCTCCTTGATCGACCGGGCGCGGGAGCAGGGCGCAGAGAAGAAAGCTCCGATCACAATCGCGGTGATCGCGGAAACCAAAGCGCTCGTCGAGAATCTCGCCCGCGGCATCGCGCGCAAGCGCGGTCTCGACGAAGACCAGCTGATCGAGATGGCGCAGCCAACGATCCCGGTGGGCGCTGATCCGACGCTGATCGATGCGTGCTGGGCGGAGCGGCTGCTCCGACTGATCAGCCTGTCCGCGGCGCGCGATCTCAGTCCCGAGCGTGCGTTGATCGAGAACAGCTACATGCCCAGCGTCCCGCTGGAGCAGAAGGAGATCACCACATGAGCTTCGACATCGCCCACAACGACAACATCGCCAGGGCCATCGCCGTCGAGCAGGCCAAGACTCTCACCCGTCTCCAGGCCGACCGCCAGAGCCGTGACGCGCGCGAATCCGCCAGCACCCTGGCGAACCATCTGGGCCGCACCGTCATCGACGGTGAGGCCGCCTACCAGGCATGGATCGCTGGCGAGGACAAGAAGCTCGTCCGCATCGAGCTGCCCAACGGTCGCAGCAGCTGGCAGGCGCTCGCTCCCGACCAGAAGCTGGACCCCGCGGTGAAGGTGATCGAGGAGATCAGCCTGCTCGCCGCCATCGACACGGGCGTCGAACAGCGGGCGCGAGCGCGCGCCTTCTTCGCCGCGCTGACCGGAGGGTCGGCGGGCCTGACTACGAAAGATTCCGCGATCCTGGCAGCGGACGCCGCCGCTCAGAAGGAATACGCGGCGGCGTTGCAGGCCGACGTCGAGAAGACTGTGCCCGCGAAGACGATCGAACGGCTGAAGGGCTACTCGATGGCGCCGGAATTTCGGGCGATGCTGGAGAAAGCCGTCACCGACGGTGATCGGGCTGTGCTCGACTCGACGCTGGTCACGAAGAGGACGGTGACCGGCCCGACGGGCGCGCGGGTGGACGTGATCGAAGTGGCCCCGTGGCACTACGAGCAGAACCCGAGGATCGCCGACCCACAGGAGCGCATGCGTCTCCTCGGCGCAGGCGGCAACCAACTGACGGTTGGGGAACTCCAGGCCCTGGTCCGCAACCGCGAGATTCTGGCGATGCGCTTTGGTGAGGACGCGATGGCCGAGCTGCCCGCCCACATGAACGGGAGCCTCGGGTGACGGACGAGGAGAAGATCCAGCGGCGGATCGTGATCGCGGAAGCGGTCGCGGACCTGGGCCTGCGCGGCTCCAACGCGGAAGCGATCCGCCGGCTCGTGCCGCTCGAAGATCCGGATCCGGCGCTGACCGCCGCTGCGCAAGCGCACGTCCTCGGCCTGCTCCGAGAGCCACCTGCACCGAAGCGGCGCAGCGCAGGGCCGGCCTGCCCGCCGGGGTTCAGCGAGGTGACGGTGAGGCACCCGGTCGGATTCTTGACCCGCGAGGAGTTCATGGCAACGCCCGTGGAGGAGCGTCTCACGCCGAAGTTCCTGGAGCGTGTGCGGATCTCGAGGCCGCGCTGGCCGAAATACTTCAACCCCGCGGATCTTCCGCGGGGTGACTGACAATCAAGTTCCGCGCCGATGCCATACCCATCGGCGTCGGACGGCCCGACCCGCGCGTGGTGTGGCGCACGAGCCGGGCCACTCGAACCGGCTGCGGGGTGAAGTTCACTCCCAGCCCGCTCGCCCCTCGATAGCTGCCCTGCTGCCGGAGGGCGGGCGCATTCACGCGGTGATTTCAGAAGTTCTGATTCACCACCCGCGCGTGCGATCCTTCACGCGCGGGCCTTCACGAACCGCTCGGCAGTAGCCGAGCACCAGGAGAATCCAGATGGCTGCCCTTCCCCAGAACGAACCCCGGGCCTACAAGATCCCGACGCCGAACGAGAACGCAATCGAGAACGCCGCGTTCCCGAGTCCCGTCGAGCGGACGCCCAAGCCGCTCCCGGCGCAGGAGCGCCGCACCGTCGACCCCGCGTCGATGACGAGCCTCGCGCACGGCGGCACCGACGGCGAGGACGCTCCGAGCGGCAGGATCGAGGGCTGAAGCCGTGGCCAAGCCCAAGAAGGCGGCCCCCAGGCCGCCGAGCGCCGGTCCCTTCGGATCAAAGCCGCCGGCTCCGGCGCCGCGTCCGGCTCCGACCGGCGGAGGGCGTGTTCGTGGTTGAGGTGGTCTCTCCGACCCCCGAGGCGCCGGGCCCTTCGGCCGGCTCGGCGCCTCCCTCTCCGCGGGTCGTCCGGCTCCCGCCCGCGACGAGGGAAGTCATTGAGCGCGAACGAGCTGAGCTGGACGCGCTGACGCGGCGGATGGAGGATTCGTTCGCCGGCTCGGTCGGGCGCAGGGGCTAGAGCGACTCGATCGCCCTGCGCTTGGCGGCCGCATCCGTCGAGGCGTAGTGCGCGACCACGCTGAGCGACTGCCACCCGAAGATCTCCTGCACGGTCTTCACGTCGATCCCCGCCTGCAGCATCCGCGTGGCGGCCGTGGCTCGCAGAGCGTGCGCCGGCCGCTTCGTCTTGATCTTCGCCGCGGCCCACACGGCGCGCAGGCGGCGCCCAAGCTCGGAGCTGCGGGCGTAGCCGGGTAGGACCAGATCGTCTGGCCCAGCGCCCCGCTCGGCGCGCACGCGGGCGAGTTCTTCGGCCAGCTGCGGGTGCACGGGCACCGTGCGGGAATACCGGCCCTTGCAGACCTCGGCCGGCAGGCGCATCTCGCCGTCCACCACCATCTTGAAGGTCAGTTTCGTAGCCTCACCCGCGCGCAGACCGCTCAAGGCCAGGAGCAGCACGGCGGTCCGCATCTCGCCCGCGTGTGCGATGAGCCGGTCCTGTTCCTCTCGGGTCAGGGCCTGGGGCGCCGGCTTGTCGACCTTGCCGAACGTGATCTCCACCGGGCACTTCGCTGCGCGGCCCGCGGCCTTCAGGATCCGGAGGTCCCTGTTCGTGCTGTGCGTCGAGACGCCATCCTTGTCGCGGCGCCGCAGCACATACCCGTTCAGGTCGAGCCGATCGATCGGCGTCTGGGCGCCGAGCACCCGCACCAGCGCCCGCCGGCTGCTCTCGGCGTTCGCCACCGAGGACGCCCGGCAGCCCCGGGCACCCATCCCGCGGATGTAGCCCTCCAGGACGGCGCCCAGCTTGGGCGCGCCACTCGCCGGCTGTGTGGCCACGGGCCTCGCCAGGTAGCGGTCCAGCGCCACCTCGGCCTCGGCCTGCGTGGTCTCGGAGACGAGGAGCCCGAGCGGGCGGCGCACGCGCTGGCCTTGGACCCGGGCGTTCATCCACCACTGGTCGCCGCGGGCCTCGACGTAGCCGCGGCCGCGCGGCCTTGCAGCAGAGGCTCTGAGCCTCGACGGGATCCCCACGTTCATGCGCTCCTTCGCAGCGAACCCGGCGCCGCACCCGGCGTCAACGACATGAGCCTATTCATAGGCTCAGGGTTACCTTGCGGCGGGTCGGGAGTTGCGCCGGAGCGGCGCGGGGTTGGAGCGGGTGGAAGCGTGCAGTGGCATGCGACTTCAAATCCGATGGGGCGTGCAGCGATGCGCGCCCGGCGGGTTCGATTCCCGTCCGCTTCCGCCAGCACCGCAGCAGATCCGCAGACTTGAACGGCCGAAGCTGCCGGTGAGCGTGTCCCCTACTTGTCCCCCGCGAACGGGTGACGGTCGGAGCGGTCGCCCGCTACGTGTCGCCGCTGACTCCGACGTGCCGCCTGCACCACGAGACCGAGACCGAGCAGCGCTCCGCTCGCGGGCTCCGGCACCACAACAACCTCGACAGACCCGCCAGATTTGAACCCACTTCCAGGACCGAAGCCATTCAGCCCGAAATCATTAATCGAATTCCTATACGTACCCGCCGGGATTGCGGCTGCTGCAGGGACAAGGCCCACTTTCCGCACTTGTCCGGCGCGATTTCTCCCCCCGACGGTCGGCTGGCAACCGTCGCTAGAGGTGGCGGAAGGCGCTCGGGGGGATTTCGAGCAGGTCGAGGA
>Ga0214473_10006097_pt1 | contig 14426 bp, 13 predicted proteins | sample RVTome_7_FD_203509 | JGI IMG/M metagenome (GOLD analysis project Ga0214473, IMG submission 203509) | Soil microbial communities from uranium-contaminated site in the Upper Colorado River Basin, Wyoming, United States - RVT98D197 | ecosystem: Environmental > Terrestrial > Soil > Contaminated >... | reverse complement strand
TCCCGCGGGGACGTCGCCCGCAGGATGCTCGCCTTGATCCCGGCCAGGGAGAGCGGCGCGTTGTCCGCGATGCGCCGCGCGAGGGCCTGGACGGCGGCCGGCAGCTCCGCGGCCGGCACCACCTGGTGGACCATGCCGATCTCGTAGGCCCGGCGCGCGTCGACGGGCTGGCCGGTGAACAGGAGCTGGCGGGTCTGGGCCGGTCCGATGATCTCGACCATCTTCTGGCCGAGCGGGAAGGGGATCACGAGCCCGATGCGGGCGAGCGGCATCCCGAGCCGCGCGGGCTCCGCGGCCACCCGCAGGTCGCAGTGCAGCGCCAGCTCGCAGCCGCCCGCGATGGCGTCGCCGTGGAGCGCGGCGATGGTGGGATGCTTCGAGCGCTCGACCCGGCGCAGCACGTCGACCACGTTGCCCTCCGGATCGGCCTCGCCACGGCGCCGCTCCATCTCCTTGAGGTCCATGCCGGCGCAGAAGGCAGGACCCGCGCCCTTCACCACCACCACCCGGACGTCGCGGCGCCCGTCCAGGTCGTCGAAGGTCGAACGGAGGGCTTGCAACAGCGCCGTGTTCATGGCGTTGCGCTGGTCCGGGCGGTTCAGCGTGACGGTGGCGATGCCGGCGTCGACTGCGACGAGGACTTCGTCGGCCATGGTCTCTCTCTCCTCAGGCTTTGGGCGCGAGCGCGCGCAAGGCGTTCAGCATCAGATCGCGCTTCTTCTTCGGGTCGGGCTCCGTGGTCATCAGCGAGAGGAACGCGGTGTCGACGCCCCGGTCCAGGTAGTGCTGGATCCGGGCCTTGAGCTCGGAGAGGCTGCCGCGCGGGATCAGGTCGTCCATCACCTGCTCGGGGATGGCGGCCACCGCGCCCTTGCGGTCGCCCGCGCTCCACGCGGCCCACATGGGGCCGAGCGTTTCGGTGCGGCCCAGCCATTCCTGGAACGCGCGGTAGACCGGCACGTTCAGATAGCCGGCGATGTGCCGCCGCACCACCAGGTCGGATTCGGGGCCCGGCGGGTCCAGGTTCACGAAGAGCCGCGCGGTGACCTCGATCGCGTCCGGATCGCGCCCCGCCTGCTTCGCGGCCGCGCGCACAACTCCGACGGAGCGCGGCACGTCGTCGGGCGAGAGCCAGTTGAGGATGACCCCGTCGCCTACCTGGCCGGCCACCTTCAACATTCCCTCACGCAGCGCTGCGATATGGATCGGCACCGGCTTCTCCGGCACGCGGGTGAGCCGGAAGCCGTCGACGGTAAAGGTCTCGCCCTTGAACACCACGCGCTCGCCGGCCAGCGCCGCGCGGAGGAACTGCGCGGTCTCGCGCACGCGGGTGGCGGGTCGGCTGAACTTGCCCCCGTTCCACGACTCGACGATCGGCTGCGAGCCCGCGCCGATGCCGAGGACGAAGCGCCCGGGCGCGACGTCGGCGAGGCCGGCCGCGGTCGAGGCGAGCGTGGCGGGCCCGCGGGTATAGACGTTGGCGATCGCGGTGCCGATCCGCATGCCGGTGTGGAGCCCGATCACGACCAGTGGCGTGAAGCAGTCCACGCCGTCCACCTCGAAGGACCAGGCATCCGTGTAGCCCCACCGCTCGGCCTCGCGGGCCACCTCGGCCAGCTCGGGCAGCGCGAAGCCTTCCATCGGCACGGACAGCGACCAGCGCTTCTTCATTCCGGGGAGTGTACCCGGTTTTCGCCCCGGTGGTATGATCCCCCCACATCACGGTCTCGAGGAGCCGCGCCACCATGACGGTGTTCCCTGGTTTCACTCTCCCGGAGGAGCTGCGCCTGCTGGGCGATCAGATCCGCCGGTTCGTCCACGACGAGATCATCCCGCTCGAGCAGAGCATCGATCCCGACGCGCCCGAGATCCCGCGCGAGGACTTCCTGCGCCTCTCCGCCAAGACCAAGGCGGCCGGGCTCTGGACGCTGGGCGCCCCCGAGGCCTACGGCGGCGGCGGGCTCGATACTTTCAGTATGTGCGTTGTTCTGGAGGCCATGGCGCAGCACCGTATGGGCCTCTACAACCCGGGCTGCGGCGTCTTCGGCCGCTACCCGCCGCCCGCCATCTGGGCGGGCAGCAAGGCGCAGATCGAGAAGTACGCGGTGCCCACGCTGCGCGAGGGCTACGAGACATTCTTCGCGATCACCGAGCCCTCGGGCGGCTCCGATCCGGCCGGAGCGATCCAGACCCGCGCGGAGCGGCGCGGCGACAAGTGGGTGCTCAACGGTCGGAAGGTCTTCATCTCTCGCGCGCACGACGCGCCCTGGGGCATCGTGTTCGCCCGCACCGACAAGGGGAAGGGCCGCGGGGGCATCTCGTGCTTCATCCTGGAGCACGGCACGCCCGGCTTCACCGCCAAGCCCATCCGGGTCATTCGCACCTCGGCCATCCCCAACGACGTGAGCTTCGAGGAGTGCGAGGTCCCCGCCGAGAACCTCATCGGCCAGGAAGGTCAGGGCCTCGACCTGGCCTTCGACCTCCTGGTCAAGAACCGCTTCCCGTACTCCGCGTGCAATCTCGGGGTCGCCACGGCGGCGCACCGGATGGCCATCGAGCACGCCAAGCAGCGCTCCACCTTCGGAGCGCCGCTGAGCCAGCGCCAGGCCATCCAGTGGATGCTGGCCGACGCGGAGGTGGAATTGCGCGCGTGCCGCTGGATCATCTGGGAAGGCGCGTGGAAGGCCGACCGCGGAGAGGACGCGCGGGTGGAGGCCTCCATCGCCAAGCTCTACTCGAGCGAGGTGCTGGGTCGCGTGATCGACGCCGCGGTGCAGATCCACGGCGGCTACGGGGTGTCGAAGGAGTTCCCGCTCGAGCGGTGGTATCGCGAGGCCCGCGTCCGCCGGATCGGCGAAGGGCCGTCGGAAGTGCACCGGATGGTCATCGCGCGATCCCTGTTTAGATAGGCGCGACGCCGGGCGAGGTGCAGCCGTGGCTGGGCGAGGTGAGCCGAAGGCGAGCTGAGCGGATAGGCGAATCGAGCCGAGCGAATACAAGAAAGAGGTCAGGTCATGGCGACATTCAACTTCGAGCTGTCCACGCTTCCCCCCGAGGCGGAAGCGCTGCGCGACGAGGTCCGCACCTTCCTCAAGCAGGAGCTGGCGCAGTACCGGCCCGCGCAGCGGGCGCACTCCTGGGGCGGCTTCAACCGTGACTTCTCGCGCCGCATGGGCGAGCGCGGCTGGATCGGCATGACGTGGCCGAAGAAGTACGGCGGCCACGAGCGCACCGCCCTCGAGCGCTACGTGGTCCTCGAGGAGACGCTGGCCGCCGGTGCGCCGGTGAGCGCGCACTGGGTGGCCGACCGCCAGAGCGGCCCGCTGCTCCTGCGCTTCGGCACCGAAGAGCAGCGCCAGCGCTTCCTGCCCCGCATCGCCCGCGGCGAGCTGGCCTTCGCCATCGGCATGAGCGAGCCGGACTCGGGCTCCGACCTCGCCTCCATCCGGACGCGCGCCGAGAAGGTGAGCGGCGGCTACAAGGTGAACGGGACCAAGATCTGGACGAGCAACGCGCATCTCTCCGAGTACGCCATCGCGCTCTTCCGCACCAAGGTGGTCCCCGACAAGAAGCACGAGGGGCTCTCGCAGTTCCTGGTGGATCTCAAGTCGCCCGGCATCTCCATCCGGCCGATCATCGACCTGGCGGGCGGGCACCACTTCAACGAGGTGCACTTCCAGGACTGCCTCGTGCCGGACGACATGCTGGTGGGCAAGGACGGCGAGGGCTGGAAGCAGGTCACCACCGAGCTCGGCTTCGAGCGCAGCGGCCCCGAGCGCTACCTCTCCTCGCTCCAGCTCGTGATCGAGCTGATCCGCGAAGCGGGCAAGGAGCCCGGTGAGCGGGCCGCCGCGCTGATCGGCCACTTCACCGCGCACCTGGTCACCCTGCGCCAGATGTCGCTCTCGATCGCGACCATGCTGCAGGCCGGGCAGAACCCGAACCTCGAGGCGGCGGTGGTCAAGGACGTCGGCACCACGTTCGAGCAGGAGATCCCGGAGGCGGTGCACGCGCTCACCGGCGCCGAGCCCCGCATCGGCAGCGGCAGCGAGTTCGAGAAGACGCTCGGCTACCTGGTCCAGCACGCGCCGTCGTTCTCCCTGCGCGGCGGGACACGCGAAGTGCTACGAGGCATCATCGCCCGCGGTCTGGGCTTGCGTTAGGAGGCGGTGATGAACGAGCTACAGACGATCCTCACCGAGACGTGCACGCGCCTGTTCACCGATCACGTCACCCCCGCGGTGCTGGAGGCGGCCGAGAAGGGCGAGTGGCCCGCCGCCCTCTGGCAGGCCCTGGAGGAAAACGGCCTCACGCTGCCCCAGGTGCCGGAGGCGCGCGGCGGCGCGGGCGGCTCCTGGAATGACGCCTTCGTCGTGCTGATGGCGGCCGGCCGCTTCGCGGCGCCGGTACCGCTGGCCGAGACCATGCTGGCCGGTTCGATCCTGGCCGAGGCGGGCCTGGACGCGCCGTTGGGGCCGATGACCGTGGCGCCCGTGCACATCGATGAAGGGCTCAGCCTGGCCCGGCAGGGAAGTGGCTGGACGCTCACCGGCCGCGCGACCCGGGTGCCGTGGGGCGCCCGCGCCGAGCACGTGGTGGTGGTGGCCGACGGCGGCGGCTCGCCGATGATCGCGCTGGTGGTGGGCAGCCACGCCAAGGCCGAGGCCGACGCGACCCTCGCGCGCGAGCCGCGCGACACGCTCACCTGGTCCGGCGCGCCGGTGGTGGCGGCGGTTCCCCTGCGCGGCCGGCTCGGCCGGCAGCCGGTGTGGGCGGGGGGCGCGCTGGTGCGCTCGGCGCAGATGGCGGGCGGGCTCGAGTTCCTGCTCGCCCAGTCCGTGAAGTACGTGACCGAGCGCAAGCAGTTCGGCCGCCCGCTCGCCGCCTTCCAGGCGATCCAGCAGAACCTGGCCCTCCTGGCCGGGCACACTGCGGCGGCCGGCATGGCGGCCCAGCAGGCGTTCCACGCGGTGGAGCGCAGCGGCGAGGGCGGCGACGTGACATTTGAGATCGCGGTGGCGAAAGTTCGGACGGGCGAGGCGGCGGGGCTGGGCGCGGGCATCGCGCATCAGGCGCACGGCGCCATCGGCTTCACCTACGAGCACTCGCTGCACTTCGTGACGCGGCGGCTCTGGTCCTGGCGGGCCGAGTTCGGGGCCGAGAGCCACTGGTCGGTGGCGCTCGGCCGCCAGGTGGCCGCCCGCGGGGCCGAGGCGCTCTGGCCTCACATGGCTTCACGCTAGGAGAGAAAGAGATCATGAACGCGCTCACGCTCGGAGAAGTCTCGATCTCGCGCATCGTCGAGATCGGCCGCTCGACCTTCCCCACCGCTCAGATGCTGCCCGAGTCCGACGCGGGACGGATCGCCCAGCACCACCGGTGGATCAAGCCGCACTTCTTCGACGAGGTGACCGGCGACCTCGGCTCGCGCATCCAGACCTGGATCGTGCGCACGCCACGCCACACCGTATTGATAGACACCGGCGTGGGCAACGACAAGGACCGGGGGGAGAACGCGCTCTGGAACAAGCGGAGCGGTGGCTACCTCGACGACCTTCGCGCCGCCGGGGTCACGCCCGAGCAGGTGGACCTGGTGCTGTGCACGCATCTCCACGTGGACCACGTCGGCTGGAACACGCGGCTCGTGAACGGACGCTGGGTGCCCACGTTCCCGAAGGCCCGGTACGTCTTCCCGGGCGAGGAGTGGGAGTTCTGGAAGCACGAGAACCTAGCCGGGCGCGAGAAGTCGGGCTGCATCGCGGACAGCGTGGTGCCGGTGGTCGAGGCCGGGCAGGCGGTGATGGTCGACAGCACGTACAAAGCGGACCCGTGGCTCTCCTATGAGCCGTGGGTGGGCCACACTCCCGGGCACGTCGGCGTGCGCGTGCACACCAGCGCGGGCGACGCGGTCTTCTCGGGCGATCTCATGCACCGGGTGGTGCAGGTGGCGGAGCCGCAGTGGAGCAGCATCTTCTGCTACGATCCCAAGCAGGCCGCGGCCACCCGCAAGGCCTTCGTGGAGCGCCACGGCGCGTCGGGCGAGCTGGTGCTCCCCGCCCATTTCCCGCATCCCGGGCGCATCGTGCGCGACGGCGACGGCCACCGCTTCGAGCCGCTCGAGCTCGACGCCGTTGCCGCTGCGGCCTGAGCGCGCCTCGCCGATGCTTCCTCTCGACGGCATCCGGGTGGTGGAGGTCGCGCAGAACCTGGCGGGGCCGATGGCCGCCGAGATCCTGGCCCACATGGGCGCCGACGTCATCAAGGTGGAGCGGCCCGAGGGTGACGACGCGCGCAAGTGGGGCCCACCCTTCTGGAAGGGCGTCTCGCCGGGCTTCCTCGCGGTCAACGCCAACAAGCGCGGGATCAGCCTCGACCTGAAAGACCCGAAGGCGGTGGCGTGGCTGCTCGACTTCCTGGGGAGCGCCGACGTGCTGGTCCAGAACCTGCGCCCCGGCTCGCTCGAGGAGCTGGGGCTCGGGCCGGACGTGCTGCTCGCGCGCCACCCGCGCCTCGTCTACTGCTCGGTGTGGGCCTTCGGGCGCTCGGGGCCGCTCAAGATGAAGCCCGGCTTCGAGCCGATGGTCCAGGCCTTCTCGGGTCTCATGATGATGAACGGCGACGAGGGCGGGCCACCCACCCGCATCGGCACCTCCATCCTCGACTACGGCACCGGCATGTGGACGGCGATGGGCGCGCTCGCCGGGCTCGTGCAGCGCCAGCGCACCGGGCGCGGCTGCGTGGTGGACGCCTCGCTCTTCGAGACCGGGCTGGCGTGGCTGAAGGGCCACTTCGCGAGCTATCGCGCCTCCGGCGAGGTGCCCGAGCGCCATCGCACCGGCAGCAAGCGCGTGGTGCCGTTCCAGGGTTTCGAGACCAAGACCGGCACCATCATCGTGGCCGCGGGCAACGATCGCCTCTTCGCCAAGCTCGCGGGCGTGGTGGGCCATCCGGAATGGGCGAAGGATGAGCGCTTCACCACCAATGCCGCGCGGGTGGCCAACAAGACCGCGCTGCTCGCCCAGCTCGACGCGATCTTTCTAACCCGGACCAAGGGCGAGTGGATCGACCTGCTCGAGTCCGGCGGCGTGCCGTGCGGGCCGATCCACACCCTGCCCGAAGCGGTGACGCAGCCGCAGGCCGAGGCCATCGGCATCATCCAGCGCCTGCCCGGCGACGACTACGACGTGGTCGCGCTGCCGCTCTCCTTCGACGGCCAGCGCCCGCCAATCCGCCGCGCCCCCCCGCGCATCGGCGAGCACGACGCCGAAATCAAGTAGCGGGGTCAGGTCTTGAATTACGACATTTCTCTGGGTGGCGGTCGGAAGGCCGCGCGCGAGGGAATGTCGTAATTCAAGACCTGACCCCAATGAAGCCGTGGGCCGCGAGCCAGCGTCGCGCCGGGATCATCGCGAGGAAGAGGAAGCCGAGCGCGCCCCCGATGAGCCGCGGCGGCAGCACCAGCAGGGTGCGCGCGCCCAGCGCCGCTGCGGGCACGCCGGTGATGGAGTAGGCCGCGACCGCGCGCCAGTCCACCTCCCGCCACCAGATCAGGACGCGGGAGAGATTGGCCAGGATGGCCGCGATGGCCATGATCGGGACGGCGTGCAAGGGCCCGAACACGATGACCAGCACCGGCATCAGCATGATGGACGAGCCGAAGCCCACGATGCCGCTGAGGGTGCCGGCGGCCAGGCCGACGGCCAGGACGAACAGCAGCTCCACCCCGCCCGCTAGCGCAGCAGGCGGACGAGCGGCTCGAGATTGCGGGGCTCGGGGGTGAGCGCGCCGACCGCGTGGGCGTGGAAGGCGTCCACCACCGCGTCGTTGAACGGGGTGGGGATGCCCGCCTTGCGCCCCTCCGCGGCCACGAAGCCGTTGAGGTAGTCGATCTCGGTGCGCCGGCCCTTCATCACGTCCTGCAGCATCGACGGCCGCCCGCCGCTGCGGCTCTGGGCGTCCGCCGCGATGTCCCGGCCGAGGGCCTCGATCGCGATCGCGTCGTCGGCTTCCGCGAAGCGCTTGGCCGCGATTCCCAGGATCGGCTCGATGTGGTGGCCGAGGGCGGAGCCGACGCGCACCACCTCGACCCCCAGGTGGGCGGCCAGGCGCCGGGGATTGAGCTCCGAGCGCACCTCGGCGGTGCCGAGGCCGCTCAGGCCCGCGAGCGGGTTCAGCATGCAGTTGAGCGCGAGCTTCGACCACCGCTCGCCCCAGAGATTCGTGGTCACCGCGGCCGGCGCCACCGCGCTCATCAGCTCGGCCAGCCGCCGGGCCCGGGGCGTGTCGCGGCCGTCGTGCTCGCCGATCTTGAAGGCGGCGCTGCCCCGGTCGGTGCGGATGGCGTGCGCGGGCTCGTACATGCCGGCGCTGATGAGGATGACGCAGCCGAGGGTGCGCTCGCGCCCGGCCACCGCGGCCACGCGGTGATCGTTGATGCCGTTCTGGAAGTCGACGACCACGCCGTCGGGCCGCCGCAGGTGATCCATCGCGAGCTGGGTCGCCCACTCGGTGTCGTAGGACTTCACCGCGACGAACACCACCTCGAAGGGCTCGAGCACCCGCGCCAGCTCGTGCAGGTGCAGCGCGGTGACGGGCACCACGTGCTCACCGCAGCTGCCGGAGAGGCGCAGCCCCGCGCTCTTGATCTGCTCCACGTGCTCGGGCCACTGGTCCACCAGCGTGACGTCGTGGCCGGCCTTGGCGAGCAGGCCCCCGACCACGCAGCCGATCGCTCCGGCCCCGATGATGCCGACCCTCGTTTTCTCAGTGGCCATGTGCTCTCCCGGTTGGCCGGTCGCCTCGCGGGGCCGACGGCGCAACAGCGGGTAGGCTACAGGAGTCCCGCGTGGCCACGCAAGGGCCCTCGCGGGGCCGCGACCGAGGGTATGCTCTGTCCCGATGACGCTGCCGACCTGGATCGCGCCCCAGCTCGCCACCCTGGTGGCGGCGCCGCCGCCGGGCGATGACTGGGTGCACGAGATCAAGCTCGACGGCTACCGCATCCTGCTGCGGGTCGCGCGCGGCCGCGTCCGCCTCCTCACGCGGAACCGGCTGGACTGGACGGACCGCTTTCCTTCGGTGGCCGAGGCCGCGGCGGCGCTGCCCGTGAAGGAAGCGCTGCTGGACGGCGAGATCGTGGCGCTCGACGCGGCGGGGGTCTCGAGCTTTCAGGCCCTGCAGCAGGCCGCCGGCCTCGGGACGGGGCGCTCGCTCGTGTACGTGGCCTTCGACCTGCTCTTCCTCGACGGGCGCGACCTGCGCCCCGAGCCGCTGCTCGCGCGGAAGAAGGAGCTGGCGCGGCTGCTCGAGGGGCGGCGCGGCGTGCTGCGCTACTCGGAGCACTTCGACGCTCCCGGGCAGGAGGTGTACGAGCGCGCCTGCCGGATGGCGCTCGAAGGCATCGTCTCCAAGCGCAAGCAGGCCCCGTACACCTCGGGCCGCGGGCAGGCCTGGCTCAAGGTCAAGTGCGTGGCGCGACAGGAGTTCGTCATCGGCGGCTACACCGATCCGGACGGGGCGCGCGCCGAGTTCGGCTCGCTGCTCCTGGGCGTGCACGAGCCAGACGGCCGGCTCGTCTACGCCGGCCGCGTCGGCACCGGCTTCAGCCACGCCACGCTCGCGGCGCTCGGCAAGCGGCTGCGGCAGCTCGGGCAGCGCGAGTCGCCCTTCGCCGCCGACGGCCCGCGCCCGCCCGCGCGGGGCGCCCACTGGGTCAAGCCCGTCCTGGTCGGTGAGGTGGCCTTCACCGAATGGACGCGCGACGGGCTGCTGCGCCATCCCGCCTTCGAAGGCCTGCGCGAGGACAAGCCGGCCAGCGCGGTGGTGAAAGACCGTGCCCGCGCGCCGAAGCCGACGCCGGCAAAGCGGCGCATTCAGGGCGGCAGCGCCGCCAAGCCGGCGCCGGCGAAGCGGCGCATTCAGGGCGGCAGCGCCGCCAAGCCGGCGCCGGCGAAGCGGCGCATTCAGGGCGGCAGCGCCGCCGAGGTCGCGGTGGCGGGCGTTCGCCTCACCCATCCGGACCGCGTGCTCTATCCCGACCAGGCGATCACCAAGCTGGCGCTCGCGCGCTACTACGAGGCGATCGCGGACTGGATCGTTCCCCACGTGGCCGATCGGCCGCTCAGCCTCGTGCGCTGCCCCGAGGGCCAGCGCGGGCCATCCTTCTACCAGAAGCACGCCGGGCCGGGGGTGCCGAAGGAGGTGAAGCGCGTCCGCATCCGCGAGAGCGGCGGCCGCACCGCCTCCTATCTCTACGTGGATGACCTCGCCGGGGTGGTCGCGCTCGCGCAGATCGGCGTGCTCGAGATCCATCCGTGGGGCGCGCGAGTGGGCCGGCTCGATCGCCCGGACCGTTTGGTGCTCGACCTGGACCCCGCGCCGGGTCTGCCCTGGGCGCGCGTGGTCGAGGCCGCCCAGGAGATCCGCGCGCTGCTCGCCGATCTCGATCTGGTCGGCTTCGTGAAGACGACGGGCGGCAAGGGCCTCCACGTCGTCGTGCCCCTCCGGCCCGAGGCCGGCTGGGACGCGCTCCGCGCGCTCGGCGAGGGGATCGGGGCCGAGCTGGCCCGGCGCGCGCCCGACCGCTACACGATCAATCCGCTGAAGGCGGCGCGACGGGGCCGCATCTTCGTCGACTACTTGAGGAATGTCCGCGGCGCGACCGCGGTGGCGGCCTACTCGACGCGCGCGCGGCCGACCGCCCCGGTCTCCACGCCGGTCGGCTGGAGCGAGCTGGCGGGCAAGGCGCGCCCGGAGGACTTCACGGTGGCGACCGTGCCCCGGCGTCTCGCGTTCCTGGTCGAAGATCCCTGGGCCGATTTCTTTTCGGTGGATCAGGCGATCACGTCTCGGACGGCCGGAGCGCTGGCCCCCGCAGGCCCACCGGCACCGGCGCCGCCACGGCGCGGCCGTGCACGGTCCCGTCCCGCGCGCGGCTGATCACGTCATCCGCGTGCTAGGCTACCCGGGATCCGAGAGGAGGACCCCGTGGCCCTGATCGACAAGAGCGAGTTCGTCGGGCTTCAAGGCATCGCGCATCTCTGCACCGGCGGCGAAGCGCCGTGGCTCTCCTCTCACAACGCGGCCTGCGAGCGGTTCGGGGCGCTGAAGAGCGCAGGCATGGCCGGACGCGAGGAGATGTTCGCCATCGGCCGGCGGGCCCGCGCGCGCGTGGCCCGGCGGCTGGGCGTCGACCCCGCCGAGGTGGCCTTCCTCGCGCATGCCTCGGAGGGGTTGAACCAGGCGGTCCGCTCGGTGCAATGGCGTGCCGGCGACAACGTGGTCTTCGCCGATCTCGAGTACCCGTCGTTGATCTATCCCGCGGCGCAGCTCCGGGAGCAGTCGGTGGAGCCGCGGGTGATCCGCACCCGCGGACACTACCTGTCCCTGGACGAGCTGGCCGCCCAGGTGGACGGGCGGACGCGGCTCGTGCTGGTGAGCCAGGTGAGCTATCTCACGGGCCAGCGGCTCGACCTGGCGCGCTGCGCGGACATCGCGCGCGGCGCCGGCGCCCGCCTGGCGGTGGACGCCACCCACGCCGCCGGAGTCGTGCCGGTGCCGGGCGCGACCTGCGACTTCGTGGTGTCGAGCTGCTACAAGTGGCTGCTGGCCACGCACGGCGTCGGCCTCTTCGCCTACAGCGCCGAGCGCGTCGGCGATCTACAGCCGGCCACCGTCGGCTGGCACAGCGTCGGCCACCGGGGCGGGCCGAGCGATCCCCTCGCCATGCCCTGGCGCCCCGACGCCTCGCGGCTCGAGGCCGGGAACCCGAGCCTGCTCGGCCTGGCCGTGCTCGACAACGCGCTGGCGCGGCTCGAGCGGCTCTCGCCGGAAGCGGTGGAGCGGCATGCGCTCGGCCTGGGCGGAGCGCTGATCGCGGGGCTCAAGACGCGCGGCTACACCGTCATCACCCCCGAGGCGGCCGAGGAGCGCGCGGGCAACGTGTGCTTCCTGGCCGACGACCCTGTAGGCCTGGCCGCGCGGCTCGCGGCCGAGCGCGTGCTGGTCTGGGGTGGGGAAGGGCGCATCCGCGTCTCGCCGCACGTGCACTGCGACCGGGACGATGTCGAGCGCTTCTTCGAGGCCCTCGACCGGGTCGGCGTGGAACCGCGGCAACCCGCGTCGACCTGCTAGCGGTCCTCGATCGCCGATGGTCGCCTGGCCATCCGGGCGGCCCGACCTGGCCATTCGGCGGATTCCCGCGGGGTCGCGCCTCCGGCATGCTGAGGCGAGACCGTCGCCCCTGAGGAGGAAGCGAATGGAAGCCTTGCTCTCGCTCTCGAACGATCTGGCTTCGGCGGTGGAGCGGGCGGCTCCGGCCATCGTGGCCGTGCACGCCCGCCGCCTGCCCTCGACCGGGATCCACTGGCGTCCCGGCATCGTCGTCACCGCGGAGCACACGGTGAGGACCGAGGAGGACATCACCGTCACCACGTCGGACGGCCGCTCGCTGGCCGCCCGGCTCGCCGGCCGCGATCCCGGCACCGATCTGGCCGTGCTCCGCGTGGAGGGATTGACCGCGCCCACCGCCTCGCTCGGCGACGATGCGGCGCTCCGCGTCGGCCACATGGTGCTGGCGCTCGGCTACGGGCCCCGCGTGAGCTGGGGCGTGATCAGCGCGCTCGGACCGCGGTGGCGGAGCGGGCGGGGCGGCGAGATCGACCGGCTGGTGCGCCTGGACTTGGTCCTCTACCCGGGCTTCTCGGGCGGTCCGCTCGTGGACGCGACCGGACGCGTGGTGGGGCTGAACACGTCCGGCCTCGCCCACGAGACCCGGCTGGCGGTGCCGGGGATCACGGTGAGCCGCGTGATGGACGAGCTGCTGCGGCAGGGGCACGTCTCACGCGGCTATCTGGGGCTGGGCATGCAGCCGGTGAGGCTGCCCGATCCGCTGCGCGCGCAGCTCGGGCTGCCGGGCGACACCGGACTCATCGTCGTCACGGTGGCGCCCGACGGCCCGGCCGCGCGCGCCGGCGTCCTGCTCGGCGACGTGCTGGTGGGGCTGGGCGGCGAGCCGGTTTCCGACCTCGACGACGTGCAGGCCCATCTGGGCGCCGGCCGCGTCGGCGCGGCCCTCACCGCGCTCGTGATCCGGGCGGGCGCGCGCGCCGAGCTGCGGATCACGGTGGGCGAGCAGCCACGGCGGCGCACGTGAGCGCGACCGCGACGGCCTTCAGTGCGGGGCCGCTCGACTCGGCGGCGGCGGCGCTGGCCGCGACACTGGCGCGCAGCACGGTGGAGGTGCGGCCCCTCGGGCGCGGCGCGGGCGGCGGCGCGGCGGTGGGGGCGGGGGTGGTCTGGCACGGAGACGGCTTGATCCTCACCAACGCTCACGTGGCCCGGGGCCACGTCTCGGTGGTGCTCTCGGACGGGCGCGTGCTCTCAGCCAGGCTGGTGGCGCGCGACGTCGAGCGCGATCTGGCCGCGCTGGTGGTGGACGCCACCGGCCTGCCCGCCGCCGAGATCGGCGACTCGAGCGCGCTGCGAGTGGGCGAGCTGGTGGTGGCGGTCGGGAACCCGCTCGGTCTCGTCCGCGCGCTCTCGGCCGGCCTCGTGCACGCGGTGGGCCGGCGCGCGATCCAGGCGGACCTGCGGCTGGCGCCGGGCAACTCCGGGGGCCCGCTGGCCGACGCGCGCGGCCGCGTGGTCGGCCTCAACGCGATGATCGTCGGCGGGCTGGCGGTGGCGGTGCCGAGCAACGAGGCGCGGCGGTTCGTCCGCGAGCAGCTGCGGCCGTGAGCGCGTGACCACCGTGCTGGTCGCGGTGCGGCGCGCGGCCGCGCGGGCCCGGCTCGAAGGCATGGTGACCGGCTCGCGGGCGCTGCGGCTCGTCTCGGGCCCGCCGGGCCTGCCGCTCGACCGGCAGATCCACGAGCTGCGTCCCGACATCGTCCTGCTGGATCTGGGAGGCGAGCGGATCGACGCGGTGCTGGCGGGGGTGCGAGACACGGCGGGGGTCGGCGTCGTGGTCCTCGCGGCCGCGCCCCGGCGCGTGCTCGATGAGGCGGTGCTGGAGCGCGGGCTCATCCGGGCGGTGCTCCCGCGCGACGCCACCTCGGGTGAGATCCTGGCCGCCATCGACGCGGTCGCCGCCGGCCTCGTGGCCCTGCACCCGGAGGCGCTCGAGCCGCTCCGTCGGCGCGCGCCGATGCCCGCGCGCGCGGACCCGGATCCGGGGCAGGCCCTGACCGCCCGCGAGATCGAGGTGCTCGGCATGCTGGCGGAGGGGCTCGGCAACAAGATCATCGCGGCGGGGCTCGGCATCTCGACGCACACCGCCAAGTTCCACGTGGCGTCGATCATGGCCAAGCTCGGCGCGGGCAGTCGCACGGAGGCCGTGACGATCGGGATGCGCCGCGGGCTGGTGGTGATCTGACCGTCGGGCCCCGGGTGCGGTAAGATGCCGCCCCGGAGGGCCTACCGATGAA
>Ga0214473_10006096_pt1 | contig 14428 bp, 8 predicted proteins | sample RVTome_7_FD_203509 | JGI IMG/M metagenome (GOLD analysis project Ga0214473, IMG submission 203509) | Soil microbial communities from uranium-contaminated site in the Upper Colorado River Basin, Wyoming, United States - RVT98D197 | ecosystem: Environmental > Terrestrial > Soil > Contaminated >... | reverse complement strand
TTTTATAAATCTTTCTTTATCAACGATGATGCTTTTCCCTGCTTCTAAGGCTAATAAATTTGCCTTTACCTTTTTCATCGTTAACAATGTATTAATGCCAACTACCGGGACATCAAGCCGCATGTCCTGCTGTGGTTTGCTTGCCTTGATAACAACGGCATTTTCCCTTGCAAGGCCGCCGCCCCTTAAAATAGTTTCATCCGTGCCCTCTATTGCTTCAACAGCCATAACCGCCATGTCCTTTACAATTATAGTTTGACCTATATCAAGCCTTCCGATCTCCTTTACAATCCTCCAGCCGAATTCTATATCTTTCCATTGGTTTTTTTGAGGGTGTTTTTTGGTTAACACGCCTTCCGGCGTCAAAAGGTTTTTGGTAAACGCAGTTGTGTTTAACAATGTTATGCCTTCTTTTTTAAGTTCAGCGCTTATTGCCTGCATAAAGGTATCGTCTGAATAATCTTTTAAAGAAAGCAAAAATTTTACAGCCCTTAGGTCCGGCATAAGGCTTGCCTTATTTTGATACAAAAGACTTTTTGGCACTTTGCCCGCCATTACAGTTTCTTTGATGGATAGTTTTTTCAGTGTTTTTATTATTGTCCCGAAGCGGCCTATGCGTATTTTGTAGAAATCATCCACATAGTCTTTAAGCGACTCATCAGCAGGGGGCTGAAGCGCTATGCCGGTAACCCTATAACCAGTTTTCTTTGCTTCCAATGCAATAGCTCTGGGTAAATCCCCCATCCCTGCAATAAGTCCAAGAAGGCGGGGGTTAGGGGTTAGATGTTGGGGGTTGGAGGTTGGCTGTTTGCTAATCCCTAACCCCTGATCCCTAATCCCTTTTTTTAACGACATATTCCCCTTTTGTTTTGTTCGAGGAACTGAATCAGATGCTTTATTTCTTTAGATTGTTTTATGTCCGTTTTTATTTTTTCAATAGCTTCTTTGAGTGTGAATTTGCTGCGGAATAAAATCTTGTATGCCTGTTTAAGGTCATTAATTAATGCCTCATCAAAACCGCGTCTCTTAATTCCGATTGAATTCAATCCGTACAGTTTAGCCCTGCTGCCCGAGGCTGTGGTATACGGAGGGATATCCTGCCCGACACCGCTGAAGCCCCCTATCATTGTATAAGCGCCTATTCGTGTAAACTGATGGACTGCGACAAGCCCTCCGATAATAGCAAAATCCTCTACAACAACATGCCCTGCAAGCGTTGCGGCATTAGCCATAGTTATTGAGTTGCCTATTCTGCAGTCATGAGCAATATGCACATATGCCATCAAAAAGTTATCATTCCCTATTTCTGTTATGTGGTTCCCGCCTACAGATGCACGGTGGATGGTTATGTACTCTCTTATTATATTTCTATCGCCAATTTTTACTTTTGTTTCTTCGCCGTTGTATTTAGTATCCTGCGGGGGCAGACCTATAGATGTAAAAGGGTAGACAATGCAGTCTCTGCCTATTTCTGTTTCCTCAAGAATGACATGTGACATAAGTTTGGTATTCCTGCCTATTTTTACTCTATCGCCAATTATGCAATATGGACCAATGCTTACGTTATCTTCAAACTTTGCAGTTGATGTAACAATTGCAGTATTATGAATTTTTGGTTTACTCATTTTTCTATCTCCCCTGATGAAACCATTGCAGTAAACTCGGCTTCGGATACGAGGTTGTCATCAACAAAAGTTTCCCCTGAAAATTTCCATACGTTATTACGCTGATGCATTACTTTAATCTCAAGTCTTAGTTGGTCGCCAGGGAAAACCGGTTTTCTGAATTTTGCTTTTTCTATGCTCATAAAATATACAGAACTCCCTTTAACGCCTGAACGGAATGCCAGTATTCCCGCAACCTGTGCCATTGCTTCTATAATCAACACGCCTGGCATAATCGGGTTACCCGGGAAGTGACCCTGAAAAAAAGGCTCATTTATTGTTACGTTTTTGAGTCCTGTAGCCTTAACATTTGGCTCTAATTCAATGATACGGTCAACCAAAAGAAATGGATATCTGTGCGGGAGTAGTTTTTGTATTTCGTGGTGGTCCATCATTTTAAAGGTCCTCCTTTTTTACCTTTCTTTCAAGCTCTTGAAGACGCCTGAGGATATCAGGCAGTTTAGCGTAAATGCTTTGCGCCCTTAGCCACTCCTTATGCGGGATAGCCGGGGTGCCTGAGTAAACGCCGGGCTCAAGATTATTTGTTACTCCTGATTTTCCTACAACCATCACGCCATCGGCGATTCTCTTGTGATCCGCAATGCCAACCTGGCCGGCAAGCACCACATTGTCACCTATTTCTACACTGCCAGAAATTCCTACCTGAGCGAGTATAATACAATTTTTGCCTATTTTAACATTATGGGCAATCTGAACAAGATTGTCTATTTTTGTGCCGCTCCCTATTACTGTATCGCCAAGTGTTGCCCTGTCAATTGTAACATTTGCCCCTATTTCTACTTCATCCTCAATGATTACTCCTCCAACCTGGGGTATTTTATAGTGTTTTTCTTTTTCCCGGACATATCCAAAACCATCCGAGCCGATAACGGCCCCGGAATGAATTATTACTTTTTTGCCTATCTTTACTTTTTCCCTTATTGCAGCATTTGGATATATAACTGAATCATCTCCCACAGATGCATTGTCACCTATATATACGAATGGAAAAATCGTGACGCGATTTCCTATCGCGACATTATTGCTGATATACACGTTAGGATAAACTGAAACATCACTGCCAAAACTTACATTTTCTCCGATAATGGATCCTTTACTGATACCTAAAGGATTAAAAGGCGCCTTATAAAAAATCTCTAATGTCCTGGCAAAGGCAAGGTAAGGGTTATCAACAATAACTATACTTGCACCGGTGCCTTTTATTTCTTCTTTTGCTATTATTGCAGATGTCTTTGTATCGTGAACATACTGCAGGTTTCTTTTATCTGCGAGGAAGGTTATGCTTCCTTCCCTTGCGTCTTTTATACCGGCTACTTCGGTTATTTCAACGTCAGGATTTCCAATTATATATCCGCCGATAATATCTGCTATCTCTTTGAGTCTCATTTTTTGGCATTGGTAATTTCGTTATATTTCTTGATTACCTTATCTGTTAAATCTAATTCTTTTTGGGAATAAATCATACCGCTTGCGCCTCTCTCAAAAATAATGGTATAACCTTCGTCTTTACCGAACTTATTAACAATATCTATTAAATCCTTTTGTATTTCCTGCGTCAGTTCCGAATCCTTTTTCCGAACCTCCTCTTGAAAATCATTGACCATTCTCTGTCCTTCCCTGATAAGTTTATTAAGATGGTCTTGTTTGTCTTTCATTGCTTCAGGGGTAAGAACAGAAGATTGTTTATCTAATTCATCCTTAAATGCTTTTATTTCTTCCTCTTTTTTTAATATAACGGATTGTTTATTGTTTACCATATCCTCTAAAACTTTTTTGGCTTTTTTCCCGCTGTCAGATTCATTAAGCGCTTTATTCAGGTCAACATAGCCGATTTTCAAATCCGCCCCCTGTGCACTTAAGACCCAAGAAAATAATATCAGAGTAACCAAAATAATTTTCTTCATTTTTCCTCCTTTTTTTTATTTTAAATTTTTAAATCCCGTGATTTAGAACAGTCCGCCCAATGCAAACTCAATTTTACTCCTGCTTTCGTCTTTTCTTGGCGAGATGTTAAAACCCCATTCAAGCCTTATTGGGCCAAAAGGAGACATCCACCTCAACCCCAATCCTGCTGTAGTGCGCAATGAAGCTATACTTACTGTCTCACTGTTATCAAAAGCCTTGCCGGCATCAAAGAACATAACCCCTTTGAGTTTTATATCTTTTTCAATAGGGAATATATATTCTGTATTAAATATTAATTCCTTATTTCCGCCTATTCTTTCTCCGTTATCGTTTTTGGGTCCTGCCACTCCAAAACCAAGTCCTCTCACAGTATTAATGCCGCCTACATAAAATCTTTCATAGAGCGGAAGTTTTTCCCCTGCAAAGCCTGATGCATAACCGAATCTGCCTCTCAAACTAAAAGTAGTGTCCCAGACAACAGGGAAATACCACAGCGAATCAACTGATGCCTTAACAAAATAGTTATCCCCTCCGAGACCTGCAAACGTAGTATAAAGGGCATTTTTTGACCCGGTTGTCGGGTCTAAGAAGTTATCTCGCGTATCTTTCCAGATTGAAGGGCCTATACTGCTTGTGATTTTCTTGCCTATCTGTTCTTTTATGAGTGAGGATGCATCACTTGCAACATCTGTGATGTTAACGCTTTCAAGATCATAACTAATTTTTCCGCCAACATACTCAGATAATTCCTTGCTAAATCCTATAGATGTTCCCGTTGCTTGCTTAGAATAGTCGGGATATTTAAAAACCTCATTATAAAGGCTGAATGACGCTGAAATGGGTTTATCCATAAACCATGGGTCAACAATTGTAAGGCTGTAATTTGTTCTAATTGAGCTAAAATCTCCTCTGAGCTTAAGATACAATCCTTTTCCGAAGAGGTTTGTCTGGGAAATTTCCCCCATTACTATAAATTTATCCACTGAACTATACCCGCCGCCGACTGTCAACATGCCCGTCAATTTCTCTTTAACTTTGATATCAATATCAACTAATTTTTCTTCTGTGCGGGGTTTGGGTACAAGCTCAATCGATTCAAAATAATTTAGATTTGTTATTCTCTGGTAACTTCTTTTCAGAAGTTTACTGTTGAATGTATCACCTTCGTCAAGCCTCATCTCTCTTCTGATTACTTTATCGCGCGTTTTTTGATTACCCGTGATGTCTATTCTTCCGACTTTGAAGATCTCTCCTTCGGCTATGGAAAAGATAATATTTACAAATTTCTGTTCTGTGTTGACGTCCATCTGCGGGTCTACATCTGCCCTTGCATAGCCTTTTTCCATGTAAAGGTTAAGTATATTATCAATATCACCTCTTAATGCCGTTCTGTTAAAGCTTTTCCCTGTAGCCGTCTTGATCTGTTTATAGAGCTCGGCGCTGCTGAAGACAGTATTCCCCCTGAATGATATATCCCCGACCTTGTATTGCTCCCCCTCTGACACCGATATTTCAATATATATATTTTTTTTGTCAGGACTTAATGTCACTTTCGGCTCAGATACAGCTACATAAATATAACCTTTACTGTGATAAAGCTCTTTAATTCTCTCTACATCTGCTTTAATCTCTTCTTTTTTATAAATACCAGAGCCTGTTATAAATGAGAAAAGCCATCGTTCTTTTGTATTCATTGCCTTTTTGATTTCCTTTGATGATATAGCCTTGTTGCCCTCTGTCTTAATCTCCTTAATTTTTACTTTTGGACCTTCGTCTATCTGGAAGGTAAGGGCTACGCGGTCATCAGAAATACTTCTGATAACCGGCATAACCTTTACATGCCAGTACCCTTCTGATTGATAAAAAGAAATGATTTTTTCAACATTATCCGTTATAAGACTGTAATTCGCAATTGCGCCTGTAGTTATTGTTATTTTTTCCTTAAGTTTATTTGCATCAAACTCTTTATTCCCCTGAAAATCAACGCTTATTACTGTAGGTTTTTCCTTCAAAACAAAAATTAATTTTATACCGCCTTCATAAGGTTCGATCTCTGCTTTAATATCATCAAAATATCCAAGCCCGTATAAGGATTTAATATCCTGTTGAACAGCCTCCTGAGAGAAGGGGCTGCTAACTGTATTTTTAATCTTTGACTGTATGGTCTCTGTCTCTATCTTTTTGTTGCCTTTAATTTCAATAGACTTAATAATAGGGATTCCTTCTGCTGATTCTGAAATATTGATATGGGCTGATATTAAAAAAATCAGGGGAAACAGCGCGAAGATAATCCTGCAATAAAATTTGCCTGGTTTAAGCGGAATAAAGGTTTTTTCCTTAGACAAATGAACTCTCCCTTAGAAAAAATTAAGACGTAGTATAGCATTTAAATATATTTAAAATCCATTTTAAAAATTGGCATGATAGTAAAGAAAAAATATTTGACAAAATATTTAAGAAAATGCAGCGATAACCCAAACTTTCCGAGATAATTAGAAATCTAAAACTAAATAACAATCTTCTATCAACGTTCTATAATGTAATTTTTTCTTGACATAAACATTACTCAGTGTTATAAAAAGAGCGGTATTTTTTTATTTCTCAAGTTTAACAGAAGGAGGGGAAAGATGAAAAAGAGAATTTTAGCATTAATTTTAGGGTTTTTATTACTTGCAGTTAATCTCTATGCAGAGGATGGAGACCTTATTGTAGAGGGCGATGTTGGCGTCGGGACAACAGCGCCAAACACCAAAGTAGATATAGCTGGTGATATTGCCTTAAGAGCAGGAGCTTTTACCGCCGTAAATGTAAACAATAATAACATTAACATTGGAGGAACAAGTTTTATAAGGATAACAGGCCCAACTGCTGCCTTCACTATCACTGGCATTTCAGGTGGTGTCGATGGCAAAGTGGTGATTTTATATAATGCTACTACCTACAATATGACAGTTGCTAATAATAGTACGATGTCTACTACGAGCAATAGAATCCTTACTTTAAGCGGCTCAAGTTTTGCTACATCAGGGACTGGAGCAATAACTTTGATATACGACTCAACAGCAAGTTGCTGGATAGTAAGTTCACGACAGTTATAGTGGAAAAAGGAAGGGTAAGAGAAGAGCAGAAAGTTATTGAGGAACTTAAGGCAAGGGTTAAGCAGTTAGAGGCAAAGGGATTTAATGGTAAAGACTCAGTAATTTGTAAAATATAAAACTTAATAACATTTATTTTTTACGGAAATTTATGAGACAGATAACAGTTGCAATTTTTTTATGTGTTTTCCTTCTCTTACCCTCGTTATCTTTTAGCGGTTCTGTTGACTATCTTTATGACGACAATGGAAGGCTCGTAAGGGTAAGTAATTCGGATAATACTCGTATTCTCTATCAATACGATGAAGTTGGAAACCTTATATCCATTCTCAAAGAGACCTCTACTCCTCAGGCGCTGCCCCCTGTTCTTCAAAGCATAGAACCTGATATTTTTCTTATCGGCAATAATTACAATATTATTATTACAGGTCAAAACCTTCTGACAACAAGCAGTGTCACATCCGACAATCCTAATATCACTATTAAATTTATTGCCTCTATAGATACAAAAATCACTGCAATTATATCAATAGCAGGCACTGCATCTGCAGGGCAGGCAAACATAACTATTACTACATTATATGGTTCTGCGAGTATGACTATTAACCTCTATGGAGCGACTATAATTCCCGAGGCAGTAACATTATTCCCCGCGAGCACCACAACAATGTCAGTTAGCCTGACTCCTTCGGCACCTGAGGATGTAGAGGTAAAAATCAATAATAATAATCCTGACATTATAGAAACTCCGCCTTCTGCTACTATCCTTGCTGGAGGAAGTGCTGATTTCACAGTAAATGCACTTAAAGGAGGGACAGGAACAATTAATATTGGGGTTGCAGAGGCAATAGTGTATGTAATTGGAGGGAATGATTCAGAAAGGGGAGCGGTTATAGAATCAGCGCCTGTGAGTGTTTCAATTGACACAGTCCCCTCCAATACAGTAATAAATTCATCGCCTGTTTCAGTTGAATGGCTTGCAGTCGCAAATGCAATAACTGTATCAGCTCAGGTGAGCGTTAAAATATGTCCACTTCCTGCAAGGGTTGTGGGTGCATCCACTACGTATTATTCTACGCTTCAGGATGCTTATAATGCAGCTTTAGACGGAGATATTATCCAGAGTCAGGCAGTGGAGCTTACTGAAAATCTAAGTGTTAATCTGAGCAAAACTGTTACTCTTGATGGTGGCTATGATTGTGATTTTACAACAGTTGTTGGGAAAACATCACTAAAAGGAGCAATAACGATTACCAATGGGAAAGTAGAGATTAAGAATTTTATTTTAAAGAAATAAGTAAATGAATTAAAAAACTTAAACTCAAAATCTAAGGAGGAGTCAGATGAAAAAATTATTTTCCTTTAAGATTGTCACCCTGAATTTATTTCAGGGTCTTATATTCCTACTGCTTTTTATAAGCAATACCGTCTTCGCCTTTAACAGCGGCTCTACAGGCGCTGATGGTGCATTTAATCCAACAACAAACACAGAGGTTGTGCTTCCAGCAGACGGTAAACTGAACTACACAACTGTGAATATCCCGACAGGCGTAACAGTCACATTCAAAAAGAACGCTAATAATACCCCTGTCTACATCCTTGCAACAGGAGATGTGACAATAGCAGGAACAATCAGTGTGAATGGTACAGATGGGAGCGGTATATTCCCTGGCAAAGGCGGCCCCGGAGGATATGATGGAGGGCTTGGAGGAACTCCAGTTGATGGAAGCAATCCTGCGTTACCGGGTGGTAAAGGCTTAGGTCCTGGCGGAGGAAATCCTGGCTCGGTTTCTACTAACCCTGACTATAGCAGTGGGGGGGGAGCCGGAGGAGGATTTGGTTCCAATGGCACTGATGGCGGTGGTTATACTACATATGTACTTCCTGCCACTGGAGGTGGGACATATGGGAATGCAAAGCTTCTTCCATTGATATGTGGCTCTGGTGCTGGAGGTGGTGCAGGTTCTGGAGTCTCATCATATTCTTTTACAGGAGGTGCAGGAGGCGGAGGTAGCGGTGCTATTTTGATTGCCTCGTCAGGTACGATAACCGTAACCGGATCAATAACAGCGAATGGTGGAAAAGGTGCGAATAGTGGTGGCACTGATGGCGGTGGCGGGGGTGGTGGTAGCGGCGGAGCTATAAAATTAATGGCTAATACAATCACAGGCAATGGCACAATCTCAGCGATTGGTGGCGCAAAAGGCACAACCACGTACCTAGCAGGACATGGCGGTGCAGGCGGCAGCGGCAGAATCCGTTTTGAGGCAAATACAGTGACAATGACATCAACCACTACACCTGCATATACTTACAGCTATCCATCCACTGTCTTTGTAACAAACATCCCAACTCTTACAATAACCTCAGTAGGAGGCGTTAATGTGCCAGCAAACCCAACAGGAGAATACGGTTCACCTGATATAACACTTCCTTCAATAACAACAAATCCTGTTTCAGTTAACATATCTGCAACTAATATCCCGGTAGGTACTCAGGTAACAGTGACATCAACACCAGAATTTGGGACTGCAACAACAGCAACAGGCTTACTTAACTCCTCATCAACAGCTTCGGCATCAATAACACTTTCAACATCATATCAGAGTATATTGACTGCTACTGCTACATTTACTGTCCAGACAGCCATGTACTGGGATAATGAAAAAATAGAGAAGGTGCGTGTTGCTACAACAATGGGCAGAGATTCAGAGGCTGTTTATATAACAGAAAAAGGGAAGGAGATAAAGGCTGAACAACTGCTGGCGAGTTTGATGAAGTAAGGCAGAAGGTGAGAAGATAAGAGGGTGATGACATGAAAAAATTGGCAATAATCTATCTTGTAATGATTACACTTTTATGGGCATTCTCTGCGTCTGTTTTTTCCTATGAAATCCAGACAGTTGCGGATATACCTGTTACAGAAGAGATCTCCGGCATTTCAATAAACACTGGCACAGGCAGGGCTGCTGCCGTAAGTGAAGAGACCAAGTCCCTCTACATCATAGATACTGTTTCAAATACTATTATCAAAAAAATCCCTCTCACCATTATTCCTTCGGGTGTGGCAATTGATTCCCGGAACAATTCAGCTATTGTCTCCTCACAAGATGGAACTATTCATTTTATTGACCTTGAGACAGGCAATACCACCAAGACGCTTTCCATTAAACGTCATTCCGCACCCCCGATTAAGACCTTCGAGGGCATGCTCGATGCGGAATCTATAACCTCTATTCACTCCATTACTATCAGTCCTGAAACCGATGTCCTTTATATCGGCGATACCAAAGGCGTCATGTTGATGGATTTAAAGACAGAGAGCATCATCAAAGAGACCCTAATGCCTGATGCAGTGACAGGAATGGACATTGACAGCAGTTCTAACTCGCTTTTTATGACAATAAAAGGCAAAGACGGACTATCAATTTATAATTCAGAGACATTGGAACCTATAATCGAAATAAAGACAGGCAAAAACCCTTCATGCGTCTCTGTCAATCCCTCAACACATATTGCAGTCCTTACAAATAACTTGGATAACAGCATTTCAATTCTCTCTCTTGAAGCAAAAGCTCTTTTAGACACAATCCTCTTTAATGAGCAGCCGAATGCCGCCGCAGTTGACTCAACAAACAACATGGCTTTAATAACCCATAAAGGAGGCATTACAATTGTTAAGCTTGAGAACCCCATTCCTCAGATAAATGCCCTCATTCCAGAATCAAGCAATGTAGGTAATTCAGGCTTTACCCTTTCAATAAAAGGCGAAAAATTTATACTGGATTCAAAGGCAAGGTTTGATACAAAAGAGCTAATAACAAGGTTTCTGGACAATTTCAGTCTTCAGGCAGATGTGCCGTCCTCAGAGTTGCAAATGCCCAGAGATGTTCCTGTATCAGTAATTAACCCCTTGCCAGGCGGTGGCGCCTCTAATTCCCTTATATTCAAAATATACAACCTTGCGCCTTGGGTTGATTACATCACCCCCGATACTATTTCTCTTGGTCATCCTGAACTTGTTTCAGGATCTATAATCCTCAGAGTCTATGGCAAGAACTTTATGCCTGTGTCAACTGTGAATTTAAACGGCAATAACCTTAAGACTAAATTCATAAGCAGCATCCTTCTTGAGGCAGAGGTAAATCCATCAGAGATAAAATCTCTCGGAAAGTATGCAGTTGTTGTCATAAATCCCTCTCCATGGGCATTTACCTCAAATGTTGTTTATCTCAACGTTGTAGAAGATGTTACAGGGACTCAAATCCCTGCTACAGATACAATAACACAAACACCTACGTTACAAGTAACAATGTCAGCACAAGGAAAACCAAATACCACTGGCACACTTACAGGAAGGATTTTGGACGAACATAAAAAACCCATTGAAGGCGTAACAATAAAGATAAAAAATGTTATTGCACAAACAGATGCCAATGGATACTTTACACTTGAGAATGTTCCTTCAGGCAAACAGCACCTTATGATACATGGCGAAACAGCAAAAGATGCAAATAGTCACCATCCAACAATACCACTTACAATAAATATTCAGGCAGACGTCATAAACGAAATGCCATTCCAGATATATCTGCATAAACAGAAGAACCGAAACTTCAAACATATTGACCATAATATAGCCGCTGCCTCTATTGGTATGGAAACCCCTAAGTTTAATCAGGTTGGAGACATTATTGTTACAGACCTTGAAGTCCCTGGTTTTGAAATGAGAATACCAAAAGGGGTAAAGATTATCGGATGGGATGGCAAACCTAACCTTAAGGTATCAGTAAGAACCGTGCCTATAGACAGGCTCCCAGTAAAACCCCTTCCACAAAACGCCAATGTAAGGACAGTTTATATGTTCTACTTTCACAAAATTGGCGGCGGCATACCTGACCAGCCTATCCCAATTAAGTCAAAGAATGACCTTGGTCTTCTACCAGGAGAAAAAGCAATACTCTGGTATTATGACGAATCTCCAAATGAAGGAGAGGCTCCAAATGACTGGGCAATAGCAGGCACAGGGACAGTTACTCCTGATGGGAAATACATTATTTCAGACCCTGGAGTTGGAATTCCAAAGTTCTGCTGCGGTGCAATAGCATGGGGAGGGACAAGCTCAAGTACAGAAAAATCAGCGCCTGAAGATCCTAATTGCAGTGGTCCAAAAACAACTGCAGGCGACCCGGTTGATGTTGCAACAGGGTATTTCATCCATGAAAAGGCAGACCTTTATATGCCGGGGATAATACCTGTGAGTATTACAAGATACTACAGAAGCAGAGAGAGCGGCTCTGCGGTTTCCGGAAGCACAGGACTTGGCGCATTCGGGAAAGGCACATATTTTGACTACGACTGGTGGATGGGCGCATATGATGGAAGCGGGAATATCAACAACAGCAGCCCAACGATGTATCTCCTAATCAAGCCCGGGAATTATCAGTATAGATTCCCGAAACAGGGGGATGGAACATTTATAAACACAACCGACCCTGCTATGCGCGGAGCGGTTGTTACAAAAAATGCGGATAATTCAAGAACCCTCAGTATGGTGGATGGACGGACTTACAAATTTGACTCAAGCGGAAAGCTAATAGAATTATCAGACAGAAACGGCAACAAATTGACATTTGTAAGGAGGTCTGATTTCGAAGGCGGCTATTTAACTGAAATAGTCACAGCCGAGGGAAACAGGATAACTTTTAACCAGACATGGATTTTCGACACTTTCTACAGAACCGACTCAATAACAGACCACACAGGAAGGACAGTTACATACACTTATGAAACAGACCCATTCAGTTCATATCCAAGGCTTAAGAAAGTCACCTATCCCGACAGCAGTTTAATTGAGTATCAATACGATTCAGAAGGCAGGATGTCAGGGATAATTAATGAAAGGGGCATACTTGAGGTTTTCAATGAATATGATGCAAACAATAGGGTAATTAAACAGACTCATGCAGACGGAGGCGTTTATACATTCAATTACACAGTTGCAGGTGGTAACATAACAGAAACAACCATGACTTCTCCAAATGGTGCAGTAACAACATGGCGGTTCTATGATGATGAAGGTGTATTCAGGGATAAATACATAACACATGTGACAACTCCTGATGGAATAACAAAATATGAAAGAGAAGCTGGAACAAACCTTTTGCTTTCGGTCACAGACCCGCTGAATAGAAAGATGACATATACATATTATCCAAACGGACAGACACATACAGTCACAGACAACCTCAACAACACAACTACATATGAATATGAACCAGTTTATGGTCTGCCAAGCAAGATAACAAACGCCTTGCTTAAAGATACAACCTACACATATACATATGATGCAAATAATAAAATCACAAAAGTAGAGATAAGAGACCCGCTTTTGAAACTTACCACAATTAATTATAACTCATACGGAATACCGACGAGTATCACTGACCCAAATAATAATACGACCACGTTTCTTTATGAAAATGTCGGCAAGCCAGCAGAGCTTACAAAGATGATTGACATGCTTACCAATACATATTCTTTAGGGTACGACAGCATTGGAAGGCTATGGACCGTCACAGATGCGAAAGGAAAGACAACGACTTACACCTATGATGAGATGAATAGAATCAAAGAGGTTAAAGACCCGCTTGGATTTATAACGAGATATGGTTATTCTTGGGATGGCAAGCTTACTGTAGTATCAGACGCAAAGAACCATGATATCAGATATGAATATGACGAGAGAAGTAGAGTTAAAAAGATGACAGACCAACTGGGAAGGGTTGAGAGTTATACTTATGATACAAGCGATAATCTTGTCTCCATGACTGACAGAAAAGGGCAAGTGACTACTTTTAATACATACGACCTTATGAACAGGGTTAAAAAGATAACATATCACGATAGCTCATTTACTGATTATACATATGATTTGGCAGGAAGGATTGATTACATCAATGACTCTATTTCAGGTTTTATAGATTATACCTACAACGATTACGGATGTAGTGCATGTGGCGGCAGGGGAATGGACAGGATTGCACAAGAAGTAACCCCTCTTGGAACAATAGATTATACTTATGATACTGTGGGAAGAAGGCAGACAATGCAGGTTGCAGGACAGCCTGTAGTGAATTATGATTATTATGATAATGGATGGCTGGAGAATATAAGGCAGGTTGTAAATGTGGTAGAGCAGAAGTTTAATTTTATGTATGATGATGGGGGAAGAAGAGAGAGGTTAAAATATTTCAATGGAATAAACTTGATAACAGAGACGGTATACGGCTTTGACAATGCAAGCAGACTTTTAGAAATGAAGCATTTGAATTCTGTAAGCCAGATATTAGAGCAAGTCAATTATGGCTATGATGCCAATGGCAATAGAATCAGCATGGACAGACCGTCAGTTAATCTGCCACTGCCTAATGCAGCTTCAAATACTTCTTATAATGAAGCAAACCAGATGCTGAGTTTTAATGATAAAAATATTGTTTACGACAATAATGGAAATATGATATCAGTTACCAATTCATGTGGGACTACAAATTATACTTGGGATGTTCGCAATCGTTTAGTTGGTATTAATGGATTTAATACTGATTGTTCTTCTTTAACAGCTTCTTTTAAGTATGATGCATTAAATCGTAGGATTGAGAAGACAATAAACAGCACTACGACGAAATACTTATATGATGGAATGGATATTATTCAAGAATTGAATCAAGATAGCTCAGTAAA
>Ga0214473_10006095_pt1 | contig 14428 bp, 14 predicted proteins | sample RVTome_7_FD_203509 | JGI IMG/M metagenome (GOLD analysis project Ga0214473, IMG submission 203509) | Soil microbial communities from uranium-contaminated site in the Upper Colorado River Basin, Wyoming, United States - RVT98D197 | ecosystem: Environmental > Terrestrial > Soil > Contaminated >... | reverse complement strand
CAATGGTTTTGTTGAAGGCGCCACAAGCTTGCCATCAAGGGTGATCACATCGCCTTCTTCGGCAGGTATTGTTGGGAGCGCTACCGTGCCATTGATCTTCACTCGGCCCTCAGCCACCATGCGCTCGGCCTCGCGTCGGCTTCCAACGCCAGCCTTTTGCAAAAACACATTGAGGCGCATTAGCCGCCCGTGACCGGCGGGAAGAAAGCGACTTCTGTGGCACCAGCTAGGGAAGCATCAAGCGACGCGTGCGATTGGTTGATCGCCACCTTGAGTGTGCGCAGATCAGCAAAGGCTACTGCTATGCCCTCGTCCCGGCTCTTGAGGTAATCAATCAACGCACTGACAGTTTTAACATCGGCGGGGACGTCTATATCTTCCTGACCACGTCCAATGATTTGCCGCAACCTTGCAAAGTATAAAATCTTCATTCCTCATCCACGACATGCCGGATTCCGGCACGGAAATAATCATAGCCCGTATAAAGCGTCAGGCCAGCGGCAATCCACAGTCCGGCAATGCCGATCTGGGTTATGCCAGGCACCACCAGATCGCCCGCCGGCCCCGCGATGAGGAAGCCGATCGCCACCAATTGCACTGTGGTTTTCCACTTGGCAATTTGGGTGACCGGCACCGACACCTGCAGTTCGCCCAGATATTCGCGGAGGCCCGATACGAGAACCTCGCGCGCCAGAATGATGATCGCTGCCCAGATGTGGCCGCCAAACAGGATGCCATCAGCCGAAAGCACCAGCAGCACGACCGCCACGAGAACCTTGTCGGCAATGGGATCCAGCATAACACCCAGTGAGGATTGCTGCTGCCATTTCCGCGCCAGATAGCCATCGAAGAAATCCGTGATCGCGGCCACCAGATAAATCGCCAACGCAAACCAGCGGGCCGAATTTCCGCCATACATGAGAAGGCCCGCGACCAGGGGAACGGCCACGATGCGGCCATAGGTGAGGACATTCGGAAGGTTCCAGATTTCGGAGAATTTTGTCTTGCGTGATCTCACATTTGCCATGATTTCGCTCATCCCGCACCCTCATGAAAGTGGTCATAAATAGCCTGCGCCAACGCGCTACTTACACCCTCGACTGCCGCCAAATCACCCACACTGGCCCGTGAAACCGCTTTGGCCGATCCAAAGCTCCTTAGCAAGGCCTTCTTGCGCAAGGGTCCTATGCCCGCAATCTCATCCAACGGACTGACACCAATCGTCTTCGCGCGCCGAGCCCGGTGGCTGCCGATGGCAAAACGATGGGCCTCGTCGCGCAGTCGTTGAATATAATAGAGAACCGGGTCCCGCGACGCCAGCATGAAAGAGACCTTGCCCGAAACGAAGAAATGTTCCCGGCCCGCATCCCGGTCCGGCCCCTTGGCCACACCCACAACTGGCATGTCGCCCAGACCCAGATCAGCCAGAACCCCGCGCACGGCGGAAAGCTGCCCTTGGCCGCCATCAATAAGCAGGAGATCAGGCCAGGTGGAATTTTCGGAATCCTGCTCCGGACGCTCGCCCTCCTCTTTCAGGAGCCGCGAGAACCTTCGCGTCAGAACTTCGCGCATCATGCCGAAATCATCTCCGCCGGTTAAGTCTTCCGAGCGGATATTGAATTTGCGGTATTGCGATTTCATTAAACCCTCAGGCCCGGCCACCACCATGGCGCCCACCGGATTGGTGCCGGAAATATGCGAATTATCATAAATTTCAATGCGTTTTGGCACTTCAGGAAGTCCGAAGGCCTCGGCCACGCCTTGCAACAGCTTGGCCTGGGATGAGGATTCCGCGATCTTGCGGCCCGAGGCCTCCCGCGCATTGGTTACCGCATGTTCAACAAGGGCGCGTTTTTCCCCCCGTTGGGGAACAAGGACTTCGACCTTGTGGCCTGCGTGTGTCGTAAGTGCTTCAGACAGGAGGTCCAACTCATCAATGTCATGAGACAGCAACACCAGTTTCGGAATGGGCTTGTCATCATAAAACTGGCTGACAAAGGAGGAGAGGATTTCAGATGCCTCCATAGACTTATCAGCCCGGGGGAAATAGGCCCGCGTACCCCAGTTCTGGCCCGAACGGAAAAAGAAAACTTGGACACAGGCCTGCCCGCCTTGCTGCGCCAGGCCGAAAACATCAGCCTCATCAAGGGTTTGCGGGTTTATGCCTTGGGTCTGGGTGACAAAGCTCATGGCCTGGATACGGTCGCGGAGGCGCGCAGCCTGTTCAAAATCCAGGGCCTCGGAAGCAGCCTCCATAGCCGTGGCAAGCTCGGCCTTCACTGTCTGGCTCTTGCCATCCAAAAAGCTCTCAGCTTCGCGCACTAGCTCATTATAAGCCGGAAGTTCGATGTAGTTCACACATGGCGCCGAACAGCGCTTGATCTGGTAAAGCAGGCAGGGCCGCGTGCGATTGGCATAAACACTGTCATTACAGGACCTTAGAAGGAATGCCTTCTGTAACGTGTTAAGCGACTGGTTGACCGCTCCGGCAGAGGCAAAGGGCCCGTAATAATTGCCTTTCCGCGCCCGAGCGCCCCTGTGCTTGACCAGCTGGGCGACCTCGTGGTCCTTGGCAATCAGAATATAGGGAAACGATTTGTCATCGCGCAGGATGACATTGAATCGCGGCATCAGCTTCTTGATCAGATTGGCTTCCAGCAGCAGTGCTTCTGCTTCCGTTTCCGTCGTCACAAATTCCATGTTTGTGGTGAGCGAAATCATCAGGGCGATGCGGTTATTGTGGCCCTGCCCCCGCGCGTAGTTCGACACCCGGTTCCTGAGGTTCCGCGCCTTGCCCACATAGATGGCATCGCCCTCCGCATTGAACATGCGGTAGACGCCGGGTTTCCCCGGCAGGCGCTTCACAAAATCACGGATAACCGCCGGACCCGTGAGATCATCAATGGGCTGCTCAGACTCATCATTCATGACTGTAATATAGGCGTTATTGCCTCAAAAACGAATTCAGGGCCGCCATTCAAACACAAGCAACAGACAGCCCTTGTCACTACGGGTGTTGTGATAGGAATTGGGCGGGAAGCTGATGAAATCACCCGCCTTAACCACTGTGCCATCACTTTCAACCGCCTCGCCTTCCAGCACATAAAATTCCTCGTAGCCCGGATGCACATGGGGAACGGTGACGGCTCCCGGCAGCAGCTGAAAATAATAGCTGCCGCATTGGGTTTCGGCGTTGAAGCTCACAGGCAGCCACTGACAACGGTTTTTCGCTGTGTAACCTTCCAGAGTGTAGGGCACGAGCTTGTCGCGTTGCAGGTTGGTGATCGGTGGAACGCTGAAGGCTCGGCTCACGATTTGATCCTTTCAATTTCAATGCCAACGCTTTTGGCATTCGGAATAATATCCGGCTTCTCAATGCGCACCCGTGCCGCCATCACGCGCTTGTCCTTCAGGCACGCCGCCGCAAAAAGATCGGCCAGGGTTTCAACCAGGTTCACATGGCCCTGGGCAATGATCGCCTCCACCTTTTTGACGATGTTCTCATAGCTCACCACATTGCTGATATCGTCATGCATCGGACCGTCGCCTTCCCGAACCGAGAGATCAATGCTGACAATGATGCGCTGGGGCGTGAGCCGCTCATGCTCATGGATCCCAAGGGTTGCCATGACCTCGAGATCACGCACGAAGACATGGCGCAGCCCTGCCGTTGCATTAGACACATGATGGCTGATTTTGGTCGTCACACTCATTCACTTACCTTTCGGCATCAGGATAACATAATGCTTCCGCACCTTTTCAACGGTTTCCCAGGTACCCTTGAAGCCTGCGGGGATAATGAAACCGTCGCCCTTCTTCAAGGTCCACTTCTTGCCCCTGTCATTGGTCAGGATAGCCTTGCCCTCGATGAAATGGCAGAACTCCCACTCCACATAATCAATTGGAACCTTGCCCGGCGTTGATTCCCAGATGCCGCAATAGAGCCTATCATCCTCGCCGGTGAAATGGTTCCACGTCTTGGTCTTGTATCTGCCCTTCATGAGCTTTGCCGGATCCGGCATTCCAAGGTCGACTTTCGGAGCATCCCTGCCACTGGTTTTCATGACGATGATGTCAGCCATTTCAGTTTCCCCTTATGCTCTCTAGCAATTCGTCTTTTGTGGATTTGAAATCAGTGCCAATCCAATAATCCTCAAGCCGCTTGAGTTCGCGCCCCAGAACAGGACCCGACGGAAAACCAAGGTCAAGCAAATCACGCCCGGTTACGGGGAAACTGGGGGACACCCAGCGCGAAGGCAGAATTAACATTCTCTGCCAAGCCCGGTCAGTCTGCGAAGCCCGTGACTTTGCCCATGCCAGATGCACACTGTCGCGCCAAGCCTCGGGGCCCATGGCATAGAGCAGTTTTTGCTGCTCGTTCTCACGCAGTTTGGGTGTAAGTGCGGTGCCTTGCAAAAGGGACTCAATGCGCTTGGCCTGATTGTTGGAGAGCCGCCACGCCTCACGCAAGCTTTCCGGTTTTTTTGCGAGAGCGAATGATCTCAGCAACGGGTCGGGCGGCAGGCGTGCAATCACCCGGAATTCATCCTTATGTGGAACAATCAGCTTCAGCACCTTGTGTTTCGCCATGAGCTTGAGGACCGGCACCGCCTTTGGCCCCACCAGTAGCTTGAACATTTCCCGGGCGATGCGCTCAGCGGAAAGGCCCAGCAGGCCCTTTTTCAGGCGGACACAGGCGGCAAGGCTCGCGGGGTCAGCCGTCATTTTTTCGTAAGCGGCAAGGAAGCGAAAGAAACGCAGGATGCGCAAATTATCCTCCCGGATGCGAGCCGCGGGCGCGCCTACGAAGATGATTCTTTTTCGCAGGATATCCGCGTAACCATCCACATAATCATGGATTTTTCCGGCGGCATCGCAGTAAAGCGCATTGATCGTGAAGTCACGGCGGAGCGCATCTTCTTTCCAGTTATCCGTGAAAGCCACAACGGCGCGGCGCCCGTCGGTCTCAACATCCCGGCGCAACGTCGTGATTTCGTAAGGTTTGTGATCAACCACGACAGTCACTGTGCCATGGTCAATTCCCGTGGGATGAACCGAAAGGCCAGCTGCTTTGAATGCCGTAATGACGTCCTGCGGCTGCAGCGTAGTGGCAATGTCGATGTCGCCAATGGATTCCCCGAGAAGTGCATTGCGCACCGCACCGCCTGCCACACGCGCTTCACCGCCTGCCCCGGAAACTATCGCAAAGACGCGTTGCAGGCTCGGTTCCTTCAGCCAGCGGGCCCGCGCCAATGCCGGAAGCTTGCTCATGCATAGAGCCGGTCATAGAGATTGCGGATCATGCCTGCAGTGGCTCCCCAGATATAGCGGTCCTCAAAGGGCATGGCATAGAAGAAGCGCTGCTTGCCCTGCCAGTCCCGCGAATGCTTTTCGTGGTTTTCCGGCGTCATCAGAAAGCGCAATGGCACTTCAAACACGGCTGAAACTTCGCTTTCCTGCGGAGTGACCGTAAACCCCGGCCGCACCAGCGCCACTACAGGCACCACATGATAGGCTGTCACAGTCAGGTAGCTGTCGAGATAACCCAAGGGTTCAACAAACGCGCGGGCCAATCCGGTTTCTTCCTCAGCCTCGCGAAGCGCGGCGGCAATCGCATCCTCATCATCCGCGTCAATGCGGCCTCCGGGGAAGGCAACCTGCCCCCCATGGCTTGAAAGATGATCGGTGCGCTGGGTCAAGAGAACGGTTACCTCCGGCTCGCGCAGGACAATGGGAACCAGAACTGCGGCAGGCTTTGGTTTCACGCCAACCGGAATCATCGGAACCGCCGCATTCATATCATCATCACTGCGTTCATGCTTCATTGGAACCTCATGCAACAGACCTCTCACCGCGCGCTTACGTATTTCTGCCTCGCTAAATTTCATCGGCACGCTGCATTGGAAAAAATTCACCCGACGACCACACGCCGAACCATTCGCCTTCTACCCTGCCTTTGGCCACGAGATCATAAAACAGGGCTCGTGACACCAGCGCTTCCAGCCTCGCCCGCATCAACACATAGGGCTTCAGTCCGGACGTTCCGGTCTCGGTTTCAAAGCGCAAGGGATGCTCCTTGTTCACCACAACCACATCATCTACATTGGTTTCAAAGGAAATGACCTGAAACCTGCCCTCCCCCTCGGTGCTCATCCGAATGGCCAGAAACGGCGCATCATCGACCCGGATGCCGCATTTTTCCACTGGGGTGACGAGATAATATTTACCATCCTCGTCATGCCTGAGAACCGAGGCAAAGAGCTTGAACAGGGGTTTGCGGCCAATCGGCGAATTCATGTAAAACCACGTGCCATCGGCGGCAATCCGCATATCAAGATCGCCGCAAAAGGGCGGATTCCACAGGTGAACCGGAGGCAGGCCCTTGGCCCGGCCCGTTGCTTCCTTCAAGCCCTGCAATGGATTGCTTGCATCCCTCGCAATCGTGGTCATCATATGCCCGTCCAAACCAGAAATGAGTCGCAAATTGCCGTCTTTATTAAGCCATTCTCCTTCACGAGGATGTCATTAACAACAATTCGTTTCCCCTGCCAAATCAGGGGAATAGCAAACTATAGTGGGACCCATGGCAAACATCAAAGAAGCGAACAAGGAAATACTTAAGGAACTGGAAGCCACCGGCGAACGCCTTGAAAAAGTGCGGGACGAGATCGGCAAGGTCATTTTCGGCCAGAATGAAGTTGTCGAATTGGCCCTCACCGCCATTCTGGCAGGCGGCCATGCGCTTTTGGTCGGCGCGCCCGGCCTTGCGAAAACCAAGCTCGCGACCAATCTGGGCCGGGTTCTGGGTCTTGATGAAAAACGGGTGCAGTTCACCCCCGACCTGATGCCCGCCGACATCTTGGGGTCCGAGGTTCTTGATGAAACTGAAAAGGGCCGCAGGCAATTCCGTTTCGTGCCGGGTCCCGTGTTCTGCCAGTTGCTCATGGCCGATGAAATCAACCGCGCCAGCCCCCGCACCCAGTCAGCGCTTTTGCAGGCCATGCAGGAACACCATGTGACGGTGGCAGGCGTACGCCATGATTTGCCAAAACCATTTCATGTGCTGGCCACGCAAAACCCCATTGAGCAGGAAGGCACCTATCCCCTTCCCGAAGCCCAGCTCGACCGCTTCATGTTCCAGATCGATGTGCCCTACCCATCGCTCGAGGCCGAACGCCGCATGCTGTTTGCGACAACAGGTGAAGAAGATGAACTGGCCGCCAAGGTTCTCAAGACCGCAGAGCTGATGAGTGCGCAACGGCTGACCCGGCTTATCCCCGTGGGCGAACAGGTGACCGATGCCATCTTGCGCGTGGTACGTGCCGCACGACCCGGTGTTGATGCCAGCAAGGAAATCAACCATGGCGTTGCCTGGGGACCGTCGCCCCGCGCCAGCCAAGCCCTGATGCTGGGCATTCGCGCCCGCGCCCTCCTGCAAGGCCGCCTGAGCCCGTCGATTGATGATGTGGCGGAGCTCATCGGCCCCGTATTCAAACATCGCATGGCGCTGAACTTTACCGCCCGCGCCGAGGGCGAAACCATTGAGGCCATCATTGAACGGCAAAAACATCTCCTCGCCTGAGGCGCGCAAGCCCAACAAAGCCATTCCTGCCCTGGCTTTGAATGAGCGCGCCGACGCGGCGTCCCACACCTTGCCGCCCTTGCTGGTGGAAGCGGAACGCATTGCCGCAACTGTCATGCAAGGCATCCATGGCCGCAAGCGCGCCGGACCCGGCGAAAGTTTCTGGCAGTACCGCGCTTATGGGTTTGGCGATTCAACCAGCCGTATTGACTGGCGGAAATCGGCGCGCTCGTCCCACGTCTTCATCCGCGAAAATGAATGGGAAGCCGCCAACACCCTGTGGCTCTGGGCCAGTCCCTCAAAATCCATGGATTTCAAATCCCATCTCAGCAAGACAACCAAGCGCGACCGCGCCTATCTCATGACACTGGCGCTGGCGAGCCTTGCACTCCGGGCGCAGGAGCGCGTGGGTCTCATTGGCAGTCCGCAAAAGGTAAGCCACGCCCGCGGCGCACTTGTGCCAATGGCCACCTGGCTGTTGCGCAGCGAGGGCGCAAGCCTGCCCCAGTCCCAGCATTTGCAAAAATTTTCCAGCGTCGTTTTACTCGGTGACTTTCTTGAGAAACCCGAAGACATTGCCGCCACGGTCAGAAATCTGGCAGCCCACGGCGTATCGGGACACATTGTGCAAATTATCGACCCGGCCGAGGAAACCCTGCCCTATGACGGCCGCGTCGAATTTCTCGACATGGATGGCCCCCTCAAATATCTCGCAGGCAAAACCGAAACCCTGCGCGACGCCTATATTGAAAAATTTGCGAGCCAACGCGAAGCTGTGCGCAGGATTGCCCATGGCGTGAGCTGGAGCTTCACTCTCCACCACACGGATCAATCGCCGGCAAAACTCCTGATGATGCTCCACGGCCTTGTCGGCGGCGCGAAAAGCCGGGCGTTTGATTTGGGCGGCTTCGTATGATGGCCTTCCTGCAGGCACTCACTTTCACCACACCCGTTGCCCTGGCGGGACTCCTGCTGCTGCCCGTCATCTGGTGGCTGCTGCGCTTCACCCCGCCCAAGCCCCAGTCCATAAAATTTCCGCCCCTGCGCCTGCTGCTCGAATTGGTAAGCAAACACGAACAACCCGACAAGACGCCCTGGTGGCTGATGCTGCTGCGCCTGGCGATTGCCGCACTTATTATCCTCGGCGTTTCCCATCCTTTCTATGCGCCCGGGTCAAGCGCGGCAGGAAACAGCGCACCCCTCCTCATTATTGTTGATGATACCTGGGCCGCGGCGAAGGATTGGAATCTGCGGCGCACAATGCTGGGCGAAATCGTAAATGAGGCACGCGAAAACGATGTGACACTCAGCCTTGCAACAACGGCTCCCTCAGCCCGCGAGGCAGATATTGTGGCGCGCGATGCCGATGCCGCGCTCAAGCAGATTGCCGCCCTCGAACCCAAGGCGCTCGGCCCGGATCGCATCAAACTCCTCGTGCGTCTTAAGACCAATTTTGATTCCGTGTCTTCATTGCACGTCGTATGGCTTAGCGATGGCATGGATCAGGCTTCCGCCACTGCATTTGCAGAAGGCCTCACTAGCTTGGCCAATGGCCGCGCCAGTGTTGACGCCATCATGCCAAATGCTACAGCACTGCCAATGGCCCTCGCCGCACCTTCAGCCGAAGGCGGCCAATTGAAAGTTCGTGCCTTGCGCACCTCGTCCGGGGCCGTACGCGAGGCAAATATCCGTGCTGTTGCCGCAAATGGACGAAGCCTTGCTGACGCCAAGCTGGAATTCGCTGCCACGTTCTCCCAGGCCGAAGCATCACTCGACCTGCCCATTGAGCTCCGCAATGAGGTGCAGCGTCTGGAAATTGTGGGCGAACGCAATGCGGCCGCCACATTCCTGTTCGATGACCGCTGGCGGCGCAAGACCATAGCGTTGCAATCCGGCAGTTCGCTTGAAGATGCGCAGCCCCTGCTTTCACCGCTTTACTATGTTTCGCGCGCCCTTGAGCCCTATGCGCAAATTTCGGAGCCGGAAAACGCAGCGCAATTGAAGGAGCAACTCGAGGCGGGCCTCTCCATGCTGGTGCTGGCCGACATTGGCGTGATCCCATCGGAAACCGCAGAGGCGATCAATCCGTGGCTTGAGCGCGGCGGTGTGCTGTTGCGTTTTGCCGGACCGCGCATGGCTGGCGCCCAAGATGCTCTCGTGCCTGTCACCTTGCGCAGCGGGGGCCGTGCCTTGGGCTCGGCCTTGAGTTGGGAAGAGCCACAGAACTTGCAAGCCTTTCCCGACAACGGTCCCTTTGCGGGGCTCCCCCTCGACCAAAATGTAACCGTATTGCGCCAGGTCCTGGCCGAACCCGACATGGATTTGCCCGACCGGGTATGGGCAAGCCTTGCCGATGGAACACCACTGGTCACCGCAAAGCGCCAGGGCAAGGGCCTCATTGTCCTGTTCCATGTGACCGCCAATGCCGACTGGTCGAACCTGCCGCTCTCCGGCCTTTTTGTGGAAATGCTGCGCCGGATCAATGATCTGGCCCCCGGTGCGGGCGGCGGAGCTGCCGCTGGTGCTACGAGCAGTGATGACCGCGCCACCGCCTTCATCCCCCGCCTCGCCCTATCGGCTGCGGGAGAACTCATCGAACCACTGCCCGACTCCAAACCAATTTCGCCAGCCGATATTGAAAATGCAAAGCCCACGCCTGAAACACCAGCCGGTCTTTACAATCGCGGCAGCGCTGAACGCGCCATCAATCTTTTACTTGATGCGCAAGCCATGACGGCCATCACATTGCTTCCGAATGGTGTGGTGCTTCGTTCCTTCGCCACGCCGCCGCGTCAGCCCCTCGCACCCCTGCTCTTCACGCTCGCGTTTCTGTTCTTCCTCGGTGACACGCTGGCGGCACTTTTTCTCGGTGGCGGCTGGCACCGGCTGCGCGGAATGACCACAGCGCTTCTTTTGCTCGTAGCCATTCCCGACGACGCCGGAGCCCAACAGGCCGATGACTTTGCCCAGAAAGCCACCCAGGAAACCCGGCTTGCTTATGTGCGAACCGGCGATGACACCGTGGACACCATCAGCGAGCAAGGTCTGAAAGGCCTTGGCGTTATCCTGACTGACCGCACATCGGTCATCCCCGGCAGCCCCATCGGCGTGAATATCGAGAGCGACGAGATTGTGTTTTTCCCACTGGTCTATTGGCCCGTGCTTGAGAGTGCTGCCGTGCTAACCCCAGCCACGCTCACCAAGATGGATGCCTACATGAAAAACGGCGGCACCATTTTCTTCGATCTCCGCGATGATAACCTGGGGTTCGAGAGCCTGTCAGGTGCTTCGGCGGGCGCAACCGAAGCCCTGCGCCGCATCTTGGAGAAGCTGGATATTCCGCCCCTTGAACCCGTGCCTGAAACTCACGTGATCACCAAGGCCTTCTATCTCCTGCGTGATTTTCCGGGCCGCTATGCGGGGGGGCAGTTGTGGGTGGAGCGCACCGACCCCTCATCGACCAACAATGTCGACGGCGTAAGCTCCATTATTATCGGTGCCAATGATTACGCCGCAGCCTGGGCCCTCGACGACAACAGCAACCCGCTTTATGCGGTGATCCCCGGCAATGACCGTCAGCGCGAAATGGCTTTCCGCACTGGGATTAACATTGTGATGTACGCGCTCACCGGAAACTACAAGGCCGACCAAGTCCATATTCCGGCCCTGCTCGAAAGACTGGGGCAATAACATGAATTTCACCCTGTCATTCGCCCCGCTTCTTCCCTTGCTCTGGCTTTCGGTGTTGGGAGCGGCAGGGCTGATCCTGATTGCCATTTCAGCCTTTGCCCGAACCCGTGGCTGGTGGCTAAGGGGGCTTGCACTTGCGCTTTTGCTTGCAAGCCTTTCAAATCCCACCCTGCGCCATGAAGACCGTGAAGATTTGAATGATATTGCTGTCGCGGTGATTGACCGCAGTCAAAGCCAGTTGGCGGGCGAACGCATGAAGCAAGCCGATGCCGCCGAAGCAGCGCTCAAGTCCGCTGCGTCCATTCTCGGCAATACTGAGTTGCGAATGGTCACAGTGCAATCAGGAGTGAACCCGCAAGAGGATGGCACACGGCTCTTCACCGCCCTGAACCGCGCCCTGGCCGATATTCCCCCAGAACGCTTCGCCGGTGCCCTGCTCGTAACCGATGGCCAGGTGCATGACGTTCCCCCTGATGCAAACAAGAGCGGCATCAATGGCCCCGTGCACGGCCTGCTCACCGGCAGCCAGGAAGAGCGTGACCGCCGGGTCGTGATCGAACAGGCCCCGCGCTTTGGCATTGTCGGCAACGCGCAAATCCTGCGCTTCCGCGTGGACGATGTGGGCGGCGATGGCAGCCCGATCGATGTGAACGTCAAACTGGGAACGGGCGAGCCGCAGGCTCTGACAGTAACGCCCGGCGTGAGTACCGAAGTTTCAATAACCCTGGATCACGGCGGACAAAATATAGCGGAAATCGTGGCTCCCCCCATACCCAATGAAATCTCGCTTGAAAACAATCGCACCATTGCGGTGGTTGAAGGCATTCGTGACCGTCTGCGCGTGCTGCTGGTTTCCGGCGAGCCCCACCCCGGTGAGCGCACCTGGCGCAATCTTCTGAAAGCCGATGCTTCCGTTGATCTCGTGCATTTCACCATTTTGCGTCCGCCGGAAAAGCAGGACGGAACACCCATCAACGAACTTGCCCTCATCGCTTTCCCAACCCGGGAACTGTTCGTTGAAAAGCTCGATCAGTTCGATCTTGTGATCTTTGACCGCTACCATCGCGAGGCGGTTTTGCCTGAGGCCTACATCATGCAGATCGCCAAATATGTGAATGAAGGCGGTGCGCTGCTGGTGGCGGCTGGGCCAGAGTTCGCCATGGCGGACGGGCTCTACAGCACGCCCATGGCCGATGTTTTGACAGCTTCACCCACGGGTGAAGTTCTGGACGGTGCCTTTCGCCCCCTGATCACCAAGCCGGGAACGCGCCACCCCGTAACGGGCGGACTGCCCGGCGCTGGAACCGCAACCCCATCATGGGGCAAGTGGTTTCGCGTCGTTGAAACAACGGCCCCCGAAATTGACACGCTCATGTCTGGCCTGGCGGACAAGCCGCTTCTTGTGCTCTCGCGCCAAGGCGAAGGACGCGCGGCCCAACTGCTGTCCGACCAAAGCTGGCTCTGGGCCAGAGGCTACGATGGCGGCGGGCCGCAAACTGAATTGCTCCGCCGCCTCGCCCATTGGCTGATGAAAGAACCCGATCTGGAAGAAGAGGCCCTGAGCGGCAGGCAACTGGGCCGTGAGCTGACAATCATTCGCCGCACCATGGCTGACAAGGCAGAGCCCGTCACCGTCACAGCGCCATCGGGTGCGACCGCAACAGTGACCTTGGACGAGAAATCGCCGGGCCTCTGGCAGGGCAGTCTGAAAGTTGACGAGGCCGGCATGTACGGCCTGAACGACGGCAAGCTGCAGGCCGTGGCAGCAGCCTCAGCAAGCGATGCCCGCGAGGCCCAGGATATTCTTGCAACTCCTGCCAAATTGGCACCCGTTACAAAGGCAACGGGCGGCGGCGTGGCCTGGCTCGAAAACGGCCTGCCACGCCTCATCAAAATTTCTGGTGAAAGGCAAATGGCGGGCGCCGGCTGGCTGGGCCTCAAGGCCAATGAAGCCTACCGCGTTACGGCAGTGAGCGAGGTTCCCTTGTTCGCCTCGCTATTGGCGCTCGGCGCTTTGCTTTTGGCGTTCTGCCTGATGTGGTACCGCGAGGGGCGCTGAAATTTCCGCAAAGCGATGGGGCGGCAAAACCAATCCATGCGCCTCTGACAATGCCCCTTGCGCGAGTTCCACAAACAGAAAGCGATCAGGATTCACTGGCCCAGGCAGGACCAATTTGCCTTCCGGCAGCTTCTGAAATCCAACCCGTGCATAATAGGGCGCATCGCCGACAAGAATAACAAACCTGTGGCCCCTCGCCTTGGCGCGGGCCAACCCTTCCTGCATGAGGGCCAGTCCAACTCCGATGTTTTGCCGCTTGGGATGTACAACAAGGGGGCCAAGCAACAGGGCTGGAGTTCCTGCCTTGCCGATGGCCAGCGGCCAAAAACTGATTGCGCCCGCAACGCCGACCTCCGCGTCCCGTACCACCAGGGACAGGCCATCGGCAGGCGTGCTGCCTTCGCGCAAGCGGTAAGAGGTTTTGACGCGCCGGTCGATGCCAAAGGCGATATCGAGCAGTTGCTCAATGAGGAGTTGGTCGGTTGCTTTCGTATTTTCGACGAGAAATGAGGCGGCCATCGTGATTATGTTCCATGAAAATTATCTGGGCGCCCGGCCCCAATTCACAGGTTCACGAAGAAAGTGAAGGAATCCTATGCGGTCCAGGCAGGCGAAAGGGTTGCAGCTGCGCTGGCTCGTCGTCGCAATGTGATGGTAACCGACAGGTTCATGAGAGGCCGCATACAAGGCGAAGGCGTTACGGTCAAGGGCCTACCAATGGCGGGCGATTTCCCGATTTGAAGTAATTTCTTCCAGCCGCCGCCGGGTTCCTCCCGTTGTGCCGTCCGGGAGCTGATCAACTGCAAAGAACCTGGCATCGGTGATTTCAAGCGTCGGCTTCCACGGCGCTTGGGTAAATTTATGCAAGGTCAGCACCACCACATGATCGCCGGGAAATTGATCATCATTCAGACAAATGCCCTTGAGAACCGGCTCTTCCTCCGCGATGATCCCTGCCTCTTCACGAACTTCGCGTTTCGCCGAGTCAAAAATTGTCTCGCCCCGCTCCACCCCGCCCCCGGGCAAAAGCCAGCCCGGCCCATAGGAATGCTGGATCAGCAAAACCCTGTTTTCCGCGTCAAAAACCGCGGTTCGCG
>Ga0214473_10006094_pt1 | contig 14430 bp, 19 predicted proteins | sample RVTome_7_FD_203509 | JGI IMG/M metagenome (GOLD analysis project Ga0214473, IMG submission 203509) | Soil microbial communities from uranium-contaminated site in the Upper Colorado River Basin, Wyoming, United States - RVT98D197 | ecosystem: Environmental > Terrestrial > Soil > Contaminated >... | reverse complement strand
AACGCCCTCGAGACCTTCAACGACGCCTTCCTCCGCGAGCACTTCCGGACCAAGGACGCCTTCTTCGACTACTACGCGGATCTCGCGCACCAGCTCGACCTCGCTCACTTCGAGAAGAGCCGCCCGAGCGGTGTCGAGGTCGAGGAGCTCGTCTTCGAGACGAGCAGCCTCGCGTGGGTCCAGGTCCGCTTCCGCGGGGCCGACGACCGACCCCTACGACCCGACTCCACCACCCTGGTGCGCCGCGACCGCTGGGAACTCGGCGACGGCTCGTGGTGGATCATCCCCGGGAAGCTCTAGCGCCGGGTCCGACGGGGGGATTTCACGAGGGGAATCCCCAGCGTATAGAGAAAGGCGTCGGGCACACAAGAGGAAAACTTTTCCTCCTCACCCTGGCTATCTGGGCAACGGATTTCCCACGCCACGGAGATGTTTTCCCTTTCCGATTTCATGGCTTGCACATGATGCCTGCGAGTCTTCACGGAGCTGGCACAGGCCTTGCTCATCCCCCCCAGCGGGACTTCGGTCCCCACTTTTGAAGAGTCCGGATCCTCGATGCTCCGAGGAGCCGACGCCAGGGGAAGGGCGAGCCGCTAAGCGGCCAGAATGGGGCGGGAACCCCCCGACCACGATGTGGGGGGTGTGCCCGGCGATCGCAGACGCCCTCGAGCTCTCCTGGGTCGTGTCCTCGACGCGAGGCGCAGGAGAGAGACACGTGCCCCACCGCGCTGAGCCCTGGGAAGACGACGGCGAGCTCGTCGCCCACATCCTTCGTGGCAGTACCGAGCACTTCGACATGCTCTACAAGGCCTACTTCCCGCGGGTCTACCGCTTCGCGCTCAAGCGCCTCCGAGACGCTGCGGAGGCCGAGGACGTCACGCAGGAGGTGTTCTTCACCGTCTTCAACGCCCTCGTGAGCTTCCAGGGCAACTCGTCGCTGCTCGTGTGGATCTTCGGAATCACCCGGAACACCGTGAACCGCCGCTTCCGGCGCGCCCGGCCGAAGCTCGAGTCCCTCGATGCGGATGACGCCCGTGAGATTCCCGCGGGGGATGCCCCGGCGGATCGAGCCGTCGACGCGCGGCGTGTCCTGTCGCAGTGCGAGGCCGTGATCGAGGGTCAGCTCACGCCGCTCCAGCGGCGGATCTTCCACCTGAAGCACCTGCGCCGGCAGTCGATTCGCGCGATCGCGCGCGCGCTCGGCAAGTCCGAGGACGCGATCAAGGCGAATCTCTACCGCATGCGCCGCGCGATCGCGGATGGCGCCCCCGGCATCGAGAGCCTGCTCGGACGTTAGCGACCGGCTCCGCGCCACCAATTTCGCTGCCACGCCACATATACAACGAGGGTCGAGAGACCCCACCTGGGGAGGGTGACGCGAGGAGAACCGCGTTGCCCAGCAAGCCTTCGAGACGTTTCCGTGCCGTCGCAGAGAGATCCGACGCCCAGTTGATCGAGGGGATCCGGCGGGCCAATCAGGCCGACTTCGCCGTCCTCTACGAGCGGTACTTCGCGCGGATCTACAGCTTCGCCTACGGGCGTCTGCGCAACCATGCCGACGCCGAGGAGGTCGTGCAGGAGACCTTCGTGGCGGTCTTCCGCTCGATCGATGCCTACCGGGGGCAGTCCTCGCTGCTCTCGTGGATCTACGGCATCGCGAAGAACACGGTGAACAACACCCTCCGCCGCGCTCGCGCGCACGAGCAGCGCGTGGAGCGCGCCGAGTCCGAGCTGGTGCGCTCGGCCCACTCGCTCGACGCGTGCACGCCGGAGGAGCACCTGAGCCTGCGGCGCTATCAGGATGCGATCCAGGATCGACTCGCGACGGTGCCGGACTGGCACCACGAAGTGTTCGTCCTTCGCCACGTGGACAACCTTCCGATTGGCGAGATCGCGCGGCGCGTGTCACGATCGAACGACGCCGTTCGCTCCAGCCTGTACCGGATCAAGCGGCTGCTCGTGCAGGCCGTCGATCCGAACCTGGCCGCGGCGGGGTAGGCTGGATGCGCTGGACGCTTCGGGGGGCGGGTCGCTTCGGCCCGCGCGGAGTCGGGGGCCTCTGGATGGGCACCAAGCCGGATGAGGACCGCATGGCGGAGGGAGCGGTGGAAGTGACGCTGGAAGAGCTGGAGGAGTTCCTGGACGGAGGCCGGCTCGAAGTCCAGGCGCGGCCGGGGTTCAAGGAGAGCCTGCGCGAGAGGCTGTGGTTGCTCCTTCAGGAGCGCAGGCGCCGCTGGCGCGGGACCCAGTCCTGAGCTCTCGCCCCCCCTTCGCCGGGTGCGCCATCCGTTTCGCCGGAAGAACCTGAGCCCGAGGCTCCTGCCGCTCTATGCGCTGGGCCTCCTCTGGCTCTGGCTCGCCGAGCCCACGCCCGGGAGCCTCGCCGCGGGCGGGCTCGTCGCCGCGCTCGGCGCGGCGCTCCGCGCGTGGGGGGCGGGCCACCTGCTGAAGACGGATCGCCTCGTGGTCGCGGGGCCCTACGCACATCTGCGTCATCCCCTCTACGCAGGGACCTTCCTCGCGGTGATCGGGCTCGGCGCTGCCGCCGGCCGCCTCTCCCTGGCGGTCGTGGCCTCGGTCTTCGTCCCCTTCTTCCTGCTCTACTACCTGCCCTACAAGGACCGCATCGAGGGGGCGCGCCTCGAGCGGCGCTACGGAGAGGCGTACGCGGGCTGGCGCCGCTCGGTACCGGCCATCCTGCCGCGCCTCGCGGCGTGGCGACCTGGGGGAGCGGCGCCCTGCACGGCGCGTCCCCGCTGGAGCGCGGACCGCTTCCGCGCCAACGACGAAGGGGGGGCGCTCCTCGCGATCGCGGCCGCCTGGCTGGTGCTCGCGCTCCGCGGAGCGGCAGCGTGAGCCGCCACGCCCTCGGAGAGCTCACGCGCGAGCGCCTCCCGGCGAGGATCCTCTTCACGATCAAGCGCGGCGGCCTCCTGCGCCCCGACGTGCTGGTCGCCGACACCGGCGCCGGCCCGGTCGTGGTGAAGGACTGGGCGCCCCGATCGCGTCCGGTGCGGGCCCTGCTCGGACCTTCCGCGCTCCGGCGCGAAGCGCGCGCGCATCGGCGCCTCGAGGGACTCGCCTGCGTGCCGCGTCTGCTGGGACGCCTCGACGCGTGGGCGTTGGTCCTCGAGTACCGTCCGGGGACGCGCGTCTCGGGCGCTCGCCCCTGGATCTTCGACGCGCGCTTCGCGGAATCGCTCGCGGACCAGGTCGCGCGCGTCCACGCGCGCGGCGTGGTGCACCTCGACCTCGCGCACCGCAGCAACGTCGGCGCCGACCCGGCCGGAGAGCCCGTGATCTTCGACCTCGGCGCGGCGCTCTGCCTGCGGCCCCGGAGCGCGCTCGGGCGCTGGCTGCTGCGGGCCTTCGCGCTCGCAGACCTTCGGGCGCTGCGGAAGTGGCGGCGGCGGCTCGCGCCCGACACCCGGTGAGGGCCGGGCTCGTCCCGGGAAGGCGCCTCGCGCGCCCGGGCCGGCGTCAGCCCGGTGGGGTCGGCGAGACGAGTGCCGTCTCCGACGGCGCCCGCGGTGCGAGCCGACCGATGTAGTGGCGGAAGCTCTCGAGCGTGAGGCGCGCGTCCGCCATGGCCCGGTGCGGGACCGCCCCCTCGATCAGGCCCGCGGTGATCGCGGCCTGGCGCAGCGAGAGCGCCGCGACCGGTTCTCCCACCACGAGCGACCACGCGTAGAAGAGCGTGGCGAGATCGATCACGTGGTAGTCGAAGGGGTAGGGGATCCCGCAGCTCTTGAAGCCGCGCTCGAGGAAGGCGACGTCCATGCGCACGTTCTGGCCCGCCGGAACGACGGTCCGGCCGGCCGGTAGCAGCGCGGCGAACTCGGTGAGGGCACGCCGCAGCGGCACCGCGTCGGCCCAGCGCTCCGGCCCGTAGCCCGACATCTCCGCCGCCTCGGCCGTGATCCGCTCCGGCCGCGCGACGACGCGCCACTCTGCGCTCGCGAGCTCCGCCAGGCGGTAGTCGGTCAGGATCACCGCGATCTCGGTGAGGTCGTGCAGCTCCGGGTCGAGGCCCCCGAACTCGCAGTCCAGGAAGGCGAAGGCGAACTCGGGCAAGGGCTCCCCCGCGGCTACCTGGGTATGGTGCTCCCAACGGGAATCGAACCCGTGTTTTGGCCTTGAGAGGGCCACGTCCTAGACCGCTAGACGATGGGAGCCCGGGGCGGGAGGCGCGCAGGAGGCTAGCCTCGGCCGCGCGGGATCGTCAACCCGCCCGACGCGGTGCCGCAGATCGTCACCGGGGCGCCGCGCATCGTCATCCCCGGGCGGCCGGGCCGCCTCGCCGCGCGGCCCGCGGCCGCGCGCAGCGGCGAGCGAAAGCGTCGCGTCGCCCCTCAGGTTGGGCGCCGAAGCTGCCGATGAACGCGGGTGAGCCCGGCGGATTGGCACACGCGTTGCTCTCAGACCCGCGTGACGGGAATCGGGCAGTCGTTCCAGCCGGGGTTCGGCTGGGCGGTATCGATCGACGGGATCGAGCGTGCCCGAGACACAAGGAGAAGAGATCCGTGACCAAGCTCCACACGCGGCGCGGCGGTTTCACGCTCATCGAGCTGATGATCGTCGTCGCCATCATCGGTATCCTGGCGGCCATCGCCATTCCGAACTTCCTGCGCTTCCAGCTGAAGGCCAAGTCGAGCGAGGGCAAGACCAACATTGCCGCGATCCGCACGGCCGAGGAGTCGTACTTCGCGGAGTACGGCAACTACGTGTCCGCGCTGCCGTCGCCCCCGACGATTGCGGACAACGTGAAGACCGACTTCTCGCACGCCGTGGCGGGCGAGGGCTTCGACCGCGTCGGCTGGTCGCCCGAGGGCCAGGTCTACTTCTTCTACTCGGTCGAGATCAACTCGGACGGCGACGAGTTCACCGCGGCGGGCCACGCGGACATCGACAACGACGATGATCCGCAGTACTGGGGCTATAAGAAGGGCGCCCAGGACGGCAAGTCGCACGGCGCCTACGGCACCTGCCTCGAGGCCGATCTGACCGCCGAGACCGTGATGCCCTGCACCACGAACTCGGGCCAGAGCGTGTTCTAGGTCGAGTTCTCCACGGGGAGGGCCGGACGCGGGTCCGGCCCTCCTCCTCTGTCTTCCCCCGGAATCGGAGAGAGAACGATGCGTCGGACGAGAAGCAGCGCCGGATTCACGCTCGTCGAGGTGCTGATCGTGGTCGCCCTCGTCGGAGTGCTGGCCTCCGTGGCGATTCCGAGCTTCCTCTCCTACCAGGCGAGGTCGCGGCGCAGCGAGGCGTATGTCAACCTGAGCGCCGTCGCGCGCTCGCAGACCACGTTCTATGCGACCAAGGGCATCTACCACGGGACGGGCCTCTCCTGGCCGGACCCGATCCCCTACGGCGGCCTCGGCGCGCGTCGCATGACCTGGGACCCGGCCTCCGAGTCCGCCTTCTCCGAGCTCGGCTGGGCGCCCGAGGGCCAGGTCTACTACAGCTACGAGACCAACACGCCCGAGGTCCCCGGGAGCGGCTGCACCTGCGACATCTGCTTCTCGGCCACGGCCTTCGGCGACGTCGACGAGAACGGCCAGGTCTCCGCGCTGATGTTCTCGCATCCGGAGCCGGACGGCGGGGGCGGCTTCGACGAGTGCCCCGCGCGCCTCTTCCCCTTCTGGGCCCCGACGCGGCTCGGCTCGACCAGCTCGGTCTACGACGAGGTGGCGGTCAACCGCGCGAACGACGAGTACTAGCCCGGCGGGATCGATCGGACTCGAGATGCCTTCGGGGGGAGGCGTGATGCTTCGGATCCTGGGTCGCGGGGGCCTGGCGCGGCTCGCGTGTCTGGTGGTCGCCGCGGCGGCGGCGAGCACGGCGCACTCGCGCATCCCGCCGGTCTCGCGCTTCGGGCAGGGCGAGGGCTTCGTGCCCCGTCCGGAGCAGGCGCGGCTCTCGTCACTCGGCTTCGCGGCACTCGTGGCTGACTACCACTGGCTGCACGCGGTACAGATCGTGGGCGGCGAGAAGGGCCGCACCGAGCAGCACGCACCGCTGCTGGGGCGGCTCCTCGACGTCGTGACCGCCCTCGACCCCTGGGTCGGCCACCCTTATCGCTTCGGGGCCCTCTGGCTCACCGACAGCGTCGAGAGCGTGCGCTTCGCGAACCGCCTCCTCGCGCGCGGGATCGCCTACCACCCGCGCGACTGGCGCAACCGCCACTACCTGGGCTTCAACCACTTCTACTACCTGGGCGACGAGGCGCGCGCCGCGGAGATCCTCGCGCCGGCCGTGACGCTGCCCGGCGCGCCCGCGTACCTGGGGCCCCTGGTGGCGAAGCTCCGCCTCGGCCACGGGGACCTCGATGCGACCGAGGTCTTCGTCGCGCAGCTTGCGCGCGACACCGACGACGAGTACAAGCGGGCGGAGTACCTGAAGGAGCTCGACGAGATCGCGGTCGAGCGATGGGCGCGTTCGCTCGAGGCCGCGCGCGCGGAGCACCGCCGGCGCACCGGACGCGACCTCTCGTCCGTCGAGGATCTCGTGCGCGGGCCGAAGCGCGTGCTCTCCGCGCTCCCTCCGGCGCACCCGCACTTCGGCGGGTTCGCCTGGGAGCTCGACCCGGAGACCGGCGCCATCGTCTCTTCCTTCTATGGCTCGCGCTACGAGCTGCACGTCCACCCCTTCGACCGCGCCCGCCGCGAGAGCTGGCGCGCCGGCGCGGGGGAGGGAGCAGGATGAGGCCCGAGGCGAGCGAGATCGTTCGCGTGAGCGAGGTCACCAAGGACTTCCGTCCGGGGCTCGGCCTGCGCCGCAAGCGCGTGCTCCACGGCATCTCCTTCGGCGTGCGCGAGGGGGAGATCTTCGGCTTCGTCGGCCCGAACGGCGCGGGGAAGACCACGACGCTCAAGATCCTGATGGGCCTGATCCGCCCGACGAGCGGCCGGGCCACGATCCTGGGACACGACGTGCGGGAGACCGCCTTCCGGCGCAACGTGGGCTTCCTGCCGGAGAATCCCTACTTCTACGAGTACCTGACGGGCCGCGAGATCCTGGCCTTCTACGCGCGTCTCTCGGGGCTGCCCCGCGCGGGCCGCGACGAGCGCGTCCTGGCGCTGCTCGAGCAGGTCGGGCTCTCGCACGCGGCCGACGCCCGGCTGCGGACCTACTCGAAGGGGATGCTCCAGCGGGTCGGCATCGCCCAGGCGCTGGTGCACGACCCGAGCGTGGTCTTCCTCGACGAGCCGATGAGCGGGCTCGACCCGATCGGGCGCAAGGAGATCCGCGACCTCATCCTGCGCCTGCGGGGGGAGGGCAAGACGGTCTTCATGAACACGCACATCCTGTCCGACGTCGAGCTGGTGTGCGACCGGGTGGCGATCATCGCGCGCGGGCGGATCGTGCACGAGGGGGCGATCGACGAGTTCCTCGGCACCGGCGAGCGCGAGACGGACATCGTCCTCGGACGGCTCGCGCCGGACCTCGCGACCGCGCTCGAGGAGCACCGAGACGCTCAGCTGCGCCGCGTCGGAGACCGGGTGGAGGTGCGCGTGCGCGAGAAGGACGTGGATGCCGTGCTCCAGGCGGCGCTCGAGTCCGGGGCCACCGTGGTCTCGATCACTCCCCACCGCGTCTCGCTCGAGACGGTCTTCCTGTCGGCGGTGCAGGCCGAGGCGCACGAGGGCGAGCGATGACCGCGCTCTTCGCCTCCGGCCAGCGCATGCTCGCAATCGCCGCGAACACCGTCCGCGAGGCGGTGCGCAGCCGGCTGCTCTACACGCTGCTCCTCTTCGCGGTGCTGCTGATCTGCGCGGGAGCGCTCCTCTCGGCCCTCTCCTACGTGGAGAACGATCGCATCCTCCAGGACGTGGGGCTCGGCGCGATGCGCCTCTTCGGCGTCGCGATCGCGCTCTTCGTCGGCGTGGGGTTGATCCACCGGGAGGTCGAGCGGCGCACGGTCTACACGATTCTCTCGAAGCCCCTCTCCCGAGCCGAGTTCCTGCTCGGGAAGTTCGCCGGGCTGGTCTTCACCGTGTGGATGCAGCTCGCGATCATGGCGCTGGCCTTCGCCGCAGTGTCCCGGGCGAGCGGGGCGCCGCTCGGCGGCGGACATGCGGCCGCGTGCCTACTCCTCGCGGTCGAGCTCGCGCTGGTGGTGGCGATCGCGACCTTCTTCTCCGCGTTCACCACGCCGATGCTCTCGTCGCTCTTCGCCGGTGGCCTCTGGCTGGTGGGGAACCTGACGCGCGACCTGCGCGAGATCGGCGAGGCCTCGCACCAGCCCGGGGTCGAGCTCGCCACGACGTGGGTGCACCGCGTGCTACCGGACCTCGCGAGCTTCAACCTCTCCATCGAGGCGGTCCACGGGCTTCCGATCGCGGCGTCGGACGTGTGGCTGCCGCTCGCGTACGGCGCCGCCTACTGCGCGGTGGTGCTCGTGGGCGCCGTCGTCATCTTCGAGCAGCGAGACTTCCGGTAGCCCCGACCGGCCGTGACCGACTGCTACGCTGCGCTGATGGAGTCGTTCGCGGCGCTGCCCGGGGGTCTTCCACTCGCGGCCGCGGGGGTCCTGGGGCTCATCGTCGGCTCGTTCCTGAACGTCGTGATCCACCGGGTCCCGCGCGGAGAGTCCGTGGTGCGCCCGCCCTCGCACTGCCCGGGCTGCGCGCGGCTCGTCGCGCCCTGGGAGAACGTTCCGGTGCTCTCGTACCTGTGGCTGCGCGGCCGCTGCCGCGGCTGCGGCATGCGGATCTCGCTCCGCTATCCGGCCATCGAGCTCGCGACGGGCCTCCTCTTCGTCCTGGTCGTCGCGCGCCACGGCCTCGCGCCAATGACGCCGGTGTACCTGCTCTTCGCTGGAGCGCTCGTCGCGGCGGCGGCGATCGATTTCGACCACCGCATCATTCCGGACCGCATCTCGGTCGGCGGGCTCCTGGTGGCGCTCGTGCTGGTTCCCTTGGCGCGGGTGGCGTCGGGGCAGCCGCTCGCCTCGGCCCTGGCGGGCTCGCTCGCCGGCGCCCTGCTCGGCGGCGGGCTCCTCTGGACAGTAGGCTTCGCACACGCCCGCATCTCGGTGGTGATGGGGCGCAGCTTCGAGCACTGGCCCGGGGACGGCGAGCCGCATCCGCGGCCGGGGAGCCTCGACTACTGGACCTGGTTCCCGGGGCTCGGCTTCGGCGACGTGAAGCTGCTGGCGATGATCGGTGCGGTGCTCGGCCCCTTCGGCGTGCTCGAGGCGCTGATCGCGGCGGCGCTCGGGGGCATGCTCCTCGGGCTCGGCTTCGCGGTCGCGACGCGTCGCTTCGACACGCCCTTCGGCTTCGCGCCGGCCCTGGCGCTCGGCGCGCTGCTCGTGGTGCTCGCGCCGGCCGATCTCCTCCGCCTCCTGGGGTGACCCACCCAGACGGGCGAGTGCGGTCGCGGCGCGGTACAGCTTCCGGCCCACCACCGGGAGACGTGCCCATGCATACCCGATCCCTCCACCTCCTCGTTGCGGCCCTCGCCGGGTGCGCCACCCGGTCGCCGGCGCCCGAGATCGACCTCGTCGCGATCGAGCAGATCCAGCAGCTCAAGGCGCGCTACCAGCGCTGCATCGACACCCGGAACCTCCCGTGCCTGCGCGACGAGGTCTTCGCGGCCGACACCGAGCTCCACTGGAAGGGCGGCGACTACGACATCCACCTCGTGGGCTGGGAGCAGATCGGGGAGTTCTACACCCAGGCGTTCACACCGACGAAGTTCGGCATGCACCACTCGCACCACCCGGAGATCCAGGTGGACGGCGACACGGCGACGGGCACCTGGTACCTCCAGGACATCTTCATCAACCTCGAGGACGACACCACGCTGCGCGGGAGCGCGCTCTACACCGACCGCTACGCCAAGCGCAACGGCGAGTGGCGGATCGTCTACAGCACCTACCGGCGTCTGTGGGAGGAGATCGAGCCGCGCTCGAAGGACATCCGCCTCACGGTGAAGCCGATCGAGTGAGCAGCCCGACCCGCACCCCTTCGCTGTCCTAGTCGAGCATCGGGATCTCGACGCCCTCGAGCTCGCGCAGCGCACCCTGGAGGAGCGCCTCCTGACGCGAGAAGTGGCGGTAGAAGTATCCCACCAGCGCCGCGTCGGACTCGGGGCCGGCGCCCTGCACGAAGGCCTCGAGCCGCAGGTCGGCGTCGGACCACGAGGTGGGCCGGCGGCCGAGCAGGGCGCCGACCTCGTCCTGGTTCTGCTCCTCGAGCGCGGGGCCGAAGAGCTCGGCGCGTTCGAGGGTGCGCGCCACGCGCTCCGCGGTGCGCGTCTGGTAGGCCTGGATCGGGTCCGCCCCGGCCATCGGTGCGAGCATCCCCGCGAGCGCGGCGTGGGCGGTCGAGTGGCGCGTCGAGACGGGCTTCGGGAGCTCGATCGGCTGGAGCTCGACGCCAAGGACGTGCGCCATCACCTCGATGCACAGCCGCCCGTAGACGAGGTACCAGGCGAGGTACTGCACGAGCTCGATGCCCGGGGGCGGATCGGCGACGAGGTGCACCGTCGAGAGGGGGGTCACGAGTCCGAAGCGCACGGTGTGGTAGTCGATCGCGCGCAGGTCCGCGGGCTCCCCGGTCAGATCCTCGTAGCGGCGAAGCGCGCGCCGGAGGTCGCCGAGCGGTTCGGAGAGCGTCCGGTTGCGCAGGCCCGCGAACTCGGCCATCGGGTCGCCGAGGTAGGCGAGCTCGAAGTCGTGCAGCGCCGTGATGCGTCCGCGGTCGAAGAGGAACTGGCCGGCGTCGCTCTGGATCAGGGCGGGGCGGCTGCGGTGGCGCGGCACGTTGCGGCGCAGCCAACGCAGCGTGAACTCGATCATCGGATCGGGGCGCCGCTTCTCGCGCCGGTACGCCCGCTCCCAGTGGTCGAGGTCGCCGAGGCCGAGCGCTTCGGGGGTGCGCGGGCGCTCGAGGCCGATCGCCTCCGCCTCCGCGAGGTCGATCCGGTGCATGCGGGCGATCAGCTCGACGTAGTGATCGAGCACGGAGATGCGCTCCGCCTCGCTCTCGGCCGTCGCGAGGTTCGAACGGCCCGGGCAACGCTGCATCACGATCCCGCGCGGCTCGGGGCAGAAGCCGTAGACGTGCGGCACGGGGAGCTCGTGCCTCTCGAGCAGCTGGAGCACCTTCATCTCGTGTTCGAGCGGGTAGACGCCGTGGTCGAGGGCGCCGCGGTCGCCCCGGAAGTACACGGGAACGAGCTCGCCGGCTCGATCGACGTCGAAGTACCAGGCGGGGCGCCAGCGCGGGTGGCGCTCCCAGCGCACGATCGGGCCTCCGAGGTTCTGCTCGACCCACTCGAAGGCGCTCCGCCACTCCGGATCGATCGCCTCGCGCCACGAAGGCCCTGCCGTGCCCATCTCGCGCTCCTCCGGGACTCGCGTCGGCGAGGCTGCCACAGCCCTCCGCCGCGCGGGTCGACGGGAGATTGTATCCTCTTCCGCCGAGCCGCGGAGGCAGCATCGATGGACGACTTCGAGCCGATCCGGCGCCTCGTGGCGCTGTACGCGCAGCTCCTCGACTCCGGGCGTCTCGCCGACTGGGGCGAGCTGTTCACCGGGGATGCGACCCTCACGGTCTATGGCCGGACCTATCGCGGCCGGGCCGAGATCGTGCGCGAGATCGGCGGCATGCAGCCCGGGCCCGACCGGCCGGTGAAGCACCTGCTGCTCCCCCCGGTGATCGACCTCGCGCAAGGCGGTGCCGCGCTCGCCTGGACCGACATGACCGTCTTCGCGACGGGACCCGACCGCCAGGTGTCGATCGCGACGATCGGCCGTTACCACGACCGCCTGCTGCGGGTGGACGGGCGCTGGCGCTTCCGCGAGCGCGTGCTGGTCTTCGCCGGCGAGCCGCTGCCGGCGGGCGTGGCGCCGGTCCCGGCTCGATGAACTTCGCTCGGCTGCGCCTCGCTGCGCGCGGCCTGCGGCCGCTTGCGCGGGCTCGATGAGCTTCGCTCGGCTGCGCCTCGCTGCGCGCGGCCTGCGGCCGCTTGCGCGGGCTCGATGAGCTTCGCTCGGCTGCGCCTCGCTGCGCGCGGCAGGCCCGATGAACTTCGCTCGCCTACGCCTCGCTGCGCGCGGCCTTCGGCCGCTTGCGCGGCGGACGGGGCGCTCCGCTATCGAGGCGGCCAGTCCGGGGTCGGCGACTCCATCAGCGGGAGATCCTCCGGTACGCCGCCGATCGCGAGCGCGATCTTCGAGAAGCCCATGAAGATCGAGATCGCGGCGGTGAGCTCCACGATCTCGGCCGGCGTGAAGTGCGTCAGCATCTCGCGCTCGAGCTCCGGGTCCGGGTCGGGGGCCTCCGAGAGGAAGCGGTCCGTCCAGCGCAGCACGGCCTTCTGGCGCGGCGTGAGGTCGCTCGTCTCGAAGCCGTCGCGGATCTTCTCGACGATCGCCTCGGAGAGGCCTTCCTGCTTCGCACCTGCGAAGCGGGTGCTCTTTCAGACGCCGCAGTCCAGGGTGCGCGCGTTGCGGATCCGCGCCATCTCCTTGGTCGAGTGGTCGAGGATCCCGTGGCTCCAGAGCGTCCCGTAGAGCTTCATGAAGGCCGCGAGCGACTCGGGCTGGTGGCCGAGGGCGCTGCCCGAGATGGGGTCGCTCCCGGCGTCGGCGGGGGGCAGGATTCGCGCTGCGCTCATCGGTCCTCCGGCTCGATCTCGAGCATGCGGCAGAAACGGCCGAAGCCGTCGAAGATCGCGAGCGCCTCGACGAGGGCCACGGCGCCCTTCGCACCGAGAGCGGCGATGACCGGGCGCGCCTGCTCGTCGCTCATGCCCTTCGCATCGAGCACGAACTGCTCGGCGAAGCGCAGGCAGGCGCGCTCCGCCTCCGTGAAGGAGGGGCTTCGCCACCAGTGTTCGAGCTCGGCGAGCTTCGCCTCGTCGAGTCCGGCCGCGCGGGCCTCGGGCCGCCGCGACGCGAGCGGGAAGCGCGCCTCGTGCATCTGCGCGACGCGCAGGCGCACCAGCTCGAGCAGGACGGGGTCGAGGAGCCGCTTCTCCCAGAAGATCTGCGCGAAGCCGCGCCAGGCCTCGAAGAGGTTCGGGCGCAGCCCGAAGACGCGCTCCAGGGGATTCGCACCGGGGGCCGTTTCGGGGAGCCAGGTCACGCGGCGAGGATGCCGCGTCGGGGAGGGACCGGGCAACCCCGGAGGCCCCGGGGCGGGCGCCCGGCGCGGCGGGTGCGGATTGACAGCGACGTCTCGAGCGGAGCATCCTGCGCAGACCGAGCATGAGCCCTGCCTCGGCTACGGGATGAACCTGATGCACCAGGGCCTCTGGCTCGCAGATCCGCGGCCGCGAAAGCTCCTGGCGGAGGCCTACGCATGTCTGTGAAGGGAAGAGCCAGCTCCGAGCCGCCGCTGCGGGAGCTCGTCGCGCGGGGGCGCTGCGCAGTCGTCGTGATGGAGCTCCAGCGCGGCGTCGTGGGGGATCTCGCCTGCATCCCCGAGCTCGGGAAGGCCGTCGCCGAGGCCGGCGTCATCACCCAGACGGCACGTCTCCTGCGCGCGGCGCGCGCGGCGGGCGTCCGCGTGATCCACTGCACCGCGGCCTTCCGCCGCGACCGGGCCGGCTCGCCCGGAAACGTTCCGCTCGTGAATGTGCTGCTCCAGAACCCCGATCACCTCGTCGTGGGAACCCCGGCGGTCGAGGTGCTTCCGGAGCTCGGCCCCGAGCCGGAGGACCTGCTGTCGCAGCGCTTCCACGGGATGTCCCCCTTCGCCGGGACCTCGCTCGAGCCGTGGCTGCGCAGCGAGGGGGCCACGACCGTGATCGCGGCCGGCGTCTCGCTCAACGTCGGCATCACGGGCCTCGTGATCGAGGCCGTAAACCACTGCTTCCGGGTCGTCGTCGCCCGCGACTGCGTGGCCGGCTGGCCGCTCGAGTACGGCGAGCTCGTGCTGGAGAAGACGATCTCGCAGCTCGCGACGCTGGCCACCGCCGAAGAGATCGCGGCGGTGTGGCAGGCGCGATGAGGCTCGGCACCCCGCGGTCCGGTCGGGAGGAGGGCTGAGCCGTGGCCGACTACCTCGAGGTCGCGGAGGCGCGCGAGCGGCGCGGTATGCGGCTCGCGATCACCGCCGGCTATCCGGGCCCGTGGGGCGAGGCGGCGAAGGGGATCTATCGCATCAAGTCGATCCCCTTCGTGATGGTGCGTCAGATCGCGGGTGCGCCGAACGACGAGCTCTTCGCCTGGACGGGCCACCGCAACGCGCCCGTCGCGGTCTACGACGACGAGCGCCCTCGCGTGCACTGGGCCGACCTCCTGGCCCAGGCCGAGCGGATCGCGCCCGAGCCGGGTCTCGTCCCGCGCGGAGCGCAGGACCGCATCCGCATGTTCGGGCTCGCGAACGAGCTCTGCGGCGAGGAGGGGCTCGGCTGGGAACGCCGCCTGCGCCTGCTCGACGACATGCGTGCGGGCGCGGAGGCGCCGGG
>Ga0214473_10006093_pt1 | contig 14431 bp, 14 predicted proteins | sample RVTome_7_FD_203509 | JGI IMG/M metagenome (GOLD analysis project Ga0214473, IMG submission 203509) | Soil microbial communities from uranium-contaminated site in the Upper Colorado River Basin, Wyoming, United States - RVT98D197 | ecosystem: Environmental > Terrestrial > Soil > Contaminated >... | reverse complement strand
CGCCCCACCATTGTTTCGGATCTTTAACTTCCGGCAGCACCAACCAGGGTTCGAGCGCGTCCAAGATGCCTTCGTCCAGCATGCCCGAGACCGCCGAAGATGAACCGCCGATGTGCAGGTCGAAGTGACGGACACCGGCCTTGAACTCGTCGGCCATGCGCCGCACCGCCGCGCTGCCGCGCGCCGTGAATACTTCGACCTCGATTCCGAAGCGCTTCTTGAAAGTTTCCTCCAGTTGTTTTCTCATCTCGGCGCTGGCGGGAATCGAAGCCGTAACCTTTCCTTCCTTCCTGGCCGCGTCGACGAGTTTGTCCCACTCAGGATTGGCCTGGGATTTTAGCGTCTGGGCATCGAGCCGAACCGAAACCAGTGAAAGCCAAACGACCAGGCCGATGATCAACCCGTTGATTAGCGAAGTCCCCGGTTGTGCCCCACGGGCGAGCCCGTGGCACCTTCCACTACGCTGGTGGGGCGAAATCCTGAGCGAGAGCCCCCGGCCGACGCTGGAGCTCGGGTCGAAGGGTCGCGGAGCAGTTGCGTCCTTCCTGATCGAAAACCGGTAAATCACGGGAAATGTTCGCAATATCAGCATGCTGGATAGATTAATAATTCTTTATATGCTAACATTTGATATGTCAAGTAATAAGCAACCATCCAAAAATATCCGGCGGCAAACTTTACTCATCCAAACATCATCACGAGGGGCTCGATGAAGTTTCACTTGGCACATCAGCAGGTCGGTAATCGCATCTGCGAAGCTTGCTTTCTCTTCTTTTACGGCATGCAGCGGCGACTTCCCGGCTGGCTGTTCAGGAAACTATCTCGTCCGTTCCTGCGCTTGTTCATTCGGCTGGCGATTCCCAGAAAACGCGTCCTGCGAAATCTGTCCGCCGCGTTTGGGGACAGTTACACGATGTCGACGAAAATCGGCATCGCCAAAGGCGTCCAGGAAAACTTCTTTGAGAACCTGCTGGATTGTTTGTTGCAGCTTTCCGACAAAGAACATACGCGGAGAGTGATCCACATCCACGGAAAAGAACACCTGGAAAGCGCCTTACGAAAGGGCAAAGGGGTGATCGCCTTGGGAGCCCACCTGGGAAATTTCGTGCTGCTGGGGACGCGCCTGGGCCTCGAGGGATATCGCTGCCATACGCTCTTTCGTTTCCCCGAGGACGCGCGGATCGAGAAACTCATCACCAAGTTCTTGCCCCGCTACTACCAATCGGTGATTTCAACGATGGCCAAGAGAACCGCGGTGGCTAAGATTCTCGCTGCACTGAAGAGAAATGAAATCGTTCACATTCTAGGCGATAATTTAAAGAAAGGCCGGGTCGACGCCGCGTTATTCGGCCAACGCGTTCCGTCTCCGCGCGGGCCTATCAGTTTGGCGTTGCGATCTGCCGCGCCGGTCGTGCCGATGTACCTAGTGCGCAATTACCAAGGCGAGATGAACTTAGTGATCGAACCTGAAATCGAAATGATACGAGACGGAAATTTATCCGAGGATATCGAGCGGAACACACGGCAGATGGTTTTTTTCTTGGAATCTTTGATTCGAAAATATCCCGACCAATGGAACTGGTTAACGGTCCGGCTCTGGAAAAACCAACCGGGACGCGCATCTCCGGCAAGAGTGCGGGAACCGCTCCAAGGCTGGACCCGAGGATCGATCGACCGCCCGGGCGCCGTTTGAGTGCCATGCGGCCATGTAGTGTATGTCCCAGAAATCTTTTGACCATCGAGGCGGCATACTTTCAGGCTCCAACAGGGGTGGGACTGGATCCCGTGGGCAAGGGACACTACATTAGCTTCCTTTCGCAACCCGCGTTCCGCGCCACTTGAGAAGACCTTTCCCACTTGACGTTGTCGCGGTTCCTTCGATCTTATCTCCGTCGACCCGGCCTGAAAACTGATACTGCGTTGCTCCCAATGCAATCGAGAATGTGACCATCGCACCGGTCAGGGTCGGATTCTGGATCGGCAGCGGCCGGCGCATCCTCTCCGCGGCGGCGTCGATCTTCTGGAACCGTTGGCTGAAGGTAACAATGATCTCTTCGCTTCTTTTTTCGGCATCAAAATCGACCCGCCAGGTGCCTCCGACGCCGGCCGGCACGATCCAGAGATACAGGTATGCCTTGTCAGTGCCGTTGGCCTCCATTTTTTCCGGGACTGTGAGAGTAACGACCCGGTCCGGGTGCCATTCATCAATAGGATAATCGTGCGCCACCACGCGCGTGCCGGGCGTCAGCTCCGCCAGAACCTTGGAGCGCAGTTTCTGCATGAAATCCGGCAGCACGTAGAGCGTCAACACGCTCGCTTTGCCGATGTCGGTTTTGAACATGTCCCGCTCGGCGAATTCCGCGCGGTCCTCGACCTTCTCCGCTCTCGCGTTCCGGTTGCTCAGGGCAACGAGCTTGCCGTCGATATCGACGCCTAACCCTTTTGCTTTGAATCGCTTGGCGGCGGTGATGACGATGCGGCCATCGCCGGAACCGAGGTCGATGACGAAGTCATCCGCCGTGACGCCGGCCAATTTGAGCATTTCGTCGACAACCACTTGAGGCGTCGGGACGTAGGGAAGTTTGCTCAGCTCCTGCGCCGATACGGCCGGAGCGAGCGCAACGAGTAGCGAGCACGCCAGGAATATTTTCCGGCGCGCGTGCCATGCGTAAAAGCCTGGTATTCGATTCATTAACGACTCCCTTTCGCTATCAGATTGAAACCGGTGCGACTCAAGGCGTTGGATTCGAAACCGCCATCAGTTACTCCCCGGCCGGTAATCCAGCGGATTCTTGATCTATGTTTGATATTTCTCGAATGGCCAATATGTATTGCCCACGCTCCGGCTAATTCTTGTACAGCCCCTTGAGGAACCCTTCTTTCTCCAGCTCGTCAAGCAGACTCGAATCGACAAAACGGCGCGGATCGGCGCCCTTGGCGCCCGGCAGCTTTTCCATGCCTTCGAGAATCGACCTGACGCCGTCGAGATTGGTGCGCGGCACGCGCAGCATGTGGCGCGCCTGCTGTGCGTACGCCTCCTTCACTTCATCGCGGTTTTTGGCGCGCGTCCATTTCTGGATCACCTTAACGCTGAAATCTTCGTTTTCCAGATAGGTCTTCATGCCTTCGAGAAAGCCGCGCATGAAACGCTTGGCCACGTCGTGTTGGCCGTCGAGGAAACGCTTCCGAGTAACCACCGTGCCCGTGATATAGGTCTTATTGAGCTTTGTCAGGTCGAGCAATTCGGTGAAACCGAGATTTTTCGCCCGTATATTGCTCGGCAGAGAGATCGGCGCGGCGTCGATCACGCCATTGACCAACCCTTGAACCAGAAGACCCATTTCGTTCAGTTGGATCAGCGTCACGTCTGTCGCCGGATCCAGACCCCACATTCTAAGCGTCGACCGGGCCAGGGCATCGGGCGTGGAGCCGAAGCGCGTAACGCCGACCCTTTTGCCCTTTAAATCTTGCGGTGTTTTGATTTTAGCATTGACGATGAAGCTGTAGAGCGGCTTGTCAAGAATCGCGCCGATAAAAACTGTGTCGGCGCCGCTCAAATTAGCGGTGACGCAAGCATCCGTTACCGATTGCGCCACAGCGACTTCGCCGGCGAGCAGCGCTTGCATCGCCAGGATGCTGCTCGCATGCACGACTTCGACCTCCAACCCATGTTTCTTGAAATGGCCCGCCTCCACGCTGATCCACGGAATCGCCTGATTGACGGTGATCGCGCTGTAAGCGAGCCGCAGAGGAGTGGGACGGGCTGAGTCGGCGGAGATTCCATCGTCTCCGAGCGTCAGGATAATAAGCACAACCGAACCCAGCACCGCAGCGCGCGTATAACCATTTTCCCAAAGAATTTTCATTTGCCCTCCGATTGGATGGAATCGATTCGCCGGCCCATTCTACCCAGGATGCTCCCTGATTCAAACAAAAATCGCACGCCTTACAAAGAAGGGCTTCCCGGGATTACTGTGAAAGATTAATCTTGCAGAAGCACCTGCGCTTGTCGAAAGCCGACGAAGGCGAAGCATCTTACAAAGTCCTGCGCCTTTCGACGACCCTTGATCTTGCGCCGAATCCCGCCGCATGGAAGGCGGTGCAACGCATCGTGGCAAAAGTAAATCCAAAGATTGCTCAAGTCGATCTCGATCAAATCCTCGACTCAAGCTTCGTGCGCAATCTGGAAGCGAGCGGCTTTCTCGCCGAGTAAAGAAAAAAAGTGAAGTAATCCTCAGTAGGAAACCGCTATCGGTTCTGGGGCAAAATCGAGGAGCTGGATGGACGAATTCTGAGAGTTATCACGCTCCGGATGTTAGTCGTTGAACTTTGAACCTTGAACTTTGAACAGCCGAAAGGCGTTGAACGTTTGGAACGATTGGAACGGGCTTCACTATTATGGTGGAACGGCTGGAACCAGCGGTCTCTTGACCACCCTCCGCGCGAGCAGGTTCATCGGCAATCGAATCGGCGAGCATGTTCTTCGCTTTGATTTAGAGTGGTTTCTCTATTTCAGACCGTAATCTCGAGTCAACTTATCTATGAATCCGCTCTCATCCAACTCTTTGACCAGAGAGGAATCGGCAAAACGCGCGGGGTTTTCTTTTAAAACTCTGGGTTCTCTTTTGGCGACTTCCTGGATAGGAAGATCAAAATATTCCTTTGCGGGATAAGGCTTCAAGGGAAAGTCGTAGCCGCGAATATTTTCCTCAGCAACCTCGCGGTCCTGAATCTTCAAGTATTTAGAGATCACCTTGATGGTTTGCTCTTTATTGGCCTTGAAGGAATGCACCCCCTCGATCATCGCTTTCAGGGCATTCCGGACCGCCTCTCGATTCTTATCCAGATAGGTGCGCCGGACCACCATCATGTTGCTAGAGTAGGGAATCTGTAGCTTCATGCCATCCGCGAGGAGCGGGAAGCCCATTTTTCTCGCCTGCAAGGTTATTGGAGGAGTCACAATAGCGGCATCGGCCCTGCCTGTTTCTATGGCTGCCAGCCGGCTGGACTGATTTCCAAACTGCAAGAAGGCAACTTCGCTGTCGGGCTTAAGTCCCTCGCGCTCGACCAAAACCCGTCCGACAAAATCGGCGCTGCTCCCGAACCGGCTGATGGCGATGCTCTTGATCTGTTTCAGGCTGGTTATACCCTTTCTGCCAAAGATCTGATTTTCAATGAAGTTCCCCAACCGGGCAAGCATGACTAGATCAAGCCCCTTCAGGGTGCTCGTAATCGCCACCTGGGGCGACATGAAGGCGATGTGGGCGTCTCCGGAAATCAAAGCCGCCGCCGCAGAGGTCGCGCCCTGGATGAATATGAGTTGCACCTGGTTTCCATATTTTTCAAAAAACCCCGCCTCTTTCGTAACCCACACGGGAGCATAAACTCCCGCCTCGCTGGTCCAGACCGCATACATTTGGGCAGCCAAGAGATGGCCGCCAAAAGTTGGAACCAGGACCGCTAGAAATGTCAACCCGCGCAATATGGCCTTAATCATCGTCGTTCCCCTCGGTTCCTGGATGTCTTGTACTGTCGCCTTCCCCGTCAACCCGAAACGACGGGTAAAGCTCGTCAGTTCCCAGCAAGTGGCTTATCAGAATATGTTCGTCGGAGTCAATCTTGTTAATTCTCTGGTGCAAAAACTGTGGCACTTGAGAGCTGCGCAAGGAACCTGGCCCTCAGCGGGAGCCGATGGGCCTCCGCCTCTTTGCTCCCATGAACTTAAACGGCGGGATCCTCTGCCTTTAAGGAGCGTCAGTAATCGGACGTCTCCTCGCTTCGGGCCAGGCTCCCTGCGCGTCGCGGGCGTCCGGTTTCGAGAGAGAGAAGCCTGGAGTTCTGAGGCACAAGGACGAGGAGGTTGAAGACAGCCTTGGCGGTTGGAGATCCCACGCGATGCGGATCGGTGGCGATGAGGGGTGGCCGTTGAGGCACTGACCTATTGTCTCAGACCGGAAGGTTTTTCCCTCTCGGAACCACACTTTATTGCACTAGCGCCTCTTGTTAATAACCAGACCGGGTGTCCGTAGCGATACCGTGCCTGAAGGCAGCTTCCAAGGTGGCCCAAGCCGCCTGACGGGCTACAGCGGTGCAAGTGGACGCGGAGGAAAAAATGCGTTACAACCAACCCGCTTGAGGAGCGACCTGATGGCTTCCGGCGACATTAGCGACGCGCGTTGCCGGGAGCAAAGCCTAAGCAAGGATATTTGAAATTCTTAGTTGACTTATGGCTGAAGGAATCTGAAAAAAAAGATGACTCGCGCGAAGACCAAAGCACGCCGAGTTTGGAAAAATAAAAAGATTTTTCTTTGCGCTCTTGGCGTCTTGGCGCGATAAACTTTCTTGAAGTGGTTTTTGTTAAACACTTAAACTTAAAAGGTAAGCCCTATGAAAGACGTGGAAACAGATACCGTACAGACCCCGCGTATTGACGCGCTGCCCAAAGTTACGGGGCAGGCCGTCTACACGGAGGACCTGCCCTTACCACCGGGGACTCTTTACGGCGCTATTTTGCGTTCTCCCTATGCCCACGCGCGTCTTGTCTCCATCAATGCCCGGCAGGCCGAGCGGCTGCCAGGTGTGCACGCCGTGGTCACGCGTGAGCACGTGGAAAACCTCAATCCTTTCCTGGACCCGGCATCCTATGGCGCGGAGGGTGAGGGGGCTGCGCCTTTAGTCGCGTTGGAGAAGGTGCGCTATGAAGGAGAGCCCGTAGCTGCTGTGGCTGCAGAGAGCCCAGTACTCGCCCGGCAGGCCTTAGACTGTATCGAGGTGACCTATGAAAGCCTCCCCATGCTCTTCGACGTTCGCGAGGCGCTCAAACCTGAAGCGCCGGTGATTCATGCCAAGCGCCCCGGTAATCTGGTGGGCCGGTTCGACTTCGGCTGGGGTGATGTCGAGCAGGGTTGGCGCGAGTCCGATCATATCTTCGAAGACACCTACGTGTTTCAGAGTGTCTTCCACCACCCTATGGAGAATCTTGGGGGCTGTATCGCCGAGGTGCGCGGGGATACGCTGGAACTCACCGCACCGATTCAGCACCCCTTCCGCTCCCGCGATGACATCGCGGCGATGTTCGGCTTTGATCGCAACAAGGTGCGCGTGGGGTTTCCTTACGTGGGCGGCGGATTCGGCTCCAAGGAGCTCAAGACCGAGCACCTGATCGCGATTTTCCTCGCCATCCGTTCGGGGCGTGCCGTCACCTTGAGGCCGAGCGCCGAGGAAAGCTTTCGCAGCGACTGCCGTCATGCCGTCGTGTACCATGTCAAGACCGGTGTCAAGGCCGACGGCACCCTGATGGCCCAGGACATTGATCTCATCTTCGATAAGGGCGCCTATGCCCAGGGAAACGCCATGAACGTGCCGCGACGGGGCTCCTCGCTGGCGTGGGGGCCGTACCGAGTGCCCCATCTCCGGATCGTCGGTCGCTCCTACTACACCAACAAAGTCCCGGCCGGCGCCTTTCGCAGTCTCGGCAGAGCACAGACCACCTGGGGCTACGAGTCCCACTACGATACCATCGCCCGCAAGCTGGGGATCGACCCGGTGACCTTTCGCCGGCACAACTTCTTACACCGTGGCGAGCGTCTCATTGAGACAGTTGGTCCCTTTGATACGGATATGGACGATCTCGTCCGTCGTGCTCTCGCGGCCTTGAATTGGAACGGCCGCTCACAACGCGTTGGGCCGCCCGCTGATATCGTCTATTCCGGCACCACCCCGGTGCGCGGTCGGGGGATCGCGGCAACCTTGCGCCATGGCTACTCCGGCGCCAGCGTCTCCGATGTGGAGGTCACGGCGGACAACCGCGGCATCATCCGTATCCTCCACTCGGGGGCCGAGATTGGACAGGGTCTCTATACCATGCTGGCCCGCGTTGCCGCGGAGACACTGGGCGTCCCCGAGAGCCAGATAGAGGTGACCCACCCACACACAGATTTGCCCTACTCGGACGGCATCGGGAGTTCCAGAGACACAGTGTCCATGGGGATGGCCGCCCTGCGGGCCTGCGAGGATCTCAAGCGGCAGCTCCTGGAGGTCGCCGCCAAGGCCGTCGGCGGGACGCCCGACGAGTGGCAGTACGCGGCAGGTCAGTTGTGGCACGGTGAACGGCCTTATCCTGTGGGCAGGGTCATCAGCGCGCTTGCGCACAGCCTGGTCGTCAGAGGCAAAGGCCATTACAGCACACCACGCGCCGATAACGTGTGGCAAGGCGTTGTCCCCCATTGGGAACTCAGTGTCGGCGCGGCGGAGGTGGAGGTGGACCCGCAGACGGGCGACGTGACCCTGTTGCAATACGCCATTGCGGCCGACGTGGGAACGGCCGTCCACCCGGTTGCTTGTAAGAGCCAGCTCGACGGTGGCGGCGTGATGGGTTTGGGCGATGCGATGTACGAGGAGATGATCTACGGCGACGGCCAGCTCCTGAATGGCGACAGCTTCCAGTACCGCCTGCCCCTCGTCCATGACCTCCCGCAGCGCTTCACGTCTATCATGGTGGAAAACCACGATGGCCCTGGCCCCCTGGGCGCCAAGGGCATGTCCCAGACTGCCGTGAGTCCCATAGCGCCGGCCATCGCCAATGCCGTCTTTGACGCGGTGGGTGTGCGCATCAAGGAACTCCCCATCACGCCGGAGAAGGTACTGCGTGGCCTGGGGAAGCTTGCATAACGAAGAGAGGCAAAATGCTCAGACCGTTGCGCGTTTACCAGCCCACGAATGTGACCGAAGCGTCTGCCGAACTGGCCCGTCTCGGAGACGACGCCAAGGTCTATGCCGGAGGGACTGAAGTCATCCTCTGGCTGCGACTGGGACTCGTCCAATACACCCACTTGGTGGATATCAAAAGGATCCCCGAACTGGGCGAGCTGGCATGGGATGGCGAGAGAATGCACATCGGTGGCGCGGTCACCCATCGCCATCTGGAGAGGTCGGCAGAGGTGGCCGAGCACCTGCCGTTGCTGCAACACGCTACAGAACTAGTAGCAAACGTGCGCGTGCGCAACGTCGGCACGCTCGGCGGGAGTCTCTGCTTCGGCGACCCGCATTCGGATCCTGCCCCAGTCCTGCTGGTCTATGACACCAGGGTCAAGATCGGTAAGCACAGCGGCGGCCGTACGATGGACCTCGAGACGTTTTTCATGGGACCATATGAGACCGCGCTGGAGCCCGATGAGCTTTTGGTCGAGCTGGAGGTGGCGCCGCTGCCGCCAGGCGTGGGTAGCGCCTACCTGCGCGCGGCGCGTTTTGAGCGCCCCTCCCTGGGTGTGGCAGTGGCGGCGGCCCAGCACGACGGACGCCTCACCGACGTGCGGCTGGCCGTGAGCTGCGTTGGCCCGGTGCCCATGCGGCTACAGGAACTCGAATCGCGCCTGCAAGGCGCGACACTCGCCGATGGCCAGCAGATCTTGCGCGAGGCACAGCGCCATTACGGGGAGGTCTTAACGCCCGTGGACGACCTGCATGGATCAGTGGCGTACAAGACGTACCTGACCGGGGTGCTCTTGGGCCGAGCGCTGGCTCAGGCCGTGGGCACCAACGGGAGGAATTGAGATGGCCGACGCCTTGCACACACGGTCCGCGATGCCACAAACGTCGCACACGATGCCGGTTGCTCTCCAGATCAACGGCCGGCCGTGGAAGGGCGAAGTCCGCGCCGAAGAGACTCTGTTGGAGTTTGTGCGCGAGCGGCTCCGACTAACCGGGACGAAACGCTCGTGCGAGTCCCAAGTCTGCGGGGCCTGCACTGTCCTGGTCGACGGAGAGCCTGTCAGCTCCTGCACCTACCTGGCCTTCGAGGCATCGGGGAAGCGTGTGACGACGATCGAGGGTCTGGCGCCAGGAGATGGTCTGGATCCTCTCCAAGAGGCCTTCATCCGACGCGGCGCAGCCCAGTGCGGCTTTTGCACCTCGGGGATGCTACTGGCCTGCAAGGCACTCCTGCAGGCATATTCTGAGCCGACGAGGGCTCAGATTGGCCGCTATCTCAACGGGAATATCTGCCGCTGCGGAGCCTACGTTCAGATTCTCGAGGCAATCCAAGACGTCGTAGAAGCGAGGCAAGACGACGCTTCTGGCCTGCCGCAACAGGGCGGCCACGCGGCTCCCGATGCGGCCAAGGCCAATCCCGCCGCCCAGAGGAAAAAGGGGACAGGCTGATTTTTTGGGACTCAGAAATTGGAAAAGTAGCCCTTTTAATTCCCTCAACCTGGAAGCGAGTGACTTTCTCGCCGAGCAAAGAAAAAAAGTGAAGTAATCCTCGCACGCGCTTCTTCGGCATTTGCTCGCCGGCGGTTCGGATGACCGCAAGCTTTCGTCGACATGGGAATCGTTCACACCTAACGCCTTACGCCTGCCCCCTCACCGATTTCCCCTTCCGCCCTCATCCTTTCTCCTTCTCTCCATCGACGCTCCAAATCCCCGCGCCCTGGGTCGCCATGTAGAGAAAGACAAAGCAGTAAAACACCGCCTCTTCGCCTTGGTTTTGAAGCGGCCAGAAGCCATGTGGGAAATGGCCGATGAAGTAGGCCGCGGCCATCTCGCCGCTAGCGAGGAACGCGGCGTAGCCGGTGAGCCATCCGACGGTGATCAGCGCGCCGAGGATCAGTTCGAGAACGCCCGCCACGCCGAAAAGCGACGCCAGCGGCACCGGCACGCCGTTGATGCCGCCGAAAAGTCCGAAAACTTTCTGCGCGCCGTGGCAAAAAAATAGTAGCCCGACGATGATCCGCATGATCGCGTAGGCCTGCGGCGCGTAGCCGGCGAGAAATCGATCCACGGCGTTCTCCTTATTTTGTTCGCTCTTCGGGAATCACTGCGATAGAGCATTCGCCACCGAGACGTGGTTCGAGAACCTCACCACCCTGAGGGAAATCGAAGGGCCGAGTTCACAGACAGACAGTTAGTTCCGAGTCCTGAGTCCTGAGTTCAAACCCGGAACGCCGGACCTAATATCTCGCCGCCTCGGCAATGAGGCACACAGAAGCCTGAAGATCCAGATATAAAGCCCGGGCCTCGATTACATTCGAATGTGCTTTCGTCTACGCTATGCGCCGAAAAACTCGACAAAGCGCTTCTTGATCTCCTCGGTCCGTCGCTCCAGCTCCTCGGCATCGACGCTCAGGATTTTCAGATCAGAGAACTTTGGTTTGTCCGGCGGATAGGTCACCTCCGGATGCGGCACGTAAAGCGCTTCGCTGTCGGCCAGGTATTGCTGAACCTCCTTCGTGTAAATGAAGTCGGTGAAGAGCCTGGCGGCTGCGGGGTGAGGCGCAAAGCTGGTAATGGCCGACGGCGAAACAACCAGCGGCAGCCCGTCCTGCGGGTAGACGATTCCGATGGGATTGCCTTTTTTCCTTTGCGTGTAGAGGAAATAGTCCGCCCCATTCGCCCCGATCATGCGCTCTCCGGCCGCGACGACCTGCGCGGGGTCGTGAACCGATTGTGTCAGGTGAGGTTTGTTCTGAGCGAGCTGTTTAAAGTAATCCCAGCCATAAAGGTTCACGAGCGCCAGCACGTAGCTTGCCACGCTGCCGCTGTAGGCCGGGTGGGCGGTTACGAGCTTTCCTTTCCACTTGGGATCGAGGAGATCTTTCCACGTCTTCGGCGCATCCGCGCTGGAAACGAGCTTGGAGTTATAGGAGATCACGATCAGAAAGGCGCGCCAGCCAAAAGCGATGCCATCCGGGTCTCGAAAACCTTGAGAAAAACGCTCCGCGCCGGCAGGCGCATATTTGGCCAACATCCCTTTCTTTTTTAGGAGCGTATAGTGGCCGACGTCCGAGGAATTAAAGACATCGGCGATTTTCAGCCCCGCGCCCGCTTCCTGCATGATGCGCTGCAGAATCCTCTCTGAACCTGAGCGGTGAAGCTCCACTTTGATTCCAGGATGGCCCTGCTCAAAGAGATTTGCGACCCGCTGGGCAGTGGCAAGCGCCCCTGCTGAATACCATACGATCTTCCCTTCCCGTCGCGCCTCGCTGAGCCGTGCGTCCTGTGGCCATACCGCCACAGTCGCCCCCGAGACTATCAAAAACGCGCCCAGCGCCATGAACCAAATCTGCCCGCTTTTCTTTGTGCGTACCATGGGCTCCTCCTTTTAGACCCCGCTGCGGCAATACAATGTTTGCCGGACTCGGAAGCCGAAACAAGCCGTTGAAGAATGAAGATTATTCTGGAGGTGGGATTATCACGAAAGCACAGCGCTGTCGAGAGAAGATTCCCGCCCAGGAAAGAAATGACAATGTGCCCTTTTCTCTCGTTGACAGCCATCGTCTATTTGCCCTATCGTCGCTCTAGTCTTTTGATGGTTTGTAACATTCGCTCGCTATTGTTCGATGCGCACAAGTGGAACATTCATTCACATTCCACGAAATTGGTCCTACAAGAATTTTCGAACGGTCGCGTCGAATGATGAACACCGCAGGCGGCTGCCATCGTCTTTCGCAAGATGAGTTTCGAGAGTACCGATTGCGCTTCTATTGCGCGAGTAAGTTACGTCTCTGTTTGCGGGTCTTCCGGGATTACTGTGAAAGACTATTCACCACAGCGCGGCTACGCCGCAACCAAGGCAGCAATCCTTATTTCACCACAGAGGCACAAAGTTCGCAGAGTTCGGAGTATTTCTCAATCAAGAACTCCTTACTCCGCGACTTCAGCGCCTCCGCGGTGCAATTTCCGAGTCCTTGCGATGAGATAGCGTTGGCCAGGTTAGCCACACAGAAGCCTGAATATCCCTCTTTGCCAAGCGTTGGCTCAAGGAAACTTAGGAAGGAGACCGAATCATGTTAAACGTGGTCCAGACGATCGCCATTGCCATCGTCGTTCTTTGTTCGTGGTCTCGTCTTTCTGCTCAAGAAAACATTAAGTTTCCGGCACCGAGGTCAGAAGTCTACGACTGGACTTTCTTGGCCGGGGATACTATTCCCGTGTCTAGTTGTCTGAGTCGTGGTATAAACGAGTAACAGGACGGAGGAAATGCATGCTCGCCCAATCGATCTACGCGCTTATCCTCGCCGCGCTCGCGGCATGGGCCTCGCCAACGCCAAGCACCGCAGCGGAGTCTCCTTGCCCCTCCGTCCTCGATCACAAGTTCGCGAATCTGATGGATGAGCCGGTCTCGCTCTGCCAGTTCGGCGGGAAAGTTCTACTGATCGTCAATACGGCGAGCGAGTGCGGCTACACGCCTCAGTACGACGGCTTGGAAAAATTATACCGCCGCTATCGCGACAAAGGGTTCGCGGTCCTGGGGTTTCCAGCGAACGATTTCGGCGGCCAGGAGCCCGGAGCGAACAAAGAGATCGCGCAATTCTGCCAGGTGAACTACGGCATCACGTTCCCGATGTTTGCGAAGACCTTCGTCGTCGGCACGAACGCAAACCCACTCTATCGCGCGCTCGCCGCGCGGACCGGGAAGCCACCGCGCTGGAACTTCTACAAGTACCTCCTCGATCGGGCGGGGCAGCCGTTAGCCGCGTTTGAGAGCGCCGTCGAGCCCGATGATCCGCGGCTAACTGCGCAGATCGAAAAGCTGCTCGCTGTGCGCTGACACAACGGTCGTTCCAATCGTTCCAGCCGTTCAAGACGTTCAAGCCGTCGAACCCATTCAAGGGTTCAAAGTGCGCGGCGCTCTCGCCTTCACCAAGAATCCCGCCTTCCCTTCGCTCAGGCGGACATCTCTTCAGCTCTTTTTACTCTCTTCCGCATATCGTGTATTGTAAGTCTTATGATGGGTCATGAACGAGAGACTGTCGAAAAGGGGTTCGAGCAGGACCGCCTGGATTACTGGGCGATGCGGGATAAATTGCTCGCCAAATATGGAGGCAAATGGGTGGCCGTACATAAAGGCCGTGTCATAGCCGTAGCGGACGAACCATTGGCCATTATGGAGCAAGCGCTGGCCGAAGATGGCTATGCGTATACAAATAAAGTGGGTGATGAGGACAAGATCGTGATTCGACAGCGTCGGGTGTCGTTTCCTTATGACGATGCCCATTCACCCACGCCCCTTCCTCGCCTGGCAGCCGTGCTCCACAATTTTCCGCAAACAAAGAACAAAGCCGTTACGGATGCCATCCCTGACACCGGCGCTGATGTTACTTGCCTGCCGAGGGACGACTGCCAGGATCTGGGCAATTTACTGTTTCCTTTTTACACTGGCGTCTCCCATCCTTTTGCCGGTGTGAGGCGCTCGGTGACATTCTATGGAGCAAGAGTCGAGGTCGACGGCAAATTCTATAATGCCATCGTGGAGCCTGTCGCGGAACATGAACGACTGGTCGGGCGCGAGGTTCTCAACCGGATGAAGGTGACCTTCGACGGACCGTCACGATTGACAACCGTCGACTAGACCTCAAGTAAGTGCTTAGCGGACGGTTAAAAATGTTGAAATGGGTTTAGAACGGGAAAAGCCCTCTGAAATGAGGTATACGAA
>Ga0214473_10006092_pt1 | contig 14432 bp, 11 predicted proteins | sample RVTome_7_FD_203509 | JGI IMG/M metagenome (GOLD analysis project Ga0214473, IMG submission 203509) | Soil microbial communities from uranium-contaminated site in the Upper Colorado River Basin, Wyoming, United States - RVT98D197 | ecosystem: Environmental > Terrestrial > Soil > Contaminated >... | reverse complement strand
GTCGAGGTCCTGACCGTCGAAGGCTGGAGCTGGCGGCCCGGCCACATGATCTGCAACCTCGACGCGCCGGCCCTCGAGTACAACGTCGACGGCTGGCTGCGGGCGATCGGCGCGTGGGACGCGGCTCGCGAGAAAGAATCCGCCCGCCTGCTGCGCTTCCAGGAGGGCGAAGGCCCGGGTGACGCCGCTCACCTCGCGCGCCTGCACCGGGTGCAGCGGCGGCCAACGACGGACCCCTTGCCCGAGGCCGTGGCCGCCTTCCGTGGGCGCAAGGGCCCCACGTTCCTGCTCGCCACGAACGTCGTGGGCGACAGCTCGATCCTGCGGCGCAACCCCATCTTCCGCAACCAGCGGGACTGGCTGCGCCAGACGATCGACTTCTTCCGCACGCGTCCCGAGTGGGGACTGATCGTGCGCGCCCATCCGGACGAGGCCTTCCTCCGCGGCAGGGTCGTGGTGCGGATGGGCGAGGTGGCTCGGGAGATCGCACGCGGGGCGCCGAACGTGCTCGTGGTCGCGGGGGACGAGGACCTGAACACCTACTCGCTGCTGCCGGGTCTCAGCGGGGGCCTGGTGTGGGTCAGCTCGATAGGTGTCGACATGGTGGCGCGCGGGATCCCGGTGCTCGCGGCCGCGCGCCCCAAGTACCAGGGGCTCGGCCTCGTGGACGAGCCGCAGACGATCCCCGAGTACTTCGAGGCCCTCGACCGGCTCGCCGCCAAGACGCTCCGCCCCACCCCCGATCAGCAGGCCCGCGCGCGGCAGTACTTGAACCTGGTCTTCTCGGATTTCTCCTTCGACGCCTTCAGCCCCTGCTACCGTGCGCGAGACCTGTCCCTCGACGGCCCGGCCGACGTCGACGTGTTCTATCGGATCGTGGCCGGCGACCTGCCCCCCGAGACCCCGCCCCGCCGGGAGGCTCGGCGGGTGGCGTGAGGATCGCCGTGAGACCGCAGCTCACACGGCGTTTCTCGGGCGAGGCGCGATGACGTTCCGGACCCTTCCGAGCTCCGCGGCCGACTTCGCGCTCGGCGCGCCAGCGGCCGTGGCCGTCTCGCGGCCGCTGCGGGACCAGCTGCGCGGCCAACGGGTCTTCGTCGCGTTCGCGCTCTCCGTCGCGGCCCTGCACGCCAGCTCGCTGCTCGCCAACGCCCTGGCCTTCCGCTGGATCGACCCGGCGTCGATGGGCGTCTGGCACACCCTGCTCCTCGCCGCGTCGTACCTGGGCGTCGTGCGCCTCGGTGTGGTCAACGGCATGGGCCGCGAGCTGCCGTTCGCCCTCGGGAGCGGGGACGTCCCGCGCGGTCGTCGCATCGCGGCGACCGCGCTCGCGTGCAATACCGCCTCCTGTGTCGTCGTGGCAGCCGCCTTCCTCGTCCCACTGGGCTGGTCCTCGGACGGTGCCTGGCGGCTCGGGCTGTCCACGATGGCGGTCGTGAGCGCCAGCAACCTCTACTTCGCGTACCTCCAGGCTACCTTCCGATCCGGCGCGGATTTCGCGCGCCTCGCCCGCGTGCATCGTCTGCAGGCGGCTCTGTTCCTGCTGATGCCGGTCGGCGTCTATGCGCTCGGCTTCAGGGGATTGTGCCTGCACGCGGCGCTGCAGTCGCTGATCGTGACCGCCTTCGCCCACGCAGTGCGCCCGCTCCGCGTCCGTCCGCGGTTCGAGACCCGCGTCGCCCGCGAGCTGCTCGTCACCGGGCTGCCGCTCTTCGCCGCCGGCTACCTCCAGGTCGTCGCCGCCGGCTTCGACCGCGTGATCCTCCTCCACCGCGGCGGCGTGGAGGCGGTTGGCTACTACGCGCCCGCGGTGGCCGTCCTGGCGGCGCTCGCCGTCGTGCCCGGGGCCGTCGCCACTTACGTGTACCCGCGCATGAGCTACGCCCTCGGGCAGGGCCGCACCCCGGCGGCGCTGGGGCGGATGGCCCTCACGGCGGCGGCCGTGTCGGTCGGGGCGGCACTCCCGCTCGCCGTGTGCGGGTGGTTCGTGGCGCCGCCCCTGATCGAGAGGTTGTTCCCGCAATACGCGGCCTCGGTCCCCGCGGTGCGCTGGTCTCTCGTCGCCGGCACGCTGTGGGGCCTCGCGCCGACCGCCACACTGCTGTCGAGCCTCAAGGCCTGGCGCAGCCTGGCGCTCTACATCGGCGTGCTGCTCGCGGCGCGCTGGACCTTCCCGTGGCTGCTGGCGAAGCCTTACGAGCCGCTCGCCGGCGTCGCCCGCGGAAACGCGTACGCCGCCGCGGTCGCGGGCGTGCTGTCTGTGATCCTGGTCCTGCGGGCCATGCGCCCGCCGGCGGGGGGAGGCGCAGCATGAAGTCTCTGCGGTCGTCCCTGGCCGGCGCGGCCGCGCTGCGGGCCGTCCTGGCCGTGCGCTTCTGGAGCCTCGTCGCCCGCGTGCGCCTGCGCGCCCACGGCGCCAGCGTGGGCCGTGGCCTCCGGGTCCGGGGGCCCCTCCACATCCACTGTCACCGCACCGGCGCGATCCGGATCGGTGCCGACTGCCGGATCCAGTCGGGGTTCGCTGGAAACCCCGTCGGGAGCGGCTCGCGAATGGCCATCTGGGTCGGAGCGGGAGGCTGCCTGGCCCTGGGCGATCGCGTGGGGCTCAGCAACTCCACGATCGTGTGCATGAGCGCGGTGTCGATCGAGGACGACGCCTTCGTAGGCGGTGGGAGCGGGATCTACGACACCGACTTCCACTCCCTGCACGCGGGGGAACGCGGACGCCTCGGCAACCCGGGCGCGCGTACCGCTCCCGTGAGCGTCGGCCGGCGCGCCTTTGTCGGCGGCCACTCGATCCTGCTCAAGGGCGTCGCGATCGGCGAAGAAGCGGTGATCGGCGCCGGCTCCGTCGTGAGGTCTCACGTGCCCGCACGCGAAGTGTGGGCCGGCAACCCCGCCGTCTTCCTGCGCGAGCTCCGTGTCGAGGCCTCGGGGTCGCGGGAGCGGAGGTGCCACGGCCCGAGACTCGTGGCCTCGGGAGCGGCGGAATGACGACCCTGCCCGAGCTCGGCGTTCCGGTCCGCAGCGAGCCGGCCACTGCGACCTGGCTGCCGTCGCTTTCGCCCCCCCGCGCCTCCGAACAGGCCGTGTGGGCCGTGGGGAAGTTCGCACTGCTGGCCTTCCTGGCGGCTCAGTTCCTGAGCCTCACCCGCCTCTTCTTCAGCGAGCGCCTGGGAGGCGGCGTCAACGCGTTGGCCTCGGTCGCCGGCATCGCCTCGGTGGCACTGCTGCTACCCGCGGTTGCGAGCTACGGCCTGTGGGGCGGAGGCCTGCTGGGGAACCTCGCGAGCGGTGCTCGTCTGTGGGCGGTCCTCGTCCTGGGACTGTCGATCGTCCTCTTCCTGTACGGCTGGTTCGTGAAGGGATACCCGGTGAACGCCGTCGCTCACGACCTGTGCCCGTACCTCGTCATCGTCGCCGCGGCCGTGCTCGGCTCACTGTCCCGGGTCTTCGCGGATCTGGACCGCCCGCTCGTCGCCCTGCTGCTGGCCGCGCTCGCCATCAACGCCTTCGGCATGACGCAGATGACGGACGTGGTCTCCGAGGACTACGCGGAGGATCGCGCGGGCATCTCGATCGTCGCCTATCGCACGCAGGGGGCGCTCGCCTTCTGGCCGCTGCTTTTTCTCACCGCGCGCTCGAGGAGCGCGCGCACGGCGTTCCTGATCCACGCCACGGTGTTCTTCGTCCTCGCCCAGCAGATCCTGTTCCAGAAGCGGGCGCCCACGCTCCGCGTCCTGCTGTTCGTGCTGGTGTTCCTCGTCGTGCTCCCGCGCCTGTGGCGACGGGCGCCGCAGGACGGACGCCGGGGCTGGGCGGCCTTCGCCGCGGCGGGAGCGCTGTCGCTCGTCGTCTCGCTCGGCGCCGCCCCATGGCTGTTCGAAGGACAGCTCGAAGGCCTGCTCCATCGCCTGAGCGGCCAGCGCTACAGCGGGGGCGCCGCCGGCATGCTGACGTGGGACAACGAGCGCTTCTTCGAGGCCGGCATGTTCCTGCGAAGCCTCGAGCCGCAGGAGCTGGTCCTCGGCCGCGGGTTCGGGGGCTACTTCATCCCGGACACGGCGGGTTGGGGCGTCGTGCTGGACGACGTCGGTGCCGTCGCGCGCCGCCAGCTGCACGTGGGAGCCCTGATGCCTTTCTTCAAGGGAGGCATAGCACTCGCCCTCGTCTACTACGCGGGCCTGGCACTCGCCCTCGTGCGCGGACGACGCTTCCTGGCCGAACCGATGGCGGCCGCCACCTTCTTCGTGGTCCTGCTCCACGCCGTGTTCCTGCTCCAGGAGGGCTGGTTCATCATGTCCTGCTCGTTCGACCTCGTCATGGTCGGCCTGTGCATGGGCTACCTGCTCTCCTGCCAGAGGGACTGGGAGCTCCGGCAGACCCTGCCGCGGCGCACTGGCCTGAGGCCCGGTCCATGAACGTGGTCATGGTGGGTCAGTTCTGGTTTCCGCGCGGCAGCGCGAACGCCGCCCGCATTCGCAACCTCGCTCTCGGCCTGCGCGAGCGTGGCGCTCGGGTCCACGTGATCACGATGGTGCCGCGGCCGGCCACGACGAGCGGCGGCTCCTCGAACGGCGGCGGCGACTACCTCGGCATCTCCTACGAGTGCGTGGCCCCTACCACGGTCGCCGTGTCCGGCTGGCGGGACCGAGACCGGACCGTTCCCCTGCTACGCGGCCAGCTGGGCGACAAGCTCCGGTGGTTCGTGGGCCTCTACGCGGCGACACTCTTCGCCGCGCGGCGGCTGCGCGAGCGGATCGACCGCCACGCGTGCGACCTGGTGTTCGTCTACGACCGCAGCGCCCTGCGCATGACGCCGCTCGTCCGGCTCTGCCGGAAGCGCCAGGTGCCATGCGTGCTCGACGTCACGGAGACGAGCGAGCAGTTCGGCCGCCGGCTCAGTCCCCTGTATTGGGACGTCGCGCTCGGAGCGCGGCTCACCCCGCGCTTGTTCGACGGCCTCACCGTCATCACCACCGGCCTCGAGACCTTCTACCGTGCGTTGGGCTGCGCGAGGACCCTCGTGCTTCCCGCGGTCGAGGAGTGGCCGCCCGCCGCCCCACCGGGGCCGACCGGCAACCCGGAGTTCCGGCTCGCCTACGTCGGCTCGCTGCTGCCCCGCGACGCCCCGGAGATGCTGCTCGAGACCGTGCGCCTGGTGGCGGACCGGGGATTGCGGCTGTCGCTGCACGTGATCGGTCAATACGAGGGCACCGAGCGGGGCCGCCGCTTCGTGCGGCGGTGCGCGTCGGACCCCACCCTCAGCCGCCTCGTGCGATTCCTGGGCACGCTGAGCGACGCCGGTCTGGCCGAGCGACTCGCAGCCTGCGACGGCCTCGTGCTCACGAGGCGCGACGCACGTACCGAGGTGCTGTCCTTCCCCACCCGGCTGGTGGAATACCTGCGCTGCGGTCGACCCGTGTTCGTCTCCGATGTGGGCGACGTCTCACGCTATGTCCGGGACGGACACGAAGTCGTGCTGCTCGATCCCCGCGACCCCGCTCGGGCCGCAGCCGCGATGGCGGAGGTGATCAGCCGCCCCGACCGGGGCGCCTCGATCGGGCGCGCTGGGCGCGAGGCGGGGGCGCGGTCGTTCGACCGTGAGGTCCACGCCGCGCGCCTGCTGGAGTTCGCAGCCGCGCTGGGCGCGGGAGGGACTGCGTGAGCACCGCGCTTCACGTGGCCTTCGTCTTCGCCTCCCGCGGGATCGGCGGCGCCGAGCGCTCGATGCTCCGGTTGATGGCACGCGCGCATCCCGAGCGCTTCGCTTGCCGCGTGATCGTTCCCGCTCCCGAGAACCAGGCGCTGCGCAGGGCGGTGGCGTCGATTGGCGTCCCGTACCACGCCCTGACGCCCGGCGACGTGCTGGGGCTCTACGGCCTGCTTCGCTCCGCGCGTCCCGACGTCCTCTACGTGTTCGGCCGCTTCCGCACGATTCCCTGGGCCCTGCTCGCCCGCCGCGCGGGAGTGCGTTGCGTCGTGGCCGCCGAGCGGTCCGCCGCCAGTCGCTGGAGCGATCGCCTGGCGAGGCGCCTGGACCGGCCGTTCGTCACCGCCTACGTCGCGAACTCGGAGTTCGCCGCCCGCAATCTCCGGGCGATCGTGGGCGGCGAGCCTCCGGTGTGGGTGGTCCCCAACGGCGTCGCCGGCGGTACTCCGCTCCACCGCAACGAGCGCGCGACGGCGGCGCCCTGCCTGCTGTGCGTCGGCAGCATCACGCCCAACAAGGGCCAGGGCGTGCTGCTGGAGGCCATCCGCCTGCTGCGGCCCCGTCATCCGGGGATCCGCGCCACGCTCGTCGGAAAGGACTTCACGGGCGGACGGTTCTTCCGAGCGGCCGAGGCGCGGGGCCTCGGCGACACCTACGCCGCCGTCGGCTTCGTCGACGACGTGAGCGTGTTCCTGGCCCGCGCCGACGTCGTCGTGCTGCCCACACTCCACCGCGAGGGGATGCCCACGGCGCTGCTCGAGGCGATGCAGGCCGGGGTGCCGGTCGTGGCCTCACGCGTGGGCGGGGTCTCCGAGATCGTCGAGCACGGCCGGACGGGCATCCTCGTGACGCCCGGCGACGCACAGGGCCTCGCCTCGGCGATCCACGAACTGCTCGACGACCACAGCCTCGGCGCCCGCCTGGCTGCGGCTGCCAGGAGCTACGTGCTGGAGCGCCACGGCGTCTCGGCCATGGTCGAGGGGCACCGCGCGGCGTTCACGAGGGGCCTCTCCGCAGCCGGAGCCGGAGCCAAAGGCGCCCTGGAACGCGCGAATCGCCCCGAGCCTCCGGCCGCCGTCGCACACGTGACGACCGTGGCCCAGTCCCTGCGCTACCTCCTGCTGGCACAGCTGTGCGCGCTCCGCGACCATGGTTACGGGGTCACCGGACTCTCCTCGCCGGGGCCCGACGTGCCCGCGCTCGAGGCTCGCGGGATCCCGCACCTGGCCGTGCCGATCACCCGCCGTATCACACCGCTCGCCGACATCCGCTCGCTGCGCATGCTCTACCGCCTGATGCGGAGCCACCGCTTCACGATCGTCCACGCGCACACTCCCAAGCCGGGGCTGCTGGCGCAGCTGGCGGCGCGCCTGGCGAAGGTCCCCGTCGTCGTGAACACGATCCACGGCTTCTACTTCCACGACCGGATGCCAGCCGGCGAGCGACGCTTCTACGTCGCGCTGGAGCGGCTCGCCGCGCGCTGCTCGGACCTGATCCTGTCGCAGAACGAGGAGGACGTGGAGACGGCGCTGCGCGAGCGGATCGCTCGCCCGGGTCAGATCCGCTACCTCGGCAATGGCATCGACCTGCGGCGATTCGACTCCGCGCGGCTCTCCCCCGAGGCACGCCGCCGCACGCGGGCGTCGCTCGGCATCGCCCCGGAGGCACCCGTCGTGGGCTTCGTGGGCCGCCTGGTCGCCGAGAAGGGCGTGCCCGAGCTGCTCGAGGCCGCTCGCATCGTCCGTGAGCGCCATCCGTGCGCGCGCTTCCTTTTCGTCGGAGCGCCGGACGGCGAGAAGTCGGATCAGATCTCGCCTTTGGCCACGCGCCGCCTGGAACACGACGGGGCCTGCGTTTTCGCTGGCCTGCGCCACGACATGCCCGAGCTGTACCGGTCGATGGACGTCTTCGTCCTGCCTTCCCACCGCGAGGGCTTCCCCCGCGCGCCCATGGAGGCCTCGGCCATGAAGGTGCCGTGCGTGGTCACGGACGTGCGCGGCTGCCGGCAGGCGGTGAGGCAGGGGCGGAACGGCCTGCTGGTTCCGGTGGGTGACCCCCGCGCACTCGCCCAGGCGATCCTCGCCGTGCTCGCCGACGCCGGCCTCGCCCGGCAGCTGGGTGAGGAGGGACGGCGGCTCGCGCTCGCGGAGTTCGACCAGCAGCGCGTGTTCGCCAGCGTGCTGTTCGAGTACGAGCGCCTGCTGCATGCGAAGGGGCTGCGCGCCCGCGTGCCGCTCGCGGTCGCGGACGGCCGGTTGGACGTCGCCCGGGCGCGGGCAGTGTGACGCCGATGCCGCTCCCGCGGATATACCTTTCGCCCCCTCACCTCGGCCCCGACGAGCGGCGGCTGGTGGAGGAGGCTCTCACCTCGAACTGGATCGCGCCGCTCGGGCCGCACGTGGACGCCTTCGAGCGCGAGTTTGCGGTGGCGGTGGGAGCGGCCCACGCAGCAGCGGTCTCCTCCGGCACGGCCGCGCTGCACCTCGCGCTGCGAAGCCTGGGCGTGGGGCCCGGCGACGAGGTGCTCTGCTCCACGCTCACGTTCGTGGCGAGCGCGAACCCGATCGTGTACCAGGGCGCCTCGCCGGTCTTCGTCGACTCCGACGCCGCGACGTGGAACATGGATCCCGCGCTGCTCGCGGCGGAGCTCGAGGAATCCGCGCGCCGTGGCAAGCTGCCGCGCGCCGTCGTGCTCGTGCACCTCTACGGTCAGAGTGCGGACCTCGACCCTATCCTGGCCGCCTGCGACCGCTACGACGTCGCGGTCGTCGAGGACGCGGCGGAGGCGCTGGGCGCGTGCTACCGAGGCAGCAGCCCGGGCACGCGCGGGCGCTTCGGTGCCTTCTCCTTCAACGGCAACAAGATCATCACCACCTCGGCGGGCGGCATGCTGGTCTCACCCGACGCGGACGCGATCGAACGGGTTCGCTTCCTGGCCGCGCAGGCTCGCGATCCCGCGCCTCACTACCAGCACTCGACGGCGGGGTTCAACTATCGGATGAGCAACGTGCTCGCCGCGATCGGGCGGGGTCAGCTGCGCACGCTGGCCGCGCGCGTCGCCGCGCGGCGGCGCAACTTCCGTCTCTACGCGGAGGCGCTCGCTTCCCAGCCGGGTCTCGCGTTCATGCCCGAGGCCTCTCACGGGCCGGCCTCGCGCTGGCTCAGCGTGATCCTGATCGATCCGCGAGAGTTCGGAGCCAGCGCGGAGGACGTCCGGCTGCAGCTCGAGCGCGCCAACATCGAGTCACGCCCGGTGTGGAAGCCGATGCATCTGCAGCCGCTCTTCGCCCACGCCCGCCGTGTCGGCGGCACGGTGGCCGAGCATCTGTTCCGGCACGGGCTGTGCCTGCCGAGCGGCTCCGCCCTCACCGACGCCGAGCGCGACCGGGTGGTCGAGACGATTCTCGCGACACCGGGTCGAGCGGGTCGCGGCGAGGGCTGGAAGCTGCGGCCACGCTCGGCAGTCGGCGCGAGCCGAGCTCGTCCCGCGCTCGTGCCTTCGCGAGTCATCCCGTGACCCGGCCAGGGAGCATGCTCGCTGCGATCCTGTTGCTCGCCTGTGCGCAGGGACGAACGCACACGGACGCCCAAGGGCCGCTCGGCTCAGCGTCGCTCTCGGTCAGCGACTTCGGGGCACGCGGCGACGGGCAGGCGCTCGACACCGCCGCGATCCAGGCGGCGGTGGACGCGCTGCCTCCCGGCGGGGTGCTGCGCTTCCCTCCCGGGACATACCGGATCGAGGCCGACAAGGGGCTCCGGCTCAAGGACGACATGCGGCTCGACCTCGGCCACGCGATCGTCGTGGGCGCAAACGTGAACGGCGCGAAGTGCCGGCTTCTCGAGATCCAGGGGCGGAGCAACGTCACCATCTCGGGCGGCACTCTCGTGGGCAGCCGCGGGGGCTCGCCCGAGTGGGGCATGGGCATCCTGGCGAGCGACGCCTCCGACCTGGTGATCGAGAACCTGACGCTGCGGGACTTCTACTTCGACGGCATCATCCTGACCGGGAACCGGGGCTGCCGACGCGTCGCCTTGCGCGGCGTCGTCTCCGAGAACAACCGCCGCACCGGCCTCGCGGTCGTCCACGCCTACGACGTAACCGTGGAGGACAGCACGTTCGCCGGCACCCGGGGCCAGTCGCCGGAGGCGGGAGTGAACTGCGAGCCGAACCGGGGAGAGGAGGTGCGCAACGTCCACTTCCGCCGCTGCACGTTCCGAGGCAACGCGAACGTGGGGCTCTACATCCACCGGGCGCTTGGGGTGCGTGTCGCGAACGCGTCGGTCCAGGACTCCCTCGTCGAAGCCAACGGGTACGGAATCGTGGCGTCCGGGGTCGACGACATCACCATCCGCAACAACCGCGTCCGCGGGCACCGCGGCCGCAAGACGCCGGCGATCGTCGTGGGCGAGACCGAGCGGCCCGTGATCGCGAGCAACCGGCTCGACGACAACTACCGCGGCATCTTCAGCGCGGGAGCGGCCGCCGCCGAGATCCGGGAGAACACCGTCGTGGGCACCGGTGCCGCGGACGGGGCGGGCGAGGGGGACGCTGGGGACGGGATCGTCTGCCTGGGCCTGCGGGGTCCCCTGGCCGACGCTTGCGTGGTCGCGGACAACACGGTTCGCCGGTGCGCGGGCTCGGGCATCGTGGCCCAACTCGTCTCCCGCGTGCGGCTCGAGGACAACACCGTCGAGGAGGTCGGCCAGCGCGGCATCTTCCTCCGCACCACCTCCGGGAGCGAGGTCCGGGGCAACTCCGTCTCCGCCGTGGGCATGGAGCTGGGCGGACGCTACGACGCGATCGAGCTCGGCTTCGCCTCCAGCGACAACACGATCGCCACCAACGTCATCCGCCTCGGCGCGGGGACCCGCCAGGCCATCGGCATCTGCGCCGCCTGCCGCGGCAACCAGGTGACGGGCAACGTCGTGCTGCCCTACTGAGCGGGACCCCGTGCTCTTCACCGTCTTCACACCCGTCTACAACCGGCGCGCCACACTCCACCGCGTCTTCGACTCGCTGCGCGCGCAGACGCTGCGTGACTTCGAGTGGGTGGTGGTGGACGACGGCTCCACGGACGGCGTCGACGAAGAGCTCGAGGCCTACCGGGCCCGGGCCGGCTTCCCGATGCGCATCGCGGCCCAGCGCAACGCGGGCAAGCACGTGGCCTGGAACCGTGGGCTGGAGCTGGCCCGGGGCGAGCTCTTCGTTCCCGCCGACTCCGACGACGCCTTCGTGCCCGAGACGCTCGAGCGATTCCGGGATCTGTGGCTCTCCATCCCCGCGCAGCAGCGGCCGCACTTCTCGGGCGTCAACGTGCTCTGCCAGGACCCTCGGACGGGCGAGACGGTTGGGGCGCCCTTCCCCCGCAGCCCCATGGTCAGCGACAACCTCGAGCTCGCCTACGTCCATCGTGTGCGCGGCGAGAAGTGGGGCTGTGCGAGAACGAGCGTGCTGCGCGAGAACCGCTTCCCGGCGGACGCGGCGCTGCGCGGCAGCTACCTGCCCGAGTCCTACATCTGGTTCTCCCTCGCACGCCGGTACCGCGTCCTGTGCGCGAACGAGCCGCTTCGGCTCTACTACCGCGACACCGCCAACTCCATCATCACACGACGCCTCGCCGGCGGACTGGGCGCCCGGCTGAGCCGGCACCTGAGCGCCCGGTACTTCTACAAGAGCTGGCACCTGGCCACGAACCTCGACTACCTGCGGCGTGATCGGAAGGACCTGTTCAGGACCCTCCTCGACGTCTGGGTGAGCGGCCTCTTCCTCAGGGGCTCCGTCGCCGGCGTCCTCGGGGACCAGCGCGGCCGCTCGTCGCTTCCACTGCTGCTCGCGTCGCTGCCGGCCGGGCTCGCGCTCTACGGGTACTGCCGGCTCGCCCGGGTGCCATAGACCTGGATGCCCCGGTGTTGCGCCACCCCCCGGCCCGTTTCAGCCCACGCTTTGTTGCGGGGCGGATCCTCTGGCGGAGCGGGTTGTGCCGGCACTTCGAGATCACGACCGAGCTATACCGGCTGAGGTTCTTCCCCACAGCCCTCTCCTGTGCTCTTTGGACCGACCCTCGGGCCCGCCAGGCCGACGAGGACTTCTACCGGCGGTACCTCCGCCGGGACGACACGGTCGTCGACGTCGGCGCCAACGTGGGCAACCTGACCCTGGCCGCGGCGGCGCTGGTGGGAGCGCGCGGGGCGGTCTGGTCCATCGAGGCCCACCCCCGCACGTACGGCTATCTGCTCGAGAACGTCGCCCTGAACGCGCGCCGGAACGTCACCCCCCTGCACGCGGCGGCCGGCGACAAACGCGCCGTGATGTCCTTCTCCGACGGGTGGCTGGACGACCAGAACCGGGTGGACGAAGGCGGACCGCTCGCGGTGAAGGTGGAACGGCTCGACGACCTCGTGCCTGCCCGCCGAGTGCAGCTGCTCAAGATCGACGTGGAGGGCTACGAGCTGTTCGTGCTGCGCGGCGCCCGAACCCTGCTCGACGGCACGGACTGCGTGTACTTCGAGTGCGCGGAGCGTGCCTACCGCCGATACGGCTATGCCGTCACCGACGTCGTCGCGCTGCTCGAGCAGAAGGGATTCACGGTGTGGGAGCGGCACGGGACCGGCTTCTCCCGATTCGTGACCCCTCATGGAGATCATCAGAACCTCGTCGCGATCCGCGCCGCCTCGGCAGCCGTAGAGCGCCTGGATCTCCGCTGATCCCCGGGCGCATGGTCGCCCGCCCGTGTAAGCCGCACAAACCGGGTTGTCGGCGTTACAAAGCGAGGACTCGCGTCGCCGATCCGGGAGATCCGCCTCGACGCCAAAACCACTGCGTTTGCGGCACTTGCCAGAGCCACGGCACGGGCCCGCCATTCCAGGGCCAAGGCCCCTCGGGGCACGGTCCTTGCTTCTGCCTCCGCTCGGTGGCTTGCCATGACCACTCTTCTCTCCATCGTCGTGCCACTTGTGCTCGCGCTCGCGCCGGTGCCGCCCACGCCTCAGGCGCCGCCCTCGGCCGTGCAACAGCCGACAGACCCTCTCCCGCCCGCGACGACGGAACACCGACCCACCGGCAGCGGCAACGGCTACCGCGTAGGGCCGGGCGATGTCCTCCACATCGCCGTCTACGGCCACGGGGACCTCGACCAGACGCTGGCCGTGCAGCCGGACGGGAGCGTCGTGTTTCCGCTCATCGGCTCGGTTCCCGCAGGCGGCGCCACGACAGCAGAGGTGGAGCGGCAGATCAGCACCCGTCTCGCGAAGGGACTCATCCGCGACGCCCACGTCTCGGTCACGGTCCAGCAGTACCGGAGCAAGCTCGTCTTCGTCGTGGGCGAGGTGTCTCGGCCCGGGGCCTATCCCCTCGCGGGTGAGACCAGGATCGTCGAGATCCTGGCTCGCGCCGGCCCGCTCACGAAGGACGCAAGCAGCGACATCCTCGTCGTGCGTCCGACCGAGCAGGTGGAGCGGCCGGTGCTGCCCGTCCAGGTGAAGGTCCGTGACGAGCAGCGCGCGGGAGGCCATGGACTCCCGGCGGGCCAGGTTCTGCGCGTCGACGTGCGGGCGATCCAGGCCGGCCGCCTCGACGAGAACCTCGTTCTCGAGCCCAACGACACCGTGTTCGTTCCCCTCGCGGAGCAGGTCTTCGTCACCGGTGAAGTGAGGAGCCCGGGGGCCGTCCCGTTCCGCCGGGGGATCACGGCCCGGCAGGCAGTGGCCCTGGCCGGAGGCTTCAGCGACGACGCCTCGACTGGGAGCGTGCACGTGGTGAGGGACGTGATCGGGACGTCGAGAACCCTGAAGGTCCGGCTGGACGAGCGGCTTCAGGCGGGCGACACCGTGGTCGTCAAGAAAGCGTGGTTCTAGGGTGGGTGCCGACCTTGTCCGGCCTTCGTATCGGGCAGTCAAGCCCGCCCTCGACGTCGTCCTCTCGCTCGTCGCGCTCGTCCTGGCCGCCCCCATCATGGCCGCCGTCGCGCTCGCCGTCTTCGTCAAGATGGGCACGCCCGTGCTGTTCCGCCAGCAGCGCCCGGGGCGCCACGGCGAGCCATTCGTGATCCAGAAGTTCCGAACCATGACGGACGCACGTGACGCCTCCGGCAATCTGCGGCCGGACGCCGAGCGACTGACGCCTCTCGGCCGGTTCCTGCGACGCTTCAGCCTCGACGAGCTCCCCGAGCTGTGGAACGTCCTGAAGCGGGACATGAGCCTGGTCGGTCCCCGCCCGCTGCGGATGGAATACCTCCACCGCTACACGGCGGAACAGGCACGAAGGCACGAAGTGAAGCCGGGCATCACGGGCTGGGCCCAGGTCAACGGCAGAAACGCCGTCGCGTGGGACGAGCGGCTCGCGCGGGACGTGTTCTACGTCGACCACATGACGCTCGGGCTGGACCTCAGCATCCTCGCACTCACCGTCGTCAAGCTGTGGACACGCGAGGGAGTCGCGGCGGTCGGGCACGCGACGATGCCCGACTTCCACGGCCGGCCGAACGCTCGACCGGCAGCGGCCGGGTGCTCTACGGTCTGCGGTGAAGAATGATCGTCGTCGGCACGGGCGGACACGCAATCGAGGTGCTCCAGATCCTCACCGAGAACGGCACGGCCGCGGAGTGCGTTTTCTACGACGACGCCGAGATCGGAGACCCTTTCCGCACGTTACGGGTGGCGCGCTCCCCCGCGGAGGCGCAGGCGGAGCTCCGGCGGGACCGGCGAGTGGTGCTCGGTCGGT
>Ga0214473_10006091_pt1 | contig 14434 bp, 10 predicted proteins | sample RVTome_7_FD_203509 | JGI IMG/M metagenome (GOLD analysis project Ga0214473, IMG submission 203509) | Soil microbial communities from uranium-contaminated site in the Upper Colorado River Basin, Wyoming, United States - RVT98D197 | ecosystem: Environmental > Terrestrial > Soil > Contaminated >... | reverse complement strand
TCCTCCCCAATTCCGTGAGCAGGTTATCACCGAGTCCAGCTCCCAGCGAAAAGAGAGCTTCTTTTTCCAGGAAATCTTTAGTCCCCTTCAACGCAACCAGGACGATCTCAGCCTGTTTCCGCTGAGCTGCCAGGTTGTTTAATTCTTTGCCATATAGGGTTGCTTGATCTAAGGTGTCCTTAACCTGAGCTTCTAAATTGACCACCTTTTCCCGTCCTTTGAATTTCTTCAGATTTTCTTCCGCCCTCCGCAGGTCTTCTTCGGAGACCTTCAATTGGCTCTCGATGAAGGAAAGGACCTGGGATATGTCCTCAGCTTTTTTGAAGACCATGGCCTCTTGATATGCATTCACTACCGCGTTGGCAATTTCCTTGGCAATTACCGGTTCCTTCCAGCGAACGGCAACATTGACCAGGCTCGAATCTTTTACAGGGGAAACTGTCAAACTTTTCTCGACAGCCAGGATCGCGCTCATCTCTGAAATAATGTCAAACTGAAAATTTTTGCCCTCTTTTTCCACTCCTTCTACTACAAAGGAAAAATTGGGACCTGAAAACGGCTTCCCGGTTTGACCTCTCCCTACTAGATGGCCACCCCCATCGTAGATCGCAAAATGTTCGCGGTCTTGAAAGACCCCTCGATAGGTTCCTTCTGCTACCCCCTCATTTATCTGAATGTGCTGGAGAACTAAATGGGGAAAAGGACCGGTTGGCCCCGGCTCTTTCTCGAACCAATTCCATATCTTACGAATGAATGGGAAGTCTGGAATCCACAGCCTCAACAAGACCTGGTAAATCTGCTCATCATTTCTTATCCGCAGACGGAGCCCCAATTTCTTCACCACTTTTTCGGCCACCGCCTTGCCCTTCATGAGGTTGAGCTGGTTATTTACCCATCTATCATTCATGAAAAAATATTCCGGGGAGAAACTTTGGGCGAAAGAGTAACTCATTCCTTTTTCGGGCTCCAACTGCAGGGTAACCGTTGACTGATAGGTGGGATTCATGCGCAAAATTGGGAGTCCTTCCCAGAGAGGAATTAGAAGGAGGGGAATAAGGACAATAATCCACCGCCGCCGCAGGATGTTGACATAATCCCTCAGGTGCAGCTCTTGAAAATCACGATCGGGCATTTACCCCTCTGAATTTATAAATGTCGAAGCACATCCCAAAGAACGATAGCTTGGAAACTGGGCAGAAGCTGATTGAGAAAGACATTCCAATCGGCAATCAGAGTCCTGGGAGTATAGATAATGTCCCCCTTCTGCAGGATGAATTTCTCCAAAGACTTGCCTTCCATCATGGCGAGCGTGTTTACCTCATATATTTGCGGGTTGTTGATGTCTCCCCGCACCACAATCACCTGGCTCCTCTGGGCAGTCGTCAAGAATCCTCCACCTTGAGAGATCGCTTCTATAACGGTTACCGGGTCTCGGTAATTGTATACCCCCGGCTTATTCACCTCGCCGAGGACGTAGTATTTTCTCTCTTGAACATTGGGGATGAAGACAATATCCCCATCCTCCATGATTATGTTCTGGCTCATGTCGCCATGGTCCAAAAGTCTTTTCAGATTGACAGGCAGGATTTGCTTATTACGGGCTACAAAGGCCATATAAAGGTCTGCCGTTTCCCGATTAATTCCTCTGGCAATCGATAAGGCGTTAGCAAGGGTGGTGTCATTATTAACTTTATATCTTCCGGGGCCGCTCAATTCTCCGAGAAGGGTAATTTCTTTCAATGCCGCCGGAATTACAACCCTGTCGTCAGGCAATAGAGAAATATTCTGGCTAAGATCTGCCTCCATCAGCAAACCCTTAAGATCTACTGGTATGATGAGATCATTTCTATTTATAAAACTAGCCGCCAGGTCAGCATCCGCATAAAATTCCACATCCGAGAGAGCGTCTAACAGAGTACTGCCTGGTCTCAGATGGAAATAGGGCTTCCCCCCGACGGTCGTATAAAACTTCCGAACCTGCCCCAAGATGAATATTCGCTGAGCCGGGGTTTCTTTTGGATTTATATTAATCTGAGGGTCTTTTATAAAGGGCTCCAACCCCTTTTCGATTTCATTTTCGAGTTCAGGTATCCTCAGCCCCTCTGCCCTGATATTGCCAATAAGGGGAAAAGAGATTTGCCCATCCTTCCGGACAGTAACATCCATGGTAAGGTCCGCGTGTTGCCAAGAAACTATATGAAGCAGGTCGTCTATCCCGATTCGATATTCATATTTTTTTTCAGACGGCGTGAGCTCATCGGGAAAGACAACTTTACTCTTGGGAAATCTTGCCCGGTGATAATCCTTTAGGGAGACAGTTTCCGCGTTCATCCTGACATAAGTTTTTTCTCGAGGGCTGACCAATTTCTCTTTCCCGTTTTCTTTCTCGCCCACTTTCAGCTCTGAAGTCCTCTCCTTCATGGAAAGTTCCAATTTTTTTCCGGAATCAACTCCTCTTCCCTCTGAAATCTTCGCATTCTGGTTTTCCACTTTACGAATGGCACTCCCGGAGTAAGTGGAGCAGCTTTGGGCAAAGAAAAAAGCCAACATAATGCTCACGATCTTTTCCCAACTTTTGATCATAGCTTCGCCCTCTCAGTTACAAAATATGTAACTGCCTGAAATTCTTATCTTTTAAGCAGGGGTTAATAATGTATTTGCACAAAAATGGGGCGCATGGATTTATAGAAGAACGCCAAACGGCTGCGCAGTCTCCATGCTCCCAACGTTCCATCCAACCGACAGAGAGATGCTGGTTCAAAAAAGAGTTCTTCGGAAATTTCCCGTGTTGCCCTGGGAGGATTATTCGCTTCATTTATTTTCTTAGAAATTCTTCCCTTTTTATAGACCTCGACCCGGCACTTCATTACTCTTTTCGCCATAAATTTGCAAAACTTTACCCAGAACTCGGAAACGGTGTCAATTTTCCCAGAACGGTTCATTTCTTAATCGACCCCTGAAATATGATCATTTGACAATAAGACCCCTTAAAATTTGAAAGCGGCCCAAAAATTTGAGACGCCAAGACTCAGGTCAAATTGACCGAATTTGCCCAATCGCACCAAAATTTCCCTTTAAAATTCCTAAATAAATTCTCCCACTTAACAAAAAGATGCGATACTGAAAAGTTCCAAAGATATGAAGATAAAAGAGATCGGAATCTTCTTTGTCCTTTAAACCACATAGCAATCCGCCATTGAATTGATCTCGTGTTGAATCCCTAATAGCCTGAGACGACTTTCTAATAGTTAGCAAAGCCTATGCCATCGATCTTTTATTAAAACGATATGATTTAGTTAACGATTTTAAAATTCCAGTCCGTCTCTTATCTTCAAAGTTCAAAAAAATATCTATGGGCATGATATTTTTTTGACAGAGGGATGTTTTCAGATCATGGGATGTCGGGGATGAGATCAAGCTTGGACTGGTAGTTACTGGTTTCGGGGTGGGAGATCCAACAAACCATTCCGCCGTCTTTGCGATTCTATCAGTCTAGACGAAGCTCTGCCGCAAAATCTTGGCTTACCTTTCCATGCCCGTGGCGCCAAGGGTAATATCTTTCTTCAGATCACCAAAGCAGTGGGGGCTTGGTCACTTGTCATGATTGGCTTATTGAGAAACGGGAGAGTGGGCTGGAAAATTGGCCGGAGAATTTGGGAGGGATGCGGCAGTGGATGTTGAAAAAGAGGATCTGCTCGAGGTTGTAAAAAAGATGACCAAGGGGAAGGGAGGATGACATGGTCGTAGAGAACAAGGGCTTATCACCTAACCCGTACGTCACAAGGTGTGAGTGGCAAGGGGTAAACTACGCGCCCCCTGCCCCCTACACCCTGCTTTTTTCACTTGTTAAATTCTCCCGTATCAATCCACTCCTTTTTCAAGACCGACCAGAAATCATCGGCGAGTCCCTTCAGGAGATAATCATACGGCAGCCATCCGTAGCCTTCTTCCCCCCATCCTTGGCCCCATGAATTTCTGATCAGCAAAGCGCCCGCCGTTTCGACTTTGCCGAAAAGATTCTTAATCTTCATCTTGTCGTCATAGCCGACGGCCACGATGGCATGGCCTCCTTCAATCTTTTCTTTGGGTGAAGGAAAGGGGATCTTCCCTGATTTCTCCGCCTGTTCGATGGAATTATAAACCGTAAAACCAAACATGGCCGGATGACCGTTGGAAAGATAGGTCTTGACCCGGCTCAACACCTCCTCGGCCTTTGTCCCCGGAGGATCGTGCCGGAAATATTGGATGGCCTGGTAATTCTGGGCAAAGGCGTAACAGAAGGCCGGTGGTTCCCTGTCAAAATCTTTTTCATCATCCGTATACGGCCAGTAATCTTCCGGAGGAGCGCCAAAGAGAACCATTGCCCCCATCGTGCTCCGGAGAAATGCTCCCGTATCCCCCCTCTGTTTCATCAGGTTGCGGGTGACTTTATACAGGAAAAGGCGGGAAGCATCGGTGTGCCTTCCGAAGGATTTCCTTTCATAGTATTCGATGACCCCCACCCCTGCGTTGGCGGTGCAGGACCCAAGGTTTTTCTGGTCTTCCACGGGGGAGCACCACGCCCGTAGATCAACCGATGCCGGCAGGCTTTTGGACTTTGACAACCCTGTCGGCTCCAAGACTTTTTTGACTCCTTCAGTTTTCTCGGTGTAATCCCTCAAATCCGGATAATCCGGGAGCCACCCCATGCCGTATTTTCCTTTTCCTGTATTCATTGTTCCCTCCTTCCCCCTCGCCTTAGTATTGTTAAAATTTTACCACAGAGGCCCCAGAGAAGTTATCTCCAAAGGTTTTAAGAACCGCTATCCCCTCCCCCTGTACTAGTAACGTTCAAACTCTTTAAATCTTGTAAATATTTTCCGTAAACTTTAGGCACTCAAGGCACTTTAGGCATTTTAGGCACTCTCTTTTGGTTGCGGCTCTGCCGCGCTGTGTCCTCTAAATGATTACCCTTTTGATCCCTTCCTTCAACCGACCTACATTGATATTGATCAACAAATCCGTCTCATTATCCTCAAATAAGCTATTCCCGCAATCCAGGTTCATAAGCCCAGGCCTCTCTCATAAACCCTAACCTTGCCCCCAACGGAGGATAACCTTTGAGGCTACAGGACATCATTCTTTTGGTTATGCGCTTTAAAAGAAACTCCCTTCGTGAAAACCGGGTGTTTCTCCGCGACCTCCGTGGTTGCGTATTCTTTCTTTTACAACAATTGCACCATAAATTCTATCTCTAAATATTTTAATTATACTCAAGACTTGGCCGATTTTCCGAGAAAAGATCGCATGAATTTCTTGACTGGCCGCGCAACCTGACTGATAGGTCTTGCCATGCCTCGATTTGGCCAGCGGGAGAGGATAGGGCCAACGAGAAATTTCTTTTGAAAGAACGAGGAGATTCTTAAGTTTATCCTGGCTGAACCCGAAAAGTATGATGAGAGGTCGGATGCAGATCACCGAAAAGGATTTTTCTTGCCAACAATGGAGCCTTTAATAAAACGCCATCCAAGGATATTTAGAATTTTGGGGAAGCCTTTCTGTCATTCCTGCCAAAGCAGGAATACACGGCTATCAGGTTGTCCTAAAGACGGCCTGCGCCAAGAGGTTATGGTTTGAAATCCAGACAGACATTGTCTTTGTTAATTTTCATATTTTTCATCATATTAAGCGGATGCGGAGGAGGCGGAGGCGGAAGCTCTTCTGGAACTCCTTCAACTCCTGAACCTGCAGGAACGATAGATTTGGCCTGGGATGCTCCCACTACGGATGCGGATGGGAATCCCTTAACTGACCTGGCGGGGTATTGGATATATTACGGGACATCATCTGGCACCTATCCCGATAGAGTCTATGTTGGAAATGTAACGACTTACACTTTAACCGGCCTAACCCCAGGACAGACATATTACATTGCTGCCACCGCAATTGATACATCCAATAACGAGAGTAGTTATTCGAACGAAATCAGTGGAACTGCCGACTGAGCCGGTTGAAGTTTGACCTTTGCTTTCTTCGGACCCCTAATCTTTTAAGTATCCTCAAGGCTACTCCAAAAATGGCGGATTTCAGGGCAAAAGTCTTCCTGCCGGCACCCCCATTTGGGCTTGGGGGGTAATCTGGGCCGAAGGACCTGGCCTTGAATCCTTCGCCTAGTCCTCTCCCTTTCCCCCGTTGAACCCTAATTCTACCGTCCCAAACCCATTTATTAAAAAAAAACGCCCACCAACTCTTGGTCAGTGGGCGCTTCAGATTCCTATTCGCTACTTACGGCAGAATGAATTTCAGCTTCTTACCTCAAATTTCCCCCTTACGGATTAATTTTTTCATTTGAAATCTTTAGCTTATCCATCATTTCATAGAGAGTGGGACGACTTACGCCGAGCTCTGATGCAGATTTGCTGATATTGCCCTTGTTTCGAGTTAAAGCTCTTTGAATGACTTCTTTCTCCACGCTTTCCCGTACCTCCTTAAGAGGCAGGTTTTCGTATTTTTCGTAGGAAGCAGTCATCTCCATATCTGCTAGTGATATTTTTGATGATTCCGTCATGATCACTGCCCGTTTGATCCGATTTTCCAGCTCACGGACATTGCCCGGCCAAGAATGCTTAATAAGAGCATTTGTCACCTGTTGCTTGAATCCTATTACATTTTTGTTATTTTCTCTGGCATACTTTTGTAGAAAAGCATTCGCAAGAAGCAGAATGTCCCCTCTCCGGTCTCGAAGTGCCGGCAAGGAAACCGTAACAACACCAAGGCGGTAATAGAGATCCTCCCGGAAGTGGCCCCCCTTAATAGCATCTTTAAGATTCCTATTTGTCGCAGCAAGGACCCTTGTATTTATGGAAATCTGCTCTCTCCCGCCAACTCGCTCTATCCGCTGCTCCTCCAGGAAGCGAAGCAATTTCACCTGAAGCCCCAGGGAGAGTTCACAGATCTCGTCCAGAAACAGGGTTCCACCGTTGGCCATCTCGAATCGTCCCCTGCGCTGGATATGGGCACCCGTAAAGGCTCCTTTTTCATGGCCAAAAAGTTCGCTCTCCAGCAGGTTTTCCGGAATCGCCCCGCAGTTGATTACGACAATCGGCCCCCCCCTCCTGGAACTCTGCAGGTGGACCGCCCGGGCCACAAGCTCCTTGCCTGTGCCACTCTCCCCCTCAATCAAGACAGGAACATCAGTTGTTGCTACTTTGCGAATGATGGAAAAGACTTCTTGCATCTCGCGGCTCGTCCCGAGCATGCCTTCAAAGGATTCAATGCTTAACTGCCCCTGTAACTCGCGGTATTCCCTTTCGAGTTTGGAAACGTGGAATGCTCGATGTAGCACTACCTTCAACTCGTCTATCTGAATCGGTTTATAAAAGAAATCGTACGCCCCCTGCCCGATCGCCTTCAACGCGTGTTCTTTCTCGCCCCGACCTGTAATAATAATCACCTTAACCAGGCCGTCTTGGTCAAGCATATCGGTGAGAGCCGCAAAACCCTCTTTCACATCCGCTGGATATGGGGGGAGCCCAAGGTCCAAAGTTACCACAGCGGGTCGTTCCTTCCTAAGGATCTCGATAGCACTTTGGCGACCCCCGGCAAAAAGCACCTTATAATCCTGGGCCAGAGCCCATTTCATCTGCGTGCGAATGGATTCATCATCCTCCACTATGAGCAACTTCGGTTTCATAATCGGAATATTGGAATGGTGGAATGATGGAATGTTGGAATTCATCATCCCATTATTCCATCCTAAACGTTTCTTCCCACTCTCCCTTTTTAAGTTTCCTTTGAAGTGCCTTGATCAAATTAATCAAACCATTTTCTATTTTAAAATGAAGCTGGTCGAGTTCTTCATATTGTTCATCCGTGATTTGTCCAGCCTGTTCGAAACTCTCATAGCATGAATGAAATTCTCCGCAAGAACCCAACGCTATATTCAATAGGTTAAGGTATTCTTTGAGGCTCCTCCGGCAATATCCTTCTGCTATGTTTCGGCTTATGCTATGGGCAGCATCTATTGAATTTGAAGCCGTTTTCCTAAGCTCATACGGAAACTTCGAAAATAATTCGCAGGCAGTAACATACAGCGATATGGCATCTTGCCAAACATTAAGCTTTTTGAACCCTCTATTGATATTTCTCCGTTCTGTCACTTTCATTCTGACCTGTCCATCCATCATTCCTTTATCCTGTTTCCTCATTCTTCCAATATTCCATTCTTCCATTATTCCTTTGCCGGTGAATGAATTGGAAGAAGCACCCGGAAGGTGGTCCCTCTTCCTTCCTCACTCTCTACGTCAATCCTTCCCTGGTGGGCTTCGACAATGCGTTTACTTTGATAAAGACCAATGCCCATCCCCTGCTTATTCGTAGTCTTAAAGGGCCGAAAGAGGGACTGCTCCATGAACTCCCGGGACATGCCACAACCGTTATCGCACACGGAGATTACCGCAAAATCATCCTGTTGCATCGTGGTTACCCTTATTCCCTCTCCCCCCTCGCCCATCGCTTCATTAGCATTCAATACAAGATTGAACAGGACTTTTTCCATTTGTTCCGGGTCTACAGGAACCCTCGGCATCGGCTGGAGGTCTTGAACGGGGGCTGCTTTCAGGCATTCGTTCAGGCTGAAAAGACTATTTTTGACGAATTCATTCAGGTCGATTTCGGTTCGCTGTAATTCAAGTTTTTGGCTTAAAGAGGAAAGACGGCTGCACATTCCATTGATCTTGGCCATGCTATCCGAAATCATTCGCACGACGTCATTTCGAAAATCCGGGTTAGCGAAATGAATCGGTAAGTTTTGCATCGTCAGCGATAGCCTGGAAGCAAGATTTTTGAGGTCGTGGACAAAAAATGCCGATAGGGTCTGGAAAGCTTCCATTTCCCTCGCCTGACGGAGGTCCGCGGATAATTTAAGATTGAGCAGGCTTCCCGCTGTCTGATCACCAATCGTCTTGAGCAGGTCAAAGTTTTCCACGGAAAGGTAATCCTGCCCAACCCCATCGCCAAGGGTCATTAAACCCAGGAAGCGCCCGTTGGCAATCAAAGGAATACAGTAGCGGATCTGCGTCTGATGAAAGAAATTTTCAGTCGACGCGCCGCCTTCCTCCGCCCAACTTTCCTCTGAATAATCGAAATCAAGGGGATATTTTTTTTGGCGTATCACACGAATCAGATCACTCACAATTCTCTGAATAGGGGGATGCTCTTGAATCTGCTTCTCGGAGAAGACCGTGCTTCCACCCAATTCAACGCCTTCCTGCGTCTCGTTCACCAGCCAGATTGTAACCGAAAGGACATCCAGGGTCTTGGACACCATCTTGGTTACGATTGAACAAAGATGTTTGATTCCTGTTACCGAGGTTGTTCCCTCGGTGAACTTGGCCCACTCTTTTCGATAATCATAAATTGGCCGTTTTAAATGGCGGCTGATGAAATACTTCATCCGCTTGCGCAGTCGATCGGACAGGAGGAGGACCGCCAAACCGAATAGAGCTAAGGGGAGAAAAAACGCCCCAAAAGGGAGTGCCTGGAGACCCTCAAAATCGGTTGCAATCTTGGCCAAAGCTCCAGCGCCCAGAAGGTAAATTCCGATGGCTACAATCGCGAACGAATTGTAAAGAAATGATTGGGAAACATAAAAATCCACATTGAACAGGCGTGTCCGGAAGAGCGCCTTAACGATAAGAATACCAGCCACAATAAGTGCAGTACTATTGATGAGTTCCAGGTCGAGGTTCACGGATTTGAATAGTATTGTCTGGCTGGCCACATAGATCCGCGCCCCAAAAAAACTGCCCAGACCCAGAACCATGAATTTGATTTGCCACCGCATACGCCCGCTGGAGGTACGAAGGGTTCTCTCAAGATTCACCAGGATGAAGGCTGCACTGATCAGAAAGAAGAGATGGAAGAAATAGCCTGGCCAACCTATTCTAATTCGTCCAACCGAAGAAGAGTCTGGAATGAGATCGCCGGCAAAAAACCCTTTACCAAAAACGGTCACGAGGCCGAAAGGGAGGACAAAAGCTGCAACAATAGCCCATTTCCATTTGGTAAGGAAATCTTTGAAATTTGCTCTCCCGAAAGTCAGGCTGAAAAGGAGCCAGATTCCCGGAATAACCGCGGTGGTCGCGAACCTCAGACGCTGCCAGCGCACGACCTCCGCCGATGAAAGGGAATACATACTGAGGCCAGCAAATATGGCCTCAATGGCCAGAGCCATCATCCCGGCGCCAAAACTCCGGTGCACGAGAGAATGCCTGTCCCGGAACAAGACAAAAAGGGCCAAAACGGAGCAAAAAAAGGCAGCAGCCAATGAAAGGAGAAGGTTAGAAGTCATAATAAAAGACCGTGAGGCGTTAGGCGTAAGGCGATAAAGAGCAGAGAGCATGGAGCAGAGAGCATAGCGAATTCAAAGTGAAAAATGCAAAATGCAAAATGAATCGCAAGTCCCAAGGCGTTAGCCGTAAGTGCGACTTGCGCTCTCGCGCTCTCACCCTTAAGGGCGTGAGGGCGTAACGCGTGAGGGGATAATTTAACCTGAAAAATCAAAGTGCCGAAACGTTTTACCTTACAATTTATTTTTGGCATTGACAATTAGTGAAAGTAATGCTATTATTATTTGTAATGAAAATAAGAGGAGGTAGGAAATGGAAAAGACAAAAATTACTTTTAAGGGTCAGATAACCATTCCTAAGAAAATCCGCAGCGCTCTGGCCCTCAAAGAGGGCGATTCCCTTATCTTTACGGTGGAAGGGGATCATGCCATCGTAAAACCTTTTAAGAAGAAATCCTTATTGGATTTTTATGGCACGCTGCCCGCCAGCCGGGCTTACCCTGGCCTCGAACCCATTAGAGAAGAAGTCCATAAGAAAAGAGCAAAACGTCTTAGCAGGGAGCACATCAAATGAAAAAAGCCTTTGCTGATGCCAATGTGATCCTACGCTACTTAACCAAAGACCCCCCGGTGATGGCTGAGGCAGCCCTGAAGGTTTTCACGGATGCGAAAATGGGCAAGGTAGCCCTGTTGATTACACCTCTGACAGTCGCAGAGGTCATTTGGGTTCTGGAATCTTTTTACGGCCATTCTAAAATCCAGATTGCTGAAACCTTAACTCAATTCTTGTTTTGTGAAGGTCTCGAGGTGGAAGATTTGGATTTATTGATAGAAGCTTTAACGCTTTATAAAGAAAAGAACATAGATTTTGCGGATGCCTCTTTAGCCATTAGGGCCCTACGCAAGGGACCTAGAATTATTTATTCCTTTGATCAGCATCTAAACCGGGTCGATGGTATCACAGTATTAAAGCCAGGTTGAATTCCATTGTACAGGAGTACAAAAGTGATGCGGTTCTGCCGTGTTGCAGTATTGCCGTGTGGCGGCTTTGCCCAGATTTCCTGGAGATCAACCGTTATTTTTTGGGGTTTTGCCTTGTTCCTTTATTTTCCCCTTACGCCTGACGTCACATGATTCAAGGAAAGGAACACTGAATGGTCGGAGTAACGTTGGAATCAAGGGAGGATGTAGAGGTAGGGTTTGGCACCACAGTCGCGTCGTTGGGAGCGACCAGCGTTTTAGCCCCGTTGAATCCGGCTGAAACTCCCGCTACATTAGAGATGCCAACAACCGGACATCCGCCGCCGATGTTTCCGTTTCCATCCAATTTCAACACCCATACATCTGCATCCCCCGCCCCCAAAGAGGTCTCCCCAGCCACGATGTATCCCCCGTCCAAGTTCTGACGGACAAAATTGGCTGAATGGCTCCCTTGACCTCCGTAAGTTTGCTGCCACACAACACCACCATCTGAATCGAGCTTCAATACCCACATATCGCTATTTATAGGATCAGGGGAGGTCTTCCCCGCAATGACAAATCCACCATCAGAAGTCTGCTGGACGGAGAAGGCGACATCATTATTAGACCCCCCATATGTAAAATCCCAGACCACAGTCCCATTTGTATCCAGCTTTAATAAGAAGACATCATTAAAAATTGAACCAGCAGGAGTCGCACCCCCGGCGATGATGAAGTATTTGCCGTCGGAAGTCTGCTGGGCGGAGTAGGCTGTGTCGTCTTTGTTTCCACCAAAAGTCTCCTGCCATGCCACATCCCCATTGTCCTTAAGCTTCAATACCCAGATGTCCGCCCCCCCTGCACCAAAGGATCTAGTCTCGCCAGCCACGATAAATCCACCATCCTCGGTTTTCTGGACAGAGTTTGCCACATCAGCATTGGAAGCCCCGTAAGTCCTCAGCCAGTCGATTTCCCCATTTTCCTTCAGCTTGAATACCAAAGCATCAGAGTTCGATTCAAAGTAATTCGTCTCTCCCGCCACGATGTAACCTCGATCGGATGTCTGCTGGATGGAGTAGGCCCGCCAGTTTCCGCCCCCGCCGTACCGATTCCCCCACTGCATGATTCCATCCTTATCCAGCTTCAAAATCCATATGTCGGTATCGTTTATACCAACCCCGAATGAAGAGGTTTCCCCGGCCAGAATATATCCGTCGTCAGAAGTCTGCTGGATGGAATGGGCTATGTCATCGTAGATTCCCCCGTAGACCTTCTGCCAGTCGGTATTTCCGTCGCCATTTAATTTTAAAACCCATACATCTGAATTCCCCGCCCCGAAAGAGGAAGTCTCGCCGGCCACAATAAACCCGCCGTCAGAGGTCTGCTGAATTGAGTGGGCCACATCTTTATTGCCGCCTCCGTAAGCCTTCGCCCAGGTCATGAGCGTAGCCACGAAGTCTTGCCCGGCGATATTTGCATTGCTCACAGTAACTGCGCTGTTAATGGGATTAAAGGTATAGCCTGCCTTGGAGGGGGTAATCGTGTATGAGCCGCTGTTTAAACCGGTGAGTTGAAAGGCACCATTTGAGTCCGTAATGGTGGAAGCGGAGCCTGCTCCTGTAAGTGTCATCGTTGTCCCCTCTAATCCAGAACCCCCCGAGGTTACTCCGCCGGAGATCGAGTACTGCGGCGCAGGAGCTGTCCCGACGCCGCCACCACCATCTCCTCCACCTCCTCCACTGCAACTTTCCAGGCTGATGGCGAGAAGAAAATAGGACGTGATAAATATGAAAGTTCGTAACATACCAAATACCGTAAGTCGTAAGTCGTGAGGGGTTAGGCGAATAAAAGCGCAAGGGGTGAGGCGTGAAAGCGAAACAACCTTACGAATACAAAACGAAAAATGAAGATATGGAGGAAAAATCTTATCCATTTTCTACTTTTCACTTTTCATTTTGCATTTTGCATTCTTGTGAGTTCATTACGGTTTCGGGATGACCAAATAATAATCTTCATCGGTCGAATGCAGATTCAACCAGTACCCCAACCACGGAACGAATGTTGCGCCTTCCTCCGCAGTCATATGGGAGTATGTATCTCCCCAATCTTCCCCATTGTAGTAATAAAGAGCATCTACAACCCAACCATTGTCCACCGCCTGTTGCCACAATACCGGTGCTTGAGTTCCCTTTTGAATCTTTACTTCGGAAAGCCTCACATTGCCCGAATAGGGATTGCTGACACAGTTCAGCCCGGGTTTGAGAAGGTACGTGTACACATGCGCTTGCACTTCTGGGAAGTCTGGCAGTTCATTCAGCGTAGTATTAGAGGCGTACATTAAGTAGCCCTCTCCCGACATTACGTTCTCCGATGTTGATAGCTCATCGTAGTAGCCGCCCTTGACATCCCATTCCCATCTGTAAACGTCCGGACTCCCCAAAGCCTGCAGCCCGTCCAAGAGTGCGTTATTGATGTCCCTCGGGATACCTACCAGATTGTAACCCCTAAGCAGATGGATTTGCGGGCCAGTGAAATACTTACCATCCGGATAAGTAAAGATCGTTCCGTCCGACATCCGGGCCTTAAAATAGAATTTATGTACAGCCGCAGGACCAAGCATTGTAAGGTAGGTGCAGGTTGCGCCTGTCTTATAGTCCCCGCTGCACGACATATCGTATCCATAGAAATCAGCGGGATCAGGCTCACTCCTCTGAGCCATGAAAAGTTTGACATACTCGGGAGTTCCCCCTCTATCGTGCACCACGACTTTGAATTCATATTCCAAATCCACTTTCGGCTTCCCATTCGACAGGTTATCGCTGTCATCGCCGCCGTCAACCCTCTCCAGGCACTGAATTCCACCATCCGGACAGCTAATAGTGGTCAGGAGAATTGCCGTTAATTGGGCCGTTACAGTCTTCGGGCCCCTCATGGTGAGGGAGGCCGGACTGACGGACCCTGTAAGGTCCCCCGACCACCCCGAGAAACCATATTCCGAACCGGCTGTCGCCGATATGGCAACAATGTACCCACTATTAAACCAGTTCGTCCCCGAAGGGCTGACCGTCCCTGCCCCAGCAGGGTTAACCCCGGTCGTTAAACTGTACTGGGTTGTAAAATTGGCCGTGAACGTCGTACTCGTCGAAG
>Ga0214473_10006090_pt1 | contig 14434 bp, 13 predicted proteins | sample RVTome_7_FD_203509 | JGI IMG/M metagenome (GOLD analysis project Ga0214473, IMG submission 203509) | Soil microbial communities from uranium-contaminated site in the Upper Colorado River Basin, Wyoming, United States - RVT98D197 | ecosystem: Environmental > Terrestrial > Soil > Contaminated >... | reverse complement strand
CCGGGCGACAAGGGCGGCGACGCGACGGCGGAGTTCGCGGTTGCGGCGCATCCGACCGGGTTCGTGCCCCTCGTCGCGCGCGTTCGGTTCTATCTCCCGCCGCCGGGCGTCTGGATCGAGGACAACATCGAGTTCCGCGCCGGTGAGCGGTGGGTCGTCATCGCGAGACACAGCAAGGATGGCTCCTACCGACACGACGGTGGATGCGGACAGACCCAGCGCGTGAGTCTGCAGCGGTTCCGGACGCTGGTCGCGCTCGATCGCGGGCAGAGCTAGATCACCATCGCGGCGATCACCAGCAGAAGCACGACCTGATCGATCCGCGAGAGCGGACGAGCACGGGCATGAGAGACACGACATCAGGCTTCGGTGGAGATCGTCGCCGGGCGTTCGATCGAAGTTCGTCTCGTGGATCGCGTCTGCTACTGCGGGTGACGGTCACGGCACGGGGTCGCGCGCGTCGTAGCGCCAGAATCCTGGCGCGAACCACCGCAACGCGAACACGCCGACGATCGTCAGGATCCCTCCCGACACGATCGAGAACGGCACGCTCGTGAGCGTGGCGACGGTCCCGGACTCGACGTCGCCGAGCGAGGGGCCGGTCGCCCACACGGCCATGCCGATGCCGTCGAGCCTTCCTCGGTAGCGGTCTTCCACGGCGGCCTGCAGGATCGCGGAGCGGAACAAGCCGCTCACCAGGTCGCCGGCACCGGCGATCGCGAGCATCGCGAGCGAGAGCCACAGCGTGTCGGACAACCCGAACACGACGATGGCGGAGCCCCAGACCGCGATCGCGATCAGGATCGCGCGCCCCTGGCGCCGGACCCGCCTGGCGCCGCCCGAGAAGAGCGTGCCGATGAACGCGCCGGCCGCCGGCGCCGCGAACAGGAAGCCCAGCACCTCCTCCTGCCTGGCCTCACCGCCGAGCTGCAAGGCGATCGCGGGGAACAGCGCCATGGGGAACCCGAAGATCATCGCGTTCAGGTCGGCGAGGAACACGGACTGCAGATTCCGCTTGCCCTTCAAGAACCGGAAGCCCTCCTTGATCGCCTCCCAGCTCACCTCTGCGTCCTCGTGGCCGGGCGACGGCTTCATCCGCAACACCATCGCGATCACCGCGAGGAACGTGAAGGCGTCGAACACGAAGGCCCCCGTCGCTTCGACGCTCGCGAGCAAGAAACCCGCCGCGATCGGTCCGAGCGTGCTGTCGAGCGTGCCGAGGCTCCAGTCGACCGCGTTCGCTGAAGGCAGCAGCTCCCTGTCGAGCAGCCGCGCCGGCCAGGTGTCGAGCGCCGGCCGGTTGAACGTGTAGAGCGCCGCCGAGATGAACGCGAACACATACAGCGGCCACACGAGCGGCTCGTCGAGCGAGGCGTTCCAGGCCATGACGATCGAGAGCATGACGAGCATCACATGGGTGACGATCACGAGCTTGCGGCGCTCGATCGCGTCGGCCATGGCCCCGCCCACGATCGGGGCCACGAACACCGGCACGAGCTGGGCGAGCCCGAGCAACCCGACCGCGAAGGTCGACCCGGTGAGGTCGAACACCTGGAACGGCAGGACGACCGCGATCACCTCGTCGCCGAAGTCCGAGATCGAACGTCCGATGAACAGCCGCCGGAAGTCCCTCGAGACCTTCAGCGGCGTGAGGTCCATCAGGTGCCCGCGGGCACGCGCGAGCACGCCCTGCGTCGGTTCCTCGGGCCCCGGATCGGCGAGCGGCGGCTCCAGATGGTCCATGGCGGCCGCCCAGGGTAACGCGGGCGGCGACGGGTGGCTGGTCCCACATTACGCCTGGATCCACGTAACTGCGGAATGAGCAACGGGTCGCGAATGACATCTGTGTGACTAGATCGCCGTCCTGGGCGGGCCCCACAGCCAGTGGGGATGGTCGCTCACCCCGCCACTCGTACGGGACCGGCTCGACTCCCTCTGAGGACCTTTGGAACGGGGCAGTTGGGCCGAGAACTTCCCCCGGTCCTGCCCTAGTGATCCTGGCCCGCGATCCGGTCTGCGGCCATACTGGTCGCGTGAACGCGCAACGAGCCCCGGCGAGACTCAAGCTCGTCGGGATCCTTCTGGTCGTGGTCGGTGCCATCACCGTCATCGGACCCCTCGCGGAGAGCTACGGCATGACATCCACGGAGGTCCTGTGGAACCTCGTTGGTGGGGGCGTGAGCCTGATCGCGGGGCTGGGGCTCGCGTTCGGCGGCCGTTGGGCGTGGCCGATCGCACTGGTGCTCGCGGCTGCAGCTGCCGGCCTCGGCATCTACACGATGGCTCAGCCCGGAATCATCGTCTACCCAGGCGCGTTCGCCGTGGCCTTCATCCTCCTGGTCGTCCCCGGGACGCTTATCGGTTTCGCCCTTCTCTCGCCTGTGTCGCTGAACTGGTTCCGGGGGCACCACGTGCATCCTGAACGGGACGTGTTCGGTTCCGACCGACCAGACAAGAGCGAGGGCCTCCCGTAGCCGCTGCCTGCCCTGCCGCGACGTCGATCGCCGCGGTGCGGTCCCGCCGATTCACCGGAGCAGGCGGGACATGCGGCGGTCCGCGAGGATCTTGCCGCCGGTCTGGCAGTCGGGGCAGTAGACGACCTCGTAGTCCTCGTAGGAGACGCGGCGGAGGTCGGCGCCGCAGCGCGGACACCGCTCCCCGGCCCGGTTGTGCACGGTGAAATGGTCGCCGAGCTTCGTGGGCAGCCCGCCGGTGCGGCGCCGTTCGACCTCGAGCGCGTCGTCGAGGATCGTATGGGTCGCGGCGACGAGGCGCTCGCGTTCCTCGGGGCCGAGCTTCGCGAGCTGGGCGGTGGGCGAGAGCCGAGCCTCGTGCATCGCGTCGTCGGTGTAGCCGCGGCCCATCCCGGTGATCGTGCGCTGGTCACGCAGGATCGTGTGGACGCGCCGGTTGTCGGCCGCGGTCCGCAGCCACTCGTCGGCCTCGGGCGTCAGCACGTCGGGGCCGAGCTTCGCAAGCGGACCGTCGTCACCCGCGGCGAGCACCCACCAGCCGGCCTTGCGCTGGGTGCCGAACTCCTTCACGAGGATCGCCGGGCGCTCGGCGAACCGGAGCCGAACGACGGCCCCGCGAGGCTTCGTGGTCTTGGGCGCCGGCTCGACGTCGACCCGGCCTCCCTGCGAGAGGTGCACGAGGAGCCTCCGTCCATCCTCGAACGCGAACACGACGTACTTGCCGCGGCTCGTGACCTCCGCGACGGTCGCGCCCTCGAGCTCGGATGGCCGTGGCGCGTAGGTCTTCAGCGACGAGAACTGGAGCGGGTCGGCCCGTACGAACACGGCGCCGGACGCGACCTCGTTCAGCCGCTCGGCGAGCGCGCGGATCTCGGGGAGCTCGGGCACGGCGAGGTCACCCTATGATCGCCGCGGCCGCCTCGCGGATGATGTCGGCGCACTCGCGCAGCCGTTCGCGGTGGCTCCGGTGGCTCACGATGCACACCCGAAGCGTGAACCGGTCGTCGAGCACCGTGCTCGACAGGAACACGCGCTTCGTGCCGTTGATCCGCGCGAGCAGCTCGCGGTTCGCGTCGTCGTCGCCGCCCCGCAGGCGGAACGCCGTCACGGAGAGCTGCGTGGCGTACGGGACCTCGAGCAGCGGATCCTCGCGGAGGGTGGTGTCGATCTCCAGCGCGAGGTCGAGCTTCTCGTCGAGCGCCTCGCGGAACCGCTCGACGCCGTGAAGCACGAGCGGGAACCACACGCGCAGGCCGCGCATGTCGCGCGACAGCTCGGTCGAGAGCTCCGAGTAGTTCGGCAGGTCCCCCGACGGCGGAAGGTCCTGGAGGTAGGCGGCGTCCTCGAAGTGGGCGGCGCGCAGCGCCTCGCGGTCGCGCACGACGAGCCCGCCGGTCCCGTACGGGAGGAACAGCCCCTTGTGCGGGTCGAGGGTCACCGAGTCGGCGCGCTCGATCCCGCGGAACCTCTCTCGCCCCCGCTCGGTGAGCTGGAAGAACCCGCCGTAGGCCGCGTCGACGTGCATCCACAGTTCCTCGGAGGCCGCGACCTCGGCGACCTCATCGAGCGGGTCGACCGCGCCCGTGTTCGTGGTGCCGGCCGCCGGCGCGACCAGGAACGGTCGATGACCTGCGGCGCGGTCCGCCCGCACCATGTCGCGGAGCGCGTCTGGGTCCATCCGCAGCTCGCGGTCGGTCGGCACGATCCGCAGCGCCCGGCGCGGGAGGCCGGCGATCATCGCGGCCTTCGTCACGCTCGCGTGCGTCTGGGCGGTCACGTAGTACGTGCCGTCCAGGAAGTCCTCGCCGAGCTTCGCGTGGCGCGCGGTGACCACGCCGGAGAGGTTCGCGGCCGAGCCGCCGCTCGTGAGGATGCCCTGCGCCGTGTCCGGCATGTCGAACAGCGAGCAGAGCCAGCGGGTGACGTTCTCCTCGAGCTGGACCATCGCCGGGCTCGGCTGCCACAGGCCGACGTAGCGGTTCAGGCCCTGCGCCAGGAACTCCGCGAGCGCCGCGGTGAACAGCCCGCCCCCAGGGATGTAGGCGAGGTAGCCCGGCCCGCTGTACTCGAACGTGTGCCGCGCCGCTTCGATCGCGTCGTCGAGCAGTCCGCCGAAGTCCGCGGAGCCGTGCTCCGGGGGCGCGGCGCGGAGCTTCTCGGCGACGGCGAGCGCCTCGTCGGTGGCCTCGGCCGGCGCGTCCTCGAGCCCGCCGATCCACGCGATGAGCTCGTCGAGGACCCGTCCACCCATCGCCCGCATCTCCTCGGGCGTCGGGTCGAACGCGAACCCGTCGGTGTTCACCGGGCGTTGAGCTCCGTGGTGACCGCGTCGAGCAACCGGGAGGTCGACGTCGTGATCTCGTCGACCGCGGCCTCGAACGCCTCTTGGTGCCGCGCGGTGGGCTCGCGGAACCCGCTCACCTTGCGGACGAACTGACGGGCGGCGGCCCGGACGGCCTCCTCGTCGGCCGGAACGGCTCCCTCACGTAGACGCATGATGCTTCGGCACATGCCCGCGAGCGTACCGCCGACCGGCCGATCAGGGGCGCGGCAGTGAGGCCGCAGCGTCAACGGCGCGTCGCGTCTCGACCTTGTCAGGCCGATCCTCCGGTGGCGCCCAGCGACTGCGTTCGAAGGTGGCGACGACGAGCTCGGCTGCGGCGAGCCTCTCAGGGTCCCACCACCGGGCCGCGGCGAGCACCTCCCGCGGCGTATCGCCGGGTTCGTGCAGACGGCCGGAGGCCGCGAGCGCCGCGACGAGCTCCTGGTAGGCGCGGCCGGCGGGATCGGTGGGTCCCCGAGCGCGGCGCCGTCGCCGGCCGCGTCGCGCCAGCACGACGACGACGGTCACGAGCGCGGGCACGACGAGGACCGCCGGCCCGGCGCCGACGATCCCGCGCACGCCTCCCACGACGGCTCGCGCGGCGCCGCCCACCGCGGCCTTCACCGGCTGCGGAACCTGCCGCCGTACGAAGTTCCCGACGGCGGCGACCGCCTCGGTGATCGGGAAGCGGCTCGCGAACGAGGGCTCGGCCGCTGGCACGCCGAAGGTCGGGTCGTACGTGAGCCAGCCGGCCTCCGGATACCAGACCTCGACCCACGCGTGGGCGTCGGACTGACGGACCTCCCAGTAGCCGGTGAACGGGTTGCGGTGCCCGGGACCGAACCCCACGACGATACGGGTCGGGATGCCGACGCTCCGCAGCAGCACCGCCATCGCACTCGCGATGTGCTCGCAGAACCCACGCCGCGTCTCGAACAGGAAGTGGTCGATCGCATCGACCCCCTCGGGCTCGCGCGCCACGGTGAGGTCGTAGCGGGTATTCGCGGCCAGCCATCGCTCGACGGCCGCCACCGCGTCGGCCTCCGAGCCGGCGTCGACGACGATCCTGCGGGCCAGTCGCCCCACCCGCGCCGGAAGGTCCTCAGGCAGCTGGAGGTATGGCGCAAGCGCCTCGGTCCGGCGATCGGGAGCCGGGAGCTGCTGGAGCAGGCCCATCGGGATCGCCGGCACTTCCGATATCACCGAATACACCACGCCCTCGTCGAGCAGGATGGGCGATCGGATCGCGCCGTCACGATCGATCCGCAGACCACCGGACGGGAAGAAGACCCGTTCGGCGCGAGCGGCCGCGAACAGCATGTTCGGCTGCGTGGAGTCGAGGTAGAACGTCTGCACGACGTGACGCGTGTACGCCGAGGGGAGCTCGGTCTCGAGACCGGTCACGGGCACGGCGTATCCCTCGCCCTCACCCAACGACGCCAGGCCCTCCTCGGCGTCGTCCGAGGGAGTCCAGACGGTGCCGTCGTACCGGTCGAACGCCTCCGCGCGCCAGAGCGCCGGCTGGTCGGCGCGGACCCGGAAGGCGACCTCGTCGGAGAGCTGCCCCCGAGCCCGCAGGTCCATCGCCGAGCTGAACCCCGGATAGCCGTCCGGCGCGAAATCGACCACCCCGTCGGTGCCGGCGGCTGGGAGCCCGGGGTTCTGGATGCCCTCCTGATCGGTCGGGGTCGCCCCGCGGTCCCCGAGCGAGAAGGGCGGCGTGCGCACGAGCGTGGCCGGCAGCCGCGGCATCGACAGGAACACGAGCCCGCCGATCGCGACCGCGACCACGCCCCCGACCGCCGCCGACCGCGCCCCGGCGCCGCGCGACCGACGGCCCTCCGAGATCCGCCGGGTCGACACGGGCCGCACGACCTGGTCGGGACGCGGGCTCGCCGACAACCAGAGCCACGCGGCGGCGAGACCGGCCCACGGCAGCAGGAGCCACAGGTACGAGGTGGTGAGCGAGAGCGCCCCGCCGACCGCCACGAGCGTCACGCTCGAGACCACCGAGAACGCGAGGTCGCGCCGTCGCGGCACGTCGAACGCGTGCAGCACCTGCACCCACAGGAAGAGCCCGGCGAGCGGCAGGCGCGCCTGGTCGACCGAGGTCACGGTTCGGACCGAACCCAGGAACTGCGCCATCGCCACCATCAAGGCGACCGAGAGCGCGACCTTGATCGCGAACCCCTTCGCGGCCCGCCGCCGGTACGAGACGAGATAGCCCAGCGGGGCGAACACGAGCGCGGCGATCGCGGTGGCGACGTCCACCGCTCCCTGCAACACCACCGCGACGATCCCGACCTCGACCGCGAGCGCCACGACGACCCGCATCGCAATGGAGTCCTCGGGCGGCCCGTTCGGGCGGGTCGGCGCGAACCTCACGTCGTCGTCTCAAGCGCGACGGCGAGATCCTCGTCCACCCGCCACGGGTGGATCTCGACGCCGGCTTCGGTGAGGGGGTGCACGTCGACCTCGCCGGACGTCACCCCGAGCGGGATCGCGACGACCCGTTTCGCGGAGAGCCGGCCGAGGGCCGCCGCGACGGCTCGGAGGTCGGAATCGCCCCACACGGGGAACACCGCCAGGAGCGTCTCGACGCCCCGGAGCTCGTCGACGCCCAGGCGCCCGAGCGCCTCCGGGAACGGCGTCGCCGACGCCGTGAGGCGCGCGAGCCACCGCATCGCCGTGTCCTCGTCTGCCCTGGCGAGGACCTCGACGTCTCCACCGGCGCCCGCCGCCGCGAGCCTCGCGCCGTGCCCGTGGGCCGACGCCGCCTCGAGCAGCGACGCGGCCACGCAGCAGCAGCGATCGAGCGGGGTCCACGACTCGCCCTCGTCGCGTTCGGTGTCCACGACCACCGCCAAGCGCCGCGTCCGCTCCTGCTCGAACTCGCGAACCATGACCTGCCCGTGCCGGGCAGTGAGGCCCCAGTGGACGTGTCGCATCGAGTCGCCGGTCCGGTACTCGCGCACCCCCAGGTACTCGGGCCCGTGTCCCCGCCGCGGCGAACGGTGGATCCCCACGTCGTTGGTCGCGGTCGCGTCGACGAAGGGCATCCGCTCGAGTGGGACGATCCGCGGCAGGACGAGCGTCGTGGCGTCGACCGGGAGTCGGCGGCGACGCTCGGCGACCCCGAACGGCGCGCTCGAGCGAACCTCGATGCGCTCGGTTCGGGCCTCGCCGCGTCGCTCGGGTCGCCGCAGCGTGGTGAGCTCGACGCGCTCCCCCGGTCGCACCGAGGGGACGAAGACCTCGGCCGCCTCGAGGTGACGGTCGGCGACGACCACCGACCACCGAACACCTCGCGCGGTGTTCGACAGCCGCACGTCGACGAACGTCTCGCCGCCTTGCTCGGCCTCCGAAGGGGCGACGAGCTCGGCCCGCAGACCTCGGAGCGCCGCGAACGGAAGCAGGACGCCGGCGAGCACCGCGCCGAGCAAGAGGGCGCACAGGACGTAGAGCCAGCCCGCCTGGACGTTCGTCCCGATCATGAACAGGACCGCCGCCCCCAAGAGCAGGCCGAGCGCCCGGCGCCGGATCCGCATGGGCTAGCCCTTCCGGGTGACGTGCAGCGGGACCGGCACCTCGTGCAGGAGCCGCCGGACCACCTCGCGGGCCCCCTCGGCGCCCCCGCGCGCCTGCGCGGACACCAGCCGGTGGGCCAGCACCGGGGTCGCGAGCGCCTTGACGTCATCGGGCAGGACGAAGTCGCGACCCTGGGTGAGCGCCCTGGCCTGCGCGGCGCGCACGAGCCACACGCTGGCTCGCGGCGACGCCCCGAGCGCGATCTCGGGTGCCTCGCGGGTGGCGGTGGCGAGCGCCACCGCGTAGCCGAGCACGGCATCGTCCACGTAGACCTCTCGCACGGCGTGCTGGCACCGCCGGATCTCTTCCGGTCCCAGGACGGGTTCGAGGTCGCGGAGGGGATGGTGTTCCAGCTGGCGCCGCACGAGCTCGGTGGAGCCGTCCGCGTCCGGATACTCCACGCGGATCGCCAGCGCGAACCGGTCGAGCTGTCCCTCGGGGAGCGGATAGGTACCGTGCTGCTCGATCGGGTTCTCGGTGGCGATCACGAGGTAGGGCTCGGGGAGCCGGTGGGTCACGCCCTCGACCGTCACCTGGCGTTCCTCCATCGGCTCGAGCAGCGCCGACTGCGTGCGCGGCGTGGTCCGGTTGATCTCGTCGACCAGCACCACGTTCGCGAACACCGGCCCGGGCACGAACCGGAACTCGCCGTGGGCCTGGTCGTACACGCTGATCCCCGTGAGATCGCTGGGGAGCAGGTCGGGCGTCGCCTGCACCCGCGAGAACTCCCCGCCGATCGAGACCGCGAGCGCCCGAGCGAGCGTGGTCTTGCCGACGCCGGGCACGCCCTCGAGCAACAGGTTCCCGTCGGCGAACAGACAGATCGCGGCCGTCTCGACGGCGTCGTCGTTCCCGGCGATCACGCGACGGACGTTGTCGACCAGACGTCGGAACGCCGCCGTCGCCTCACCGGCGGCGGGCTGCGGCTCGATCACGCTTGAGGCTTCGACGCCCCCGGGCGGCGCCTTGAGACGACCCTTGCTCAGTCGCTCTCGAGCGTGTCCGCGTCCACGAGCGAGGCGAGCACCGGCACCGCCTCGGCCACGGCATCCGCCGACTGATCCACCATCGTCGCGAGGCCGAGGAACGCGGCACCGGTCGACTCCACGAGCTCGCGCACGGCAAGCGCCTGCGCGCCGACCTCGATCCAGTCGTCGACCATCGCGACACGGTCGCCGGGACCGACCGAACGGCTGAGCATCCGCAGCTCGGTCCTGTTGCCGCGGTAGTCGGCGACGGTCGTCACCGTCGCTTTCTCACCGGGGAAGAGCCCGCCGGGCTTGCGCACCGCCACGAAGCCGACCCCGAGCCGGGCCGCGACCGCGCCGCCCAGGAGGAAGCCGCGAGACTCGACCGCGACCACCTTCGTGGGCCCATGCGGTTCGAGGCCATCGGCCAGCGCGTCGACGACCGACGCGAACAACGGCGCGTCCTCGAAGACCGCCCACACGTCCATGTGGCCGCCGACCGAACGGATCGCAGCGCGGAGCCGGGACTCCAGCGCCACCGGCCCTGTCATGGCCGGCGAGCGGCGAGCGCGCTGATCGCCTCGACCACCACGCGGTGCGCGAGGATCGCGGTCACCTCAGCGTGGTCGTAGGGCGGGGACACCTCGACGACGTCCATCCCGACCACATCGACCTGGCTCGCGATCTGGCGCACGGCCCGCAGCAGCTCGCGACCGAGCATCCCGCCGGCCTCGGGGGTGCCGGTCGCCGGTGCCATCCCCGGATCCACGACATCGATGTCGACGGAGAGGTAGATGCAGTCGGGCCCGTCGAGCGCCTCGACGATCGCGTCGGCGATCACGGCCTCGCTCCCTCGCTCCTCGATCTCGGTCATCGGGTGCCAGCGCATCTCCTGCTCGCGCATCCACTCGAAGGTCGCCTTGTCCGGCCAGTACCCGCGCAGCCCCACCTGCACGAAGTTCCGACCGGCGACCCACCCCTCCTCGATCAGACGGCGCATCGGCTGGCCGTGCGCGTGGAGGTTCCCCCACTGGTCGGCACCGGTGTCCGCGTGCGCATCGAAGTGGAGCACGCCGACCTTCCGCGGCCAGACGTGGCGCGCGACCGCCGCGGCGCTCGGGTACGTGATCGAATGGTCGCCGCCGAGCACGATCGGGATCGGGCCCGCGCTCGCGACCCGGAAGACCTTCTCGTGGATCACGCGGAGCGAGCGCTCGAACCGCGTGGGGACGATCGGGGCGTCACCCGTGTCGACGACCGTCAGGCGCGCGTAGGGCTCGGTCTGCAGCTGGATCGACCAGGCGTCCGAGGCGCTCCACGCGGTGGGCGCCATCCGGATCGCACGGGGGCCGAACCGCGCGCCGGGCCGTGACGACACCCCCTCGTCGAATGGCGCGCCGACGATCGCGATGTCGGCGTTCGCGGCGCGGAGCGTCTCGTCATCGAGCGCCCAGGGCAGCTTCTCGAACGACCCGTGCCAGTCGGAGTAGTAGGGCAGATCCTCGGACGCGAACTCGTCGAACTCGTCGTCGGCACGGAGCTCAGAGTTCTCGAGTCGGAAGTCGGGCGCGTCGCTCATGCGCGGTAGCTAATCACGCCGAGGGAGGTGGCCCCAACGCCTCGAGATCGCCGAGGAACATCCTCGGTGTGCGGACCGGCACGCTCGCCGGGTCGATCTCGAGCAGGTCTCGGTCGCCAGTGACGAGGACGTGCGCACCCGACACGGCTGCGAGCTCGATAAGGAAGTCGTCCTTCGGATCGCGGCTCCAAGGCCGGTCGGGGTCCCGGTCCTCCCGATGTACCGCGCCCTCCGCGAGCACGCTCAGGATCTCCTCGGCCTCCTCGATCGGCACCCTCGCGGCGATCGAAGGTCGCGCGAGCACGGCGCCGAGCTCGGCCAGGAGCTTGGAGCTCACGACGATCTCGAACTCCCCGTCGCGCCACCGCCCGAGGATCTCCGCCGGTGCGCCATGCGGCGACAGGATGGCGGCGACGAGGACGTTCGTGTCGAGGACCGCCCGGATCACCGGCGATCCGAGCGGACCTCGTCGACCGCCTTCAGTGCGAGGTCCATGGCTTCCTCCTCGGACAGGTCGCGGTTGCGCGCCCAGACCCGTTCGAGGGCGTCGAACCCCAGATAGCGGCGGAGCGCGGCCTCCACGACCTCCGAATCCCTCCTCCCGGTGCGGGCGGCCAGGACGCGGGAGGCGCGCAGAACCTCGTCGTCGAGATAGACGGTGGTCTTCTGCTTCGTCACCGTCCCACTATGACGTCATGACGTCATAGCGTCAAGACACCTTCTTGGTCAGGTCCTTCAGCAGCTGTCGCGCGGCGTTCGCGCCCGGCGCGCCGGTGATCCCGCCGCCCGGATGGGCGCCCGAGCCCGCGAGGTACAGCCCGTCGAGCACGAAGTGGTAGCGGGCGTGCTGGTTCAGCGGGCGCCAGGCGAACCACTGATCGAGCCCGGGCGCCGCGTGCAGGACATCGCCGCCGGTCAAGCCGTAGTCCGTCTCGAACGCCTCCGGCGTCGTCACCGTACGCGCCTCGACCAACGACGACAGCCCGGGCGCGTAGCGATCGAGCACCTTCAGCACGCGGTCGCCGAGCGCGTCGGCCTCGGTGGACCAGTCGCCCTCGCGCAACACGCGTGGCGCCGCCTGGACCAGCACGCTCATCACGTGCTTACCCTCCGGCGCGAGCCTCGGGTCGACGAGCGACGGGATCGTGGCCTCGAGTACGGGCTCTTCCGCGACGTGCCCGTACTTGTAGGCGTCCATCGCCCGCTCCACCGCGTCGATCGACGGTCCGATCACGATCCGACCCTGCAGACGCTCCGCGTCCGCGCCGGGGAAGGAGGGAAGCCCGCCGAGCGCGAAGTCGACCTTGGCGGTCGCACCGGGCTGGCGGATGTTCTCGGCGCGCCAGACCATCGTGGGGCCTAGCTCCACCGGGTCCACGAGCCGCAGCGTGCCCTTCGGGTCGGCCGCGGACACCACCAGGTCGGCCGTGAGCTCCGTGCCGTCGGCGAGCACGACGCCGGTCGCGCGACCCGAGCGCACGATGATCGAGACGACCTCCGCCCCGGTGCGGATCGTGACGCCGCGCGCCTTTGCTGCCTCTTCGAGCGCGGTCGCGAGCGCACCCGTCCCCCCCTTGGCGAATGTCGACTGCCCCGGCGCCCCGCCGTCGTTGCCGGCGGAGTCGTTCAGGAAGACGGCCGCGGTCCCCGCGGCCCACGGCCCGAAGTTCGAGTACAGGACCCCGCGGGTGGCCAATGGTCCGCGGAGCGACTCGGACTCGAGCTCCTCCCCCACCAGGTCGGCCACCGCCATCGGCAGCGTCCGGATCGCTTCGCGTCCGGTCTTCGCGCCGAGCTCCCGGAACTTCTTGCCCAACTTCAGGCCCGCCACCGCGTCGGCGATCGAGGGCGCCGCCGTGTCGGGCGGGGTCGCCACGTTGATGTACGCGAGGAAACTCGCGATCGCGCGGATCTTCTTGTCGAACGCGGGGTACGCCTTCGCGTCGCCGGCCGAGACCGCCCCGAGCTCTGACGCGGTCTTCTCGGCGTCGGCCCAGAACGTCACCGCCGGACCGTCGGGCTGCGGCGCGAACATCCGCACCGCCGGCGCGATCGGCAGGTAACCGTGACGCGCGAGCTGCAGGTCGGCGACGACCTTGTCGCGGAGACGTCCCACCGTGTGCACGAGACCCGGCGCCGTGAAGCCGTCGGCCAGCCGGACGGGTCGCAAGACCCCGCCCACCTGCTCGGCGCGCTCCACCACGGTGACGCGCTTGCCCGCCTTCGCGAGGTACGCGGCGGCGACGAGTCCGTTGTGGCCGCCGCCGATGACGACGATCGTGTCCTTCGCCATCAGGCCGCCCTCCGTCCCTTCTTCTTCTCTTTGAGGTACTCGAGCGCGGCCAGCCGGCCGTTCGCCGCCATGATGCCGCCACCGGGGTGCGTGGCCGAGCCGCACATCCACAGATCCTTCACCGGCGTGCGGTAGCGAGCCCAGCCCGGCACCGGTCGGTTGAAGAACAGCTGCTCGATCGAGAGCTCGCCCTGGAAGATGTTGCCTTCGGTGAGGCCCGTCCAGTCTTCGATGTCCTTCGGGGAGAGCACGAACTTGTGCAGGATCGTCGAGCGGATGTCCGGGAAGCGCTCCTCGAGGGTGTCGATCACGGTCTCGCCGAACGCGTCGCGCTCCTCGGTCGTCCACTCGCGCCCGTCCGACAGCTTGTAGGGGGCGTACTGCACGAAGCACGACATGATGTGCTTGCCCGGGGGTGCCATCGACGGATCGACGAGCGTCGGGATGATCGTGTCGATGTACGGACGCCGCGAGAACCGGCCGTACTTCGCATCGTCGTACGCCCGCTCCATGTAGTCGAGCGAGGGGCTGAACGAGATCGCCCCACGCAGCCACGGACCGACGCCCGGCTTGCACGCGAGCTCCGGCAGCGAGTCGAGCGCCAGGTTCACCTTGCCGCTCGAGCCCCGGTACTTGTAGCGGCGCACCTCGGCCTCGAACTCGGGGTCGAGCGTGCCCTTGTCCAGGAACTTCAGGAACGTCAGGTTCGAGTCGACCGACGACATCACGACGTCGGCCAGGACCTCCTCGCCGCTCTCGAGCGCCACACCGGCCGCCCGGCCGCTGCGCACGATGATGTTCGTCACCGTCTGCTCGGTGCGGATCTCGACCCCGGCCGCCTGCGCCGCGCTCGCGATCGCATAGGAGATGCCGCCGGTTCCGCCACGCGGGATCCCCCACGCGCGGAAGGCGCCGTCGATCTCACCCATGTAGTGGTGCAGCAACACGTAGGCCGTGCCCGGCGAACGGGGGCCCTGGAAGGTGCCGATGATGCCCGAGGCGCTCATCGTCGCCTTCAGCGGCTCGGTCTCGAACCATTGCTCCAGGAAGTCGGCGGCGCTCATCGTCATCAGCTGGATGAAGCACGTCTGCAGCCGCTCGGGAAGGTCCTTGAAGCTCTTGGCGAGGCCGGTGAGCGGGATCCACTCGAGCGGGTGCACCTTGCCCGGGTCCGGCGGCACGATCGACAGGATCGGCTTGATGAACCGA